>Ga0114931_10010777_pt1 | contig 10849 bp, 9 predicted proteins | sample 2SBtaG_FD_89579 | JGI IMG/M metagenome (GOLD analysis project Ga0114931, IMG submission 89579) | Deep subsurface microbial communities from Kolumbo volcano to uncover new lineages of life (NeLLi) - 2SBTROV14_V59a metaG | ecosystem: Environmental > Aquatic > Marine > Volcanic | place: Kolumbo...
ACAGTTAATGCCATAGCCATTGATTTACCCGATTCTATGTACTTTGCCGGAGAACGGGTGCCATTGGAAATTGAAGATGTGCGTGAGCGCCTGGACAGGGAGATGCACATTAATGCTTATTGGCATACCAATACAATATTTCTACTGAAAAGAGCGCATCGATGGTTACCACAAATAGCCAACGTCTTAAAAGAAGAAGGTGTTCCTGCCGATTTTAAGTATATACCCGCTATAGAAAGTGCTTTTTTAAACGATATTTCGGCCAAATCGGCCGTTGGCTTTTGGCAGTTTCGTAAAGATGCCGCACGTGAATATGGGCTTGAGGTTAGTCGCCAGGTTGACCAACGTTATGATCCTATTAAATCTACCCGAGCGGCCAGTAAATATTTAAGTAAAGCCTACCACAAATTTGGTAATTGGACACTGGTTGCAGCTTCCTTTAACCGCGGCCGTGCCGGTATCATTAGGGCTTTAGATGACCAAAAAGTTGATAGTTATTACGATTTAATGTTGAATGATGAAACCTCAAGGTATGTATTTCGCATTTTAGCCGCAAAAGAGATCATCGAACATCCACACCGTTATGGATTCCAGGTGTCGGAAGACCAGTTGTATGATGTAGAGCCGGTGAAATACCTAAAAATTTCAAAAAATATTGACAACTGGGTAGATTGGTCCAAGAAACAAGGGATTAATTTTAAGCTATTGAAACGGCACAACCCCTGGATTCAGAGTGATCATCTTACAGTAAGTGCGGGGAAAGAATACACCGTAGCTATTCCTATTGAAGATGAGTAGAATAAAGCACCTGTTGTTTGACTGTGATGGTGTTTTGGTAGATACTGAATATACAGCTGCGGTAAAGATGTCAGAGGCACTTCAAAAACTGGGCATAGATATTTCGGTTGATTATTATTTAAAAACATTTTCCGGTACCACCTTTAGCAGTATTGTTAAAAACTATTTTGCTAACACCATTAACGAAAGTGAAGTAATAGCCCTTGTTAATAAAGTTGAGGAACAAGTTACGGCTGAAGTAAAGCTGATTCATGGGGTGGAACCGATGTTGGCAAGTATAGATGTTGCTAAATCGGTGGTTTCTAACTCTTCCATGCGGACCGTGACGCAGGTGATAACGGCAACCAGTATCCAGCGTTATTTTGCCGCAGAAATTTTCTCTTCGGAGCTTGTAGATGACCCAAAACCGGCTCCGGATGTCTATAATCTGGCCATCGATACCTTAGGCTATGCCACAACTGAATTACTGGTGGTAGAGGATAGCTTAAGTGGGGCTACTGCCGCTTTGGCTGCCGGACTCGAGGTAATAGGCTTTGTTGGTGGCAGCCATATCCTGCCCGGCCATGGCCAACAATTGCTAAACCTAGGGGTAAAACAACTTGCTGACAACATGGCTGATTTGGCTTCGATCTTAAAATTAAAATTAAAAGAATAGTTCTCAAAGCCATTCTCTTCACCTGCCAGGCACCGTCATTCAGAACAGTTAGTTGGCGGGCATCCCTTTCATAGTTTCAGCAGCGAAGCATCTGCCAACCATAGCCATCAAGTCCTGTGGTCTGAGAGGCGTAGAGGACGAGGAGTACTTAGCGTGCTTTGCGCAGCACCTAGCAGAATAGATACTTTGATTCCGTAGTTTCTCAATATGGCAAAAAAGTAGCAGTATGTTGAGGCTTCTGTTGTGTCTCACTCAACATAATGGTTGCTTCCAGGTTACTTTACAACCTACCTCGCTAAAACCGCAGTAAAGTTGTATTTTTGTGGGTTTATATCAAAGAAGGATTTTGGCAGCTAAAGAATCATCCAGTTTAATTACAGATCAGGTTTCTGAACAGGAAAAGGTAGAGGTTATTGGTGCCAGGGAGCACAACCTTAAAAACATCGACCTTGTCTTTCCCCGCGAAAAATTAGTGGTTATTACCGGTATTAGTGGTAGTGGTAAATCGTCATTGGCATTTGATACTATTTATGCTGAAGGACAAAGAAGGTATATGGAAAGCTTTTCTGCCTATGCCCGGTCGTTCATTGGCAATATGGAGCGGCCAGATGTTGACAAAATTCTTGGCCTTAGTCCGGTAATATCCATCGAGCAAAAAACAACTTCTCGCAACCCTCGTTCAACGGTAGGTACTGTTACAGAAGTATATGACTTCTTACGTTTATTATTTGCCAGGGCTGGAGTGGCGGTATCATACCTCACCGGAAATACCATGGTAAAACAGACGGAGGAACAGATTCAAGACCACTTGCTTAACCAATTTTCAAGTAAAAAAACAACCCTTCTTGCTCCGATTGTAAAAGGTCGTAAAGGGCATTATCGTGAGTTGTTTTTACAACTGCGTAAAAGCGGATATTTACGGGTAAGGATAGATGGTGAAATGCAAGAACTAGTACCAAAAATGCAACTTGATCGTTATAAAACCCATGATATTGAACTTGTTATCGATCGTTTGATGATAGACAAAAAGGATGGATATCGAGTTGGCCAATCGGTGCAGGTAGCCTTACGTGAAGGTAATGGCTTACTCATGGTGATTGATGAGGAGGGTAACATTTACTATTTTTCTAAAAACCTGATGGATCCCGAATCCGGGTTATCTTATGATGAACCTGCCCCTAATACCTTTTCCTTTAATTCTCCCTATGGCGCCTGCCCAACCTGTAATGGATTGGGGGTTATTGATGAAATCACCCGCGAAACCATTATTCCTGATCCTGAGTTAACCATAAGCCGTGGTGGCATTGCCCCATTGGGAGAATACCGCGAAATCTGGATTTTTAAAAAAGTGGAGGCTATTCTAAAACGCAATGGCTATAATATCACTTCCAGAATCAAGGATATTGATGAAAAGGTGCTGGATATTCTTCTTCATGGCGATAAGAAACCGGTGGCGGTAAAATCCAAGAAATACCCGGGGACCAACTGGCAAATTAAGTTTGAGGGTATTATCAGCTTTATGAAGAAGCAGAAAGAGTCAGGTACTGATAGTATTCAAAAGTGGCTGAAAGATTATACCATCATCAAGAGTTGTCCGGAATGTCATGGTAAACGACTTAGAAAAGAGTCATTACATTTTTTTATCGATGACCAAAGTATTTCGGATTTGGCGCAAAATAGTATAGTTGAACTACAAAATTGGTTTGTAGGTATTGAAAATCGCCTTAATGACCGGCAAAATAGAATTGCCGGAGAAATTTTGAAAGAAATACGCAAACGACTCAAGTTTTTAAACGATGTTGGCCTTGGGTATTTAAGTCTCGACAGGCCTTTACGATCACTTTCTGGCGGTGAAGCCCAAAGAATAAGACTAGCAACACAAATTGGTACCCAACTTGTTGGCGTAATGTATATTCTCGATGAGCCCAGTATTGGCCTGCATCAACGTGATAATCTTAAGTTGATAAATGCCTTACAAGATCTTCGTGATTTAGGAAATTCTGTCTTAGTGGTCGAGCATGATAAAGAGATGATGCTTAAAGCAGATCATATCATTGATATTGGGCCGGGAGCAGGCCGCCATGGTGGAGAAGTGGTGGCGCAAGGTAGTCCAAAAAAATTCATCAAACAGGGCAGTACCACAGCTCAATATTTGGAAGAAAAACTAAGCATCAAGATACCGGCAAAGCGAAGGTTGTCTAACGGCACCAACCTTATTTTACAAGGAGCTTCAGGTAATAATCTCAAGAAGATTGATGTAGAATTTCCTCTGGGTACTATGATTTGCGTTACCGGTGTGTCTGGTAGTGGTAAATCAACCTTAATTCATGATACCTTGTTCCCTATCTTGAACGGTCATTTCTACCGATCAAGAAAAACACCCATGCCCTATTTAAAAATAGATGGATTGAGTAACATAGATAAAGTGATAGAAATAGATCAGGCCCCTATTGGTCGTACGCCACGGTCAAATCCTGCTACTTACACAGGGGTATTTACTGATATTCGTAGTTTGTTCACCGGTTTGCCAGAGGCAAAAATACGGGGTTATAAGCCTGGCAGGTTTTCCTTCAATGTAAAGGGTGGCCGCTGCGAAACTTGCGAGGGGGCAGGCATGAAACTCATAGAAATGGACTTCCTCCCAGATGTTCATGTACATTGTGAAACTTGCAAAGGCAAACGATATAACCGTGAAACACTGGAAATTCGATTCAAGGGTAAATCCATATCTGATGTGCTGGAAATGACCGTAGAAGAAGCGGTAAAATTTTTTGAGCATCATCCAAAAATCCTTCGAAAAATTAAAACCCTGGACGATGTTGGCCTGGGATACATTACTTTAGGCCAACATGCTACTACCCTAAGTGGGGGTGAAGCACAACGAGTTAAATTGGCTACAGAGCTCTCAAAAAAAGATACCGGTAAAACGTTTTATATCTTGGATGAGCCAACAACCGGCTTGCATTTTCAAGATATAAAACATTTGCTTAATGTACTTAATAAATTGGTTGATAAGGGCAATACCATACTTATTATTGAACATAACCTCGATGTAATTAAAATGGCTGATTATATTATCGACCTCGGCCCTGAGGGTGGCGATGGTGGAGGAACCGTAGTAGCCAGGGGAACACCGGAAGAATTAAGTAAAAATGCTAAAAGTTATACAGGTGCTTATCTTAAACACGAAATAGCATGAATGGATTTATAAAATATATGGTGCCTGTGGCCTTTATCGTATTGGCCATATATAATCTAACATTGGGCAATTGGCTTGAAGGATCACTCTATGTGTCGGTAAGTATTGCCTTCCCATTAATGTGGGCCATAAAGGATGGAATCATAAAATCGAATCTTAAATTCTGGAACACACTATCCTGGGCTTTAGTGATAATTGCATTATTCTTATTTTTGGCATTGCTACGTATGGATGCCATGTTAAATCAGTAGGAATTACCTTCTGGTACCGATTACGTAATTATAGCTTGAAATATCGGTAAGGCTGACGAAATTTGTTTCAGTAAATGAATAAACAAAAACTATATTGGATTTTTCAAATTGGGGGCTGGTCAACCTATGCTTTATTGAATATAGCCGGTATTAGCTTTCAATCAGCACATTTTACCACCAATATGGCGCTGCCTATTATTGCGGAGTCTTTATATTTTTTTCTGATAACCCATATTTATCGTAATTTAAGTAAAAAACACGAATGGTTGCAATTGCCAACTGCTGAGTTAATAATGAAGGTAATGCTCAGTATCACCGGTATGTCTGTTTCTGTGTATTTTGTGAGAATTGGAACTTCTTTTCTACTTAATATATATAGTAGTGAGATGTTGAGTGTGGTTAATATAACAGGAAACGTAATTGCTAATATTATTATTCTTACCATTTGGTCTTCGATTTATTTTGCCTTTCATTATCTTGAAAAAAACACTCAGTCTTTGAAATATGAAGTGGCAATGAATGAGATGAAACTCAATCAACTTAAATCTCAGATAAATCCACATTTCATTTTTAATGCTCTCAATAGTATCAGGGCGCTGGTTGATGATGAGCCTTCTAAATCTAAGCGTGCGATTAATCATTTATCCAATATTTTACGTTCGTCTTTGGTACTTGATAAGAAAAAATTAACCTCGTTAAAAGAAGAACTTGAAACTACCAAAGACTATCTGGCTCTCGAATCTATTCGTTTCGAAGAAAGGCTACAAACAGAGTTTTCCATAGATCAGAATACCGAAAATATTCAGGTGCCACCTATGATGCTGCAAACATTAGTTGAAAATGGTATCAAACATGGAATCTCTAAGTTAAAAAAAGGAGGTACAGTATCGGTTGATGCGAAAGTTACTATGGGAGAAATGATTCTCGAAGTAAGAAATACAGGTCATTATAAGAGCACCAAGATTAATGGTACTGGTCAGGGTTTGCGTAACACCCGCCAGCGCCTGGAGTTAATTTATGGTGATGCGGCTATATTAGAAATTGGTAATGAAAATGAAAAAACGGTATTAACCAAAGTGAAAATACCACTATAAGTAAACAAGTAAATATGAGAGCTTTAATAATTGATGATGAAAGGTTGGCTCGTAAGGAGTTGATCAAACTTTTAGAGGACTTCCCCGAGGTAGAAATATTAGGTGAGGCGGCAAATGCAGATGAAGCATTGGAACTTATTACAACCCTTAATCCTGATTTGTTATTTCTGGATATTCAAATGCCGGGCAAAACAGGCTTTGAACTTTTAGAGATGCTGGATTCTGTGCCAACCGTAATCTTTACTACAGCTTATGACGAATATGCCTTGAAGGCCTTTGAAGTTAATGCGTTAGATTATTTGTTAAAACCCATTCAAGTCGATAGACTTAATGAAACCATTACCAAGCTTGAGCCGCCAAAAATAGTATCAGAAGAAGAAAAAGAGCCTAAATTGGGTCTTAGTGACCAGGTGTTTGTAAAGGATGCCGACAAATGTTGGTTTGTGAGCTTAAAAGATATCAGGTATTTTGAGTCAGATGGTAACTATATTAAAGTGTTTTTTGAAAACTTTAAGCCGATGATCCATAAGTCGCTCAATGCTTTAGATGAGAAACTTAATGGTCGTGATTTTTTCAGGGCCAGTCGCAAACATATTATTAATTTAAGCTGGGTAGAAAGTATTGAGCCCTGGTTTAATGGTGGTCTAATGGTTAAACTAAGAGGCGGTGATAAGGTCGAGGTGTCTCGTAGGCAGGCGGCCAAGTTTAAAGAGAAAATGAGTCTTTAGGTAGGTTGTACCAGAGCAATAAGCTCCTGATCTACTTCCCAGTCTTTGGCAATTTTAAGCATGGCGATGGCTTCCATTTCGGTGATGTTACCTTTTTCACTATTCGCTCGCCAGGTAAGATCCATAAATTGCAGACGTTTAGACTTGTTAAGTGAGCTCATGGCATTAATCATATAATCCCGGGCCCGATCGAAGGCAGAAATATAATCCTGGGCAATAAAATTAAAAGCCCATTGTAGTTCCTGCCGGGCGTTTAATTCTTCAGCCGATCGGTGGAGAATTTTTTCTTCATCTTCATCTAATCCATGATAATGGAAGATGATTGACTTTAATAGCATCAACGACTTTTTTTCCTCACTTAATTCACCCTTAGCCATAGTAGTTAGTAAATATAGGCCAAAACATTTCGAATTTTAAAACAATTAACGTTGATTATTGAATAATATTTTTCAGATAGTAATAAGTGAATATAAAACTGGATTACTCGGAGATGCATCCATTTCAATTGATAATATTTGTAGATTCATCAGGTAAATTCCATCCTTAATGGCATCATTAATAAATGCTAACTCAGTGATAGTCGAATTTTGACGAAGGTGGTTTTTAGTTCCCCAAAAAACTTTGTGTGCTTCTAACCGGCCTTCATCTTGCTCTTTATCTACCGAGGGTAAGTCCACCACCAGGTGTTCAATACCATGTGCTACTATTACTTCCATAGCTTCTTTGGTAAAATATGGCGGGTTTGAGCCGGAGTAATCTTTTAGCAACTTTTCCGCTGAATTTGGTAAGGTTCTTATCACGAGTACTTTTACTTCATCTAATAAGCCGGCCTCTTGTAGTATTGCTTTATCAATTACCATATCCTTACCAATTGGTTTTGGTGTGACACTAAGCAATTGGGATATAAAATGATAATCTTTTAGTTCCTCACCGATAACGGCATTACTTGTAGTTATGTGACCATAACATTCGGTATGGGTGCCGTTGCCATGCGGAGAGATAATAAGTTTCTGGTGGTTAACAGGCCCGCCTTCCTTTACACTACCTATAAAGCCATTTCCCTTAATTACCTCAAACTGTACAGGATCGGAATAATAGCAATTAGGATTGGTAGTCTCTTTAATAGGAATAGCTATGGAGAGGGGTTTGGCCAAATCTGCCATCCATTCTTTACTTTGCCAAGTAGTTTTAACCTTCATAATTCGTCCATCATTAGTTCAAGAATAATAGAATCAGCCAAAATAAGAGCATTTTCAGTAATAATAAACCGGTTATTTTTAAGGATTGCCCGATTATCATTCAGGCATTGGTCGATAAAATATTTTTTTTGCTTCAACAAATTAACACCAAACTCCTTTTTAATACTGGTTAAATCAATACCCTGATTGGTCCGTAAACCGGTAAGCAAATATTCATTAAAACGTTGAGATGTAGTTAGTGTTTCTGTCTGATTTGGTTGTTCACCTTTTTTAATACTTTTTATATAGGAGGCATTATTACTGATGGTAAATGTTCGGCCAGTATAATTATAAGAATGTGCCCCGGGCCCAAGTCCCATGTAGGCTTGGTGCTGCCAATAGGCTGAGTTATGACGACTTTCAAATCCAGGCAAGGCAAAATTAGAAACCTCATAATGATTATATCCGGCCTCCCTAAGTATCCTACACATTGATTTATAGTCATTCTCGTAGTGGTTTTCTGCTACCGGAGTAAATACTCCCTGCCTTTGCCAATGGCCAAATGCTGTTTTTTCTTCAATGGTTAAAGCGTAGCACGATAAATGCTGAATACCAAAATCTATGGCTTGTGCCAGGTTGTTATTCCACATCTCAGTAGATTGAGCCGGTATGCCATAAATCAAATCAAGGGTGATGTTTGAAAATCCACTATTATGCAATTGTTGAATAGCATTTATTGCCTGAATACTGTTATGACTACGGTTTAGGCTTTGTAAGATATCATCTTCAAAAGATTGTATCCCCAGGCTAATTCTGTTTATTCCCAGGGTTATAAGATCATCAGCCTTTCTTGCATCTATATCTTCAGGGTTGGCTTCAAGGGTAATCTCAACTGATGACGAAACGTTATAAGTATTTTTAATTTGTGTCAGTAACTGTTTAATAGCATTGGAATCTACTAACGAAGGTGTGCCACCACCAAAATATATTGTGTCAATAGTTTCAGAAAGGTAATTCTGGCGCATTAATAATTCCTTTTCTATAGCTTGCATCATCTCATCTACACGTTGTAAGGAAGTGCTGAAATGAAAATTACAGTAATAGCATGCTTTTCTACAGAAGGGGATATGGATATATATTCCGGCCAATATTTTACTTTTGATGTAAAGGTAATGGTACTTGAAAACTTCTAAGCTATTTCTATTAATGCTCTGTCTGTCAAATATTGTTTTTGCACAGGTTAAATCCTATAAAATCAAGTTGCTTGATTCACAAGAGATCAAAACATCAACCTTAACAGGCAAAACGGATAGTGCCGGCTTTATTTTGGCTACTAATAGGGTTAAAAGCTCCCTGCTTGCCGAAGGCCACTTATTGGCCAATGTTGATTATATAACATTTGCTAGAGATACTATGCTGGCTGAGATAAATGTTAGTAAAAAATATAATTGGCGGGCGTTGGGAACCACCAACATTCCCGAAGAGATGTTGAGTAAGGTCGGTTACCGGCAAGGTGATTTTAAGGACAAGGAATTTAGCAGCAGGAGTTTCAATAAACTTATAAGCCGGTTATTATCGCAAGCCTCCAACAGCGGATACCCTTTTGCAACCCTGCAATTAGAACAAATAAAAGTAGAAAAGAATAACCTGGAAGGGGTTCTCCACTATGAACCTGGCCCTATCATCTATTATGATAGCCTAACCCTAACCCCGTCTGATTTAGTCAAGCCCAGATATCTTGAAAATTACCTTCGGATAAGAAAAGGCACTTTGTTCCAGATTAAGCAAATTGAGCGGTTAGAGAATTCTATGGCATTGCTACCCTATTGTAGTTTACAAGATTCTGTTTATATGTCGTTCGAAAATAATCTATGTAATATAAGATTGCATCTTAAACCGGTCAAAGCCAATAAGATCGATGCCCTCATAGGGTTTTTGCCAAATCAAAAAGGTAGTAAAGCCCTGTTAATAACCGGCTATGTGAACTTGCATTTACAAAACCTGTTTCACACCGGCAAAGAGTTGTCTTTTGTTTGGAGACAATTTCAACAAGAGTCGCAAAAATTAAATGTAACTTATAAACACCCGAACCTTTTTATGTCACCATTGGGCTTGAGTTTTAGTTTTAACTTGCTCAAGCAAGACACTTCATTTTTATCAACTAATGTTAATATTCGGGGTTATTATCAACAAAATAAGATAGAAGTAGCTTTTTTAAGTGCTTTTAATTCTTCCAGATCATTATCAATACCTAGCGATTCTTTAACATTGCCGGAAATAACAGATTTTAATCTGCAACAATTGGGGACGGAAATTAGTTATGGTAATCTTTATGGCAATACAAATCCAATACGAGGCGGTCGTGTATCCGTTGGAGCAAGACTAGGGAATAAGAAAATACATCAGAGTCCTAATATTGTAGAATCTGTGTATGATAGTATTCGCTTACAATCAGTGCAAGTAGAAGTGAATATTGGTGGAGAGATTAACCAACGGGTTGGGGGTCCTTTTGTGGTGCATTTAGATGTTGCTGTTGGGGAATTGTATAATAATGATGTATTATTCACCAACGATCTTATCCGGCTAGGGGGCATAAAATCTTTGCGAGGTTTTAATGACCTGGAATTATTTGTCTCTTCTTATGTTCTGGGTCGATTCGAAGCACGAATGTTATTTAACGAGAAGTCGAGGTTGTTTTTATTTTACGATCAAGCATTTACGAGGAACCGTGTTAATAATTTTATCGATCAACCCTTTGGTATAGGGGCCGGTTTAGTATTGGATACAGGCAATGGTGAGCTACAACTTGTTTATGGTCTTGGCGTTTCCGCTCAACAATCGTTATCATTGGCCCAATCTAAAATACATATTGGTTATATTGCTAGATTTTAAAAATATGCTGAAGAATAAATACTTCATATTAATATTTCTTCTCTTAGTAATTGG
>Ga0114931_10010778_pt1 | contig 10848 bp, 11 predicted proteins | sample 2SBtaG_FD_89579 | JGI IMG/M metagenome (GOLD analysis project Ga0114931, IMG submission 89579) | Deep subsurface microbial communities from Kolumbo volcano to uncover new lineages of life (NeLLi) - 2SBTROV14_V59a metaG | ecosystem: Environmental > Aquatic > Marine > Volcanic | place: Kolumbo...
CGGCGAGGCCTTCGAGCCGGCCACCGGGCCGCTGCCGTGGGCGGCGGTGGCGGTGGCGATGATGTCGATGTACGTGATCATCACGCGCGATTTCACCAGCCGCGCCAAGCAGCGTATCAACACCACCTCCGGCTTGATCGCGCTCATCTCAAATGCCGTCCTGTGCTATCTGTTGATCCCGCGCTATGGCATCGTCGGCGCGGCCATGGCCACTGCGACCTCGTACGGTGCAGCCTGTGTCGTGCTCGTCGCATTTTTCATGAAGGAGTCCCGATTGGGATTGGTCGATCTCTTCGTTCCGAAACGGGCCGACTTCGAGTACTTTATCCGGGTGTTGAAGAAAATGGCCAAGCGCATTCCCGGTGCCGCCGCGGTGTTGCCGCGGTGATGGGCGCCGTCGTGGTGTCGCTGGCGGTGCTCGCGTGTCGTTTCCGAGAGATCGCGAGCGTACGGTGATCGAGAGTCCGGCAGTCGTTCTCAATCCCGGCGCCGGTGCGGGTGTGGGACTCATCCACGCGCTGGCATTGGGGAATGTTCCGATTGCCACGGTCTCACGCAGTTGGCCTCCGATCCTCGGACGCTTCTCTCGCCATCCGGTGCTCCGGGAATCGTACCGTCCAGCGTCCGAGACGTTGGTCGACGCCCTGCGCGCGCTGGCGCGGCGATTTGCGGGGCGCGGCGTGCTGTTTCCGGGAACCGATCTCGATCTGGAGACGCTGATGCTGGCGCGCGACAGGCTCGAGGATCGCTACGTCATTCCCGAAAATCGCGACATCGGCGACAAGATCTTCGAGAAGAACTGGCAGTACGGGATTGCCGGCGAGGTCGATGTGCCGACCCCGCTGCACTGTTTCTTCGCAGGTGGTGCCGCTCCGGACATTGCCGGCTTCCGCTACCCGATGATCGTCAAGCCGTCGACCCGCGGCGCGACCGCCGGAGACTGGGTCTTCCGGCTGCGGATTCTCCAGGACGAAGGCGAGCTCGAGGCCCTGCTCGCCGAAATCGGACGCGAGCACCCTGGCCGCGAGTTTCAGATTGCCGAGAACATTCTCGGCGAGCCGGATCACCTCTACACGGTAGGTGCCTACAGCAATTCGCAGGGCCGGGTGCTGCGCACCTACACCGGTCGCAAGCTGTCGCAGTACCCCTACCACCACGGTGTCGCCAGTCTCGCCGAGAGCATCGAAGTTCCCGACGATGTCGTCGCCGGAGCGGTGCGCTTGCTCGAGCGCATGAAGTTCTTCGGAATTTCGCAGGTCGAGTACAAACTCGACGACCGCGACGGCCGCTACAAGTTGATCGAGGTCAACGGGCGATCGTGGCTATGGGTGAAGCTGGCGGCCTTTTCCGGCGTCAATCTGCCGCTGATCCAGTACTGCGATCTCGCTGGTGCTGCCGGGCTCGATGAAGCGATCGCGTCGCCGCAGCGCTACGATCGGTTCTACCTGCACGACCTGCATGTCCACCTCAACAACAACCCCGTGGAGAAGGCCCGTCTCGCCGAGATCTCTCGGCAGAAGGAGTGCGTGCGTGCCAACCAGCAGAGCGGCGACGTTCTACTCAATCTGGTCTACGGAGCCGGTGTGGTGGCGCGCCGCGCTCGGGCCGCGGTGAACCCGCAGGCAGCGCTCGGCGGACAGTGGGTTCGATCGCGGGCCACCGACACGGTGCGCGAGTCGGTGCGATCGGTGCGCAAGTAGGGAACGTTCGCATGGTTGATGGATGGGACTACCAGGTCGTCGTCATCGGCAGTGGGGCCGCCGGGCTGATGGCGGCGATCCACGCGGCGTCGGGTTCCGGTGCCGTTCGCTGTGCGCTGATGACGGACGGCGCTCTGGGGCGGTCCAACTCGATCATGGCGCAGGGCGGTCTGCAGTTGCCGCGGCCCGGCGACGAAGCCTTGCATGCTTTCGAAGAGGACATCCGGCGTTCGGCGCGTGACGACGTCGATGCCGACCGCGTGCGGACCTTCGTTGAAAATGTCGAAGCGACGATGTCGGATCTCGTCGATTGGGGGCTGTTGCTCGATCGCGACGAGTCGGGCGAGGTTGTCCGGCGCACGGCCGGTGGATTGTCGGAGCCGCGGGTGGTGTCGGTGCGGGACCAGATCGGGCCGGCGATTGTCAAGGTTCTGCGCAAGGTGGTCGAGCAGAGTGACGTCGAGATACTCGAGCACACCATGGTGGTCGATCTTCGACCGCGCGACGGTGGTATCGAGCTCGACGTGATCGACGGCGATGGCAACGGTCGAAGCGTGTGCTCGCGGGCGGTGGTGTGTTGCACGGGAGGGGTCACGTATCGCGAAGCCGTCGCGCGTTCGTTTCCTACGACCAATCCGGCGAACCGCAACCACGAGCTCTTCGACAAGCTGCGCGACCTGGGGATTCCGCTGATCCAGGCGGACTACTATCAGTACCAACCGTACGGAATTGTCGAGACCTGGGGCAGCGAAGTCGGCAAGTGTGTGCCGGAGAGCATCATCAACTTTCCGGTCCGCCTACTCGACCGCGACCGCGTCGACATCGGCGAGATTCGCCGCGACCGCTACGAGCTGACGCATTTGATGTTCGACCTGGCCGAAGCGGGCCGCGCGGTCGAGCTCGAAGACGGGCGCCGTGGAATCTGGCTCACGCTGAGCGAGGTCGGCGAAGAAGACCTCGAGCGGGCGTTCCCGAAGGTCCACCGCTTTCTCCAGCGCGCCGGCAAGTTGGGACAGGACATTCTGGTCTATCCGTTTCTGCACTACTACCTCGGCGGGTTTCGCACCGGGCCGATGGGCAGCACGGACATTCCCGGTTTGTATCTCGCAGGCGAGATGGTGGGTGGTTTGCACGGTCGCAACCGACTCATGGGCAACGGAATTACCGATTCGCTGGTACACGGAGCGATTGCCGGACGCGCGGTGCGGGAGTATGTTGGCCGGTGATGTGGCGACCGTGAGTGGCAAGAACGAACCGCGATATCTCGACGGGGGCGGGCGGCTTGCCGCGCCGCCGGCGGTGGAGCTGGTGCGGGCGTTCGGTCACGAGCTCGCGTACGCGCAGGTGCTCTTCGAAGGCATCAGCTATGCCGACATCGCGCACACGGTGATGCTGATCGAACAGGGGATTGCGCCCGAAGACGATGGTGGAGTTCTATTGGAAGAGCTGGTCGCCATGCACGACCGCGGACTCGAAGGTCTGGATCTCGATGCCAAGTGGGGCGATCTCTACAACAATCGCGACGCGGAGTTGCAGAGTCGACTCGGCGACCGCGCCGGTTGGCTGCACGCCGGGCGGGCACGGCGCGAGGCGCTGACGCTGGCGTGGCTGATCCACCTGCGCAGTGCGGTTGCCGATCTGTTGAAGGACTTGATCGGCGGCATCGATCGGATCGTCGCCGTGTGCGAAACGCACCGCGAGTCGATCATGCCGGACTTTACCTACCTGCAGCACGCCCACCCGACTTCTCTCGGTCACTACCTCCTGGGTTTTGTCTTTCCCCTGATGCGCGATGCCGAACGCCTCTCCGACGAATGGAACCTGATCAACGAGAGCCCTGCTGGTTCGGCGAGCACCAACGGCTCGCGGCTGCCGCTCGACCGCGAGCGGATGTGTCAGCTACTCGGCTTCGCCAAGCTCAACGAGCACAACCGCGATGCGATGTGGCGCAGCGACGTGCCGATCCATACCATGGCGGTGTTGGTGTCGCTGGTGACGACGGCGTCGAAGCTCGCCGAAGAGCTGCAGGTGTGGTGCACGGAGGAATTCGGTTTCGTCGAGCTGGCCGACCAGCACTGTCGCACCAGTGTGATCATGCCGAACAAGAAGAACCCGTACGCGCTGACCTTCATGCGCGGCCAGGCGCGCGAAATGGACGGCAATCTGGTGAGCGTCATCGCCACCAACCAGACGCCGTCGGGCCAGATCGACAACCGCAACACTTCCTACAATCTGTTGCCGAGGGCGATCGCCACTGCCCGCGACGTCGTCAACATGCTGGCGGACGTCCTCGAGGGAGCGACCTTCGACCTCGATCGCATGCGGCAGCAGGCGGCGAGTGGGTTTACCTTTGCGACGGAGTTGACCGATATCTTGCTCGAGAAGGAGCGCGTCGACTCGCGGCGGGCGCACGAGATCGTCGGTTCCGTGGTGGCGGCGATGGGCACTGATGCTATCGACCAATCGACCCTGCGGGTTGCGCTCGAGAAGGCTTTCGAGGAATCGACGGGGCGAGCGCTGGCGATCGACGTGGCCGAGGTATTCGCGGAGCTCGCGCCGGAGCGAATCGTCGCCGGTCGCCGCGGCCGCGGCAGTTGTGGCGCCGCGGCGATGGACTCGATGTTCGAGCAGCTCGCGCGGCGCTGTCGTACACTCGAGGGGAAATTGAACGAGAGACTGCGGCAGGGCTCGTTTCCGGCGCGGATTCGGGACGTCGTCGGTCAACGACTCGGAAGGAAATGGTGATCCAGTGATCGAGGCATTTCGCAAACCGGAGCGAACCAGCAAGCCGCGCGAGAGCGGTCTCACGCACGTTCTCGACAAGGGCATGTCGCTGGCCGACGTGGACGGTCTGCTCGAAGTTGCTGGGAGTTACGTCGACATCGTCAAGTTTGGATGGGGTACCGCGGTCGTCGTCGAAAACCTGTCCGCCAAAATCCGCCGCTTTCAGGATGCGGGTATCCCGATCTGCTGCGGCGGGAGTTTTTTCGAGCTCGCGGTGATGCGCGGCAAGGTCGACGACTACGTGGCCTTCCTCAAGGCGGAGGGGTTCCAGCTGGTCGAGGTGTCGGACGGCATCATCGACATCGAGGCGGCGGAGAAGCTGGCCCACATCGGGCGGTTGGCCAAGGATTTCACAGTCCTCTCGGAAGTCGGCAGCAAGGACTCGAGCGTCGTCGTCGCGCCGTCGCGCTGGGTCAAGGGGATCAAGGAAGAGCTCGACGCCGGTGCGTGGAAGGTGGTGGCGGAGGGGCGAGAGTCGGGGACGGTTGGCCTCTATCGCGGTACCGGTGAGATTCGAACCGGGCTGATCGAGGAGATCGAAAATTCGATCGACGCGTCGCAGATTTTGTTCGAGGCGCCGCAGAAGGCGCAGCAGCTGTGGCTGATCGAGCACTTCGGCACCAACGTCAGTCTCGGCAACATCGCGCCGAGCGAGGTGATCTCGGTCGAGACCCTGCGCCAGGGACTGCGCGGAGATACGCTCGGCAAGTGAGGAGCGCCGTGTTTCACTGACGACGATGTCTTGCGCGCGGCGAAGAGTCTCGCGAAATCGGAGAATCGTACGCTGGGGGGAGCTCTCTCCGATCTGCTGAGAAGAGGGCTCTGGCCGTCTCTGTATGACAGCGATGGTCGCGATTTCCCGACGTTCAAGGTGTCGGAAGACGCGCCGTCCTCGAGCTCGAGACGGTTCGCAGGGCGCTCCACGATCCCGAGAGAATGCGATCCCGGTGAGGTAGTAGAGCTGTTGCTCCGAGCACCCTCGATCGGGTGCCGACCGCCGATTCGCGACCAAGTACCTTGACCCCTCCGTGGCCGTCGTATTGAATCGGCGGCGGTCCCATTCGAGCCGTTAGCTCAGTTGGTTAGAGCATCTGCCTTTTAAGCAGAGGGTCCCGCGTTCGATCCGCGGACGGCTCACTCTAAAAGCTCCCGCATTGCGGGAGCTTTTTCCTTGGCGGTTGCGTGTGTCGCCGCGGGTTGGGCGAGTTTGACAGCCAATCTGACAGCCACCCGGCGACGATCCGCTGTAACGATAGAGATCCCACGGCTTCGCAACGAAGTGCCTGGGGTACAAGCACCGCGTTAAGGGCTAAGGCGGCGGACGCTGCCCACCTCAGTAAACTGCTTTGATTTCTACAGTTCTGTCTTGGTGTTGCACGACTTCGAGGTCGTGCCCAGCGTAGTTCGCGATATCCACTCCTGAGAACGATACGCCTCCCCGGAATGAGACCCCGCCCGGCCCCATCGTGACTCCACCGATCTTCACTCGATGTTTCGGAGTGTAGGAGCCGTTCCCATTGTCCTGAAATACTTCTGCGAAGCTGACTCTCATTTTTAGCACGCTCCTCGCCAGTCAGAAATTTGTGCTTTCGTCATAGCCCCATTCTTATTTCCTAGGGGCTGGTCGAGAAACCAACTTATGGTTGAATCGGAAACCCCAATCCACTGGCTCGATCAACGACAAAGAAGCCGTTGTCTGTCAATTCAAGATGAAGGTCGATCGTAGTAGGGGGCGCGCCAGTTGCCTCACGGATTCGGGTTTTCATCTCGTTGAGGTTGGATCTGGTATGGGCTTCTACGGCACTGACCGTTTGGTAGAGCCTGTCTACCTCGTCAACCACCCTAGCTGATGTCGCGGCTGTCGTCATGCCGCCGCCCATTGGGGTATATACGGCGTCCCGGCACTTGTGCATTAGCATTAGTCCAGCCCGCCTCATTATATGGATTCGCTTGGGGTTGTCGATGCTAGGGCTGATGTCGACGACGCCTTGCAAGCGGAAGGGCCGCAAGAGGTGAGGCCACTCATCGTGCACGGTTTCGAGGAGTTCCTTCTGCGCGAATACGTAATTCTGTCCATGGGGGCGAATGTCGATGAAGTAAGCATCAACTTCGGTGAAGATCGCAAATAGTAGTTGGCCTGAACGCTTCATGAAGGTTGGGCCGTCCATTTGCGTACTCAAGTGAAGATGGTGAATCGCCCAATCGGCGAAAAGATAGTCTGTGGCGTCGGGTCGTAACAACCTCTTGGTCAGGTGGGGGTTGAGATCCCGCCCCCCCGTGCACTTCTTTTCCACGAGGACCAGTGCTTCGGTGGTCTCGGTAGGGATCGTCCTAGAAAGTAGTCTCGCCGATTTGTGGACGCGCCTTGGCGCCATCCGAATTAGCTTGAGTTGCAAGTTCGCCCACCGTTCGACGATCTTGTGATCATCTGAAACGTCAGAGTACCGAACACCGAAAGTGTCCATCACGGCCTTTGCGCATTGAAGCAAATCCGCCAGGAAGTCCGTTTCTTCGTTCTGCGCCCGCATGCGGCTTTCCTAGGGCCGCTTGTTGCTCAAGATGGCATCCATCTTGTCTGCCGCGTCTTCCAGCATGGTGGGCATCACGTGGGCGTAGGTGTTCATCGTCAATATGATCTGGGAGTGGCCCAGGACTTCCATTACAGTGCGGGGGGAAACCCCCTGAGCCAAGAGTAGGGTTGCTGCGGTGTGGCGGGCGTCGTGAAATCTTCTCTCGGGTAGTCCGGCTTCAGTCAGCGCCTTCTTGAAGTCGTTCAGAACGCGCCGCTCATCCATCGACGTTCCGATCGTCGTGGTGAATACGTGGCCCGTACCCTTCCAGGCGGAGCCAGCGACTAGCCGCTCTCGATTCTGGCGGACCCGGTGCCACCCCATTTCAAAGGCGGTACTGACGTCGTGTCCGGTCAGGGCCTTCCGTAGAGGGACCGGAGTTCCCTGGTCGAAGAGCACTCGCAAGTTGCCGCCTCGCACCGTGTTCCGGCAACTCAGGCGACGGCGAGGCTGCGCTCTGCGTGCTCGAGCACCGCTTCAACTTGCTCGCGGGTCACGCCGGGGAACCATTCGAGAAAATCATCGACACGTGCACCGCTCTCGAGATTCTCGAACAGCGCCTTCACGGGCACGCGTGTCCCTGTGAACAACCAGGCCCCTCCAACCTTGCGGGGCACTCGTTCCACGGAGGGGCATTCACTCCAATCCAGCATGACTCAAAAGTACGCCCCAGCATCTCCACCATCAAGACTTGTTCCGACAACACCTGCCGGGACACCCTTTTCCTTGTCGATTTGATGGTGCCGGTTTTTGTACCGGTAGGGGAGTGGGGACGGGTGAACACGCGTGTACACCTCGAATGGTTGAGCATCTGTAATGGTCGTCGTCGCGCAAGGAAAACCTCTGTAAACGCGAGGGTTTCCAGGCCTTCTGATTCCGCCTTTCAAGCAGAGGGTCCCGCGTTCGATCCGCGGACGGCTCACTTCGAGGAGGGGCGTCTCTCGCCGGGAGATGCCCCTCTTCCGCCAAGCCCGGGGATGGTCGGTCACCGATGCCGGATGTGAAAACGGGATTGTCGGCGGCCCTGCTCATCGACGAAATCCGCGTGCTTGCCGAGGAAGGCAGCGACCTCCGCGTTCAAGACCGCAGCGAGCACATGGCGAGTTCCGTTACCGAAGGGGGGGACGTTGCTAGTTTGTTAGTTTTTTACATTTGGCGGTACGAAAAACTAGCAAACTAGCAACGTCCAAAAGTACTGTTTCGTTGGAGCGTTGGTGCTCGGAGACGAGGTGCTCATGGGAGCCGTGCCGATGGAGGACATGGACCTCGTTGTCAGTCCGGGGCGGCGTTCCATAACGGTGAATCCCGAGAGTCCGAACATCCCGCAAGCCAGAGTGAAGCGGCTAACGCATAGCGTGTTGGGGACGGCGAGCCGCCGCGAAAGCTAGCGAGGCAGAGGGCATTGCCGGCGTGGCGCGGATTCGCCACGCCACAGCGCCAAGATCCTCGTTTTTGCCCGGCATCTGTTTTTCGACGACTGCCAGCGGCATCCTCGGCGGCGTCTCTCCAGCGTTCCTCTCCGGCGACCAGCCTGGGGTGGCGACTCCGCTCACGCCTGGATCTGCTCGAGTCTCTGCCTAATTGACAAACAATCGCGCTTGAAAAACGGCGGCAGTTTCGCCATAAACGCAGCAGTTATGGCGATGGTCCAGCGATTTTTCCCCGAGCCGAGTGGGAGCTACTTCCTCTTCGGGCCACGCGGAACCGGCAAATCCACCTGGGTTGCCGGCCACTATCCCGACGCGTTGCGGGTCGACCTGCTCGCCCCGCAGGCCGATCGGGCCTTCAGTGCCCGGCCCGAGCGGCTGCGTGATCTGGTGGCTGCCCAACCGGCCGCCTCGACGATCGTCATCGACGAGGTGCAACGCGTCCCGGCGATTCTCGACGTAGTCCATGAGCAGATCGAGGCCCGCCGGGAAGACCTACTGCGCTTCGTGCTGACCGGCTCGAGCGCACGCAAACTCAAACGAGCCGGGGTCAATCTTCTCGCGGGAAGGGCCGTCGAGCGAAGCCTGCATCCCTTCATGGCCGCTGAGCTCGGCGATGGATTCAGACTCGATCATGCCCTCGATGTCGGCCTCGTCCCATTGATCTGGAATGCCGCCACCCCCGCGGCGACACGCGACGCCTACTTGTCCCTGTACATCCGAGAGGAGGTACAGGCGGAGGGCATGGTGCGGGATCTCGGATCGTTCGCGCGATTCACGGAATCCGTGAGCTTCTGTCACGCGGGTGTACTGAGCATCGCGACAGTTGCGCGCGAGTGCGAAGTCAAACGAAAGACTGTCGAAGGCTATATCGAGATCCTCGAAGATCTCTTGCTCGCGTTCCGCCTCCCGGTCTTCTCACGCAGAGCCAAGCGTCAGTTGACCGTTCATCCGAAGTTCTACTGGTTCGATGCCGGCGTCTTCCGCGCGGCGCGTCCGTCCGGCCCGTTGGACCGCCCCGAGGAAATCGCGGGGGCGGCTCTGGAAGGGCTGGTCGCCCAACACCTGCGAGCGTGGATCGCATACACTGCAGAACCACATTCGCTGTTTTTCTGGCGGACCAAGTCCGGCACTGAGGTCGACTTTGTCGTCTACGGTGAACACGGGATCTGGGCGTTCGAGGTGAAGAACGCACGCAACATTCATTCGCGCGACATCAAGGGGCTGGCCGCCTTCAGCGAGGACTATCCGATGGCCAAGACAGTCCTTCTCTACCGAGGCACCGAGACAATGATCGTCGGCGGTGTTCGCTGCATCCCGGTAGAGCGGTACCTTCGCGACCTCCGCCCGGGGACAGCCCTCCCCTAGTCGGCCCGTTGAAAATCGCCTATCCTGCGGGTTCGGCGACACCGATTCGGAAAACTGCTCGCCGATCTCCGTCCTCCGTCTGCGATGCTGAGGCCGGTGTCAACACCGGCGCCGAGTCCCGGCGCCGTTCTCACTTGCCCCAACCGTAGATCGCAGTTCAACAGAAAATGAAATCGAATCATTGCTCTGCGACCGGACGACCCGCGCGACGTGGCCATTGATGAGACGCGAACGCGCTCAGAGATGTCGCACCGACGGCTCATTGACGAATGGTGTAGCGTTACCTGGAAATTCGATGTGCCTCGGTCGAGCAGAACAGGTCCAATCGGGGTGAGCGAATCAAACGAGATCCCACAAGGGAGCCGAGTCGGGCTCGAGATGAATTTATCTGGAGTGGATGCGTCACTACACGCGGCTGTACTTGGATTCGCGGAGGATCACGCCGGTGCGAGCATGAGCCCGAGCGAGACCCACAACTTTCCGCATGGGAGCGGAGTGCTGCGTAGGGGGGGGGCGAATGAATTGGAATGTGCGTAAGGCTGCACAGATTCTTCGAATGGAGGAGAACGAGCTGCTGCGTCTTGCCAAGGCCGGCGAGATTCCCGCTGTCCGCGTGAACGACCAGTTCATGTTCAATTCTGTCGAGCTTCACGAATGGGGATCGGTGCATCATCACCGGGTATTGCCGGAAGTCAGTCGACCCAACGAAGCACATGCGGATCTACATCGCCTCGGGGCGGCGATTGAACGGGGTGGGGTCCATTACGACCTCGAGGGTACGAGCTCCGATGAGGTCCTTTGCGCGGTCTCGCAGCTCCCGACGATCCCGGAAGGCGTCGACCGTGCGCTGCTCAGCCAGGTCCTTCGGGCTCGAGAGTCCCTGTCATCGACAGGGATAGGCAGTGGTGTCGCGATTCCGCACCCTCGAGATCCGCTCGTTTTTCATATTAGCAGCCCGGCCATCCTGCTCTGCTTTCTAGCCCAGCCCGTAGACTTCAA
>Ga0114931_10010779_pt1 | contig 10848 bp, 7 predicted proteins | sample 2SBtaG_FD_89579 | JGI IMG/M metagenome (GOLD analysis project Ga0114931, IMG submission 89579) | Deep subsurface microbial communities from Kolumbo volcano to uncover new lineages of life (NeLLi) - 2SBTROV14_V59a metaG | ecosystem: Environmental > Aquatic > Marine > Volcanic | place: Kolumbo...
AAGGTCATCGCCGTGGTGGTCTGTCGCAACTCGCCGAAGATGTACGCTGGCTGCCCATTGACGGTCGGTGTACGCAGGTACTGCCACTGGTCCCGATTCAGATTCAGATTCGGCGACGCCGTGACGTCGATGTTGGAGACCGGCCGCCAGGACAGGTTGGCATTGACTCCTGAGGCCCAGCTGTCGTTGTCGTCCTGGACAAAGAACCAACCGCCCGCGCCGGCCCGGAAGTTCTTGCGTCCATCCGACTGGAAGCCGAACCATCCGTTGTTGGCTCCGGGTTGTTTCAGCGACGGACCGCCGCGCAACTGGCTGCTGCTCAGACCACCGATGTTGCGATTGAAGCCAAAATACCCGTTCCAGTAGTTTCGCAGAGTGAAGTTGGCATTCACGTTCCCACCGGAGTACAGACGCTCGCCACCGTAGTTCCAGCCCGACCACGCGTTGAGGTTCACATTGAAACGGCGGAACACCGTACCCGGCTGGAGCCACCGACGATTGATCCAGATCCAGTTCGAGACGATATCGGCCTGCCGCTGGAACCCAATGTCGTTAACCTCCAGGCCGGGTGACTTGGTATCGAACCCGACGTTCCAGCGCCAGTCGCCGGCCGTGCGGCCGAAGTTCATGGCGACGGCGTACCCGGCCAGCGCCGTCCGGGTGGAATCAAACGAGACGTAGTCGGCATCGGGACGCTGGAAATACCGGGCGGAGGCCCGCTGGGTTCGCGCGATGGCCGCGGGGGAGCCGGTCACATAACTGCCGGCCAGCCGACCGTTGAACGCGTAGGAATTGTTGGCAAACTGGTGCGTCCAGTTGAAGCCGCCCGTGTAGGCCGCCGAGTGCAGGAAGTCGAGTCGATTGGGAAGATTTCGCTGTACGGTGGTCCCGAAGACGCCGAGTACCGTCTGACCTCCGCGCAGCTCGCGGGCCAGTCGACCCACCAGGTACCCGGTGCGTGGCTCAACCACATCCCGGAACCGTTGGCCGGAGGCGTCAACGACGCCGGCCCGCTCTTCGTCGGTCAGGGCCCCGGTCAACCCGATCGTCCACCCGTCCCGGGTCTTCCCGGACAGCTTGGCCGCTCCGAGGATCGTGGTGTGATCGATCTGTTCCGCATATCCCCCCCTCGCATCCGCCCGACCCTGCGGCCGGCGGCCGATGCGCCTGGTGTAGAAGAGTTCTTCCTGCGACCCGTCGCCGTCCCCGTCAGCCAGCCGGAACCGAAAAATATCCAGGCCCTCGTTGAAGAACGGTCGCTGTTCGGGAAAGAACGTCTCGAAGGCCGAGAGGTTGACCACCGCGGGATCGGCCTCGACCTGACCGAAATCCGGGTTGATCGAGGCGGTGAGCGTGAGCGCGGAGCTGACCCCGTACTTGATGTCCGCACCCATGGTGGCGGTGTTGGCCCGACCGGTCTCAAACGGATTGCCGGCCACCGTCGGTGTCCGTTCCGCGCGCGCAACGGTGTAGGGCAGGATCTCCAGGCGACGGGGCGGTCGAATATCGCGAATACCCTCGAGGTCACCGAACAGCGACACCCATCCCGAGGCATCCTTGGGAATAAGTCGCCAGTACTGGACCTCGTTGAGGCGATTGATCCGGCGGGACACATTGAAACCGAAGCGGGTGATCTCGCCCCGGCTGAATCGAAGTTGATTGAAGGGAATCAGGAACTCTGCCGACCATCCCCGGGCGTCGATCGATGTGGCCACGTCCCAGACCGCGTCCCACCGGTCGTCGCGGTTGTTGTCGTCGAACAGATACGCATCGCGTTTCACACCCGCGGCATTGACGGTGAACTCGAAGCCCGTCCGCCGATCCAGGTACGAGTCGATCATGACCGCGATCTCGTCGGAAGGGGACCACTGATCGCGTCGGGCGAGGATCGCGGCGATCTCCCCCGCGTTACGATCGAAGGCCCGAACGCCGACATAGAGGGCATCGTCCGTATAGACGACCCGGAATTCCGTCCGCTCGGTGCCGGCGTCCCCTTCGTCAGGATCGCGCTGGACGAAGCCGGTGAACACCGGCGCCGAGGCCCAGGCAGCGTCATTCAACACGCCATCGATATGGGGAGCGTCGGGAGCGGCCCGGATCGCCTCCGCCACGAACCGGACCGTCCCGGAGGCACCGGTCGCTGTTGACGCCTGTCGCTGAGCCGCGATTGCCCCTGGGCCGGCGAGAAACACCGCGACCGCCGTCAGGACCGCACCTGTCCAAATATCCACGTTTCATCCCTCCAGAAGAAACGGGAGAACCACCCGACCGGGCCGGCGTGGGACGGCCCGGAGCTTCCACTACGGTTTGTGTGACGGCGAGGTTTCCAGCTACACCCGTCTGATACCGGCAACCGGCAAAACGTTGCAAGGGGATGGTACCCGAGGGTTCCGCCCGGGTTGGCGGCCGAGCGTCAGGAAACGGTCAGGCCGGGTCGAACAGATCGCGTTCGACGGGTGGGTCGGGCGGAGCGAGGCAATCGGGTCCCTCGTGATCCGCGCGATTCACAGCGCGACTGACCTCCCTGGAGGACATGCGATCGGGGGGAAACGGATCCGTAAGATCGAGGAGGGTGGGCCGGTCGGCGGCCGGATCCAGCCAGGTGGCATACCCACCGGGATCGAGGATCACCGGCATCCGATCGTGAATCGGCCGCACCAGCGGATTGGCGTCGGTGGTGAGGATGCTGACGGTACCGATCCGGTGGCCCTCGGGCGTGGTCCACCGGGTCCAGATGCCGGCAAAGGCGAAGATGGTGTCGTCACCCACGGTGAAGAAAAACGGTCGCCGAAGGCGTCCGTCGGCCCGCCACTCGTAGAACCCGTCGGCGGGCACGAGACAGCGCGAATGGGCAAAGGCCTCCCGGAACGCCGGTCGACGGGCCACCGTCTCCCGGCGCGCATTGATCAGCCGTCGGCCCGGGTCCGGGGTTCGCATTCCGGGGGGGATCAATCCCCACCGCATCAGCCCGGCTCGCCGGCCACGACGCCCCTTCCGAACGGTGAGTACCGGCTGTTCGGGGGCCACGTTGTACCGCGGTTCCCACGGGGGGCGCTCGACCAGCGAGAAGTGCCCGACCAGGTCGTCCGGGGACGCCCGCAGGCTGAATCGTCCACACATCGGTTCCAACCCTTTGTGGCGGGTACGCGTCCAACCATGGAGAACACTCGGCCGGAATGCCAGACCGGAACGCGACACTCCAACCCCGGACGGCGCGGCGCCGGCAGGTGGGCGTCGGGGAGGAACCATCATGCAATCGATCAGGCACGTCGGGCCGGCCGTGGCGCTGGCCGGCCTCCTTCTCGCTTCCGCACCCGGAGCAGGCCTGGCGCAGGCCTCGGGCAGCTACACGCTCAGCGGTGACCGCGTCGCGGTGTACAATCTGGCCGGGTCGGTCCGCATCCGTGGTGCGACGGGCTCCGAGGTGGGCGTCGAGATCGACGCCCACGGGAAGGATGCCGGATCCTTGCGGATCGAAACCGGCCCGCTGGGTGACCGGCAGGCCCTCCGGGTGATCTATCCCGACGACCGCATCGTCTATCCGCAACTGCATCGCGGATCGCACAGCCGTATTCGCGTTCGGGATGACGGGACGTTCTTCGATGACCGGGGGCGGCGCGGTCGTCAGGTGGAGATCCGTTCGCGAGGACGCGGACTCGAAGCGTACGCAGACATGGTGGTGAGCGTCCCCGCCGGTCAGCGGGTCCGCGTTTACCTGGGGGTCGGTGAGGTCCACGCGGAGAACGTCGACGGCATCCTGGTGATCGATGTCGCCGCGGCACCGGTCACCACCGTCTCCACCCGGGGAGCGCTGCGGGTCGATACCGGATCGGGGTCGGTCGAGGTCCAGGACGCGGAGGGGGACGTGAACATCGACACCGGGTCCGGGCGGGTTGAGGTGGCCGGGGTCCGGTCCGACCGTCTCCGGATCGATACCGGATCGGGCGGCGTCGTCGGGAGCGACATCACCGCAGACGTGCTCGATGTGGATTCGGGATCGGGCCGCATTGACCTGGCCGCGGTCCGCACCGGAGGGGGCCGCCTCGACACGGGGAGCGGTTCCGTCACCCTCGAACTCCTCACCGACGTGGGTGACCTGAAGATCGACACCGGATCCGGTAAGGTGACGGTGTATTTCCCCGAGTCCCTGGGCGCCGAGCTGAACCTCGAAGCAGGCAGCGGCGGCATCGACATCAACGTTCCCGTCACCGTGCGCCGCCTCGAACGCGACGCGTTGCACGGCATCCTGGGGGACGGTCGGGGCACAATCTCCGTCGATACCGGATCGGGTTCCATCCGTTTCATCCAGCGGTAGCCGGCACCCACTCCCCGGTGCGCACCAACCGCGCCCGGGGAGTGTCCTGTCTCAGGTAATCGTGAGCGTCGTGCGGGCCAGACGCCGCATGCGGATCAGGAACACCACGGTATAGTTTACCGCCACGCCCACCGTTCCGGCGTTGAGTCCGTACAGGCTGCGGTATCCGCTCAGATACAGCACCAGCGTGACACTGAGCCCCGCGGCGATGCCGGCCAGGATCTCCGAAACGGCAAACGCGTCTCCATCTCCCCGGTCGTGCAGTGTCCCCAGGACGAACGCCGGTGACAACTGGACGAGCACCTCGAACTTGACGATCAACAGCCCCCAGAGCGTTGTCAGCGGACGCATCGCCACCAGCGCCGCCACCGCCGCGGACAGGACCATGACCGTGGCAATCATCCCACGCGGCCACTCGGCCCGGCGTACCTCCAACGGGCGTCGGGCCCTCAAGACATCCTCGGTGAGGATCGAGGTCAGGGAGAGCAGGCAGGAATCCGCGGTGGACATGATCGCGGCCGCGACCGCCAGAGCGACCAACAGGGCCGGGTAGTAGGCAAAGGCACTGCTCTCCACCAGGTAGGAAACGACCCGGAACGTGACCTGGTCGGCGGCGAGGCGGTCCAGGTGGGGGAAGAGCGCGATGCCCGCCGCTCCGATGAAGATCACAACCGTTACGGTCCCGATCGGGATCACCGCACTGACGGCCAGCGTACGCCGCAGATCGCGGAGCCGGCGGGCCGCGTAGACCCACTGGATCGCCTGGGGATAGAGCGGCGTGCCGAGCCCGATCAGGAGCAAGTTGCTGATCCAGATCAGCGACGTCTCGAGATCGGGCGTCGTGATCAGGTCGGGGCGCAACAGCTGGATGGTCCGTACCACCTGCGGTGGGGAGCCCACTTCACGCCAGATCAGTCCGGCGATCAGCACCAGTCCTACCAGGATCAGGGCCCCCTGAAGCACATCCGTCCAGGCCGCTGCCCGCATCCCGCCGAGCAGCTGATACCCCAGCACCACGACGGCGCCGGTCACGACGACCAGGCGGTAGGGGACCGCCCCGCCCGTGAACCCCGAGAAGACCTGACCCAACGCCATCAGCTGAGCGACGAGGAAGTTGCCCAGGGTCCACACGAAGATCACCGACGCCAACGTGGAGAGGGCCCGGCTCCGGAATCTCATGTTCAGGTAATCGGTCGGGGTCAGAAATCCGAAGCGGCGCGAGAGGGCAAAAAGTCGGGGGGCAAACAGCAGGTACCCGACCACGATCGCGATAGTGATCGGGACACTCATGACATAGGCGAGTCCCTCCCGGTACACCTGCCCGGGGAATCCCGAAAAGGAATTGCCGCTATACTGCGTCGCAAACAACGTGAGAAACAGCACCAGGAAACCGAACGACCGGCCGGCCAGGTAGAAGTCATCCACCGAGCGTTCGATCCGGACCCGTCGGGCGCCCACCCCGATGACGAGGAGCAGGGCCACGTAGAGCACCGTCGCAAAGACGAGATCGAGCCCGAAATCAGTCAAGGTCGTCGTCCCGCCAGAAGTGCAGCACGCCCCAGGTCGTCAGGCCGGAGAGGATGACGGTAAACAGGAGGCTCGACCAGAGCCACAGCGGAAGGCCCAGCACTGCAATCTGGCGGCGTCCGATGAACAGCACGGGCACCGTGGCCAGCGCCGTGACGGCCAGCAGGATCAGCAGCCAGGGATGATTCCGTGGTTCGTCGCGCATCGTACCTCCGGGCGGCGTGCGGGAAAGGTACGGCGTTCGGGCCAGCGTGGACAGCGAACCCTGACGGCCGACCGGATTTCATGGTATGGTGGGGGCGATTCCACTCGGGACCTGCCATGTCCACGTCATCCCTGCTTGTCTCCTCACTGAGCCTCGGGTTGGCCCTCGCACTCGGAGCGTGCAGCCACGAAGCGGGCCGCGACGCCAGGGGAACTCACGGGGCCGTGACCGCCGGTCACCCCCTCGCCGCCCGGGCCGGACTCGACGTCCTCCAACGGGGCGGCAACGCCATGGACGCCGCGATCACGATGGCCGGCGTCCTGGCCGTGGCCCGGCCGCACATGAACGGCCTCGGCGGGGACATGTTTCTCCTCTACTACGACGCCGACAGCCACCGGGTCTACGCCCTGAACGGCTCCGGCCGCGCCGGCACCGCCGCCACGCTGGCCGACCTGCGGGCGCGCGGCCTCGAGGCCATGCCGGAAACCGGTCCACTCTCGGTCTCGGTCCCCGGTGCCGTCGGCGCCTGGGCGGCGGCCCTCGAGCGCTTCGGTACCGTCTCCTGGGCCGAGGCGCTCGCACCGGCCGTGGAGCTGGCCCGGACGGGACTGCCGGTGTCGGAACGTCTGTCCCTCGATATCGCCGGCCAGGAGGAGAAGTTGCGCCAGGAGCCCGAGGCGGCCCGGATCTTCCTGCCCGGAGGCCAGGTCCCCACTCCCGGTTCAGTGCTGGCCCGGCCCGACCTGGCCCGGACCTTGACCCGGCTCCAGCAGGAGGGCCCGGAGCCGTTCTACCGGGGAGACCTCGCCGGACGCATCGTGGATTTCCTGGCTTCGCGGGGCGGCCTGTTGCTCCGGGAAGACATGGCGGCGTACGCTCCGGAATGGACCGAGCCGCTCCACACCGCCTACCACGACCTCGACGTGCAGGCATTCCCGCCGAACACCCAGGGGGAAGCGCTCCTCGCCGAGTTGATCATGCTGACCCATTGGGATCTCCCCGCCCTTGGCCACAATACTGCCGACTACCTGCATACCATCAGCGAGGTCATCCGGCTGGCGGTGGCGGACCGGGATACCAGTATCGCTGATCCGGACGCGATGCGGGTCCGCGTGGCCGACCTGCTGGACCCGGAACGCCTGCATGCCCGGGCCGCGATGGTTGAGGCTGCCGGCCGGGCACCCGATCTCCCCGTCACCGTCGACGACGACCACCCGAACACGGTCTATCTCTCCGCGGTCGATACCCACGGCAACGTGGTCTCGCTGATCCAGAGCCTGTTTCACTCGTTCGGCTCGGGCCTCGTCGTTCCGGGTACGGGTATCGTCCTGCAGAACCGGGGCTCGCTCTTCCGTTTCGACGAGCACCATCCCAACGTCTTCGCGCCGGGACGGCGTCCCTATCACACGCTGAGTCCGGCCATGGTGCTGCGCGAAGGCCGGCCGTGGCTGGCGTTCGGCACCCCGGGCGGCGACGGACAGACGCACACCTTGATCCAGGTGCTCAACAACATCCGGTTCTTCGGCATGACCCCGCAGGAAGCGATCGACGCCCCTCGCCTGCGCCGCCTGCCCGACGGTTCGCTGGCCATCGAGGACCGGGTCCCCGGGGCCGTCCGCCAGGCGCTCGAGATGCGGGGCTACGTGGTCCGCGCCCGGTCAGGATGGACGGCAGAGTTCGGCGGCGCCCAGGCCATCCTGATCGGTCCCGACGGCTCCCTGCGGGCCGGGGCCGATCGTCGACGGGAGGGCTGGGCGCTGGCGTACTGATGACGACCGATATCGCGCATGGACTGTCCCACCGTCTCTGACTGGAACCGCCGGCACGATCGATCGACGGGCAAGCCCCGGGAGTGGAGGCGGGGGCGCCGCCGCCGTGCGTTGGCGGCCGGCCTTGCCGCCGGTCTGCTCCTGGGCGCAGGGTGTCGGGCCACCTCACCGACGGACCAGGCCACCCTCATCCTCGTGTCCTTTGACGGCTTTCGCTGGGATTATCCCGACCGGGTTCCCACGCCCAACCTGGATCGTCTGGCGCAACGAGGGGTTCGGGCCCGCCAACTCGTGCCCGTCTTCCCCACCGAGACGTTTCCCAACCATTACACGATCGTCACCGGCCTGTACCCCGAGCACCACGGCATCGTCTCCAACACGATGTACGATTCCGGGTTCGACGCGACCTTTGCTCTCGACCGGGCCGAATCCCGACGGGCGCGATGGTGGAGTGGCGAGCCGATCTGGCTCACGGCCCGACACCACGGCCTCCGGACGGCCGCCTACTTCTGGCCCGGCACCGCCGTCCCGATCCACGGCGAGTATCCCGACCGATGGCGCCGGTACGACGGTTCGATTCCCTACGAGGCACGGATCGACACGGTCCTGAAGTGGCTCGATGGGCCGATCCACGACCGGCCGCGACTGGTCACGCTGTATTTCGAATTACTGGACGATGTGGGCCATGCCCACGACGTGACGGGCCCCGAGGTCGACTCGGCGATCGTGCAGGCGGATCACCTGGTGGGACGACTGGTGCGGGGCCTCGAGGCCCGGGGGTTGATCGATCGGGTGGACCTCCTGATCGTCGCAGACCACGGTATGACCAATCGCAGCCCGGAGCGGGCGATCTTCCTCGATGACTACATTGACCTGTCGTGGGTGGACGTCATCCACTGGTCACCGCAACTCGCCATGCGCCCGGCGCCGGGACGGCGGGACACGGCGCTGGCGCAACTCCGGGACGCTCACCCCGCCCTGCACGTCTATCCCCGGAACGCGACCCCCGCCCGGTGGCACTACCGCACACATCGGCGCCTTCCGGCCATCGTGGGTGTGGCCGACCCCGGCTGGACGATCACCACGCACGACGCCGTCCGTCGGAATCCCGCGCTGCTGCACGGTGGAGCCCACGGGTACGACCCCGCGGTCGAGGCCATGCGCGCCGTGTTCATCGGCGCGGGCCCGGGACTCCGGTCGGGCGTGAGGGTCGACTCCGTGCTCAACGTGGATCTGTACGTTCTGATGTGCCGACTGCTCGATATCCCGCCCGCACCGAACGACGGCGACGCCCGTCGTATCGCATCGCTTCTTTCCCCCTGACGACGCGGCCGGCGGGGGCAGAGTTCCTCCCCCCGAGGGCCACTTCGCCGAACACCTCCTGCCGGTTACCGCCCGGCGAACGCCTCGGCAATGCGCTCGAGGCGCCGCTGGATTTCGTGCTCCGACATCCATCGCCCTCGCACCATGACCCCGGCCCGGTCGGCCACGTTGGCAACGTCGTCGAGGGGATTGGCGTTGGTGAGTACGAGGTCGGCGCGACGCCCGACCGCCACCGTGCCGAACGAATCGTAGCGCTGAAAGTACTCGCCCACATTGCGCGTACCGGTGACGAGGATCTCGTACGGCGACATGCCGGCGTTGGCCATGGCCGCCATCTCCCGGTGCAACGAGAACCCGGGCACGCTGAACATCTGCGGGGAGTCCGTGCCCATGAGAATGCCGGCGCCGCCCTCGTTGAGCGCCCGCAGGAGGGCCACCCGGTTCCGGGCATGGACGGCCGCGAGTTCGGGGTTGAAGCCGGGTCGTTGGCGAACCGAGCGATGGCGGGCCACCCACCGCTGAACGCCGGTCTTCGGCCAGTACTTCATCTCCGGCCGAGCGGCCAGTTCGTCGGTGTCACCGAGACCGATCACGCCCAGTTCCCACAGCACCATCGTGGGAACAACCCACGAACGGGACGCCTTGACGAGCTGGACCATGGCATCCAGTCGGGTCGGGTCGATCGCCCGGTCGAATCCATCCAGCCAGGCGATCATGCCGTCGAGGTGGTCGAACGTCTCCTGACCCATCTGCAAGGCGTGCAGGAATCCCACCTCCTCGGGGACGTGTCCGCCGAACCGCAGGCCCGCCTGCTGGGCGTCGAGGGCCATGGCGTCGTACTCTTCCACGGTGAGCCCGGGATGGACCTTGAGATGGTCCCACCCCTCCGCCTTCTGTTGCCACACCCGACGAACCGCCTGTTCGGGCGACGTCACCGTGCGGCCGTTGAAACTGGGCCCCGCCAGGTACAGCGTCGGGCCCCAGATGCGACCGGAGTTGGTCAGGGCCTTGAGCTCGAGGTCCCCGGGGATGCCGAGCATGCCGCGCACCGTCGTCACGCCGTTGGCCGCGTAGAGGAACATGACCTGTTCCTTGAACTCCTCCGTGGCATTGGGCCCGGCGGTATGCCCGTGCATCTCCGCCAGGCCGGGCATGAGGAACCTGCCGGCGCCTTCGACGCGCATCGCCCCGGCCGGGACCGGAGTGCTGGCGCTCGGACCCATCTGCCAGATCCGACCCGCTCGCACGATCACCGTCTGGTGGGGGACCACCCGCTCGGCGTCCATCGGCACCACGGTCACATCCACGAAAGCCACGACCGTGTCCGGACTTTGTCGCGCCTCGACGGGCTGGACGAGCCCCGCGGCCGAGGCTGCGAGGTACCCGGCCATCGTCCACCGACGTAATGCGTTGTTCTTCATGCGGTCTTCCCCGGGAAAACGGTTGGGTCCTGCGCCCGAACGATGCCGGTCCCGGACAGATATCCGGGATGATGGCCAGGGTGTCAACCGGCCGGATCCTGTTCGGTCGCGACCGGTTCGAGCCACGGAGGCCGCCGGTACCTGGTCACCGTCCACCAGAGGACGCCAATGGCGGCCAGTCCCAGTACCCAGGCGGCAAGCGGATTGGTCCGGTACAACATGGCCAGGCCGCTGCCTGAGGACGTGAAAAGGATCGCGCCGGGCAGGATGCCCACCGCCGTGGTCCAG
>Ga0114931_10010780_pt1 | contig 10847 bp, 11 predicted proteins | sample 2SBtaG_FD_89579 | JGI IMG/M metagenome (GOLD analysis project Ga0114931, IMG submission 89579) | Deep subsurface microbial communities from Kolumbo volcano to uncover new lineages of life (NeLLi) - 2SBTROV14_V59a metaG | ecosystem: Environmental > Aquatic > Marine > Volcanic | place: Kolumbo...
CACCTCGTCGTTCATTTCGACCCTGCTGAAGAACACCGACCAATCGATCTCCTCTCGACCGAGAACGAAGTCCGTGTTGATATGGATCAACTCGACCGAATCGACTTCCACGCCGCTTCGGTCGAGGACCCATTTTTGAATGGCGAGATCCGGAAGATGTTGCGCGCGCTTGACGCGGTTCGAAGATTTGACCTCACGCATTCCCCATGACTCGGCGCTCTCCCCCTAGCGGAGCCGCTCCAGGATATCGACGCGTATCCGAACACCGTCGTACTCGAAAGCGGCTTCGAAGATCGCGGGCACTGAGCTGTCACACATGAGGGAATAGGTCCGCAAAACCGCCGCTCGGTGATCGCCAGCCTCGTCGCCGACGAGAGTGCCGCCGGGAAAGAGGCCGTGCGCCGCGCGACCCACTTCATCTCCCACGCGGAAGAGTTGCAGCTCCCCCTCACCGGCCGGTGTCGCCTGATCGGGCGTGTGAACCTCGAGCCAAAGGCGACGATCACATTGCAGCGCCGCGAGATAGCGAGATTTGGACAGATACGGCTCCCGCTCTAGCGACATCTCGATCTCATGATGCAATCCTAACCAACACCGTCGACAGCCGTCACTGCGCCGAGGCATCGCCCACGAGCCACCTCACACGCACCCAGGAGTTCGTCTATCGTCGCGCCCATGAGCGAACACAAGAAGCTGAGATTGACCGTCGTCGAGCAATCCCCCCTTCGCAAGGGAGGGAGCGGAGCGGATGCCCTTCACGAAACGATCGAATTGGCGCGCGCGACGGAAGCCATGGGCTACGAGCGCTTCTGGGTTGCCGAGCATCACAATATTCGGAGCATCGCGAGCACGAGTCCCGAGATTCTGATCGGCCAGATCGGCGCCGCCACCTCGACGATCCGCATCGGAAGCGGTGGCGTCATGCTGCCGCACTACAGCGCCTTCAAGGTCGCCGAAAATTTCCGCATGCTCGAAATCCTCTTCCCTGGCCGCATCGACCTGGGATTGGGGCGGGCGCCGGGCGGCGATCAGAAAACGGCCGCGGCGATGGCCTACCCGGCCGCACCCATCGACATCCGGGCCTATCCCGAACAGGTCGACGACCTGATCGGCTTCCTCGGTGACCGACTACCGAGCGGACACCCCTTCAAGGAATTGAGTCCTGGACCCCAGACCGAGGGCATGCCCGAGATCTGGCTACTCGGCTCGGGCGTCGAGTCCGCCCAACTCGCAGCACATCGAGGTCTCCCCTTTAGCTTCGCGCACTTCTTCGGACAAGCCGAGCACGGCCCGTCGATCGTCGAACACTATCGCCGACACTTCCGCCCCTCGAGCGAATGCGCGGAACCCAGGATCCATATCGCCGTACAGGTCATGTGCGCGGACACACAAGAAGAGGCCGAATGGCATGCGTCGAGTCTGCGCCTGGGCCGAATCCAGATGGCGCGAAACCAGAAGCGCGAAGGCATCGTTTCGCCAGAAGAAGCCTCGCAACACGTCTTCACGCCCGAAGAACTTCGCTTCCTCGAAACCTCGGGCATGCGCGGAACAACGGGCGACACCGACCAGGTGACTGCCGAACTCGACGAACTCTCGAACCGATACGACACAGATCACTTCGGAATCGTCACGATCTGTTACGACTTCAAGGCGCGCATGCATTCCTACGACCTGCTGGCCGACATCTACCTTCGATAGTTGTCGACTGACTCTGCGCGTGACTGACCAAGCGCCAGGGCGCGCTCACGAAGCGCTGTCGTCAGCTTCCGGTTACTTGGTCTTCCTCGTTTCTTCGAAATGAGTCCTTGGCGTCCGTCGAGTCGCAGCTTCCGGCACAGCCGTTCGACTTGCCGTACGCCCAAGCCCAGCTGTTCCGCCGCCTGCGCCTGCGTCAAACGCCGCTCCAGCACACGGCCCAGAATCTCCAGTCGGTTCAGTTCTTTGCGGCTCATCGTCAGGGTTCCTCGCTCGTCCATGTCGGCCTCTCAGCCCGACACGGTGGGGCGAAGAACCCGACATTTCGAATGGTGAGAAACCCGACATCGGGTCTGTCCCGCTGCACGGTGTTCGATCAGATGGGTGATTTTCACGCGAGGTCGATCGAGAGAACGCTGATAGGTGTTAGGCAATCGTAACGACTGCCCCCGAACGGGGTGAGTCGGCTCCATTCGGGTCTCGAGCAACAGATCGGCCCTCTGTTCGAGTGGTCAACGCAAGTTGGCAGCGCTCTCGAGAGTCTGGCCCTTCTTTTGCCTTGCGCGCTTGACGGGATCGAAGTCGAACCGCAGCGTATGGCTTCTATACCTCGGTGGCTGGCAGGGGCACGCACCTCCAAGGTTGCGACCTGTAGAGCCGAGTCGTCCGAGAGACGACCGGGAGGATGACCATGAAGTTCGACGGGTATCTGGGAATGCGACAGGGTGATCTGGACGAGAAGCCGTACGCCAGGTTCTGGAATCCTGAAATGGGGCCCATGCAGGGACAGGTGCTACGGGCGCTCGAACATGGCGTCGAGGCATCGGAACTGGGCTTTCCGGTGGCGGAGGCGAACCGGCTTCTGGATCCTGGCTATCTCGCCCTGGAGAACGGCTACACACGACTGAGAAACGGCCAGGTCTTCGTCGCCGTACTGACGAAGATGCCCGGAGTCACGAGTCAGATGATCGACTGGTGGATGGGCTGGCACTACATGGAATCCCAGCGCTACAAGCTATGGCACCCGCGCGCGCACGTGGCGAACTCCGCCACGAGAATGATCGGCGACGATCCGCAGCGGTCGGACCGCGAGAAGTATCTTCATAACCCGAACTTCGTCACGGAATACATCGGCAACGATCGGGTGAAGATCACGATCGCCTTCTCGGACCCCTCCGACTTTCTCGACGTCTCGCGCTTCGAGGCGGCGCGTGTCGGCACTGTCTTGTGCGGCGTGGTCGGTGCCCAGAACGCGCCCGTTTCAGTAGGGCTCCTCATGCACGTTATTCGGGAAACGGAAGACGGATGCGAGATGAGGAGCCGCTTCTGGCTGGGCAAGATCGAGGTCAAGGATCTACCCGCCGCAGCGTTGCTCAGCAAGATCACGGGCTCCCGCTTCGCAGCGCGACGCGCCTTTCCCATCGAGGGAGGGCGAGACATGGTCGTCCATTGCGCGATGGAGATGAATCACCTGGCCAGTTTCCTGCCGGATCTATACGCCGAATACCACCCATCGAGCCAGGTTCAGAAGTTGAAAGACATATCCGGACGTACCGGTGACAATGAAAACGACCCTTGAACTTCCTACACACCACCCTCTGAGAACTCGGCCCCTTGCGCGGCGAGGTGACCCCTTCCTGGGGCTTCGATTCGTCGTGACGCCCCGGTTCTGATCAGAATCCGAGGCGTCGGTCTGGCACCCGTCAGATGGCAGGTGCCTACGAACCCATTCATCGGGTCTATGACTTCGAAGAGCAAAAACAATAGAACCGGGCCCTCTTGTCCCCCTGTTTCCCGGCCCAACGCGCTTCGACCTCGATCTGCGATGACACGACTGGCCGAGCTTGCGCCGTGCCGACGGCTGGTTTTCGGGTAGCATCGCACGATGAGCGAATCCCTCGTACGTCGCGAACCGCGCACGCTCGGTCCGCATCTCAAGGTCGGCCCACTGGCGTTCGGTTGCTGGCGGCTGGTGAACATGCCCAGCAGCCACGCCCGTGAGCGCGTCGAGACGGCTCTCGATGTGGGCATGAACCTCGTCGACACAGCCGACGTCTACGGACTCGACTGGGGCGGCTCGGGGTTCGGCGCAGCGGAGGAGCTGCTCGGGTCCGTCCTGTCGGAGGCGCCTGCGCTGCGCGATCGCATGGTGCTCGCCACCAAGGGCGGCATCCGCCCGCCCATTCCCTACGACTCGAGCGACGTGGGCCTACGCGCAGCCTGTGAAGCGTCCCTAAAGAGACTCGGAGTGGAACGGATCGATCTCTACCAGATCCATCGCCCAGACCTCTACGTACACCCCGCCGAGCTCGCCGACACGCTCGACCGGTTGCGCGGCGACGGGAAGATCCTCGAGGTGGGCGTCTCGAACCACACGCCGGCCCAGGTCGATGCGTTGCGCGCGCATCTGCCGTTTCCGATCGTTTCGAACCAGCCCGAGTTCTCGGCGGGCTGCCTGGCCCCGATGCGCGACGGCACGTTCGATCAGTGCATGCAGCACGGAACGACGCCGCTTGCGTGGAGTCCGCTGGGCGGCGGCGACCTGGTTTCCGGAAAAGGGGTCAGACCGGAACTGATGTCTACCCTCGACCGCATCGCGAAGCGCGAGGGGGTGAGCCGCGCGACGCTGTGCATCGCATTCGTGCTCGCCCACCCGTCCGCGCCGGTCGCGGTGCTCGGGTCCATGAACCTCGAACGCATCCGCGGCGCGTCGAGTGCGCTCGGCGTGCGGCTGGAACGCGAAGACGTCTACGCGATCGTCCAGGCCTCGGAAGGTGTTTCGCTGCCATGACCGTGGAGGTGAGCTGGTTCTCGGCGCTGTGCGACGACGATTACGAATTTCTCGGAGAGTCCGACGCAGCGCTTCGCTCGTCCTGGGAGCACTGTCGCAACATCGTGCTGACCGCGGACCGGCACGGCTACGACAACATCCTGCTGCCGTCGGGCTACGCGCTGGGCATCGATTCCGTCGCCTTCGCGGGCGGGGTCGCACCGCTGCTTCGCCAGATCCAGCTATTGGTCGCCGTGCGCTGCGGCGAACTCTGGCCGCCCCAACTCGCGCGCCAGCTCGCAACGCTCGATCGCATGCTCGGCGGGCGGCTGACCGTCAACATCATCTCGTCGGACATGCCCGGCCAAACCCTGGCGAGCGAGGCCCGTTATGGCCGGAGCCTCGAGGTGATCGCGATCCTGCGCAGCCTACTCGACGGCAAACGGACGGCCTTTCATGGCGAGCACTTCGACCTCGACCTCGATCCACCGGCCGTGGGGACGGTCTCGGGACACTGCCCGCCGTTCTACTTCGGCGGCATTTCGGAGCCCGCACGCGAGGTGGCTGCGGCCGCGGCCGACGTCTTTCTGATGTGGCCCGACACCCTGTCGCGCGTCCAGGCGATCGTCGAAGACATGAGTGCGCGGGCCACGAAGCATGGTCGAACCCTCCGCTTCGGATATCGCGCTCATGTGATCGTACGCGAAACCGAAAGTGAGGCTCGACTCGCGGCCGCGAGGCTGGTCTCGAAGCTCGACGAGGGGACTGGCGAGGCGATCCGCAAAAGGTCCCTCGATAGCCAGTCCGTCGGCGTCAGCCGACAGGCCGAGCTGCGCGACAGCGCCGACGGCGACGGGTTCGTGGAGGAGAATCTGTGGACGGGGGTCGGACGCGCCCGCTCGGGTTGTGGTGCTGCCATCGTCGGTGATCCCGATCAGGTGCTCGCGAAACTCGAGGCCTATCAGCGGCTCGGCATCCAGGCTTTCATCCTCTCAGGCTACCCCCATGCAACCGAGTGCGACCTCTTCGCCCGCCACGTTCTGCCCCGCCTCGATCATGGCGCACTTTTTCCTCTGGAGTCCACGATTGGCTGACGAGGTCGTTCGCTACGGGATCATTGGTACCGGCATGATGGGCCACGAGCACGCTCGCAATCTCGCGCTCGTTCCGGGCGCCGAGATCGTGGCCTACTCGGATCCGTCGAGCGAGCAGCGCTGGTGGACCGCGCAGCTGATCGGTGACACGCCGCGCGCCTACGAGAGTCATGGCGAGCTCCTCGCCGACGACGGCGTCGATGCAGTCGTCATCGCAAGCCCGAACCACACCCACGCGGATGTGCTTGCCGACGTCCTCGCCAGCGGCAAGCACGTGCTCTGCGAGAAGCCGCTCTGCACGACCGTGGAGGATGCCGCGCGCGTCGTCGAGCAAGCGGAGCAGCACTCGGGCGTCTTCTGGGTCGGCATGGAGTATCGCTACATGGCGCCCATCGCCCGGCTCGTACAGGAGGTCCGTGCCGGAACGATCGGAACGCTCAAGATGGTGGCCATCCGCGAGCACCGGTATCCGTTCTTGCCGAAGGTGGGCGATTGGAATCGATTCAATCGCAACACCGGTGGCACGTTCGTCGAGAAGTGCTGTCACTTCTTCGATCTGATGCGGCTGATCAGCGACTCCGACCCTGTACGAGTCTACGCCTCTGCGGGGATGGACGTGAATCACCTCGACGAGACCTACGACGGCGAGCGGACCGATATCCTCGACAACGGCTTCGTCGTCGTCGATTTCGCGAGCGGTGCGCGCGGAATGTTGGATCTGTGCATGTTCGCCGAGGCATCGCGCAACGAGCAGGAGATCGCGGCCACCGGCGACGCGGGCAAAGTCGAATGTTTCATCCCGGAATCGACGCTCGTCGTCGGACGGCGGCAGCCGCGCAGCGTGCACACGGAGACCATCTAGGTAGCGGCCGAAGTGTTGGCCGCGGGCGCGCACCACGGCAGCACCTTCGCGGAACACGTCGCTTTTCGGCGAGCGATCCTGAACGCTGAGGCTCCGACGGTCACGGCTCGCGACGGCCTGTGGGCCGTCGCGATGGGTGCCGCCGCCGAACGCTCCGTCCGCGACGGTCGCTCGATCCGGATCGACGAATTTCTCTAAGAGGCGCCGCCTTCATCAACTGCGAACGCACTCGCGAAAGCCTCCGCGCGCCAATGCACCACCGCAGGATTGCGAAGGGGTTCATGCCGCTCGACAACGACATTTGTCAGCGCATCGTCCTTGATTGCAGCAATGCGAGCAATTCGCCGGGACGATCCGAACTGAGGAGCAGTGAATATCCCTGGGATGTGGGCAGATAGAGCACGGAAGTCCGACGTGTCAGATAGACGAGCGCTTTTTCGCCATTCCGCAGACGGAACCAGCCCGAAGCATACCCCGGCAGCGCAGTGCCCAGGGTGCGGCGTTTCGGAGCGAAACTTGAGGACCCGCCGAGATCCAGGATCTGCGCCTGTTCTACACGAATCGACTGGATCGGAATGGACCGAGCCCAGAAGTCGCCCACGAGTTCGAGTTCTTCATTGCCGACCTCGATTCGTGAATGCTGTGTAGAGTAGGCCGTGTACGCGAGTGCGAATAGCACGATCGCCAGCAGCAAGCTGATGCCGACTAGCATCCAGAAGGGGTTTTGCGGAGGCCGGAACGATCGGAAAGACTTCAATCAAGGGGGCCCCCCACACCCTGCCCAATGGCAGATTGAGCCAAAATGGTACAGCATTGCCGACCTCCCGCTGCGACTTCGAGTATCTCGTTCTGGTGCTCATCGGCTGGCAATTATCGGAAACACGGGCTGTGACCTGCTCCCCGGGGATCAAGCACCCGATTGGAGCCCGGTTTCTTCCTGACGTTGTGCGGCAGCTCGGATCAAAACGCCTAACCTTTCGTGTAGTGATGCTGTCATCCGAAGCAGATTGTTTCGCCTGCCGAGGGGAGAGGCTGTGGAAGTCTGGGAAGTTTTCTCTGCCGTTGTGGGTGGGCTGTGTGTAGGTCTGATCGGCGCGTCGCTCGCGCGTCTTCCGCGGTCCTCTGTCGTGGTACCGATCTATTGCTTCGTGCTATCCGGATTCCTCTGGGCTGTGGGCGACGTGATCGCCGATACAGCGATCGATATAGCCTGGAAACAATTTGGAACCTCGCTGCTGTACACGGGTTCGATTGTGCTGCCCGCACTCTGGTGGATCGTGGTGATCCGTTGGTCCGAGGAGGCCGGTGCCGGTCTACCCTTCCGCGCTCCGGTCTGGACCCATCTTCCGTTGGCATTTGCTGGGGTGATGTGGCTCGTGATGATCACGAACCCCTGGCACGGAGCTTTCCTGACTCCCGTCGTTGGGGGTCGGAATCTCTATCAGCCGCTCTGGTTCGTCATGAGCTTGCCGAACTACGCGATGATCGTCGCGGCGTTTGTAGTCGAAGTCGAGGTCGCGCGGCGTGCTTCCGGCAGTCACGTGCGGCGTCAGGCCGCATTCTTGATCTCCGCCAGCCTGGTGACACTAATTGGCAACCTGGTCTACGTGTTTGATCTCGTGCCGCTCAATCCGACGACGATCGTATTATCGATTTCGGGCGCGCTTCTCCTCGTAGGCATGGCGCGCGAGGGCCTCTTTGGTGTTCTCCCGCTGGCGCTGCCTACGATCGCTGCGGACCATCCGGACGGTCTCGTGATCGTCGGCCTGGACGATCGAATTCGTTTCGCGAATGAGCGGGCAGGTGAACTGCTCGCACCAATCGGAATCGAGTCGGAGGCAGGCATCGTCGGCGTGTTGCGTGACGTGCGGCTCAGGTCGGAGTCACCCGAACTCCGACGTCGTGCGAGCGACGATGAATGGTGGGCGTCATTCGTTCGCCTCGGTGGCACGACCCTGCGCTTGAACGATGAAGGCCATACCCGATGGCTCTACGTCACGACGAGTATCGTACATGGACGCGGGGGTGACACCAGGGGATTCTATGTTCAGCTCCGCGACCTGACGAAGCAAAAGCAGGCCGAGATGCATCTGCAACAATCACGGCGGCTCGACAGTGTCGCAACGCTAGCGCGAACGGTTTCACGCGAGCTTCAGAATATCTTCGCCGTCATTCACGGAAACGGAGAGTTGCTTGGCGAGAGCGAAACTTTGGCTCGGGACCAACAGCGACGGGTCTCGAACATCGCCAACGCGGCGAAAAACGGCATCGAGCTCGCCTACGAGTTGCAGCTCTACGCCGGCACGACCAGCACCACGCGAGTGTTGCTCGAGCTATCCGAGATCGCGCAGGACGGCTGCGATTTCATCGCAGCGGACCTTCCGAACCACATCCGCGTAATGTTCAACAAAGCCGATGAAGTACTGCCCGTTCTCGTGGACGCGATCCAGATTCGTCAGAGTATCTTCAATCTGTTGATGAACGCGATCGACTCGATGGGAGATCAGGCCGGGGACATCGAAGTCAGTACGGGTCTGCGCCACATCGATCCGGCGAGTGAGAATCTCATCTGCGGCACCGAGGAGCAGCCCGGCGAGTTCGCCTACGTACGGATCAAGGATGAGGGCACCGGGATGGACGCCGGGACGGAAGAACGCGCCTTTGATCCATTCTTCACCACGCATCACAAGGCCCGCGGGAGCGGGTTGGCGACCGTGCTCGGCATCGCCCGCGCCCACGATGCGTTGCTAGCCCTCGAAAACCGAGATGGTTGCGTCTTCACACTCTACCTTCCGCTGGAACACGGCGTGGGATCTGCCTGACTCGGCCGGTCTCCGCATGCGTATTCGACACCGCTGCTCAGTTCGTTTGGGACAACCAAGCCCCAGCCGGGGAGAAAACAGCCCTTCCTGGGGCAGGAGTAGACGTCTACGTCGCGGTGGCGATGGACAAGTCTTTTTCCTCGCTCGATCGGAATTCCAAGCTCCACGCACACAACCCTGATTGATTTTCGAGGATCGCGTCGTCGAATCTGCAGCCCCGGGTCGTTTTCTGCGTTCGGAACCCGTTGTCGCGCGCGCCACGTAGTCGCTAGCGTCCCGGAATCAGAGGAGCATGCCGTGGCAGCCGGAACACGACGCCGAACTTGGCTGAAACGCATCGGAATTCTCGTCGCGCTCCTCGGCGGCGCGATCGCGATCAGCGATCGAAAATACGCGGGAGACGCTGGCGGCCGAGCCGCCGCTGAAACTTCGGCGCACGGTACCGTTGTCGGGGTCGGCGAACCGCTCACGGGTCGTTCGCAGCGGGCGGAGCCAGGCGACCGGCTGTATCGCTTCGTTCCCAAATAGCATGAGCGGGCAGGCGCCGAGCCAGACTCGTAATCAGAGGACAGCATGAATCGATCCGCAGCATTCTGGAACAAGACGGCCGCCCGCTACGCCGCGAGCCCAGTCGGGAACGAAGCGGTCTATCAGAAGAAGCTCGAGATCACGAGGGAATATCTTCGCCCCGAGATGGAGGTCCTGGAGTTCGGATGCGGAACCGGCTCGACGGCGATCGAACACGCCCCGTTCGTGAAACACATTCGAGCGATCGACTTTTCGTCCGAGATGATCAACATCGCGCAACAGAAGGCAAAAGACTCACAGATCCAAAACGTCAACTTCGAGACCGCCACCATCTATGAGCTCGACGCTCCACGAGAGAGCTTCGACGCCGTCCTGGGCCTGAACGTGCTGCACCTCCTCGACGATCGCGCGGCGGTCATCCGGAGCGTCCACGACGTACTGAAGCCGGGAGGCGTCTTCGTTTCGAGCACCGTGTGTCTCAGCGGCGCATGGAGACTCCTCGCCTGGATCGTCCCCATCGGTCGCTTCCTCGGATTCATGCCGCAGGTTCGCCCGATGAGTACGCAGAAGTTGATCCAGGAAATGACCCTCGCCGGTTTCAGCATCGAGCGCGAATGGGAGCCCGGCGTCTTCAACTCGATCTTCATCGTCGCCCGGAAGCCCGGCTCCGACGCATCGGATTCGGGTCCTTAAGCGCCAGCAGGAGCGCTTCCGCTCGGCAACGCGACGGCACTTTCGACGCAACTCAATCCCGAAAGAGGCTCGAAACGAAAAGCGTACCCAGCATCCTCCGAGCGAACTCCGGAATTTGGCCGAATGACACGTCCCCGCCGGAGTCGGAGTGACCGGCTCCAGCGCGAAATGACTCCAACGGCGGTGCCCGCGACGGGAGTGCGAGGCATCGAAGAATCTGAGCGGCCACCGTCGGGTCGGTGAGCGCCGAGAGGACTCTCATGCGTCCGCCACATTCCGGATAGACAAGCGCATCGACCTGGAAGACACGTTGGAGGAACTCGGCCCAGCCGACATGACGCTGTAAAACCGATTCTTCCGTTCTTCCTGATGCGGATCGAGTC
>Ga0114931_10010781_pt1 | contig 10847 bp, 13 predicted proteins | sample 2SBtaG_FD_89579 | JGI IMG/M metagenome (GOLD analysis project Ga0114931, IMG submission 89579) | Deep subsurface microbial communities from Kolumbo volcano to uncover new lineages of life (NeLLi) - 2SBTROV14_V59a metaG | ecosystem: Environmental > Aquatic > Marine > Volcanic | place: Kolumbo...
AATAAAAAAGGGGGTCAAATAAAAAAGGGGGGTCAGACTCGATTAAAATGAATAAATCGAGTCTGACCCTTTTTTTGTTCTCTAATGATCACCCAATAGGGTCAGGCCGTAATGGCTGATGATGTAATAGATACCATAGGCCGTAAGAGCAAAGACCACAATTCCTACGATGACAGAGCCGACTACTGTGCGAAGCCATGCAAAAACACCAGGTTGTGGTTCGGACATCCTCTCCACTAACTCCCAGTCCTCCAGGCCGCGACTCTTTCGGCGTTCCTCTTCGGAAGTATAGCCGAATTGATCTTCAGGTTGGCTGCCCCAGCGATGACCCACAGGTTCGAGGCCGTTGGTCTTTTCGCATTCTTCCTCCTTCATATCTGATCTCCTGGCCTTATTAGCATAAACGCTCCTGATGCTATGGACCCATCCCGTTTAATTGGCCTGGCAATGGGTCAGGATAGCGTTCAAGGATTAAAAAAGCATGAGCTTCCAGAATAAAGATTATGACATTATGCATGGATTTGGAAAAGGAAGCATTTCACGTACTGGCAAGGGGAAGCTGGTGGTGGGCTCCATTACTGAGCGCGAAGATTTCGACCAGTATTTTCCAGGCAGTCCTTGATTTGTTGTTCACTAGGGATGCTGCTGGCGCGCACCATAATGATCAGGGCACGACTGCTAACGATATCCTGTGGTGGTGGGTTGCAGGTGGTGGTGCCTCGCCCATCGACATAAGCGAGGGCAGTGCCGAAGCCGGCAGCCATGACATTATGGACGATGTCGCTCCAGGCCAGGCCGCTGAGGTCCACCTCGTAGCGTTTGGTGTGGTCGCCTTCGTGGACAAAGAGGTTCTCGATAATCTTTTCCGAGCCGGGAGCGACGAGTGAGCGGACGACCAGCTCAGCATAGGCCCTGACCGGACGGATGACAATAGTAGCGCCCGCCTGTTCCAGGCGGGGTCGATTGGCATCGTCGACACACTCGGCAATGATCGGTGTGTGGGTGACGCCTTGTTCGGCCAGGCGATGGAGGATATCAAAGCTCAGGGCATCGGATTTTGTCTCGTATTCATCTTTGGCGAGAATGATAATGGCTTTGGCATCAGCCGCACCGGCCTTGAGCAGGTGCTCGGAGTTGTCAGACTCTCCCGTGAAATGGACGACCCCCAGGTCGCGGAGTTCCTGTGGCAGGCCTGCAGGATAGCGGCTGGTCAGAATCTGGATGGGGATTTCAGCGAAGGCTCTGTTTTTTCTCAGTTGTGAGATCAGGCGAAAGAAATATTGCTTGCCACCATGGGCCGGTGTATTGATGATCAGGATATGATTTGTCATATGCCACTCCCAGTAACCTTTTATCATTTTGCGTTTGCGGTCAGCACGACTGTCCAGGTATTCCCCGGCGAGATTGGCGAGGACAAAGATTCCGCCGCCATAGAGCAGGATGACTGTGGTGAGGCGCCCGGCAGTAGTGCTTGCCGAGAAGTCACCATAACCGACAGTCGTCGCCGTCGTCAGTGTCAGCCAGAGGGCGTTACCCAGAGTCAGACCCTCGAAATACATCATCAACAGGGTATGGAGAAGGAAGATCGTGAGCAGGTACAGGCCTGAGCGCCGTAGGCGACGGCCTATATCGGTATCATCAAGATGAATGGCTTTATAGCGTTTTCGCTTTTTCCATAGCTGGGCCAGGAGCACTAGAAGCCATTCCTCTGGTGGCTGAAGCGCACGAGCTCTGCCATCACTTTGCTTTTGATGGCCTGGCGATCATCGGGATCAAGCCCATAGTGCCTGGCGAGTTGCCGGTAATCATCCTCGTTGAGCGATAAGCTCAGGCGTGGACGGATGGGGCGCTTGTGCTGACTGAGGCCGACGATCCTACGGATCATATCCGAGGGGGTCAGATTGTTCTCGGCGGCGACGACCCGGATGGTGCGGCAGATCTGCTCGCTGGTGTCAAAAGCGATCTGTACCGATCGGCTTGCCTTCTTTTCTTTCCGCCAGCGGGTGGGGAGTGTGGTTTGCTTATCTTTAGCGCTCATCGCCCACTTATGTCGCCGGCCAGAGTTCTTCAATGAGTCGTATGTCCTCGATGAGTGTGCACATGACATCGTCATCTCCATCATAGACCTCGCATTCGATAGCATAATGCTCATCGGTGCTGGTGAGGCAATAATAATCCAGGGCCTCGCCATCGGCCTCATCGAGTTCTTTCCGGCGCTCACGGAAATCACCTTTACAGAAGTAGGCGGTGATGGCAAAGGGAGTGCGCACGTATTCGGGGGCGGTAAACCCCTGTAGATCGGCCAATAGATGGCCAGGCTCATCGGGGGCATGTTGTCTGTGGATGATAACTTCACCACCTTCCTGGTCAAAGACCCTGGCAAATTGGTCCAGGTCAAAAAGCGACGCCACCTCGGCGCGGCTCAGCTTGACTGAGAGCCGTAAAGCAGGGTCATCCTCGCCGCTATCCACCGTCATGAACAGGGTGCGTCGCGGGCTGCCACGCAGGACAAATTCCGTTTCGCTGCTATGTTCATATTGATAGGTATTGACCTCATCGACCTTGAAGGTCTGTCCTGCCAGCAGGGGTGGCGCCAGCAGTTTAAACTTGACCAGGTCTCCGGTCGCCAATTGGCCGGCACTATCAAGTTGACGCCTGGATTTGGCCTGCGAAGAAAACCATTTTCTGAATCGCCCGGCCATCGGTCTTAGGCCATGGCCTTCTGACGGAGCCTGGCCATGACGTCACTGCGGGCGCTGTTTTTATCACCGATCCCGGCGGCTTTTAATTTCTCATCCAGGCTACCCATGCCGGAATCTGATTCCAGGGCATCGGCGGCAGCCATGCGATCATCAAGATTACGCTGGCGCGCTTTTATACGATCCAGGGATGATTTGGCATCCAGGAGTTTGCTTGCTCCGGCACCATAGTTATTGCTAATCGACCGGGTGGCTTTTTGCACGCTTTCAGTTGTCCGGACCATCGCCAGCTCCCGTTCATGTTCGCGAATCGTCGCTTCGGTCTTTTTCATCAAAGCCTTGAGACGCTCAATATGGCTGGTGAATTGTGATCTGGCGTTTGTTTGTACGCTCAGTTCCTGTTCCAGTGTGGCGATCTGCTGGGCGACCTCTTCAGCCAGGGCTTCGTTACCTTTATTGAGGGCGCTGATAGCATGGGCCTCATACTTCGTGATTTCTTCCTGCAGGCGTCGTATCTCGCGCGCTGTCTGCATCTCCTTGGCCATCACCTGGGTCAGATCGCGTTTGGCCCTGCCCAGGTTTTTCCTGGCATCTTCGATTTCCTGCTGATAGATGCGTATGGCATTGGCATCAACGATGTTTTCACCCACTTCCCGGGCACCGCCACGAACGGCGGTAATTAATTTGTTTAACAGTCCCATGATATTCTCCTTACTTTAAAAAGTCTGACATGGCATCGATGGCATCGATGGCATTGTCACTTAAAGTGCTCAATTCCAGAGCCAGATCCTCAGCCGAGGATGTCAGGGCAAGCGCGCCAAAGATGGCATATTTATCATCGATTTTGGCGAAGCTCGACAGGGGCATCGGAATATTCGCCTCGAGCATGGCTTCATAGAGGAGCGGGCGTTGCTCCGCCTTGATCTCATCTTCACCCCACAGATAGCAGATGCATAGCAGTTGTGTGTCGCTAGCGGTAACAAAGATGGGTAATTCCTCCTTGTCCTTGATGTTGACCTGGACGACCTCAGTTTCGGACGGAATGGGCTGAAGTTCGTAGTCCAGTCCGCCCCGTGACTCCTCACTCAATTGTGCGACCGTCTCTAATCGTTGATAAAGATTGCTCATTGATGCCTCCATTTCATTGCGCCAGTAAAGGATATGTTGTTGGACATATTATGTCAAGACATAATATGTCGTGTCAGCTGTCAGTCTCTCTTTGCCAGCCCAGCCGGTAATAATCGTAGAGGATGGTGCTATTGACGCGGTTGACCTGAATTGCGGGGCTACTGTCAAAAAATCCCCGATTGAAGGCAAATGCACCGAGGAGGAGATCACGGGTCAACCAGCTGTCTTCACGGGGGAGCCTGGGCAAGCGCCGCAAGCGTGATAAGGCCGATGCCCCGTTGCGAGTAGCGATAGACCAGCCCCATTCTCCAAAAGAAGGCACATTGGCGTGGTATTGATCGACATGGGGGAAGCCTGCGTATCGGAGTGTTTTGCCGATACTGATAAAGGCCTCCGGGGCGTGGTAGGGGGAGGTCGACTGGGTGACCAGGGCCCCATCGCCGGCCAGGAGTTGGAAGAGCCTGGCATAAAAGCGCGCACTATAGAGTTTGTTGAGATCCGGATGGTTGGGGTCGGGCAGATCAATGATGATGGTGTCATAGCGTTCGTCCTCAGCGAGGAGCTCATCAACGGTGAGGAAGGCATCACCAAAACGCAGTTCAACCCGGGGGTCGGCAAAGGCATGCTGGTTGAGTTCCAGTAGTGGGGTGTTGATGATCTGACCATCCTTGAGGTACGGCCGCGAGAAAAAGTGCACAATCTGCGGGTCAAGATCCACCAGGGTGACATGCTGTGGATTCCAGCGCAGGACATCACGCAAGGCGAGGCCATCGCCGCCACCGATGATAAGTACCTGGTTATGACGGGCGGATGCGGCCATGGCCGGGTAGGTGAGCATGGCGTGATAGATCTTTTCATCCCGGCTGGAGAACTGGGTGTGACCGTTGATGAAGAGCGAGTAAATGGGGGGCTTGTTCGGGTTCATGATGCGTTTGGTGACCACAACCCGTTGATAGACGGTCGTCATGCTATAGATCACCTTGTCCTTATAAAGCAGGTCTTCCATGACTTCTTCCCAGTGCGGGCCCTTGATCCCGATGGTGATGATAATCAGGGCGGCCAGGCAGTGGCCGAAGGCAAGCCAGCGCCAGCCACGGATATGGCTGCGGTAACGGAAAAAAAAGATCAGACCCATGACAAGATTTGCAGAGGCAGCCAGTACGGCGGCCAGGGCGACGTCGAGCTGGAGGAGGAAGAGTACGAATAGCAGGGCGCCAATACCGGCACCGATATAGTCGGCACCATAAATGGTGCCGGTATTGTGTTGCAGGTATTTGCCGTAGATCTGCTCACGGACGCGGGCGATCAGGGGGATCTCGGCGCCAATCAGAGCGCCGAGGATAAAGGCAAAGCCATAAGGCATCAGCAGACTAAGTTTTTGCGCGGCGCGGATCAGCCCCCCCTCTGGTGGCAGGCTATGGATCCCGTAGGTATCGGCGATCACCTGGGGGAGCAGGGTGGTCAGGGTGATGACCCCGGCAATCAGAAGGATTGCCGTAGCGCCGATGATGCCGATTGCCAGCTCCAGCCAGGCGAAGCCCGTAAAGGGTTGGCGTATTCGGGCCGCGGCAAAGGAACCCAGGCCCATGGCAGCAATCATAACGGTAAAGACGGCAAAGATAGCCAGTTCCGTGGCGCCCAGGACACGGGCGGCATAATGGGACAGGAGGAACTCGTAGATCAGGCCGCAACCGGCCAGTACCATCATGATCAACAACAGGGTGACATCATGAAGCAACAGGGCGCGGTGGGTATAGCGCTGCGCCAGATTTTGCCAGAAGGACAGCGTTTGGCTGTGATGATTCATCTCAGCAGGAACTAGTCAGTAGGCGCACCGAACAATGCGGCAAGGATGATACCTAAAATAATATAGATGGTGCCCTCGATGAGCCCAATGGCGGTATTTTGCTGGCGACCGACTTCTTCGGCAATATCGACCTTGCTGAGGATGAGGCGACGTGCGGCGATGGCGAGCAGTGACATCAGCGCGACTACCACGACAGATACCAGGGCCCAGACGAGCGCCGAGAAGTAGGCTTGTCCATCATTGTAGCGGGCAATACCGGAGGCAGCAGTGATCGCCAGACCGGCGCCCACGCGATGACCAAAATAGCGTAAGGCAACGGCTATGTTGCCCTTCGCAAAGGCCTCTTGTAAGAATTGACCCTGGTGTCGGCGGCGGTAGACATATTGGCGATAGCGAGTGACGGCGATCATCACCAGCTGCGAAAAGAGAAAGCCTGCCAGGACAATACTCAGCCCGGAAAATGACTCACTATCGACCCAGATCATCACCGCGCGGATGACCACTGCGGTAGCAATCATGTTGCCGGCATCGATGATGGCTGCGGCCAGGTTGCCCGCCAGGATGTGTTCGTGGATGGCGATACGCGGCAGCGCCCAACGGTCGAAGAGATAGCGCGTCAGCATCATGAGCGTAATGCCCAGCAGACCATAGGCGGAGACAATGCCGGCCTCATAGACCAGTGAGATTGTTGCCTCACCCGAGACCGCGCCGGTCATCATGATGGCGACGACAAGCAACGCGCCGGCAAAAGACACGCCAAAGGAGGCGTTGTCATTCTCGGACAATTCATGAATAGAGCTGACATTGGCAACCATTCCGATCACCTTGCCGATCACGGTCATGATCACCACGAACAGGACGAAATCGACGGCTACCGTCAGATATTCGTAGTGATCGAGCATCAGGATGTCCTCAAGTCTCATATCGTTACTCTCCTGTGGATCCACTATTTGCCACCGAACACCCCGCACAAACTGTATCGGCTGCTGCGCCGCAGCGTGCCTGTTGTGACGCGGCTGCGTTGCGCCGCCGTAGGCCGGGCCTTGCGTGATACGCCTGCCCCTTTGCTGAAACTGCTGAATTTGCGCGGCTGAGTGCCAAAACTTCTGCGCGCTGCCGAACGACCGGCTGACTTCTGATAGGTTGAGCCATAACGGCGGCCCCATTTGTCGCGGATGAATGGTGAGCCATAGCGGTTTATCCCGCGGTCCTGATAGTAACTATAGGGGCGGTAACGATCCCATGAGGAGTAATAGATGCGCTGGCCACCAAAGAGGTTGGAGAACATAGCATACATCCCGTACCATTCCCAAAACGAGGTGCCACCGGACGAGCGCCATTGTCCATAGGTGGGATTACCCACGAGCTGAGCGCCGGCGCCGAAATTTTCGGTATCATTGAAGGACGATTCCTGATCTTTGGCGATGGTCCCGACGCGGGCGAGTTGACCTTTGGACATATCGGCCAGGACATTGACCGAGTCGGCCAGGGCGTTGTTAAAATTATTGCTGTCGGCAGCGTCGGTGATGGAGTAGACCTCCTCGAGGAGCTTATTGCGATCACCGAATTGGGCCTTGATTTTTTTGACGTCTGCCAATCTGCCGACGAGCCATTGATAGGGCTGGCCGGCCGCAGTGGCATCCCTGGACAACTGTTGGGTGATCGCTGTGAGCTCAGGTCTTGCCGCGGCTACGATGCGGGCATATTGGCGAATGAGTTGGGCATTGCGAAGCTGGCCATTGTCGAGCGTGGTTTTTAGACGCTGTAACTTCTGTGTAGCAAGGGCAATATTCTCATCCAGAACCTTGTTGCCGCCACTGCAGCCGCCTAGCAGGAAAAAAATCAATAGCACGATCCATTGCGAGCCTATCTGCAACTTAGCCATCATCTGACGGTTGTCTCCATAATTTTATCTGGTGAGTATCCGTATGGGCCCCGCTTAAAGATTGCGCAGGTCTGACTGCTGTGGTCGGCGGTACTGCCACCACCATACCATTCTGCCGCGGGCTTTTGTATTCCAATGTGCCAGTGGCAGGCGAGTGGGGTGGCATGGCCAGTGAAACAAGACGGCGCCGGTTTTTCAGGTTCGGGATGAATCGCAAGGTGGGCCAAAATGGCCAATGGCCGGCTTATCCATTGGCCTTCGATATTGCTGCTCGATAGTAGCTTTTAATTCAAATGCTTAGTGCCCAGGACTGAGGGTCAGACAGGCTGTCAACGGCGCCGGCCACGTTTCCCCTTCGGGGTTTCAAAATTCACCTTGATTGTTCTGCCGCTGAATTCCTTACCATTTAAGCCGGCGATCGCGGCACGGGCCTCATGGCCCTCCATTTCAATAAAACCGAAGCCTTTGCATTGGCGTGAGAAGATATCAGTCGCCAATTTGAGAGAACGCACCGTGCCATATTGGGAAAAAAGTTCGCGAACGTTCTGTTCGTTAGCGCTTGGTGGCAGATTGCCAACAAATAGTTTTTTCATAGAGTTGCCCTTATTATATTCTCAGAGTGTACGGCTAACACAAAAAACAACCCCGCTACGAGGAGCGGGGTTGATCAAGCATTCAGTGTGCGAGGCTTTCAGCCCTGGGGCTGAACTTGTGTAGCCTGCAGGCCTTTAGGACCTTTTTCAACCTCGTAGCTTACGGTCTGACCTTCAGTCAGGGTTTTAAAACCACTGCCAGCGATTGCGCTAAAGTGAACAAAGACATCGTCACTGCCGTCTTGCGGAGAGATAAAACCAAAACCCTTGGATTCGTTAAACCATTTAACTGTGCCGGTAGCCATCTTATTTGAAACCCTCGATATCAACGAAATTAACCGCGTGCAGGTGACGCAGTGAGGATTCAGAGAGGTGCCAATAACAGGGTGTTCTATGAAAGCCGGAATGAGCCAGTGCAAGCCGGGGAACTATAACGCATATTTAATTAGAATGCACAGTTTTATTTTTTGCGGTTGTTCTGCCTGTGTCATCAGGCTACCGAAATAAGCACTCGGGAAGATCAGTAACAGTCAGCATTTCCGGGAGGGCCCCTGCTTTAAGGCCCGGTCCGGTTTGCTATGGTCGCTCATATTTTCCGGCAGTCAGCACTGAATACTTGCAGCGGCATGCTGGAGGCACAGCAGGTGAGTGTGGTTTGTACCGCTGTCAGGATGGGCGGATATTGATCTCATCCGAGGCCGCGAGAATGCGGTCAGCAACTTCGATGATTTTCTCACGGCGGGTGCGGGCGTGGCTGCGCAGCAGTTCGAAGGCCGCCGTGTGGGTCAGGTGGTAGCGTTCCATCAGCAGGCCAACCGCGGTGCTGGTGGTTTTGTTCTTTTTCAGGGCATTCTGCAGCTGGTTCGTGTGCTCACGCAGCCGTTTGATTTCTTCCGCACGATGCAAAGCGGTGTGAATGGTCGGTATCAGCTTGCCCACGTCCAAGGGTTTGACCAGATAGGCCAGGGCGCCGAGTATGGAGGTATCATTGATGAGCTCACTATCGTCATAGGCGGAGAGCATGATGAAGGGGGTTTCCGTTGCCTGGATCTGGCGGGCGGTTTCTATGCCATCGATGCCGGTCATCCGGGCATCCAGTATGGCGAGGTCAGGACTTTCCTGTTTGCAGCGTCGAATAGCCTCTTCACCATCCATCGCCTCCAGGGTCTCATAGCCGGCCTTTTTCAAGCCCTGGCTGATGGTGACCAGCACCAGGCGGTCATCGTCTGCAATCGAAATACGATCTTTTTTTGGCATTTCTCTACTATCGTTATATTTGAAGGAGATACGGGGATCCTGTCTTCATTGGCTGGTCTGGCGTCCGTTTAACACTCATGAGTGTAATGTATTTTGCTCGTCGTTGTGTAGTAAATAATTGTGTACGACCGGCGCTTCGATGAGAATCTGATTACTCACGCCATTTGGCATCTGCCGGTAGTGGATACTGAGCCCCTGTTTGGGCAGTAGTGCACCCACCAGCTCCAGTCCCGTGCCGAGCCCTGAATTTTGGTGGAAATCAAAATCATCGGCTAAGCGGCTATCAGGGCACCAGATAGTGATAGACGCCCTGTTGTTCTCGGCGTGGAGTAAGATATCAATATTATCGCTTGTTGCATGGCGGGGGGTATGTTTCTGAGCGTTAACAATGAGTTCATTGAGTATCAGCGCAATGGGTACCGCCTCTTTTTCCTGTATGACCAGCGAATGAATGATATCCATGTGCAGCCGGATTTTTACCGAGTATTCGCCGTATAGTGTGGCGCTGTCAATAATGGCGGGCAGCATTTCACATAACAGCAAGGCCATGGTGTCATGCTGGCATTGAATGCCGTGCACGATGGCGATAGAGTTAATCTGGTCAATGGCCTTGCTAATCATTTGCCCTGCTTCACGGCCTGCTGATTCCAGATTATTGTGCAGCAGGCCGGTGATCCCCTGCAGGTTGTTCTTGATGCGATGGTGCACTTCACGGATCAGGGTGTGGCGTTGTTTTTCGACCTGGCGCTGCTGTTTATGTTCCTGCTCCAGACGTTGGGAAATATCGCGAATGATGGCCTGGATGATGAACTCATCGCCGACATTGATTTTTTTCTGTCGAATATCCACTATTGTTGCCTGTCCGCGACAAGCTTGCAGGTGGATTTCGTAGGCGATGACTTCGCAGGCGTGCAGTGTCTCGTCGAGATGCGCGGCAAAACGTGCCTGTTGCTCTGGATGACAGTAGTGGTGAAAAGCCTGTCCGATCAAGCTGGAGCCGGCATGGCCCAGCAGTTCTGCAGCAGTGTGATTGACGTCCGAGATGATCCCCTGTTCATCCATCAGGACAATCGCATCGCTGGCATTTTCCAGCAGCGCCCGGTATTTTTTCTCGGAATTTCTCAGCCGCAGTTCTGTTTGCTTGCAATGGTCGATGTCAATGGTGATTCCGTGGATGCTAAGCGGGTGTTTTTGGTCATTAATGATGACTTGTCCTATCTGTCGCAGCCAGTGGATATGACCGCCGGGGTGGATGACGCGGTGCTCGATGTCGAAGTTGGCGCCACTACTTGCCGCCTGGTCCAGGATGTGGGAAACGCTGGCCCGGTCCTGAGGATGGATCAGTTGCCTGAAGCTGTGGTAGCTGGTCTGACATGATGCCGCTTCCAGGCCGAATAGCGGCCATAGCTGTGCGGACCAGCGCATGGCTCCCGTTTTAATATTCCATTCCCAGTCGCCGATGCGCGCCAGTTGCAGGT
>Ga0114931_10010782_pt1 | contig 10846 bp, 9 predicted proteins | sample 2SBtaG_FD_89579 | JGI IMG/M metagenome (GOLD analysis project Ga0114931, IMG submission 89579) | Deep subsurface microbial communities from Kolumbo volcano to uncover new lineages of life (NeLLi) - 2SBTROV14_V59a metaG | ecosystem: Environmental > Aquatic > Marine > Volcanic | place: Kolumbo...
AGCAGAAACAGCAGATTTCCAAAGAGTAGCAGAATCAATATATGGCTCAAGTTTAGACTACTTTTTTAATGAATGGATATTTGGTGAAAATTACCCGAAGTATGATGTTAATTGGGGATATTCAGATTTGGGTGGGGGACAGTATTCTGTTAATATAAATGTAAATCAGCAAAAAAATTCAAATCCCGTTTTTTTTAAAATGCCAATTCAGTTAAAAATATCTTTTGGTTCTACGGATACACTTGTTACAGTATTTAATGATAAAGGAAATCAGACATTTAATATTACTGTAAATGGTCTGCCAGACAGTTTAATTTTTGATCCCAACAACAATATTTTAAAAGATGTACTTAGCATTGTTATTGTTACAGGTGTTGAAGATGAAGTATTACCAAGTACTTTTACATTAAACCAAAATTATCCAAACCCTTTTAATCCGAGTACAACAATAAGTTTTACAATTCCGGAAAAAAGTTTTGTGTCATTAGTTGTGACTGACTTGTTGGGCAGGAAAGTAGCGGATTTAGTAAACGCAGAAAAACCACAGGGTAATTACACGATATCTTTTGATGGATCTAAACTTTCAAGCGGAATTTATTTTTACACTTTGTCATCAGGTAAATTTGTTCAGACAAAGAAGATGTTGCTGCTGAAGTAATCATTTCCTTCTTATCTTGATTGTCACGGACCATTCCGTGACAATCAAGATATTTTCAATTAAAAACCTCTCAAGTAGCAAACATTTTTATTAAATTTAAACTTCACTTATTATTAATTTATTGAAAGGGGCTAAAATGTCACACGATAAAAAATTAGATTTTGATTCCGAATGTGTTCACGCCGGAATCGGAGAATACGAATTTGGGCCTGTTGTCCCACCTATTTATCAAACATCAACTTTTAAATTTGAATCAGTCAAGCAAGGTGCCGCTTTATTTAAAGGTGAAGAAAAAGGTTATATTTATACACGTTTGGCTAATCCAACCATTGAAGCAATGGAAAACGCCGTTGCCACTTTAGAAGGCGGATACAAAGCACTTGGATGCGGTAGCGGAATGGCTGCTGTTTATACTACGTTTGTTTCATTGTTGCAAACCGGCGATCACGTAATTTGTTCAAAATCAGTTTACGGACCAACAACAACTTTACTTGCAACTGTGCTGAATAAGTTCGGGATAAAATCAACTTTTGTAAATACGTCGGATCTAGAACAAATTAAAAATGCTTTAACCCCGGATACAAAAGTAATTTATGTTGAAACTCCCGGTAACCCTACTTTGGAAACCACAGACCTTGAAGCTGTTTCGGAAATAGCTCATAATAATAACGCAACTTTGGTTGTTGACAATACATTTATGAGTCCTGCTTTGCAGCAACCTTTAAAATTAGGTGCTGATGTTGTACTGCACAGTATGACAAAATTTTTAAACGGTCACGCTGATGTTGTTGCAGGTATTATAATTGTAAATGACAAAGAAACATACACAATTTTCCGTAAAACTTTAAATCAGGTTGGCGGAGTAATTGATCCTTTTAATTCTTTTCTTGTCCACCGCGGTTTAAAAACCCTAAAATTAAGGATGGAAAGACACTCTAAAAGTGCTATGAAAATAGCAGAGTTTCTTGAAAATCATCCAAAGATTTCTTGGGTTAGATATCCCGGTTTAAAATCTTTTCCTTATTACGAAGTGGCTCAAAAACAGCACAAAGCTCCAGGCGGTATGATTTCCTTTGAACTTAAGGGCGGACACGATGCCGGTGAAAAACTTATGGACTCGGTTAAACTTTGTACTTTAGCTGTTAGTCTGGGTGGTGTGGAGACACTCATTCAGCATCCCGCCAGTATGACCCACGCATCAATGGGTAAAGAAGCACGTGAATCAGCAGGAATTACAGACGGTCTTGTGAGATTGTCGGTCGGAATTGAAAGTGTGGATGATTTAATTGCAGACCTTGAACAAGCTTTAGAGCAAGTTTAAATATGTATATTTATTAAGAGGTGTAGGGACAAGTTATGGCTTGTCCTTTTTTATTTTTTGTAATTTTTAATTAAAGTGCGACTCAAGAGCCGTCTAATAAAACTCTTTATTTGAATCTAGATTTAAAGTTTAGTAATTTTTTAATCAGACAGACAATTTTATTTAGGATTTCGTTATGAATTTGAAATTCTTGCTTTGGTTATTTGCTTTAACAATCTTAGCTTCTTGTGAAAACCCCAGTAATTCTCCATTAAAAAAGTCACTCGTTTTAGGAAAGCCAATATATCTCCAATATCAAGATACTCTTTTCATTGAGAGCGAAAATACATGGGTATCGTTTGACTCTTTGTTGGAGGACTCACGTTGTCCAATAGGCCTTCTGTGTGTTTGGGCAGGTAATGCAAAAATCGGATTTTTCTTTGAAAAAGATGAAAGTAAAGTCGAATTTTCATTAGATTCTCATAAAGCCTTAAAGAACGATACTACCATTTGGGGTTATTCCATTTCACTGCTTAGTGTACTTCCTTATCCCCATAGAGATAGTTCTTATTTACCAAGTGATTACTCAGCGGAAATATTGGTTACAAAACAATAAATATTTGTATGAATCTTTTGAAAAGGCTTGATTATGTAGGGACAAGTCGCGACTTGTCCCTATATGTTAAATATTAATTCTTATAAAGAGCTCGTGAGTCGCTCCTACATCAATTGTCGCCACACAAATTATTTTTTAAAAGCCTGGTTTCTCACCATCTTTTGCATATCGTACGGGGCTTTTCCACCGTGTAAATATTTATTAAACCAATACAAATGTGCATTGTAATAAAGCGGCATTGATTTTATGTAGCTTGGCCAATGTCCGTCATTTTTAAATATTATTAATTCCGAAGGTACATTCATTTTTTGCAGATCAGTAAAAAACTCTAAACTCATAGTGTAAGGAACACGAAAGTCTTGTTCTCCGCTAATTACCAAACAGGGTGTTTTAAAATTTGGCACAAAATTATTCGGTGACCATTTTTGATAAAGATCGGATGTCCAAGGTGTACCTTTCAAATCCCATTGGGGAAACCACAATTCTTCAGTAGCTCCATACATTGCAGTTAAATCATAAACACCCATCATCGAAACAATTGCTTTGAACTTGTTTGTGTGTCCTTCAAGCCACATCATCATATAACCGCCGAACGACCAGCCCATAGCGCCCATTCTGTTTGAATCAACATAGGGAAGCTTAGCTAAAGAATCCGTAACGGCCATAATATCCTGATAAACTTTTCCACCCCAGTCACCGGATATTTCAGCTGTATATTTCTGTCCGAAACTTGTAGAACCGTGGGGATTAGGAAATGCCAAAACATAACCGGCACCCGGATACATTTGCCAATCACCTCTAAATGCATCAGACCACATACCTTGCGGACCGCCGTGTACATTTAATATAAGCGGGTACTTTTTATTCGGATCAAAATTGTGGGGCTTGATTAAAAATGTTTGAACTTTTCTACCTGCTGGAGATTTTATCCATAAAACATCTGCCGGGCGTATATCAACTTGGTCTTCAATATTTTTATTAAAGAAAGTTAAACGCTGAAGATTTTTTCCATTTGATTTTGAACGCCATATTTCAGTCGGCTCATTAATGGAACGTCTTGAAAAATAGAGCCATTTTCCTTTCGGAGAAATTTCAAAAGAATTAACAGTTTTTACATCAATTATTTTTGTAATATTTTTAGAATAAATATTAACATTAAAAATTGGAGTATGCGTTTTTACTTCGCCTGTAAAATATATACTTTTTGAATCGGGTGCCCATCTGAAATCATCAACCCAGTTGTCAAAGTTTTCTGTTAATATTGTTTTTCTGCCGTTGTTTCTGTTATAAATTACAAGTAAAAATCTATCCGATTCGTATTTAGGAATCCTCTGCATTTTGTATGCAATATATTTTCCGTCGGGCGAATATAGAGGGTCACCGTCATATGCTTTATTTTTAGCAGTAATATTCTTGGTTGATTTTCCGTCAACAGACACAACAAACAAATCTTTGTTAGTTGTTTCGGCTTCATTTTTATCGTGATTGGAAACGTAGCAAATTTCTTTTCCGTCAGGCGAAATTGCGTAACCCCTGCCACCTAAAGAAAATGCCGGTGCATCAAAATCACCGGGGGATAAATCAACCGGTTTGCTTTTATTATTTAAAAAGAAAATGTGAGAACGTCTGCCGTCTTTCCAAGTGGTCCAATGTCTATAAAGTAGTTTTTTTGCATAGTGAGCTTGAATCGGTCCGTTTTCCATCTCATCATTTATTTTCTTGTTACAATCATCGTTTGCACCGCAACCTGGAAAAACATCTGTTGAAATTGCAATCTGTCCGTTTAACGGTGATAAAACCAAATCATTTATTCCCGTTGATATATTAGTTACTTGTTCTGCTTCACCGCCGTTTACCGGAATTGACCAAATTTGTATTCCGTTTTTTCTCGTAGATAAAAATAAAATCTTTTCGCCGTTAGGTGCCCAAACCGGACTGAAATCAGCTGCTTTATTATTGGTCATTTTTCTCAAATTAGAACCGTCGTTATTCATTAAATAAATTTCCGAATTAGTTTTTCCTTTTTTAAGAAAATATTTTGTAACGGAAAAAACCAATTGCTTTCCGTTCGGAGAAATTTGAGGTGCGCTTACACCTTTTATGTTGTAGAGATCGGAGATTGTGAAGGCTCTTTTTTGAGCTGAAAGACTTATCCCAAAAAAAATGATAAAAAATATCACCAATAATTTTCGCATTTTTTACCTCATCGTTTAATAATTATAAAAATAACAAACTAAACTACAAGATATTCAACTCAATATCATCATATATATTCTTGACAAGCCACACGAATTTTTATATTTTTTGAGTCTATAACCACTGCTAAAAGGCGGTGGTAATTTTTTTTAAAAAAGTTATAAATAAAAGAGAAATAAAATGTCGGATTCCAGTTTCGTTTATTTAACAAAAGAAAGATTAGTTGAACTTGAAAACGAGTTAAAAGAATATAAAACGAAGGGTAGAAAAGAAATTGCTGCTAAAATTGCCGAAGCAAGGGCACACGGTGATCTGTCGGAAAATGCTGAATACGATGCTGCAAAAGAAGAACAGGGATTGTTTGAATTGAAAATAAGTAATCTTGAAAATGTACTTTCACGTGTGAGAATTATCAATCCAAAAGAATTTCCAAAAGACGAGATACATATTTTATCTAAAGTTTTAATTAAAAATTTAAAGACTGATAAAATTTTTAATTACACACTTGTTTCCGCTGAAGAAGCTGATTTTCAAGCCGGAAAAATATCCATAACTTCTCCGGTTGGAAGAGGTTTAATGGGAGCAAAATTAGGAGAAAAAATAAAAGTAAAAGCACCTGCCGGTATTTTAGAATTTGAAATTTTATCAATTGAATAATTAAAATTGTGACTGATGAGGAGTACATAAAATTAGCAATTAACCTATCAAAAAAGGGAAGCGGAAATGTAAGTCCAAATCCAATGGTAGGCTGCGTAATTGTTAAGAATAGAAAAATAATTGGTAAAGGATATCATAAAAAATACGGGGAAGCTCACGCAGAAATAAATGCAATAAATTCTGCTTCAACAAGTATAAATAATTCTACAGTTTATGTTACATTAGAACCCTGCTCTATATACGGAAACACACCACCCTGTACTGATAGATTGATAAAAGAAAAAGTTAAAAGAGTTGTTGTTGGCACTAAGGACCCAAACCCGCTTGTTAATGGAAAGGGAATTGCTAAATTAAAAAGAGCAAATATTGAAGTAAGTTACGGTGTTAGGGAAAATGAATGTAAAGAATTAAATGAGTTCTATAATAAGTATATAATTGAAAAACTACCGTATGTAACTTTAAAAGCTGCTATTACATTAGATGGTAAAATTGCAGATGAAAAAGGAAATTCAAAATGGATATCTTCCGCTGAATCAAGAAAGTTAGTTCATAAATTAAGAGCAAAATATGATGCAGTTCTAATTGGAATAAATACTGTTATGAAAGATGATCCTTTATTAAATGTAAGACTGGTAAAAGGTAGAAACCCAAAAAGAATTATTCTGGATTCATCTTTAAAAATAAGTATAAAACAAAAGATCTTTAATTCCGATGGTAGAGAAAAAGTTTTTATTGTAACATCTACTGAAAGTAAAAAGAAATTAAAAAAAATTAATATATTGAAAAATGCAGGTGCTAATATATTATTTGTAAAAAAAGATTCTAAAGGGAATCTAAATCTTAAAAGTGTTTTAATGAAATTAGCTAAAGAAAAGATTGTCTCTATTTTAGTTGAAGGCGGAAGCAAGGTTTTTAATTCATTTATAAAGCAAAAATTATTTGATGAAATATTTTTATTTATAAGTCCTAAAATTTTGGGTAGTGGGCTAACTTGGGCAGGAGATTTGAACATAGCTGATATTAGAAAATCAATGAATTTTGAAATTGTAAAAAGCAAAAAAATAAGTAAAGATATTTTATTAAAAATTAAAATAAGGGGAAAATAATGTTTACAGGTTTAATTGAAGAAGTCGGCATTCTAAAGTCTAAAAAGCCCAAGGGTTTGGGCGTAAAATTATATTTTGAAGCAGAAAAAATTTTAGAAGGCATAAAAATTGGTGACAGCATTAGTGTGAACGGTGTTTGTCTTACAACCGTAGATTTTGATTCGAAGGGATTTTCAGTTGAAGCAATTGAAGAAACGTTAAAAAAATCAGATTTGGGAGACCTTAAAATAGATGATTATGTTAATTTGGAAAGACCTCTTAAAGCAGATGCCAGATTAGGCGGACATTTTGTTTTGGGTCATGTAGATACAACCGGTGAAGTTGAAAAAATTGAAGAACTGACCAACAGTCATTTTATAACAATATCCTATCCAAGGGAATATTCAAAATATCTTATTCCCGTGGGTTCGGTTGCAATTGATGGTATAAGTATGACCGTTGCGGAATTAAAAGACAATTCTTTTTCTGTCGGAGTGATACCGCATACTTGGGAAGAAACAATTTTTTCTAAAAAGAAAATAGGCGATAAAGTTAATCTTGAGTTTGACGTACTTGGTAAATATATAATTAAACTAACAGAAGAAAATTCAAATTAAATTTTATAACTTTGAAAAAGACAGAACAAAAAGTATTAAAATTTATAGACAGCAAAAGGCTTATAAATAAAGGTGATAAAATACTTGTTGCTTTAAGCGGCGGACCGGATTCTGTTTTTCTGCTTCATTTTTTGATCAAATACAAAAAAAGATTTCAAATAAAAATTGGAGCGATACACATTAATCATAGATTGAGAGGAACACACTCAAAAAAAGATTGGGAATTTTGTGAAAAACTTTGTAAAAAGAATAGAATTGAATTTTATTCAAAAACTAAAAATGTAAAATCCTTTGCAAGTAAGAATAAACTTTCTGTAGAAGAAGCTGGAAGAGAAATTAGGTATTTAGAATTTAAAAACACAGCAAGAAAATTTGGGTATAATAAAATTGCAACAGCTCATAATAGCGGTGACAATGCTGAAACAATTTTACTTAATTTGTTTAAGGGAACTGGAATTGACGGTATATCGGGAATTCCGATTGAAAGAGGTAATATTGTTAGACCAATACTTTGTCTGAAGAAAGAAGACATAATAATTTATTTATATAAGTCAGGAATAAATTATAGGACAGATAAATCTAACCTTAGCAATGATTACGAAAGAAATTTTATTCGTAACAATATTTTACCCCTTGTAAAAGAAAATCTTAATCCGAATGTTGAAGACAACATATTTAATTCATCGGAAGTTTTTAAGGAAGTAAAGGAATTGATTAAAAGAGAATTTGATTCTGATAAATCAGATTTCATTCAACTTAAAAAAGATGAAATTAAAATTTTATTAACTGCCGGAACAAAAGCTAAAACTAATCAACTTAGTTTTATTGTAAAGGATGTTGTAAAAAAGCAATTTTCATAGGAATTAAATTTCAGAAATATTAGTGATATAGTTTCTCTAACAAATAAGAGAATAGGACAAAAAATTAATCTTCCGGGTAATTTAACAGCTCAAAAAGAAAGATGTATGATTTTAATAAAACGCTTTAAAGCTAAAAAAGAAATTGATTCGATTACATTAAAACTTAATGAAGAATTAGAAATAAATTCAAAAAAAATATCTATTAAGAAAGTACTGAATTCGAAGAATATTCATCTTACAAACAATAGAAATTTTGAATTCATTTCTGCAGATAAAATAAAAGGCAACTTTAAACTAAGAAGGTGGAAAGACGGAGATAAATTTTTCCCTGTTGGGTTAAATGGAACTAAGAAGATTTCAGACTATCTTACAGAGCAAAAAATTCCGAATTATAAAAAAAGAGAGCAATTAGTCTTAACAAACAATAATAAAATTGTTTGGGTACTAGGCTTAAGATTGGATGACAGATTTAAAATATCATCAAATACAAAAAAGGTATATTCTTTATGTCTAAAATAGAAAAAGGAGAAAAAGAACAAATAGTAATAGGAAAAGAAATCTTTGTTCCCTACTTAAAAGAAGAAAAAATTCAGAAAAGAGTCCAGGAAATGGGAGAAGAAATATCCAATGATTACAAAGGTAAAACCCCGGTTTTTATAGGTGTGCTTAATGGAGCTTTTATTTTTCTTACTGATTTAATTAAAAATATAACAACTGATTGTGAAATAGATTTTTTTAAATTGTCAAGTTATGGTGATGCAAAAATATCATCCGGTAAAGTAACTATGTTAAAAGAGCTTAACTGTGATGTTAAAGGAAGAGATATTATTATTGTTGAAGATATTGTGGATTCCGGTTTATCGATAAAGTTTATTGAAGACTTAATGCAGCAGTATAAACCCGCCAGTATGAAGGTGGCTTCGCTATTGGTTAAACCTGATAGCCTTAGATATAACGTAAAAATTCATTATATTGGCTTTAATATTCCCAGTAAATTTGTAATTGGCTATGGCTTGGATTATGCTCAAAAATATAGGAATTTAAGAACAATATATACTTTGAGCGAGTGATTAATTAACGAAAATATAAAAATTAAAAAAATAATTATGGAAGAAAATAAAAACTCAAATAAGAAAAATCCTTTAAAATTGCCCAAAGGTAATAAACCGGGTAAACCTGATGATTTTGATTGGACTAAAATAATAAAAATGGTCTTTGGCTGGGGTGCGGTTGTAATTGCTGCAGTAATAGTAATGCAGTTATTTAAAGCTGGAACTGCCAACTATGTAGATACTCCTTATAATCAGTATGAAAAATTACTAAATAATGATAAAATTAAAGAAGCTCGCATTACAAAATCTGATGTTAATGATTATTATTTTAAAGCAATATTAAAATCTGAAGAACCTTTAACTATTAATAAAAAAGTAGTAAAAGTAAAATATATTTCTGTATACATACCTGAGCCTATAATTAAAGAACAAGAAGAAATTTGGAAAAGTAAAAAAATAAAATATTCTTTTGAGAAAGATTCGAACGAATGGATGAACGTACTTCTTGGATTTTTACCGTGGATATTAATTATAGCTATTTGGATAATTATTATGCGGCGAATGCAAGGACAAGGTGGAGGAGGTAAAGGGATTTTTTCTTTTGGAAAAAGTAAAGCTAAACTAATTTCACAAACCGGGATAAAGGTAACATTTAAAGATGTTGCCGGTACTGATGAGGCAAAAGTTGAGCTTCAAGAAATTATTGAATTTTTAAAAGAACCTAAAAAATTTCAAAGACTCGGCGGCAAAATACCGAGAGGTGTTTTATTATTAGGACCTCCGGGAACTGGAAAAACATTATTAGCGCGGGCAGTTGCCGGTGAAGCAGGGGTCCCTTTCTTTTCAATCAGTGGTGCAGACTTTGTTGAAATGTTTGTCGGAGTTGGTGCAAGCAGGGTAAGGGATTTATTTGAACAAGGAAAGAAAAATGCACCTTGCATAATCTTTATTGATGAAATTGATGCTGTAGGTAGACACAGAGGTGCCGGGCTAGGCGGTGGGCACGATGAAAGAGAACAAACATTAAATCAGCTTTTAGTTGAAATGGATGGATTTGAACAGAATAGCGGAGTTATAATTATCGCTGCTACAAACAGACCAGATGTTTTGGATCCTGCTTTATTAAGACCTGGAAGATTTGACAGACAAATAGTTGTTGATAGACCTGATGTAAAAGGTAGAGAAGGAATACTAAAAGTACACACACGTAACATTCCTCTTTCTCCTAAGGTTGATCTAGAAGTTTTGGCAAAAGGTACCCCTGGACTATCAGGTGCTGATCTTGCAAACTTGGTTAACGAAGCCGCATTGTTAGCGGCAAGAAAAAACAAGAAAAAAGTTGAAATGATAGACTTTGAAGACTCGAAAGATAAAGTAATGATGGGAATGGAAAGGAAAAGTATGATTATTACTGAGGAAGAGAAAAAGACTACTTCTTACCACGAATGCGGACATGTTTTGGTTGCAAAAATGTTACCGGATTCTGACCCTGTACATAAAGTTACTATTATTCCAAGAGGAAGAGCTCTTGGTGTTACAAGTTATTTACCAATTGATGAGAAACATACTTATTCTAAACATTATTTAGAATCTGTAATAACATATGCACTTGGTGGAAGAGCAGCTGAAAAATTAATTTTTGATCATTACACAACAGGTGCAGGAAACGATATTGAAAAAGCAACAGGTATAGCCAGAAAGATGGTGTGTGAATGGGGAATGAGTAACAAATTAGGTCCTCTAAATTATGGTAAGAAAGATGAGGAAATATTCTTAGGAAGAGAAATCCAGCAGCATAAAGACTA
>Ga0114931_10010783_pt1 | contig 10846 bp, 6 predicted proteins | sample 2SBtaG_FD_89579 | JGI IMG/M metagenome (GOLD analysis project Ga0114931, IMG submission 89579) | Deep subsurface microbial communities from Kolumbo volcano to uncover new lineages of life (NeLLi) - 2SBTROV14_V59a metaG | ecosystem: Environmental > Aquatic > Marine > Volcanic | place: Kolumbo...
AGCAGCAGACGGGAAGACAAGTCGACTTTGTGCAGTGGATGGGCATCGGTCTGCCTACGGCGCTGGTCTTCGTGGTCGCGATCGGCTTCGCTCTGCAATGGCTCGCACCACCGTCAAGCACCGAGACGAGTGTGACGCTCACAGCCTCGCCCTGGTCGCGCGGCGAGCGAGTGACGGCGTTTTGCTTCGGGCTAGCAGTCGTCGGCTGGACAGTGCCCGGCATCATGAGGGCGGTTGGGGCACCCGGCGCCGAGGCTGTTGGGCGCGCACTCCCGATCGGCGCGGTTGCCATTCTCGCGGCGGCGCCTTTGTTCCTCATCGTCGACGAGGACGCAAAGACGCCCGTACTTCCCTGGCACGACGCGGTCCGCATCGATTGGGGGCTGATTCTTCTCTTTGGCGGCGGGCTCTCACTGGGCGCGCAGATGTTCCAGACGGGATTGGCTGCAGCGATGAGTCAGTGGTTCTTGGCGGTGACGGGGATTACCTCGCTGTGGGGGCTCACCGCTGCCCTCATCGTGTTCACCGTTTTTTTCACCGAAGCATGCTCCAACACCGCCTCCTCGAACATGATCGTGCCGCTCGCGATCGCAGCCGCTGTCGAGCTTGGCGTGTCCCCGCTTCCACCCGCCTTGGCCGTCGGCCTCGCAGCCAGCTGCGCGTTCATGTTGCCGATCGCGACGGGCCCGAACGCCGTCGCCTATGGCACTGGCTTGATCGAGTTGCCGCAGATGATGCGCATCGGCTTCGTGCTGAACATCGTCGCTGTACTGACTCTCCTCGCAGTGTTGTACGGATTGAGCATCTTGTACGGCTGGACATAGCGTTGCCATTTTGTTGAGAGCAGCCGCAAGGGTGATTCATCCTTACAGTTCCCCGCTTCGCGAAAGGCAACCATGGGAACCGTCCCCTTTCTGCTGAATCAACTCCGGCCGCCCGGCAGAGGCGGCGCCGCACTGACACAGGCGGTTGCGTCCATCGCGCTGTCTCAGGGCCAGCCCCAAACGATCGTCGACGTCTTGCACGGTCGCGCGTTTCGCTATTACGCAGAAGGACTGCGTCAATACCTCGCGATTCGCACCGGCTCGACCGAGCGGGCGGATCACTACCTCAGCAAGCTGCGCGCGTTCGTGGCCAAGACGGACAGTAGTGATTTGATCCAAGCGCCCGGCATCCGTGCGCGGCTGTACCGAGCAGCGCGCGGCTATCTACACAATCAGAGCCGCCCACACGAGCCCCCGACGAAACAGACGCTCGAGCAGCTTCCCTGGCGCGCACTTCCTTCGGCACATCTCTCAGTCAGCCCGCTCAATGCGTTGCGCTTCGATCTCAGCGTAGAGATCTCCGAGCTCTTGGAGCTTCGACATGCGCGCGAGCTCAGCGTCGAAGAGCTCGCATTCGTGTATGGTGCGACGCCCCTAGATATGGAAGAGCGCGTCGGTGCTGCGATGGCGGAGGCGCAGATCATTTTCGATGAGCACGGGATCCGCGACCCCGATCGGTTCGGGCGCGTGATCATCGAGGCTTTCGCCCTCGAAGCCACGCCGCGAGCCCGAGTCGACGAGCACGAAGGCATGGAACCCCTTCCGAACGGAACGATCGTCGGCGGTCGGTACTCCATCGAAGCGCGCGTCGGTCTGGGCGCGTTTGGCGACGTGTATCGAGCCAAGGACACCGAGGTACCGGGTCACGTCGTGGCCCTAAAATTGCTGCATCAGGCGGCGCATTCGAAATCGGCAAAGCAGTCCGCTCTGCGCGAGCTGCGCTTGATCGCGTCCGTGTTTCATCCGTCGATCGTGCAGTTCAAGGACCACGGCTGGTTCGAGGAGCGGCTCTGGTTCGTCATGCCCTGGTACGATGGGGAAACGCTAGAATCGCGGTTGCAGCGCGAGCCGTTGAGCCGCGCCGAAGCGCTCCAGATTTTCCAACCGCTCGCTCGTGCACTGGCGGCGATGCACGCTGCCGGTGTGCGCCACCAGGACGTCAAGCCCGAGAACATCTTCCTTGCGCGCATTCCCGGGTTTGGGCAGGACGAGGTAACGCCCGTGCTTCTCGATCTCGGGGTGGCGGCAACGGAGGCGGAAATGGTGGTTGCGGGAACGCCGACGTACTTCGCGCCTGAAGTGGCAGCACAGTTCGCCTCGGTCGAGCGAAAGCCTCCAGTCAGCAACAAGGCCGACGTGTTTGCATTGGCGCTCTCCCTGCGCAATGCGCTCGAGCCGGAAACGCAGGAAGACGTCGCAGCGGGGGCGGTCGATACGTTTATCGAATATCGATCGAACGAGACACCTGACGCGCCGACCCGCCCGGGTCTCAAATACCTCGCACCGTTCTTCGACCGTTGGATGAGCTGGGACGCGGAGCTCCGCCCCACGGCCGACGAGCTCGCCGAGGAGCTCTCCGCCCTCGCGCTTCCCGAGGAGCGTCGGAAACGAGTCAAGACGATCTTGCGCTGGACCATTCCAGTAGCGCTTGCCCTGCTCGGAGCATCGGGTGCCGAGGTCACCGTCTTCTATCAGAAGGCCGAAACACAACGCGAAGTGGCCCATCAGGCGAAGCTCACGGCTTCGGACCTGCGTCGAGATTTGGCGGACACTCGCGAGATAGCCGAGGAACTCGAGCTCAGGTACCAGCAGAGCCGGTTGACACGGACACAGCTCGCCAAGCGACTGGCGCGCACCGACGGCAAGGTCGCTTCTCTGAAGGCGCAGCTCAAAGACGAAGAGCGCCGGCTCACGCGCACCCGCGACAAGCTCGCGCAGAACCGCCAAGACAAGGCCACTGTCGAACAGCACCTTTCGGAGACTGAACGGGCCCTGTCCGCAACCGAGCGCAGGCTCGCCGGCACGAACCAGACGCTCGCCACCACGAACCAGAAGCTCGCGACCACGGCAGGGCAGCTGAGTGCGGAGCAAGAGCGGGCGCAACGCATCGAACGGAAGCTGCAGCGTGAAGAGGATCGGAGACTGGAGCTTCAGGGCGAAATCGCCGCACTCGATGCGCGCTTGAAGGCCGAGGCTGTGAAAACCGACGAGCTGCAGGAAGCCGTCGCCCAGGCCGTAGCCGCCCGTAGCCGAGCCGAGCTGGAGCTGGAGTTCGCACAAGAGGAGCTCGATGCGCTGCATAAGCGCTCCGTGCCCCATTCGCCCGAGCCCGCGCCAGGACCCTCAGACGGCGAGCCCAGTCCCGATAGCTGAGGGTTGCATAATCGCGCTCGAGTGGGAAAACCGGGATGCGGTGGGGTTACCTCGCGCGCGGAAGAATACGGCTCATCGAGGGCAAGACGATGTTGTTGCGGACCGACTTCACGGCGCCGCCGAAGCCGCTCGGAAGCGCGCGGAACGCGATGTCGAGATGCTTCGTGTCGGTCTCGACGCCATGCAGCGTGACGAACGAAGTGAGCAACGACACCGCCCGGCGCACGAGAGGGTTCTTGCCGATCTTGGGGTCGCGCATCAGGTCGAGCACGACCCGGTTGCCGTTGGCTTCCGCCAGAACGGGTGACCGGCCGGGCATGAAGTTGACCAGCGTACCGGGATTGGAGAGATCCAAGGCCCCGGATTTGATCAACGCAGCAACCGGAGAATCGGAGTCGCCGTTGAGCTTGAGCGACACGTCCTCGAGGCGGAGCGCGACGGTCAGCTCCTGGTCGTTGAACACGACGCGCTCGACATAGATGATGGCGCCCGCGCGGATGGGTGTGTTCATCAGATCGAGGTTGCCAGACAAACGCAGGCCCGGGGGAACGGAGTCTATCTTGAAGTCTTCGACCTTGCCGCTGCGCTCGGCTTGCTGACCCAGCCAGCGAAGTGCGGCGAGCGGCACACCGAAGCGAAGGCCAAGCGCATTGCGGACGGCGCGTCCGAGCTCCTCCGGATGGACGCGCAAATAGGAACGAACAGCGTCGACTGTTTCTTGGGGTGTAGCCATGACCGGAGGAGTCTAATGTTCCGGCCGCCCCGCGTAAATGGTCAATTCGGGATAACGCTCGTCGGATCGCAAAAATCCCGCCCAGTGCCGAGGTCGATGCACTGCAGCTGCTGAGTCCCAATCAACGGGCACTGATTGATGATCGTTGGGTCGCAGAGCCGCTGGCACGTCGGTCCGTTCTTGCCCTCGCCCTCACAGGTTGCACCGGCGATACACACGCATACGCCTCCAACCTCGCAATCGAGACTGTAATCGCAGATCTGGCCGATGATCCGGGGGATGAAATTCGGGTTTTCGAGACTGCCTGGGAGACAGACCCAGATTTCCTCTTCACTGCCAGCATCGGCGCCAGCGTCCATGCCCGTGCCAGCATCCATGCCCGTGCCAGCGTCCATGCCCGTGCCAGCATCCGTGCCGGCGTCCATGTCCGGCGGCAGGCTCATCGACTGCAGGCATGCCTCTCCACCCTCGCAAAGCACGATCTCGGAGCTGCAGGTCTTCATGCAGTACTTCCCATAGGCGGTCGCAGCACAGATCGAGCCACCATGGCACTCGGACGACTCGAAACATGCGTTGCCATCCTTGATCGCATCCACGCAGCCGCAAAGAAGCGCCGCCATCAGGGCAGAGGTCAAAATGAACGCTCGACCGGTCATCGAGACCGTATGTAGCAAGAGTGGCAGGAGGGCGCGATTTTTGTACAGCCCAGCTCAGGCTCTACGGTATGCCTGCGTTTGCTCGTCGTAAACGAAGAGCTCGGCCCCGGCCTCGAGCGGCTCGCCTTCGAGGGCGAATTTGTCGGGCCGAAAGCCGTCTGTCATCGGGATGCGCTCGACACGCTTGAGCCAGGTCGGCCGCTCGCGTGGGTCCAGCCTGGCGGCGAATTCGTTCCAAGCCGGCAGATCCAGACCTCGGTTGCCCTGCGTGATCAGCACTGCGACAGGATGATCGATCCCGCCCTCCTCGACGCCGTACACCACCGTCTGGCGCAGGGCGGGGAAGTCATAGAGGGCATCTTCGATCGAACGGCTCGCAACGATGCCGGCAGCGGTGCGCAACATGCGGCTGGCCCGGTCGACGAACCAGAAATCCCCGTCAGCATCGCGGCGCAGCACATCCCAGGTGATGAACCAAGTATCGCGGGCCTCGAAGACGCCGTGCAACAAGCGCCGGCCGGCGTCGTCCCCTCCGGTGAAGCTCACCAGTGGATGGTCTGCGTCGAGCCGGGCCAGCAACACGCCAGGCTCGCCATCTTCACAACGCACCAGCAGGCCGTGCTCGTCCCGGCAGAGCTCGCGGGCCTCGAAGTCGTAGCGGGCGAGCTCTACCTCGGCACTGCCGGGCAGCGCACGGCCAAGCGCACCCACCTTTTTCCCCGAAGCGTTGGCGAGCACGGCATTGCCTTCGGTGGAAGCATAGAACTCGAGAATGCCAAGCGGACCGAAACGCTCGACGATCCGCTGCCACACATCGCGCCGAAGGCCGCTCCCGGCAAACAAGCGAATCGGGTTCTCGTTGTCGATGGCCGACGGCTCGGCCTGCAAGAGCTCGCGCAACATCTCGCCCGCATAGAAGACCACCGTCGCTCCATACCGGCGAACGTCCTTCCAAAACGCCTCAGGGTGGAACCCGGTCGAGAGCGCCAAGCGGGAGCCACCGACTAAGCTACCCCCGACCGTCACCAACATGCCTGCCGGATGGTGAAGCGGAAGGCAGCAGTACACCGTGTCGCGGGGAGACAACGTGCACGCGGCCGCAGCGCCATATGCAGAAAACGCCCAACGCTGGTTGGTGATCTTGGCCGCACGCGGCTTCTTTCCGTGCCCCGCCGTGAGGATGATGAGCGCCGAGTCACGCGCGCAGCCCGGATTCGACTCGTACCAGCCGGGGAGCTCCACCGTGTCAGGATCGATGCGCTCCATGTCGGTGACGCCCGAAGGCAAGGATCGTTCTTCATGGGCGCCGCCGAGCACGAGCACCTCGTCAAAGAGCTCTTTGCCCAGTGCTGCACTCTCCGGATCTGCGACGAGGAAGCGCGGTGCCAACGTATGGATCACCTCCTCGAGCGTGGCGCGCGCGCGACCCGGGCTCAGCAAAATCGGCAACGCGCCCAAGCGACTCAAGGCAGCCGTCACCGAGAGATAACTCGGACGCGGCCCCATCAGCACGGCAACCGGCTCACCTCGCCGCACACCACAACGGATCAATCCACGAACGATGTTGTCGACTCGCTGATCAGCCTGCGCATAGGAGAATGCGCGCCCTTCCCATAGAAAGAACGTGCCCTCCGGGTCGGAAGCGGCTTGCTCGCGTAGGGCGAGTCCCAAGCTCACGCGCGTGTCCGGTTGCATCTGCTGCAACACACTGAGGCGGGGAACCTGCCAACGAAGGCTGTCGAGCTGCTCGCCGAGATCGGTCGCGGAACGGCCGAGCCGGTGCCACCAAGCGCCCAGCGTGTCGACGATGGTTTGATAAAAGAGCTCGACATCGAAATCGACTTCGTCGAAGCCCGCCTCCTCCGCCTCTTGCAGCGGCTGCGACGCTTGGAGGACCGGGGGCACCGGGCCGACGCCCTCGCGCCACCGCACCCAACTCGCAACGGTGGGCCACGTGAACGACATCGCTTGTCTGCCTACGACGAGGCCGAAGTGCCCCGCCCGCATCGACACTTCGAACAGCGCCGCGTTGGGCGCTGCGCCACGGATTGCGCGAATCGCGGCTTCGTTCGCGATCGAGTCCCGTTCGCCCACGAAAAACAGCACGGGACACGTGATGTCCGCAAGCGTGACGGTGCGTCCTTCCACGACGAAACCGCCGGAGAGCATCCGGTTGTGAACGACGAATTCGTCAATGAACTTCTTGAGCGCGGGCCCAGGCCAAGCCACGAAGCCTTCGCCACCTAGGAATCGCCGGCGCGCCTCGCGTTTCTCGAGTGCTTGCCGATCGTGCAGCTTCCGAACGAAGTCCATGAGCTGGCCGACCTCTTTGTGAGCTGCGAGAAGCTTGAAACCGGTGCTCGTCAGAAAACCGGGCAAGCCTTCGAGCTTGTCCAAGGGCTTGTCGATCGCACCCTGGGCGAGCTCGAAGATGCGGCCCGCGATCGTCTCGTCGATTTTCGGGAGGTTCCGATGAATGTCGACGGGACTTCCAAATGTCACCAACGAAGCAATTCCCTTACAGGCACGGTATGCGGCGATCTGGTACGCGAACATGCCTCCCTGCGAGTACCCAATCACGTGCACGTCGTGTCCGGTCACTTCGCACAGCCAGTCGATGGCGTCGCTCACCGCGCGAAGGTGATCGTCGAGGGTGCGTTTCATGCCTCCCTCTTCCTCTTCGGGTGAACCGAAATCGATGACCCAAACGTCGAGGCCCAAACCCGTGAGCGCGCTGACACCACTGATGTCGGGCGCGACATCGTAGATCTCCGCGGTGACCATCAAAGGAGGAATCAGGAGCAAGGGCGCCTCGACGGTCGGCCGATGGTCATCCCCTCCGTAGCGTCGCAGCCGCGCGATGCGTGTTTGATGGACGACCTTGTATGGCGCGTGCTCCGGGTCGGTGAAATGTCCGAGCCTCGCGAGCTCGAGGGCGTTTTCGGTGGCCATCGCAACGCGACGAAAAGGAGCGCGCCAACTGGGTTTTCGGCCTGTCCTTGCCATCGCCTGGACCGTGACCCTAGCACCAAGCAAGCGGCAATTGGAGCGGACCCTCGTGCCGTGTCACAACCGCCTTGGCTCGATGACCGTGCGTGCGTCCATCACCATGCCTTCCTTCACCGAGGACGAGCTCCCGGTGCTGCGTCGCATTGAAGCCATCCTCGCACGACACCCCTATATGCGAGCAGACATCGGTGGCTCGAGCCCGCTCGCGCGAAAGCTCGAGGACGTGCTGAGCGCCAGGCTCGCGTTGCTGCACACCGAGGGCGCCGTGCGGGCCGATAGTGACATTGGGGCGCTGCGCGACAAGCTCCGAGGCTGGGAGGCGCAGCTCGCCCTCGCAGTGGCCAACGAGGAAGGTTCACAGGAGGCCCGCCTTCGTTACGAGACGACACGTCTGCTGCACCCGGAGCCGCAGGGCCAGAAGAGCTCGGATGTGACCTCGGCGAACATCGCCCGCGTGACGCAGGCATGGGAACGAGCGCGTGACAACCGGACCATGAAGTCGGTGCTCGCCGAGAAGGCGCGGCAAAATCGCGACTTCTGTCGGCATGGCGCGATGCTGCCCTTCTACTGGGCGAGGCGGCGACGGATTCGTAAGCTCATGCCGAACATGGTGCTCGATGAGCCCGCGCTCCGCGAAACCTTGTTTGCGATCGAGCAAATCGGCCCGCTGGTCGATAACTTTGCATTCAAAGGAGCGGGCGGGATTCCGCTGTCGCGGTCGGTGGCCTTGGCGGACGTCGCATTCGTTTACATGCAGCTCGCGGACGAGTTTCTGGACGAGCTCGCAGCAGCAGCCGGCGGTTACGGCGCAGTGGGGCCTTTCGTCCGCTCGGTCTACGATAGCGATATCTCCAAGCGTCCGCTGTGCGACTTCTCACTTGCTCACCTTCGCAAGATCGGCGTCGACCCGGATGCTCACAGGACCCGGTTTGGAATCACGTTGTCGACGCTGTTTGAAGCGCTCGAACAGCTCGCGCTCAGGATCGACGGGCTCATCGACAAAGCCGACAACGACATCGCTCATGCCACGCATCTGTTCCTGCACCATTGCTTTCAGACGTACTTGGATGAAGCCGAGCTTTGCGAAAAAGCCAAGGCGCACCGCGTCGATCGAATGCGTCTGCAAGACACGGCATGGCACTTCTACCGCAAGAACAACATGGTCATGATGCTCTGGCTCGATCTGCGAGCGCGCCTGCTGGGGCTCGCTCCTGCCAAGCACACTGCCGCAATTCGCCGCTGGGGATACCTCCTGGCCGCCTTCCAGATCTTCGACGACTTGAAGGACATCGCGCTCGACCTCGGAAAACAGCCGAGCTATCCGCTCCAAATTGCGGCAAACGACTTTCCTGGGGAATTCGCATGGCTCGAACGGCGCTTCGGAGAGCGGCGGCGGCCGATCACGCGCGACGAAGTCCCGGAAATCAACCTCGGAGCAAGGGCGACCGTGCGGCAATGCATGCGCTGGAGCCGGCTGATCGCGCTCCGTCACTTCGACAACGCGCTCCTCTATGCCTGGGACCAACGGTGGCGTAAGAGCTGGACCCGCCGCCACGGCTCCTTCAACCCGCGCGGCAGCAATGCGACCGGAGCACGGATGCACGCGGTGGACCGTCTGATCCGCACCTTGCTGGCAATGTGCGGCGGCGACCCGAAGCAGACGGTCGACGACGAACAGCTCGCGTTTGCACTCGACACGACCGCGTACGAAGGCGCATGGCAAATCTATCTGGCATTGTTCCCGAACATCCGAGCGATCTATCGATTCGCAACCCTACGGATGTGGATGACCGTCGAAGAGAAGGCGCGTGCGGCCCGGCGGCTCCTACGCCGTTATCCACGGGCGCGAGCAAACGCGCTAGTCGGCCTCTGCGATGCCAATGTCGACCATCAGATCACCGGCGATCGCTTCGAGGCTTTATCGAAGCTGATCGAGGTCTAGCGTCCTCGGTGCGCGGAGCCTGGCCGTCGCCTTGAACAACGCCTCCCCGGACCAGGGCGCGCCATCACATTCGGTGTTCAGCTCATCGACATTGACGCCGCGTGCAGCGAGCGCTTCGGATATCTTGTGAACGATGCCGGGACGGTCGCCACCGGTCAGCTCGAGCATGATCACGTGCCCTTCGTCGACCCCTTCTTCGACGCCACGTTCGATGACGATGCGAAGCCCGTCCGCCCGCAGCCTCTCGAGCGCCTGAGACAAAGCGTCGACGCGCCCCGCCGGCACACTCGCGCGAAGAATGCCGGCGAACTGCCCTGCCAAGCGGGACATCCGGCTCTCCACCCAGCTGCCCCCATGCTCCTGCACCGCCGCCGACACCGACTCCACCAACCCCGGCCGGTCCTTCCCAATCACAGTAACGACAAGCGACTCCATAGGGGACAGGCTCCATACCCGTAATCACCCGACATTACAAGGCTTTTCAGCCAAAGATCCCAACGGCATTCCGGTAGGTCCCCTGATCGAGCTGAGAAGCAGCTAGATCTCGCGCAGTTAGGGCCGTAGAGCCTGTCCGCATGTTCGCAAAACGTACACAGGCAGTGGAACCATTCCTTGCCATGGAGGTGATGGAGCGGGGAATGGCGATGGCCCGAGACGGGATATCGATCGTTCAACTCGGCGTTGGGGAACCGAACTTCGATGCGCCGCCGGCTGCTGTTCAAGCAGCGGTGGACTCGCTGCAGTCAGGCGAGACCCACTACACCGATAGCCGAGGGCTGTTCGTACTGCGCGAAGCGATTGCACATGACTGCGAGAAACGTCGCGGCGTGACCGTGGACCCAGACCAAGTGATCGTCACCAGCGGCACCTCGCCTGCGATTTTGTTGAGCTTGAATCTGTTGGTCGACCCAGGCGACGAAGTGATCCTCGCAACGCCGCACTACCCCTGTTACCCAAATATGATCGCGGTCTGTGGCGGCAAGCCCGTTCTCGTTCCAACCGGACCTGAAGACGGATTCATCATCGACGTCGCCAAAGTGCGAAGCGCGGTCACGCCGAGGACGAGCGCGATATTCGTCGCATCGCCCGCCAATCCGACCGGCGCGGTCCAGCCCAGAGAAGTCATCGAAGGGCTCAGCAGCCTCGGCATTCCCATCCTGTCTGACGAAATCTACGATGGCCTCGTCTATGATGGCGCTCGGGTGACGTCTCCACTGAGCTTTACGCAAAACTGCTACATCCTCGACGGCTTCTCGAAGCGCTATGCGATGACGGGATTCCGCCTCGGCTATCTGATCGCGCCCAAGAC
>Ga0114931_10010784_pt1 | contig 10845 bp, 10 predicted proteins | sample 2SBtaG_FD_89579 | JGI IMG/M metagenome (GOLD analysis project Ga0114931, IMG submission 89579) | Deep subsurface microbial communities from Kolumbo volcano to uncover new lineages of life (NeLLi) - 2SBTROV14_V59a metaG | ecosystem: Environmental > Aquatic > Marine > Volcanic | place: Kolumbo...
AGAACACCTGGAACACGGAAGGGACTGAGTGCTTCGATTGTGTTTCAAGATATCCAAACACTTCGAGTCCTTCGAGTTCAACTGTCTTTCTCCGCGCTCTCTGCGGGGATCTCTGCGATCTCAATGTTCTCCGCGTTCTTCATCGGTCTGTCGTCGCGCGCACGTTTCATCAACGGTTTGGATGGCTCGCCCCGGGACGGTGAATCGACCGGAGGCAGGAGGCGGCGCGGGGGGGCGGAGGGAGCAGGCAGGCCGGCGCGATCCGGCACCCGGGCCGGGGCCGATTCGGGCTACACTGCGGTCCCATGATCGATATCAAACGCCTGCGCGAGGATCCGGAGCGCTTCCGCACCGGGAGCCGAAACAAGCGGATCGAGGTGGACATCGACCGCCTGCTGGAACTGGACGCGGAGCATCGGCGTCTGCTGGGGGTGCGCGAGCAGGCCCGGGCCGAGCAGAAGAAGGCCGAGAAGGAGGTCGGGCCGAAGATCGGACAGATGATGGGGCGGCTCAAGGGGGCGCAGGGGTCCGAGCGGGCAACGATCGAGTCACAGATCGCGGCCCTGCGTGATCGGCCGGCTGCGCTCAAGGCCCAGGTCCATGAGGCCGAGCGGGCCATCGCCGCGATCGAGCCGGAGCTGGAGGCCCTGCTGCTTCAGGTGCCGCAGCCGCCCGACCCGGACGTGCCGGTGGGCGCATCGGCCGACGACAACGTCGAGCTCTCGCGGTGGAACCCGGACTGGTTCGACACGAGCCGAACGTTTGAGCAGAACCGGGGCTTTGCACCGAGCACGCACATCCAGATCGGCGAGGCGCTGGGGCTGTTTGACGTGGCGCGGGGCGTGAAGTTGGCCGGTGCGCGCAGTTACGTCCTGACCGGCGACGGGATGCGTCTGCACCAGGCGATCCTGCGGTACGCGCTGGACTTCATGACCGAGCGCAAGGGGTTTACGCCGATGTCGGTGCCGGTGATCGTGCGCGAGGAGGCGATGGTCGGGACGGGGTTCTTCCCGGGTGGCCGCGACCAGTCGTACCACATCCCCGAGGTCGCCCGCGGGGCCGGGCACGACCTGTACCTGACCGGGACGGGCGAGGTGGGGCTGATGGGCCTGCACTCCGGAGAGATCCTGGACGAAGCGGACCTGCCCCTGCGGTACACGACGCTGAGCACGTGCTTTCGCCGCGAGGCCGGTGCCGCGGGGAAAGACACCGCGGGGCTCTACCGGATCCACCAGTTCGATAAGGTGGAGCAGGTGGTGATCTGCCGCGCCGACGAGGACGAGTCCCGACGCTGGCACGAGCAGATGATCGGGTTCGTCCAGGAGTTGCTCCGCGAGCTGGAACTCCCGCACCGCCTGATCGAATGCTGCACCGCGGACCTGGGCGCCAAGAACGCGGCCATGATCGACATCGAGTGCTGGATGCCGGGGCGGGGACCGGTGCAGGGAGACTCGGCCCGCCCGACCGGCGCGTACTGCGAGACGCACTCGGCCAGCCGCCTCTACGACTTCCAGTGCCGGCGCCTGAACCTGCGCTACCGCCCGGGCGGGCAGTCGGGCAAGGGTCCGCCCCGGTTCTGCCACAGCCTGAACAACACCGTCGCCGCCAGCCCGCGAATCCTGATCCCGATCATCGAGATGTACCAGAACGCGGACGGCTCGGTGACGATCCCCCGCGCCCTCGTGCCCTACATGAGCGGACGCGAACGCATCGCCCCGGCACACCGGAACACCCACGCCAGCGCGTGAGATTGATTGAGCGCGGAGGCCAGGGGCGCCCGGAGAAGATTGAACGCGAAACGGCTGTGTTGATTGCAATCTCTGAACAGCCGCTCCCGGCCGGGAGGTCTTGACGTGAAACCGTGCATTCTGCTCGATCAGGATGTATTCTTGACCGGTTGGAAACCGGCCCCACTGGTTGTTCAGGGATTCCTTCTGCTGTCAATCAACGCGAAGGCCGCTCTTGTGCGCCCAGCAGTTCGACGAGCACGTCCAGCCCGCGGAGCAGGTTCTGCTCGCTCGTGGCGTAACTGAGTCGGACGTGCGTGTCGCGCGTCGAAAACACGCTCCCGGGGATGACCAGCACGTTCCGCTCGATGCAGCGCTCGACGAACTGCCCGCCCGACAGACCCAGCGCCTCGGGGATGCGCACGAAGGCATAGAACGCCCCCCCGGGGCGGGGCAGGTCGGTCACCGCGCCCAGTCGTTGCACGACCAGGTCGCGTCGCCGCTGGTATGCCGCCACGTGCCCGCTCATGTCCTCGTCCAGGGCGGCGATAGACCCCCATTGCGCCGGGGCGGGGGCGCAGACGAACGTGTACTGCTGGAGTTTGGCCATCTGCTCGATCAGCGCCCGGGGCCCGGCGGCCCAGCCCATGCGCCACCCCGTGATCCCGTAGGTCTTGCCAAACCCGCGCACCAGCAGCATGTCCTCGTGCGCACAGGCGAACCTGCCCGGGCTCGGGCAACGGGCCGAGGACTGATCCCCGGCGGCGTGGTCCGTTCGCGCCTCGGCGTACGTGAACTCGTCGTAGATCTCGTCGCTGATGAGCAGCACGCCCCGCGATCGGCACAACTCGAGCAGATCGCGGCACTGCCGGACCGACGCGACCGCGCCGCCCGGATTGCTCGGCGAGTTGAGCAGGACCAGGCGGGTTCGATCCGTTATCAGCGGTTCGACGCGCTCGGCGGTCATCTGGAGGTCCGGGTAGGTCTGGCACAGGACCGCTCGCCCGCCACAGATCCGGGCCAGGTGCGGATAGATCACGAAATAGGGATCCGGGATGATCGCCTCATCGCCGGGCCCGAGCAGCGACAGGAACGCCAGCATCAGGGCCCCGGACGTCCCGGACGTCACCATCATCTCGGTCGGCTCACCCGATCCGGCCGGCCCGACCGTCCAACCCACGTCGCGCTGGATCCACGCTGCCAGCGCGTCCAGGAGTTCGCCCACGCCCTGCGTGCGGGTGTACCCGTTGTGGTCGGAGTCGATGGCGTCGATGGCGGCCCGCTTGATCGCCTCGGGCACCGGAAAGTCCGGCTGCCCGATCGACAGGTCGATCGGGTCCGCGAGCGTGGCGCCCAACTCGAAGACGCGACGGATCCCCGAGGCGTCCACGGCCCGTGCGCGATCGCAGATCAATCGTTCGACGTCCATCGCCGCCGGCAAGGCCTCCGGACAATCAATGACGCTCGGAGATGGTCTTGGGCAGTCCGAGCGGGCTGTTCTTGCCCGGCGTGAACTTGTGGTCGATCTGCATCTTGGCGATGCGCTCGGCGCGGGTGAGCACGCTGCGCCGCTTGGTCAGGTTTCCCTTGGTCTTGAGCGAACGATCCAGACTCATCGGCGCATCCCCTGTTGCCACTGCTCCTGGCACGGCACTCCGGCTATCGGCGGAACCGCACCCACAACGTCTTGTCCACCGCGAAGTCCGCGCCCCCTCCCTCCTGCGAGGCCCACAGGGCCCCCAGCCGAGCCACCTCGGCCTGGTGGCGATCGCGCTCCGCCTTCGTCCGGCCAAACTGCTCTCCGGGAACGCCCATCAGCGAGAAGAGCCGGTAGCGATTCTTGACCCCCCGGCCCGGTCGATCAACGGGCACGCCGATGGTCTGAACGCCATGTCGGGCCAAGAACGCGATCGCCGAGCGGGCCTGGGCCTCGTCCAGCGTCGCCAACTCGAGGTAGTTGGAGCCGGGCTGGCGCGGATCGGACCCCTCGCCGTCAACTGTGAGCACCGGCGCCCCGGGCGAGGACGGGGGGCTTCCAGCCCCAGCGGGCGGGTTTGAGGCAGGGATCGACCCGGACGATGCCTCGGGCGGGATCTGTGATGCGTCGGCCTCCAACGGGTCGTGCACTGGCAGCGTTGGCCGATCCAAGCCTTGGGTCATGCCTTTCCATCGCTGGTCCGCCGTCCGTGCGCCCCACTGCCACGCCAACGTCCAGACCCCCACCAAGAGCAGCACCATGACGCCGGCTCCGCTGAGCAACCAGAGCATGGGCACACGAACGACGCGCTCCTGTCGGCTCCCTTCCCAACGTCCGCGGCGGGTGGCCCAGGGTCGCCCCGCCGGCCGACGCCGACGGTCCTCCGGCGCCACCGACCCGGATTCATCGCCCGGGCCGACCTGATCGGTGCTCGCAGCGGGAGCCTCCGGATCACCACGATCGGCCCGGGCGAGCAACTCGAACAGCGTGGGCGACCTTCGCCGGGGCATGGTGCATTGTTCACCATCGCCGGCGGGCGTGCCAGCCGGCGCGGCCCCCGGGCCGGACTATACTTGCCCCCAGAGATGGCTATCGACCCCGGCGACGTGATCCTGATCCAGCCCGGCCCCCGCTCGCGGGCTGAGAACATCTACGTGCCTGAGATCATGCGGGGCTTCGGGACAACGCTGCGCCATTTCTTCACCTCGTTCGGGCAGGGTCGCACGAGCCGAACGATGCAGTACCCCGAGCAGCGTCGGGAGGACCGCCCCCCGGAACAGGGGGGGCAGGAAGTGAGCAACTTCCGCGGCTTCCATCGGCTCAACCGCGACGAGCAGGGGCGGGTCCGCTGCGTCGCCTGCATGATGTGCCCGACGATCTGCCCGGCCAACTGCATCCACATCGAGGCCGCCCCGTCTCCCTGGGACGATCGCGAGAAGTACCCCGCCAAGTTTGAGATCGACGAACTTCGCTGCATCTTCTGCGGGATGTGCGAGGAGGCCTGCCCCGTGGACGCGATCGAACTCACGCCTGAGTACGACGTGGTCGGGCTCTCGCGGCAGGAGATGATCTTCGACAAGGAAAAACTCCTTAACGTCTACGACGTGACGATCAACAAGAAACCGATGTAGCCCCGCCCCCCGCCCTTCCCGGCCCCCTGGCCGCCTCGCGCACGCCCCGCGGCGCCTGCCCCCCGCCATCCCACATGTCGAGCCCTTGACGCCGGTTTGGCGCGATTGAGCGGGTTTTTCCGGTCATCGGGTGGCAACCGTCTGAATCGGTTGTACCTCTTGGGTAGACGGCGCTGCGTGCGTCGCCCAGGAAGACGATCCGGAGGAGCCCCCGATGCGTCATGCCCCGTGTTTATCGTGTGCGCTGATCGCCGCCGCAGCGGCCCCTTGCATGGGGGCGTTCTTCAGTTTCGCGTCCGACCGCGACGATCGTTCCTGGACGTTCACGGGCACGGGCGGCACGATCCGCGACGCCGCGGACATGAACGACCCGATCACGCTGCTCGTGGACGACGACAACGGGATCCTGCCGACGCTTGAGTTCGCGACCGAGTTCAACGCGGACTTCACGATCGTCCACGCCGGGTCCGTCGCCCTGCCCACGGGAGACGTCGCCCACAACTACCTCCTGAGCGGGACCTTCGAGTTTCTTGACAACTCCACGCTCGAGCCCATCCTAACCGCGACCGTTACCGATGCGCTGCTGACCGCGGTCGGCGGCAAGACGAGCTGGTTCTCGGCCGCCGCCATCCAAGGGAGCAATCTGGGCGCGACCGAGGTCCAGTACGTCTGGAGCGGACCGGACGAGCCGGGCTACGGTCTCCTGGCCGGCGATCTGCCGGATCCGGAGGACTTCGGGTTCGACCTGACGGTCCTGAATACGGACGGCTCGCTCCCGTTCGAGGGCAAGGGCCTGGGCGTTGGGTTGGATGCCTCGTTCCTCCCGGACCAGCCGTGGTTCTCGGAGGGGTCGTTCTCCGGTTCGAGCGTCCCCGGACCCGGCACGCTGAGCCTGCTGGCGATCTCGCTGGGGCTGTGCCGCTCCAGGCGGCGGGGCTGAATCGATCAGCCGAGACGATCGGCCCGATCAGCGATGCACAGTCGCTTGCCTATGAGCCCATCCACTCCTGGGATACCTGGTACAGCAGAACGACGTTGAGCACGATGATGATGCCCGCGATGACCCACGCCGTCACGGTCAGGGCCAGGGGCGAGCGCAGAGAGCCCATCTTGTCGCGACTGGCGGAGAAAAGCACGAGCGGGACGACCGCGAAGGGCAGTTGCAGGGAGAGGATGACCTGGCTGAGGATCAGCAGTTCGCCGACGCCCCGCTGCCCGTAGATGCCCGCGACGATGGCCGCCGGCACGATCGCCACGAGTCGGGTGACCAGCCGCCGCAACCACGGCGAGAGGCGGAAGTTCAGGAACCCCTCCATGATGATCTGCCCGGCCAGGGTTCCGGTCAGCGTCGAGTTGAGTCCAGAGGCCAGCAGGGCGACGGCAAAGAGCGTGCTGGCGCCGGCGACGCCCAGGAGCGGGCTGAGCAGGCGATAGGCGTCGTGGATGTCGGCCACGTCCTGGTGCTCGGTCCCGTGGAAGACGGCCGCGGCGACGACCAGGATCCCCCCGTTGACGAAGAACGCCAGCATCAGCGACACGGTCGAATCGATCGTGCCGAAGCGCACCGCGTCCTTCTTGCCCGCCTCGCTCCGCTCGTAGTCTCGGGTCTGCACGATGCTCGAGTGCAGGTACAGGTTGTGCGGCATCACCGTGGCGCCCAAGATCCCGATCGCGATGTACAAGGCGCCCGGATCGGTCACGACCCGGCCGCGCGGCAGGAGATTCGCCAGCACCGCGGGGAAGTCCGGGCGCGAGATGAACAGTTCGATCGCAAACGCCCCGGCGATCACCGCGATCAAGGCTCCCACAGCCGCCTCGAGCAGGCGGAAGCCCTTGTTCTGGAGGTAGAGCACCAGCAGCACGTCGGCCACGGTGAGCATCACGCCCAGCACCAGCGGGAGCCCGAACAGCAGATTCAGCGCGACAGCCGCCCCGATCACCTCCGCCAGATCCGTGGCCGCAATGGCGATCTCCGCCAGAACCCACAGCAGCAGCGCCACCGGTTTGCGGTAGTGGTCGCGGCAGGCCTGGGCCAGGTCGCGCCCCGTCGCGACGCCCATGCGGACGGCCAGGTGCTGGAGCAGGATCGCCATCAGGTTGGACAGCAGGACCACCGAGATGAGCAGGTAGCCGAAGCGGGCGCCCCCGGCCAGATCGGTCGCCCAGTTGCCCGGGTCCATGTACCCGACCGCGACCATGAGCCCCGGCCCAATGTATCCCCGGATCCGGCGCCACCACGGACCGGCCCGGGAGACGTGCACCGTCGCGTGCGACTCGGCGAGTGTGGGCCCGGTCGAGGTCCGGCGCCACGGGCGGCGCGCGCCCCGGCCCGTGGTCTGTTCCATTTCCCGCGGTGGCCGCATCCGACCGCTCCCGTGCTGCCCGACCGGTCGGGCCGACCCACCCATGTCGATGGAACAGCTCCATCCCGCCCTGCCGCCCCAGCCCCGGGGCACGCTCCGAGGATGTAGGCGGGGCTACTGTAGCCGAGACTACACTTGCCGTCAATCCGGCCACAGGGGGGACCGGGCCCGTTCCCGCTGCAGCCCGTCGTCCGCGCAGGGCCCAGCCTACAGGATCGGCTGGGCAGCGCCGGCAGACCGCTGGGCATGATCCGGCGCCGACGGGTCGGCCCGCTCATCGCCATTGCCGCCGTCCGCCCCAACCTCATTTCAAACGACCGGAACATCTGCTGAACGCTCCGGTGCAGGGCACCGGGCGGGGCTGGCCGCGTGCGGGGGATTGACCGGTAGTGTAGCATCGGCTACCGTATGTCCGGCTACGGTAGCCGGCGTTACTGATCGGCGAGTCACATTCCCGAAGACGGGAGGCGACGTTGCAGATGGATCCGTCGGACCACTCACGCTCGGGCCCGCGCTCCAGGCCGCGCCACGACGCCTCTCGCCGCCGCTTCCTCGCGCTGGGTGGAACAGGGGCGCTTGGCGCGTCGATCGGCGTACCCGCCGTGCTTGGGGGCGCAGGCCGGACGCGCCATCCCGCCATCTTGGCTCCGACGCACGCAGGAATGACCCACGGTCGCCTCGGCACCGTGGACGACATCAGCCCCGCAGAACTGAGGATGTTCGACCCGACGCGATTCCTCACTGCCTGGAACTTCAACCATCTGCCCCAAGGCGAACGCGAGCGCTTCTACCGCGAGTCGGTCACGTCCGAGGGCCGACGGCTCCGCGAATACCTCTTCATCGCGCGCGACCGAGAGATTGAGATTGCGCCCGGCCTGTACTTCCCCGCCTGGACGTACAACGGGCAGGTGCCCGGCCCGACCATCCGCGCCGCCGCCGGCGACCGCATCCGGATCTGGTTCATCAACGAAGGCGGCCATCCCCACACGATCCACTTCCACGGGTGGCATCCTTTCCCTATGGACGGCTCGATGCCCGACCAGTTCGTCCATCCGGCGGCCAACTTGGCAGATTCGATCGAGGCCTCCTTCGGACCCGGCGCGAACCCCGAACCCTGGCTGAGGCAGGATCCGATCTCGCTGCGCCGGCGCGGCCTGGACATCTACGAGTTCGACGCCGAGCCGACCGGGCTGCACCTGTACCACTGCCACTCCACGCCGCTCAAGCGACACGTCCACAAGGGGCTCTACGGCGCGTTCATCGTGGACCCGCCGGGGCGGGGCGACCCGGGCGACCGCCGGCCCAAGATCGACCCGGACACGAACCAGCCGCTGCCGCCCGACCACCCGGTGCGCGAACTCGTGATGGTGATGAACGGGTTTGACACGAACTTCGACGCGGAGAACGAGGTCTACGCCGCTAATACCGTCGCGTTCCACTACCTGCGCCACCCGATCCGAGTCCGGGCCGGCGACCTGGTGCGCGTCTACCTGGTCAACCTCACCGAGTTTGACCCGATCAACTCGTTCCACCTGCACGCGGGCTTCTTCCGCACGTATCGCACCGGGACGGCGGTGCGATCGGATGAGTACTCCGACACGCTGATGACGTGCCAGGCGGAGCGAGCGATCCTCGAGTTCCGCTTCCGCCGGGGCTGGCCCGGCAAGTACATGTTCCACGCGCACCAGAGCGAGTTTGCCGAACTGGGTTGGATGGGCCTGTTCGAGTCCAGCGACGAGGCGGGCGATCGCGCCGCCCGGATCGGCGACGGGGGCACGCGGGCATGACCGCCAGAGAGAACCAGCCCGGCCCCGACCGCCACGCGTGGGCCGGCGCGCCCACATGGCTGCTCGCCGCCGCGCCCATCGTCCTGCTCGGCCTGGTCGTCTGGGGCATCGTCGCCCTGCGCCCCGTCGAACGGCTCCGCGGCGAGGGCTTCCCGCCGATCGAGGAACTCTCGATCGTGCGCACCGTCCTGCCCCAGCCGGGACTGATCGAACTGCACGTCCTGAACGCCGGGCCGGACCCCGTCACCATTGCCCAGGTCATGGTGGACGAGGCGTATTGGTCCCACTGGATGGACGCGGGCCGCGGCTCGACCAACGACCCCGCGCTGGATGACCTCCAGCCCGAGAAACGTGCCGGGGAGGTCCAGCGCCGCCGCACGATCCCGCACCTGGGTCGGGCGAGGGTCTGGCTCGACTACGCGTGGGTCGATGGCGAAGCGCTCGAAGTCGTGCTGATCTCACGCAATGGTGCCACCTTTGCGACCCAGATCGAGGTCGCCGTCCAGTCTCCCACGCCGGATGCGGGCCAGTTCGGCCTTTTCGCCCTGCTGGGCATCCTCGTGGGCGTGATGCCCGTCTCGCTCGGGCTGCTCTGGCACCCGCTCGTTCAGCGCCTGGGAGCGAAACTGGTGACGGTCGTCCTCTGCTTCACGATCGGCCTGCTGGCGTTCCTCGCGGTGGACGCGTTGGCCGAGGCCCTGGAGGCCGCACGCGAACTCCCGCACGTCTACAAGGGGCTGGCCCTGATCGCGCTCGGGCTGGTCGGCGCCATCCTTGCCCTCTTTTGCGCCGAGCGATGGTTCGTCGGTGCCGCGGGAGGCAGTGGTGGGGGCGATGGGAGGGGTGGTGGGGAAGCGACCCCGACCGGCCTGCGCCTGGCCTATCTCATCGCCGGCGGCATCGGATTGCACAACCTCAGTGAGGGCCTGGCGATCGGCTCGGCCTTCAACCTCGGCGCCGTCTCCCTCGGCGCCACGCTCATCATCGGCTTCACCGTCCACAACCTCACCGAGGGGCTGGCAATCGTCTCGCCACTGGCCCGCGTCCGCACCGAACTGGTCCATTTTCTCTGGCTCGGCCTGCTCGCCGGTGCCCCGACCGTCTTGGGCGGGTGGCTGGGCGCTTTCGCCTATTCCCGGGTGTGGGCCGTCCTGTTCCTAGCTCTCGGAGCGGGCGCGATCGCCCAAGTCGCCTGGACCGTCCTGCGCCAGATGACTGCCGATGCCGGCTGGCGCGACCTGCTGTCGCCCGTTGGCAACGTCTCGGGCCTGGCCGGCGGCTACCTGGCCATGTACGCCACCGGCTTGTTCGTCGCCCTGTAGCGGAGTTGCCTCAAGGAGCGCGGCCATGAGCGCAGCACAGAAACGCGGATTCGCCTGGCTCTCTTTCGCCCTAACCGCCGGGCTGGCACTCGTGGCCGGATTGGCCGCTATCCACGCCGCCAACGCCGACAAGACCCCAACTCTCCGCATCACGCTCGCGGCCCGTGGCATGGCCTTTTACCTCGAGGGCGACGACACGCCCAACCCGACACTGACCATCCCCGCCGACTCCAGCATCGAAATCTGTCTCCGCAACGAGGACCGCGGCTCGCTCCACGACCTCGCCTGCCCCGACCTGGACCTGCGCACCATGCAACTCTCCGCCGGCCGGTCGCAGACCATCCGATTCCGCACCCCCGCCGAGCCGGGCCGATCTCAGTACCGCTGCACGCTCCATCCCATAATGATGCGGGGAGAGATCCGCGTCGTCGCCCCGAGCGGCGCCCCGGCTCCCGGCGGCCAGATGAACACGCCGCGCTGAGCAGTGAATCGATCCTCCCCCCGATGAACGACGGCGTGGAAGGTCCAGTGCCCGTCG
>Ga0114931_10010785_pt1 | contig 10845 bp, 6 predicted proteins | sample 2SBtaG_FD_89579 | JGI IMG/M metagenome (GOLD analysis project Ga0114931, IMG submission 89579) | Deep subsurface microbial communities from Kolumbo volcano to uncover new lineages of life (NeLLi) - 2SBTROV14_V59a metaG | ecosystem: Environmental > Aquatic > Marine > Volcanic | place: Kolumbo...
CGAAACTTGTTATAAAAATAGGGATAAAAAAGCCAGTATTTATCCCAGCGAATACTTTTGCTGAAAAGACTGGCCAGCATCCATTTTTTATTTTTCTGCACCTTAAAGAGGTCATTCCACACATAGCGCATCAACTCGCCCGGCGGCATAATTGCCAGAGCCACCTTGTCAATATCATCCGCTGATGAATTCGTAATTTCCATAACGGATTTCAAGCTTTTAATGGGCGGTCCATCGACATTGCCGTTGTGTAATTTAATGCGCGAAAGGCGTTCTTCTTCCACCGCAGCCGTGATAATCCCATCCTCTATCATTGCACAACCCGCGTTGTGATCGTCGAATACTCCCAGTATTTTCATTCACTCTACTCCTGAAACATTGATTGACGTGTTTATTATAATTCATAGTTTAAAATATCGTATCCTAAATTTATATGGTGAATAGACGATTATTAAAATTTGAAGCGATTCTGGATACTGGATTCTGGTTGAGAGCAACCAGTATCCAGTATCCGGAATCTCGATAGTTTTTCACTAAATCATAGACCTTTCGAGAGCTTTAGTATATAAAGCAAAACTCAACTCTCAACAGCAAAATGCAATCTATTATCAAATTGTACCCTATAACTCAACTATTCATACAAATGCCTCGGGCCGATGTTTGGAATCGGCGGTACATGGAGTCTAAAAGATTCCACATCTCTTTTACCCGACAAGCCGACCGAACTGTTCTTTTGTCCCGATGATTTTACAACCCTTTTAACTTTTTTCTTCGTGGACAAATGATAGTCCAGTTTGGCGACAACCAGTATCAGCGCAAAAATCATCCAAATGTGGTTCTTGACATACGAAATCCGATAATCCGGGGACGGCAAAACGGCAATGGAAAAAGATATAATAGCCGTCACCAGAGCGGCGGCGATATTGCTTAAAAGCGCATCCTTGGATTTCATTGTGCGCACGCCGATAAAAAGAAACGAGAACAAAATGCTCAAAAACAGCGCCAGGCCAAACCAGCCTGTTTCCGCTGCAACCAGCAAGTAGCTGCAATGCACCAATTTTGTCCCTGCGGTCTCGGGGTTGACATACTCGCGATAGTTGTTCAATCCCACACCGACAATGGGATGATCGTGTATAATTCTCAAAGCATCCAGAGCCAGGCTCTTGCGGCTCGAGCTTCGATCAGACTCTAAAGAATCCTCGGCATCGTTAAACCTGTTGATAATGTCGGCACCATAACGCGCGGCACCAGCAGCAGCAATCAGTGCGATAATAAATATAAATTTTGCAGAGCGTTTTTTAAATGCATTTCCACGAAAAACATCGACAAAGAACATCAATGTCATTGAAGTGGCAAAGGCAATCCAGGTTGCGCGATTATAAGAAGCATAGAGCGCAACAACGCCGATAAAAAAAGCGGCCACATAAAGCTTGTGGTATTTCGGACGCAGGAAAACAGCCATGCGGTAATTGAAAATGCTCAGCAATGAAATATACATGCCGAAAACGCTCGCATGAACGAACGTGCCCTGCGCCTGCCATCCCAACCCCGGTTGCTCGCCGAGGAATCCCAGACCCACCGGACCGCGCAGCCATTGGTGCCAGGCAATCAGGCCCTGAAAGGTTGCACCGATGGCAAATCCCAAAAAGACATATTGCAAATCCTCCTTTGTATTAATAAAAGAAATCAGAGCAATAAAGATCAACATTGCGCGGATATTTTCGACAGTCTCCTGGCGAAAATAGAGTTTATTGGGCGCAAAGAAAATGCCAATGTGCACCCAAAGCATAAATACAATGACCGGGATCAGAGCAAATAATGTTTTCGGCGCGAGCTTTAGTTTCTTCCGTCCGAAAATATAAAGAAGGATGAGGGGGATATCCACAACAAGAATGCCCTCATCGTCAAGCCAGTTGATCCAAAGGCCCTGGGCAATGGTTGCACAAAAAGTTAAAAGAATGAGAATGTATTTTGTTTTGATCAATTTATTTTCAAAAAATATTCAGATAACAAAAAAAGTGAACTGTGCGACGCACTTTACAAATAAAATGCAAATCGAGTAAAAGTTAACAAGCAAAATCACGGCCGGTTTTTAGCCAAGTGCGTCGCACATGAAATTAAAATAGATGTGCGACGCACTTGACAAGTAAAATGCAAATCGAGTAAAAGTTAACATGCAATATCACATCCGTTTTTTAGCCAAGTGCGTCGCACATTAGAACGATTCAAATAAAACCAAACGTGGAGACGCCGAGGTTGCAGAGTTTTCGTTGTTTCCTAATCTAATTTCCTCTGCGTTAATTTCTCTTCTACTATCTCGCATCACATAAAGGCGATGCACTCCAACACGAGTTTATGTGCGTCGCACATTATAACGATCTATCAACCAGCCCGCTGCCGCTGCGGCAAAAATCACCATTAAAGGAATCACCGGGATTCGATACCTCGGCACAACCAGCATGACGGCATGAAGGGAAGCGTAATAAAGCAGCAGCAGATCAATGAGAACAAACTCTTTCCATCTTTTGCGGGTGATGATTAATCCTGCAAGAAAAAGTATAAGAACCGGATAATAGGCAATTTCCAGTACCAGTTTTACAGGACTGCTTGCCGTACGCTTTTGCCCGGACGGCGCCGATTCGTAAACCCAGGTCCAGAAACGGAAAAACTTGCGCACCATCAACCACAGTGTTTTGGCCGGTTCCGCCGCCATATTCTTTTTTGCTTCGGCCACCAGTTTTGCATCCCTGTCCACCTGGTTCATGCCCACAGTCATGCTGTCCATCAGCGCCATGGTTTTATCGTAATTATATTTGCCGTCAAAGGGCAAATAATTTCCCGTCCACAACACATCGCCGGTGCCCACGGCAATTGGGACAAACGTGTGAAAAGTCGTAACATTGCGAATGGTCCACGGAATAATCGGCAGGACGAAAAACAGCGAATAGAGAACAACGGTTCTGGTCGTTTTCAAAAGATTAAAGCGAAACAATAACGCAATAAAAAAAACAAATGGAAACAACATAGTGACACCGCGTGTGAGCGTCGCCAAGCCGCCGACGATCCCGGCGATGACGATGCGTTTGAGCGTTGCCTTTTCTGCTACCAACAAGGCCGTATAAATAAGAGCCAGGAATAAAAAGACGAACAGTGATTCGGTGTACATATACGTCGAAATCACAAACAAGTCTGGAAAGAACGAAACAACCACAAAAGCAATCAGTGAAACGGTTTGAGAAAAGAACCTGCGCGCAATTAATAAAGTGAGCAACGCCATACCTACGCCGAGGAAACATTGAATAAGCTCAATCAGCATCGGATGCACGCCGAAAAATTTATAAACAACAAAAATAAACAACGGGTATAACGGCGCGACAAAGATGGACGGATTTTGACCGTCTTCGCTGTAGCCTCTTCCTTCCAGCAAATTAACAGCAATGGAATGATACGTCCCCGCATCCATGGATGCAGGCGAGCCGATGTTGGGTGTTGCCAGGACGAAGACGATGCGCAAGATAAGAGCAAAACTTGCCACAGCAATGAGCCAGGTTTTGGGGGAGATGTTTTGGATTTTTTTTGATGTCATAACGATAGTCAAACGGTTGTCAAACAATGGTCAAACGGTGGTTAGTAGTTTATTTTACTTTATAGATTTTCAGGGCGGGGCTGATGTTGAATTTGTTTCGCTGGGGTTCAGTGTAAAGTCGTGTGCAATTTTTTTCAACCCAGTGATAAAACCCGTCCCGTTCCGCCACAATTTTTGCATTCTTTAGTTTGGTTAATTTCCAGTGATAGCGATCATAAGTAAAGCTATCCAAAACGATATAATTTATTTTGTTTGCAAGAATATAATTCGTCGGGTTCTGGTCTTGCGTGCGCTGCTTGCCGTGGGCAAACATCCCCGGAACCAGGCCGAAAACATCATAAACAGCCTTATAATCCTGAGACTTTTCGATGAGCTTTAAGTTCAAATCATGCCGACTGAGCAGCGGCGGATGAAATTCTTCCATGCCGATTTTAGTGCCGGCCGGAATGTTGGCTTCGATCCAATCTTTCATCAATGTGCGTGTATCAGGCTGGCACAAGGCTATATCATAACGAAGCGCTTTCACACCTGTTGGCACGATGATTAAAACGCAGGCAAAGACAAGGATAATTCTTTGTATTTTTAAACGTTGCGTCATTTCGCTCAGTTGCACAACGAATTCGGAAGCAATTAACAGCAAAAATGGAACCACAGGCAGCAACTGACGCATTGCCTTGTAATTCATTCGACCGATGAGCAAGTACATGACAATGGGAAAAGAAAGCAGCAAAATGTCTTCCCGGCGATGTTTCCACAGCAAATAAATAATTCCCAGAGAGAAGGCAATTGTTGCAAAAAGTCCCATTGCCGGGATGAAAGAGTTATCATAAAAAAAGCCGTATCCGGGAGAATGATGGCCGGTAAAATAAGACCAGAAATTTCCGCCCGCACCGAGTTTTTTTGCTCCGCTTTGCTGAAAGGCTGCCGTACCGACGATACCGCCCCAGAACTCGTTGAAATCGACCAAGGGCATGGGACAAGCGATTAAAAAGGCAACGAGGCAAGCGGTCCCGGCAAGCAGCAAATTCGCGGAGACTATTTTCTTCCAAGACGAGCCATCTTTTTGAAAAACCACAAGAAAATGGGCGACAATAATCGGAAGAACGATCAGCCCGGCGTTCCATTTCGTTGCGGCGGCCAAACCGGCGAAAATTCCAGCAAAAGCATAATCTTTCCAGGTGCCGTTTCTGAGAATTCGAACTGAGAAATAAAATGAGATGAGAACGAGCAATGTCTGAAAAATATCCACAACGCCAAAGTGGGAATTTCTGACCAGAATAAATGAAACCGCAACAAAAGCGGCAGCCATCAAAGCTGTTTTGCGCGAGTAAAGTCTTTTACCGATGAGATAAATTGCGTCGATGGACATCGTACCCGCAAACACAGAAATCCAGCGCGCGATTAAATGATAGGTAAACGGGTGGATATAATAGATTTCTTTAACCGCCGCCAGATTGGGAGCATATCCCAAAATGACCAAAAAGCCAGCATAAACGGCAAATGCCATGGCAAGGATATAAGTAAAAAACGGAGGATAAACACCAATGAGGAAAATGAGGTGCCTTGACCAGTGATGGATTTGCAGCAGGTTGCCGGCCTGGTAAACCAGTTTCAGCTCATCAGGATGGTAGCGGAAGGGTTTGCCAAACTGCAACCCAATAATCCGCAGAACAAATCCGGCTAAAATGATGAGGGAAATGTAACCATATTTTTCACCCCATTGTTTCAATTTGCTCATCGTCTGTAATTATCGCTTCCTCGACACTTTGTAAAACAAATTCTCATAATCATTCGTCACCGCCTCCCATGAATATTTCCGCCGCACACGATCGAGGACGATTTGACGATATTTTTCAACAACTGCCGGATTATCTATAAGATACTGCATTTTTTTATAAAGCACTTCTGAGCCATGGGAATTGTAAAAAATTCCGGCCTTACCCAGCACTTCGCGATGTTCCGGCACATCATTGGCAAGCACACAATTGCCGTAACCCATACCTTCAACCAGCGCAGGGTGCGTCCCTCCCACTTCGGTGGCCTGCACGTAAAAATATGCGTTGCTCTGCAATTCCCGATAGCCTTGCCCAAAAACATAACCGGTGAAGATAATCCGTTCATCTTTTGTAGACCTTAAATTCCTGATATATTCGGTGGCGTAGGGCGCATCCCCCACCATAACGAGACGCTTGTCTGTCCTGGCTTTTTCGAAAGCCTGCACAACTTTGTGGGCATTGTTTTCCGGCTCCATCCGGCTGACATACAAAATATAATCGCGAGGCTTTAAACCAAACCTTTGTAACGTCTCTTTTGTTTCAATTTTTTTCTCCGGCGCACCATAGGGAATATAAACGGATTTTTTATGATACTTTTGTTGATAATATTTTTCCACATCCCTTGCATCGGAGACGATCACATTGGGCAGGAACGTTGCCAGTTGCTCCGAAATCTTGTAAAACGCCTTTCCGGCCAGGTTCCATTTCTGCCGTTTCCATTCAAGGCCGTCAACATTCAGCACCACCGGTTTGCCCATCAACCTTGGAATAAATGTAAATAAAGCATTGGCGCTGTTGCAGATAAAAACAACATCATATTTTTTGAAAAAACTGTAAACTGTGCTGACAAACGTGTGCGCCACGGTATCCAGATATTTATGGCTGATGGTCGGCAGAACCTTGATACGCACGCCTTTGTAGAAATCTTCTTTATGATCAATAATATTTGAGCGACCGTAAACCGTTACTTCGTGTCCACGCTGCACAAGTCGCGGCGCCAAATTTTCAACAAATGTTTCAAAACCGCCATAGTTGGCAGGAATCCCTCTGATGCCCATGATGGCAATTTTCATAAATCCACCGTTATTCAAAAATGTTAAAATTCAAGATGATGCTATTCATTAAAAGTAACCACTTTAGCCATTGCTCATTTCAAATAATTCTTCTGCGACCGTCTCGGTGTCTTCTGATGCTTTCTTTTTTCTCATCAGCCCCATAAATTCGAGGAACAATGTTCTTTTCAGAAACCAAATACTGACGACATAGATCGCAGCCGACGCAACAACGCCTAATAGTAGTACGACCAAATCAGTAAAATTGAAGACATTTTTCATTAACAGTCGAAGCGAAATTCCTGCAATAGCCATTATTATCGTCGCAGGCCCGGTCGTCCCAAAAGCTTTAAAAAACTCGAACATTGATGCACCGACCTGGCGGTTGGTTATTTGCTGAATGATTGGAAAAGTGACGAGATAAAGTCCGGTAAAAGCCGCAGCTACACCAACCAGGCCATGTTTCGCCCCAAAGATAAGAACACCAATAAGGGATATAAAATAAGCCAGATTCCATTTCAATTCAATGTCCGGACGGCCGCGGGCAAGCAGGACTGAGCCCTTGATTGTACCGACAGATTTGAGCATGGCCATGGGGACAAGAATTTGCAAGGGCAGAAGCATTGTCATCCACTTTTCCCCAAGGAATACCCGAATAAATTCTCCCGCGAAAACGCCCAGTCCCGCCAGGATGGGAAACGTCAATAGTGAAATAAAAGTCATGGAGCGAAGATAGGCGGATTTGAATTTTTTCAGATCGTCCTGTATGTGAGAAAAAGCGGGAAAAACCACTTTGGCAACAATGCCGGAAAGCCGGGTTACCGGGAGTTTAACAAGATTCAGTGCGAGACTGTAAAAACCCAATAATTCCGCACCCATAATTCGTCCGATGACAGTCACATCGGCATTGGTAATCGCATAGATGGAGACATTGTTTGCTAAAACTTGCGCGGAAAAGCCGATGTAGATTTTGAACTCCCGCCAGGAGAAATGAAAAGCCGGTTTCCACGGTGTAATAAGCCAGAGAAAAATCACACCCACAGCATCGCGAACGATAATGCCGAACACCAAACTCCACACGCCCATTCCACGGACGGCCATGAGAATGGAAACGACACCGCTGACAATGACGGACGACACCTCGATAATGCTCAGTTTTTTAAAGGCCATTTCTTTTGTGAGAAGAGACTTTTGCACAACACCGAAAGCGCCGATGATAAATCCGACAGCCTGGACACTAAAAACAGCGCGAACGATCGGTTTTTTGAAAAAATGGGCAAGCGGCATTGAAGCAACTGCCAGGAGGGCAAAAAGGAAAATCCCAAAAAAAAGTCCGCCCCAGAAAAGCGAAGAAAGATGCTCTTTGGCAACATCTTTTTTTTGTACAATAGCCACACCCAGGCCGCGGTCATTCACCATGGTGATGGCAACAGTAACAATAGCTGCCATGCCAACGACGCCAAAATCATCGGGTGAAAGCAGTCGCGCCAAAATAACAGTGACAACAAAAAGGACAAGCTGCATGCCCATTTTGGCCAGACCGGTCCATAGAACTCCGGAAACTGTTTTCTGTTTCAAACTCATCGCGATCTTTTTCCTGCACCGGTCATGTTATCAGTATAAAATGATTTTTTGTACAATGGAAATCTTGCGAGTTTGTAGATTTTCACCGGTGATTTTGGATGCGGCACAGTGGCGATCAGTTCATAATCTTTAACCAGTTCGTCCTGAACAAAAGTCCAATATCTGGCAAACTTGCGGTGCGTGTAACCATCGAGAATAACAAATGTCGGCATGTTTTCTTTGAAATCGAGGACAAAATCCGCTTTGTTTTTTTTGAAAAATTCGGTGGGATGCGAAACATTTAAAAACGGGGTTAACCCGGCCTCAAAAGTCCAGATCGTCCCGCCGCTCAAAACTTCTCCCGATCCTTCGGCCTCATGTTTCAGTATTGCGGTCACTTGTTTCACGACCTTTCGTGGCCAAATCGCTTCATACCCGGGGCTGATCATACGGCCTGAAAAAGCAGCGGAAATCCAGAAAGCAATCAGCAAGACAAATGCACCGGCAGCCATTTCGGCAGCATTTTCCCCTTCTTGCTCCCATTTTTTAAAAAAGAATTCGGCAACAGGATAAAGGAGAACAAAAGCTGCGGCAACGGCAAAAACATCGCCAATGCCGATGATTTTGAGCAGATAAAACATCGTGCTGCCGACAAGAGTAGTTAAAATTGTTACCAGCATAATCTGCCTGCGATTTGCAAAAGGTGACATTTTCAAAGCAATGATTAAAGCAGTGATGAAGGTGAAAGCGACCAGGTAGCCGCCAATGCCGGGATAAAATTGCCAGAACATTCGCTGCGCCAGAAACAATGCATAAAAACTTCCACTCAGAGAAAAGAAAAGTATCACCGGCTTGGTTTTGAAACGGGAAAATGCATTTTTCATAAAAACCGCAGCAAGAAGGATCAAAGGCGGCAGCGCTTCGGTAAAGTATTGCGTATAAAAACCGCGGTTGGCGGATTGGTAGACATATAACAAAACAACATAACCAAACCACAGTAACAACAAAGAGGTGCGCCAGCGAGATTTCTGTTCTCCTTCTTTATCCAATCCTTTTCGCGCCAGAAACAAAACAGCTAAAAGCGCAGCCACAAGAATAAACAGGCAGAAAAAGATCGATTGGTGCCAGGCCGTTAATGTGTAAGCCGTGTTCTGATCAAGAATTCTGAATCCGCTTGAATCGACAATGCGGTATTCAGCGGGTACAAGATTGAAAATATGCAGTACACGATTCCAGATAAGATTAAGCGGATTAAGCTGGGAAAACAAAACCTGGCGTAAGGACATCTTGTTCAGGAAAATGGCAATAATGCCGATGGTTACGCTCAAATACCCCATGAGAAAGAAAAATATTCTTTGCAGCAATTCCGTCACGCGTACATTTCGCAAAAAGAGGATAAAAGTGACGATTGCCAAGGGCAGATACAGAGTCGGTTGGCGTACGTAAAAGGCCAGCGCTGCAAAAATGCCCGAGGGAATCATCCAGGTGCTGCGCTGAATTCCACTGTCCAATGACAAAACGAGAAAATAGACAGCAATGCAAACGAGAAAAACAGCAAGGGGTTCGGTTTTAACGACCGGCGCCCAGATAATAGTGAGCGGCAAAAACAAATAAATGGCGGCAGAAATGAGTGCCACTGTGGAATCGAACATTCTGCGACCGATAAGGTAAAGCATCCAGCCGATGCCCAGGGACGCCATAACGGGCATCAACCTTCCTGCCAGGTAGCTCATGCCGAATATTTTCAGGAAAACCGAGAGCATGAAAACGTAAAACGGCTGCCGCGAGCCATAATCCACGACCGGCATCAGACCTTCCAGGAACAGCTTGGCATCCATCAAATGCGCACCCTCGTCCGGGTTGATCCAGCGCATGGGCAGCAACGCCACACGGATAGCCAGGCCGGCAGCCAGAAAAATGAGCAGAACAAGAGTCGGCTTTTGCAAGATTGTGTTTAACAGGCCGGAAAATGTTTTCGAATTCAGATTTTCTTTTGTATGCGTCACGTTTTTTACAATTTTTAATGCATAGGAAATTAATTAAAAATCGACAGTTTTATTAGTGAAAAATGACATGATTGGATAAGATAGTCATCAGTAGTTTATCTTGCGCTGTAGTGCTAATTATTTTTCACTATTAACTTTTCACTTTTCGTTATTTGTTCATTATTCATTTGAAAAATCTGTTCACCACTTCACAAACCCGCATCACTTCTTCGTCCGTCAATTCCGGATAATTGGGAAGGGACAAAATTTCATCGGCATATTTTTCGGCCACTGGATAATCACCTCGTTTCAAATCCAAATCCTGATATGCTTCCTGCAAATGGCAGGGAATGGGGTAATGGATTTGCGTGCCGATACCGTACTCGTGCAAAAATGTGCGCAGCGCATCCCGCTGTTCGCAGCGAATAACAAAAAGGTGATAGACAGAATAGACATTTTCATTTTCCTGGGGAAGAAAAATCAATTCATTTTTGATATTCTCCCGGTAAATTGCCGCAATCTCGCGGCGGCGTTCATTCCACTTTTCCAGATAATCGAGTTTCAGGCTCAAAATCGCCGCTTGCATTTCATCAAGACGACTGTTAAAGCCCTTGAGTTTATGGTAGTAGCGTTCGGTTTGGCCATAGTTCCTGAGGAAACGAATCTGTTCGGCTGCCTGTTCATTCTGCGTGACCACCATACCGGCATCGCCAAAGGCGCCTAGGTTTTTGCTGGGATAAAAACTGAAACAACCATAATCGCCGAACGTGCCCACATTTTGACCTCGGTACTTAGCGCCATGCGCCTGGGCGCAGTCTTCGATGATTTTTAAATTATGCTTTTCCGCTATTTCCAAAATCACATCCATTTCGCAGGGATGACCG
>Ga0114931_10010786_pt1 | contig 10844 bp, 14 predicted proteins | sample 2SBtaG_FD_89579 | JGI IMG/M metagenome (GOLD analysis project Ga0114931, IMG submission 89579) | Deep subsurface microbial communities from Kolumbo volcano to uncover new lineages of life (NeLLi) - 2SBTROV14_V59a metaG | ecosystem: Environmental > Aquatic > Marine > Volcanic | place: Kolumbo...
CTTTTTTATTTTTATATTTTCTTTAGTGTAAACTAGTAACAAATATATTACCACTATCTTTATATATCTGATATTTAACATTTTAGTATGGCAGTAGTAGCTAGTCTAGTAAGTTCATTCGAATCTTTGAATGATGATAGATCCTTAGCTCTAAAACCAAATGCAGCTAGCCGTGAACGTGAAGCAGTTGTAGACGTAACCTTCGGTGCAGGTGATAATTATGTCACAGGCGGGGTAACAGTTGATTTTTCTGTAATCAGAAAATTTACAAAAGTCTACGCAGTAGATGTTCTTCATGTAACTAAAGGCTTAATATGTTCATTCGTACCAGCTACAAATGATGCAGCTGCAACAGGAAAAATTAAAATGTTCGGTACAGATCCCGCAGCTGCGGGGGGAGCTGTTGCAGCTTTACCAGAGCTTCCAAATGCCGCAACAGATACAAATTCATTGGTTCTTAGATGTAGGATTAGAGGCATATAAGAGAAATACTTATATACCAATACTCTTTTTTTATTATTAGATGGCTCAAAACGATGTTGTTAAAAATATAGGTGTAGCCCAAGAAAATGAAATTCGGGGTAATAATATAACTGTAGGATTAACAACAACTTTTGCAAATGTACTAGTATTAAGTAATATAAGAAAAGTACAAAATATTGTAATCCATGTTGGAAATAATGATGGTGCAATATCAGAAAATTATAAGGTATTTACCAGTGTAAATCCAGATTCAGATGAATCAAACTTGACAACTGTAGACTGGTTTGATAAGGTATCTTCCACAGCTATATCTGCTGGTGGTACAGCAGAAATTTCATTGACTGAACCATATGCAAAAATTGTAGTTCAAGCTAGTTCTGCATCAGGTACTCCAACATGTAGCATATATTACAGGGGATATTCCTAATTAAACTTAAATACTGATTAACTTTATATATTATCATGGTTCGTAGTCCCGAATATTGTTCTACAGGAGATGTAGCTGATTGGCTCGGGGTAGATATTAATGCCAATACTGATCCAAATACCACAATGGTAGAGAATTTTATTATGGATAATGAGGATATAATTGATCAAGAAACAGGTCATTCATGGCTTACCAAGAGACAGTTTACAGAAGTATTTGATGTAACTGATATATATGATTATGGAAGAGGCATGTATTTGCCAATTAAACATCATGACATGAAAATTTGGGATGAATCTCAGGGTGACTTGTTTGAAATTTGGAATGGAGTTGAATTTGTACCGCAAACTGTTTCAGAACCAGACACATTTGTAAATTTTGAAACAACCAAAGGTACTGTTCATGTCAGGGGATATATTTATACAATTGTTAGGAAGGGCAGATTCAGATTTACTTATAGATATGGTGGTACTAGGGAAAAGGTTGATGGACAATTATTACCAAGAGATATTAAAAAAGCATGCAAGCTAATGACATGTATTGATATATTATCCAGAGACTTTAAAATGTCCCAAATTGCATATGGCGGGGAAGGTAATGTTGACAAGGCTTCAATGATAGAAAAATGGGAAAAACAGGTCAAGAAAATTATATGGAATCATTCTGATATATTGACGGTGTATTAATACGTCTGAACAAATTCAATCAAATTCATATATAAATCCTGAAAATGATAAGGAAATGGATAAAATGTTAGATAATATGCAAGATAAAATTATTCATAATTTAAAAAAAACTATAGGTGAACAGGATATAAATTTCACAGGTAATATGACAAACTCAATTCATAAACATAGTGAAAATAATACAAAATCTGTTGTTATAGATTCACCATATGCTCATATAGTAGATAAAGGTCTAAGTTCTGGAACATATGTTAATTTTGATGCTTTAAGAGAATGGGTTAAGGGAAAATTGGGAATAGATGAGGAAAATTTGACAGATGTAACTTGGAAAATATTAAGAAAAATTAATAAAGATGGAATAAAGCCAAAATTCTTTGTAAAAAAGGCATTGAAAAAATTTATTGGTAAATATGGTGTAATTACACCTACAAGAATGAGATCAAATAATGGTTCAAAAACATTAGGAAAAATAAATAAAATAGTTAGAATAGCCAAAAAAATATCAAAGAATATAAATAAGGTCAGTAAAAATATAGGTAGATTTAAATGACTGATGGAATGGCTGGTTTACCTTTTGCAAATGATATAATAACCCTGTTAAAAAATAATTGGACAAGTAATGGCGGTAAAATACCAACTTTTACTACACAATGGAAAAAGAAGGCAGTTGGTGTAGCACAAAATAAATATGATGAGGTAATAATAAGTATTGATTCAGAAAATCCAAAAATATTCAGTCTTATATCGGGAATAGGTTCAGATAACAAATATAATTATGATTGGTTGCATGATATATCTATAACTATTGATGTATATACAAGCACTAGTGAGACTAGAATATTGTCATTGGTTGATGAAATTGTCAGAATACTTAAAAACAATGTTGTTTCTACTATTAATAATCATGATTACATACAGATATTGGTAGGCAATATTGTATCATTAAATGAGGAATTTAGAAATATTTTTAGATATAATATAGATGTAGATGCTATTAGATTTAATCCATGAAAATATTTAAATAGCTTGTATATAAGTTTAAAATATGACAAAGTCTGCCAGTAGTGTATATGTAGAGTATGCTTATGAAACTGGTGGATTTGGTAGTGGTGCAAATTTAAATACACCTATTATTTTTGGTAAAGAAGTAAAGGGTAGTGGATTGGAATTTAAAAATAATCAAATTCCATTAGGTCAATTATATACACCTGAAATAGAATCTTATGCTTATGGTAAAGATGAAGGAAAGGTTTCAATGGAATATGTCCTAAGTAATCCTTGGTTTTTTGAATCAATTTTAGGTACAGCAACATCTGTAGATATTGATGGTGCTGGTGCTGGAACGCTATATTCACATACTTGGGATTCTGATCCTAATGTAGATTCAACTATTAGAGATATAAATTCTATGGCATTAACTTTTGGATTTAATGTAAATAATAATTTCTTAAGAATACCAGTAGGAGTAATTTGCCCTTCTTTATCTATGAAAATGGCATTAAATGAAACAATTAAGGTTACACAAGAATTAATTTGGGGAGAGGAAACGGTAAATCAAACATTTGCAAATCCAGATGGAACACCATTAGCAGGGGAAATACCATATACATTTGTTAATGCAGAAATTATTAGTCCACTAACAGGTAATACATTAGCAACAGTACAAACATTTGATTTAAATATGAATACTAACGCAGAACTAGTTTATGAATTTAATCAGTCAACTTCAACAGGTGCAATTAGAAAAATATTAGAACTGACAGGAAAAGTTAGTATCACATTAAGTGATTCAACAATGTTAGAAGAGGTATATGGAAGAGCAGAGTCAGCTAATGATTTGGTAGTTACTCTTACTAACTTACCAGAAACAGGAAATACAGACCCACAAAGAAGTATTAAAATGACATTTAGTGGATGTTCATTTTCAACTCATAATACTACAGGAATTGAACCTTCAGAATTAGTAATTGAAAATATGGATTTTCAATGCAAACATGTTACAGTTGTAGCAAAGAATCAGGAATCAGCAATACCAACATAATAGAAAGACTTAAATATTTCATATATTATATCTGATATATGTCAATTCAATCAAATGATATAAATATACATGTTTTCCCATGTAAGGTTTTTGGAAAAGATGTTGAGTTAAAAATAAAGACAGATTTATCATGGGGGGAAACTCAGGAACTATTGTCAAAATCAGTTAGAATGTTGGACAATGGTACAAAGGATTTTCAATTTTCCAATTTTTGTGATATATTACTTGCAAAGACAATTGTAGATGGTTTACCATTTCCAGCAACAAATATGGTAAAAATGAAGTCCTTACCGATGAGTGAGGTCAGTATAATCTTAGGAGAGATTATGAAAATTATCCCTTTAGAGAGTTATTTCAGCAATCTGGGAATGGACAGTCCAATAGAACAAAAAGTATAGAAGGGCAAGTTTATGGATATTGTGCTTTGGTATTTGGATGGGATAAATTTAAGGTAGATAAATTACCAGCAAAATATGTACTAGACACTATGTTTATAAGTATGCAAATGATGAAAGATGTTATAGGTGGAATTAAGATAAATTGAGTCAGGCATATACATTAAAAATAGGAATTGATGATAGTAAGATCAAGGATTTAGAGAAACGATTATTAAATATAACAAGTGGTGGGAAAACTGGTTCCAATATAATAGGTTCCACTACCAATGGAGATAAAGGAAATATAGTTAAAAATATTGGAAAACTAGCTTTTATTGCTTCAGGAGTACTTGCACTTGTAGGATTTGTTAAAAAATTAATGGAAATGACAATTAATGCATCACCAATGTTACAACAAATGTTAAAATTATTTAATTTTGGGGTTTTATTGTTATTAAGACCTATTGGTGACTTTTTTGGATTTTTCTTAAAACCTATTATGATATATTTTTTAAGAAATATTGCATTACCTTGGTTTAATCTTGCAAGACCATTTTTATCAAAAGCGGGAGCTCGTGCTGGAACTGAGTTTGCCAAAAACCCACTAGATTTTCTTGGTAAAAATGGATTCTTTGGTGTTGCTGGATTACTTGCTACTCATTTGGGTGAAATAAACGATGCACTTGATGGACAAGGACAGGTAATTAAACTATCTATTGAAAAAGTTATTAATGGATTTGATATACCAAACATATCCAATAGAATAAAAACTACATTATTAAAATGGATATCAGATGTAAAATCTGGACTAATAGATTTTTCGGGAAGAATAAATGCATTTATAAAAAGATGGATTAACAGATTAATGCCAAAATTACCATCATGGGATACAATAACTACAACTGTAACTACATGGATGGCATCATTAAAATTACCATCATGGGATGATGTAATTAAAATTTTTACTGATTTAAAAAATACATTATCAGGTATAGGGGATCTCATTGGTGGTGTAATAGATGCAATATTAGAGGCATTTGGGTTAAAACAAAAAGAAAATAATAATAATGGTAATAACAGTAATAATGGAACTGTAATAAACGACCCAACATTTAATATTAATGGTTCGATAGATTCAGCTGGTGATTATTTAACTGATATATTTAATGGATTTGCTGATAAATTAAAAGGGAGTGGGTTCTAATTGGGTTCTATAATTTTAGTTAAATTCTTGCCAAATTCAACTGTTGAACAATATAGATATAAATTGGGGAATTTTAAAAGATTAAATTATAATATAAATACACCTGTATCACCAATGCCAGTACCAGAGGATGATTCAAGTGCAAACATATTGATAAAAATTGAGGGAAATAGTTCTGATATAACAATAAATTGGACAATTAAGGATAATAATGGAGTAAATTTGGAATCAGTGGTTCCAGTTCCAACTTCAACTATAAGAGAACAACTTGTGTTTATAAAAGATAATTTTAGACCAAAAAGTATATCTGATAGTTATAAACTGATACTTCGACTTGATGATTCAGATGTAACTCAGGATATAGAATTTCTTGGTACTTTTTCACAATTTACATTTGGTATGTCTGATCCTAATTTGGTTACATTTACCGCACAATGTAAATTTTTAGAGGGTGATGTTCAGTTAGGATTTCAGGTTGATGTATCAAGTGAACCACTTAACTTGGTTGTTACATCTCCATCAACTGGTACTATAGATGCAACTTGGGATGCACCAGTGGATCATGGAACAAGTAATATCACTGATTATAGAATATTTTATAGAAGGTTAAATTCAGGTTTACCTTGGGCTACTTCTGATGTGGGAAGCAGTTCAACATTTAAAAACGATATATCAGGTACAACTGTATTGTCAAACGATGTATTTGAGGTATATGTGGTAGCTTTTACAGCTTTAGGATTTGGTAAAAAATCAAGAACTAAAAATGTAACGGTGTTGGCTTGATATGCCACTTGGAAGATGTATATTAAAATCAAATGAATCAACTCCTGTATCCCATACATATTTCCCATTGAGTGCAATTGTAAAGTTTGAGGGTGATAAAAAACCTGATACATTGGAAGCAACATTTCCAATGCAGAATGACGTAAATGAAAACTATCAAATATCATATATTCAAGATATTGTTGATACTACTTATTTAAGAGCAATATATCCAATGCACTTATCATGTTTGGATGAAAGTGGATTTGACCAAGATCCAACAACAGATCCACCAGATACAAGATTCATTAAGGTTTCATCGGGTAGATATAAGGGACATTATGCACTTGATTTTAATGCTACAAGTCAAAATGTAGATATAAATACAGTTGATAAAATAGACATATCAAAACAATTTGATATACATATAAAATTTACACCAGATCCAACACAATTTATCAGTGGTAATAATGAACCTATACTTTGGAGTTTTTATGATGGTAGTAATGGTTTAGAAATAGGAATAAGTAATCAACATGACAGTATATGGAGAGCATTTGTTAGAGTTGCTGGTGGTTCAACAAATGCTTATAGAGGTTCAACTGAAACAATAATGAACTCTGCATCAGTACATATAAGAGTAAAAAGAGGAATGGATAATATACTTAGAGTATATGTAAATGGTATAGAAGAGTCACTTGACGATGTAATTACACAATCATCTTGGAATGGATTAATATCTTCATCATTACAACCCACAGGAGTACCAATGATTTTTGGTAATGGTAGAGGAACAAATGATCATTATAAAGGACAGATACATGAAATTAGGGTTTATTCGGGAACAGATTTGGATGATATTGAAGCAGAGAGAATAAGATGGTCAAAACCAATACCACAAGTAATGAAATTTGCGGGAAGAATATCAAGATTAATAAGCAATCAAACAACAAATAAGGCTATATGTCAAAGCAATTCATATAAGTTTACAAAGGGTAAACTAGGTGGAAATGTAAGTTCATTAGTATCACATAGTTTTTCAGAAGTTACTATATCATTTACAGGTGGAACAAACACTTTAAATATTGGTAATAAAATTACAGGTGCTACTTCTTTAACAGAAGGTGTTGTTACAGAATTTATATCTGGTGATTCGGTTGCTGGAACTATTAAATTAATAAATAGATTCCCTGTAACAACACCATTTACAAGTGGTGAAACTTTAAATGAATCAGTATCTACTGGTGCTTGGTCTGCTACATATACAGGTGGAACAGAAACTTCAACACATTTAACATTTAAACAAATGTTACAATCAGCAGTAGATGTAGTATCACCATTAGACCAATTTAATGTTAGAAATGTTGATTTATTTGAAGAAACAACAAAAAAAATTAACAATATATATGGTAGTATATATGAAATAGGTGATTTCATGCAATATGCGGGAATATTATTGACATATTCGGAATGTATAATGTATATAACTCCTAGAAAAAATATAATAGTTGAAACTAATTCAGGTCATACAACTGATTATTTATTTGATCAAAATAGTTCAAGTTCACCATATCATATAAAAAACTCGGAAAACAATGATATAACCATTGTAAACGAGGTAATATTAACAGGTAGAACTGGTGTTACTAATGCAATATCTGAATTTACCCCAGCACAAGGTATAAGAAGAACATTAAGAATGAACGTATTACAAATAGATACAGATGATGATTTGGAAGAATTATCAATAAGAACTAGATTGAACTTACAAGGAGTTGATATAACAAAAGATGTAGCACCATTAAAATATTTGATACAATCATCATCACCAGTTCATCATGTTAGATACAATCACACTGTAAAATTAAGTCGTAGAAATGGATATAATGACAGTATAACATTTAGTCCAACTAGGGGTAGTGATGACATATTTGAACAGGTTGAGGTAGTAAAACAAATTGAGTTGCATTATCCATCTGGAAGGACAATAATAAAGGTTGGAAACAACGACATTGATCTTTTTGATAATGTATCAACTACAACACAGATATCAGATGGATTATTAGACAATACACTTTAATAGAGGATATTAGATATATTAATATGTTCGAAGAATTAGGTCAAATACTTGAAACTTTGAAAAAAATGCTTGTACAAATGAATAGATCAAATGAAAACATGGAAAAATTAACCAAACAATTAGAATTAATATCTTTACCACCTGATTTGGTTAAATGGAGTAAAAAAAGAAAAAATCAATTAAAATAACACTTATATATACTATTATTGTTAATAACAATATGATACCAAAATGGATTAGAGCAAAATATACAAATAGTAATGATGAGATTTTTGAAAATCATAAAGTATGGTTAGATCATTTACAAACTATTCCAAATTACAAAAAATGTTATGTATCATATTTATATCATATAGATGATATAAATGAATTAAAAGAATTTGAGGATTGGGTAAAAATACATGGATATCATTTAGAAATATCAGGCTGTTCTGAATATAATATAAATACTATAAGATTATTAATATTACCTGAACATATATCATCTAATGATATATGGAAAAATGGTCTTGAATTAATTGCAAAAACTCATTTTAAAACTAGAATGTGAATATGTTCAAACATTAATATAGGAGTATGATTATATATATTTAAATGTTTACTCTGGTAAATTCTCCTGATGTAAAAAGACCTTTTGCTAGGGAAGAACATACCGAGGATGGACATTACTATAGGACTGAGAAAGGGGAGCTCTATCCTAGCATTACTACCATATTTAAAATTGTTGAGCCATTTGAAAAGACTGAAGGATATGAACATTTTGTTAATTGGGCTATGAATACTCAGAATTTGGGGAGATCTGAAGCAATAGAATGGTGCAAAAAGTACAGCAAACAAAGTACAGATGTAGGTACTGCTATGCACACATTAGCAGAATTATATTTAGAAAATGAAGGTGATGAAAATGTTACAAATGAATATTATTGTGAAGAAATACAAGAATCACAAGAATTTGCTAAAGACCCATTGGAATTATTTGATGTTTTAAAACCATGGCTTGATAAGAATATATCAAAGGTATATGGTACTGAACATAAATTATATTCTGATGAAATGAAACTTGCTGGTACTGTAGATCTTGTGGCAGAAATAGACGGTGAAAAATGTATTGTAGATTTTAAAAATTCTAGAAATATTAAAACAAAAAAGAAATGTGAGGAAAGTCATTATTTTGAACAAATAGTAGCTTATGGTAAGTGCTGGGAATTTTGCACGGGGGAGAAAATTGAAACTGGTATAATTCTAGTTGTATCATGGAAAGACATGAAAGTACGTCCATTTAAAGTAAAATTAGCAGATTATGAGAGTAAATTATGGGATTGGATTCTCAGGTATGAAAGCCTTATATAGTATTATGTAAGAAACAAATATATGCCTGAATTGAGGGTACTTGATAAACAAGGTAAATCTAAAGAATTAGTAGTGGATAAGCGAACACTTGATAAAAAGAAAAACCCGCCAAATGTTAAATCTTTAAAATTTGCTAGAAACTTGCCTATAAAATGTGATGATTGTCCATATCGTGACAAAATGGAAGGGGGAAATGGTATATGTGTGCAATATGAAAAAGGTTCATTATGCAATATTAGAAAAGATGTAAAAAAAGTAATTGAAGAATATGAGTCTAGAAATCCAGATGTTATTTTACCCCTTATGGAAGAGGAATTTATGAATAATTATATGAAATTAAAGACATTTGAATCATTGGAAGATATGGCTAATGAGTTAAATCCTGAAGTAACCAAGCGTATATCTGTTCTTGACAAGCTCGGGAAAACCATTAATGAAATGAAAATAAAAAAACAGACAATAGAAGTAAGTGAAACTAAAACATTGTCTGAAGACAAAAAGGAACAGATTAGACAAATGTTCAGAATTTCACAAGAGAGTAGTAATGAAATTTCGTAAAAAACTACCGCCAATAGAACGTATTGCTGATGAAGAAGAATACGCAAATATGCTGGCTCAGTGTTCTAAAAGGTGTTCATTATTTGCAGAGAAATTCTTAGATCTTGAAGTATTTGATTATAATAAGGTATTTTTAGACTGTAATGACAGATTTATTGTGTATAGAACTGGCCGCCAAGTCGGGAAATCTCGTAATGCAGCTATTAAGGCTATACATTTTGGTTATTTTGCTCCATTATATGCTCAAAATTTGGATGAAGGTGAGGCTAACATTGTAATTGCATCTGTATCTAAGGATCAGGCAGCTTTAATTTTTAAGAAAATTAGAAATTTTGTACATAAATCACCCACTCTTAAAAAATGTATTATACGTGAAACCAAGACTGAAATGACAATTGAATGGTTTGATGGTTCTGGTGTAACCAATTTTGTAGTAAGACCTATTGGTGATACTGGTGAATCATTGAGAGGCTTCACTGTGCATATGGCTATTCTGGATGAAGCAGCTTATATACCTCAAGTTGTATATGATGCATTTTTACCTTCAACAGTAACTACAAAACCAAAGATTTTACTTACTTCAACACCCAAAGGAAAATCGGGAGCATTCTTTAACTCATGTGAAGATTCTTACAGAATATATAGAAAAGGAATTGAGAAAATATTACATGAACAGGATAAAAAATACAAATGGACTCAATTCCATGTAACAACATATGATAATCCACTTGCAGCTAGTGATGAAGAGGTATTAGATCTTATCAAGGGTACTTCAAAAGCAGCTGAAAGACAGGAATTATATGGTGAATTCTTGGATGGTGGTAATTCAATCATTCCATATAATTTACTTCAGGAATCACTCATGGAATATGATGA
>Ga0114931_10010787_pt1 | contig 10844 bp, 7 predicted proteins | sample 2SBtaG_FD_89579 | JGI IMG/M metagenome (GOLD analysis project Ga0114931, IMG submission 89579) | Deep subsurface microbial communities from Kolumbo volcano to uncover new lineages of life (NeLLi) - 2SBTROV14_V59a metaG | ecosystem: Environmental > Aquatic > Marine > Volcanic | place: Kolumbo...
AGCATCGAAAGACTCGTAAACCACTTCCACATCGATCCCAGCTTTTTCTAATCCCTTGCGATACTCCGGTAATCGCGGATCTTTGGGAATCCAATTGAGGAACCCCGAGTACAACCCCAGGTCTGAACCCTGTTCGCGATGCGTGGTCACAAGGGAACCGTTGGGGTCGTATTTGACGGTCACAGAGCGTATCGGCTCTTCGACAAGATTGCGTGCAAGTCGACCGATGCGATTGGCGGCAGCGCTGTGCGAACTACTGGGACCGCGCATCACCGGCCCTAAAACATCGTTAAAAATACTGGGAGGCGTTTTCATGATTCGAAACCCGAAGACAGTTCCACAAATTCATCGTGGAATTCCACAATATCCGTTACTCCGGGAGAAATCAAATTCGGGCTATCGCTTTTCGATACCCCATCCATCTCACATAAGCGATAGCGACAAAGTTCGATTTTAGGATTTCCTGGTTGTTGCTTTTGTTTTTCTCTTGCCGTCTTTAAGGTCGTCGCGTTGTTCGTAGGGTCGAATGCGAAAGTACCATGCATTCCAGCGTTCGACGGCTTCACGGGACCACTGCTGAGCGGCTTGCTTCTTTTGAACTGATGACGCTTTTTTAGCGATTTTTTCCAATGGTCCGATGGGAAGATACTTTCCATACTTATCTTTCGGTCCTAACGGTTTGCGGCTGATATAACACAACGCCAGATGCGCTTCTCTCATCACGTCGGGTTGAAGATCTTTCAATGAGTTGATGAGCGTGGGGACATCGTCGATTGTCCCAGTCTTCCCTAATGCCCAGACTGCAATTTGCCTTAGTTCCCACTTGGAATGCCTAAGCAGTTTCTTCATCAGTTTGGCATTCTTCAGGAGAATCTTTTTTTTCGAGGGGTCGAATTCGATTTCTTTGACGATTTGGGGAATGAGAAGATCGGTGACATCGACATTCTCGGAGATTTCCAAACTACGCAGCCTGTCTTCCAGCGCTTTTTGAGTTTTGGTGAGAATCAGCTTGCCGTTTTTGCTACCTGTGATCTTCCTGGGATCGAAGCCGCCAGAGTTCCCCCTCATATTTCCGCCAACCAATCCCAAGCTGGGATCGATATGTTCGGTAGCGCGCGTTAAAAACAGAATACCATAACTTGCCGTCGCAATTTTTTGCGTACTGCCTAACCAGAATCCATCTTCTTGTTGCTGTTCGATGAGAAACGTCGAGCCTTCGACATACCAATCTCTGCCGAAGATGGTATCTCCCATGAAATACCCTATTCTCTCAACGGAATAGAGGTAATAAATTGGATATTTGTGAGAAGGTAATAAAAAGTTTGAGCCTAGCCATTTCTGGGCACTGCCAATTGCAGCATTGATCGAACCGGTATCGAACGAAATCGCCGCGCGCCCTTTGTTTTCCTTTTTTTTCTTGCGTTCTTCTTCAAGTTCCTTACCGGTTTTCCCGGTTTCAGCCACCTTGAGATCTCGGAATTTTCTGCTGCGTTTTTTTTTCTTTTTTGTGTCTCGTTTCCCTCTGCTACCAGACATAACCTTACGGCTGATGAATAAACTCCCCAGACCCGCCGATGTCATCGTGAGAGTTGGATTCCCTTCACCTGTGAAAGGGTGATATGCAAATCCTCCTGTAGACGACTGAGAATTGACATGCCAACGGACTGCCTTTTGCCAGACGCTCGAAGGAACTCTGACATCGGCAAGTTCTTCGGCGGCCCATAAACCAAGAACGGCATACTGTGTCATACTCGTGTCACCTTTGTCCCGAAGTGCATCGGGATAGGACCAGAAACCGCTTTCATCCTGATCTTTCTGTAAGAACCGAACGATTGCCTGGATACGACTATAGTAGATGGGGTTATATTTATGAGCCTTGCACAAAGCTAAAAGATCGACACCCGCTTCGTAGACGCGTTTGCTACGCATACGAGGAACGTATTCACCGTCGTTATCGAATTTCGAGACGATATGATCGAGGACACTTTGGCTGACGGCATCGATCACATCTTTTTTTAGATATTCGTTCGCAGACATCAGCGCATAAACGCCCAAACTTGCAAAACCCGATTGCTTCGTTCCTTTCAATTGCGATTTCACGAAGTCCGACGCTTTTCGAACTGACGCATCAATTTTTCTCTGAAGATCGGCGGGGAGATCTTTTCGTCGGCCTCTTTTTTGAGCTACTGAGTTTTCTGAGAGAAGCTGCGAAATAAAAACCACCAGAATTGCAACGACCGCCAGTTTGAAATTCGCTCCGAGAAGAACCCCATGCGCTCGGCGAACTGTGATTGATTCGAAATGACGCATGGTTCTGCCTAAGCAAGGGACGAAAGGAATACTGACGACCTGGAATTCGGTTGGACTTAGAATAGTTAGAATAGATTGGCCCTCGTCCGTTCTAACGTCAACTCTTGAGAAAGTCAACGATTTTCAGGCTGAAAATGCCACGAGAGAATTCCTCGTCGTCTTGGAAATGGTCCACATTTCTTTAGAATCCTTAGAGGGTCTTGACCTTGGAATTCTCGTTCGATAAACTTTCTGTAGTACTTGCAGTGTCGAATATGCCTGCTTTGCAGGCAGTTCGGCGACAAACTTCGTTTCCGAGTCCCCGCCTCAATCCCTCCGTCCCAACCTACCGAACGATTTACCTTAGTAGACCCTGATGTAAATCTTGAACCGATTCCCCGATAATTATCCCACCCACAAGACTTGTCGAACGGGTTAACGTACTCTTATTCGAACAGGATGTTCGAGTCCGTTCGACACACTACAAGTACTTTGATTGGTCATCTGCGGTTCATCCAAAACGGGTGACCCCCGCCCGTTGACCGGTAGAAGTTGCATCATGATCATGCCTGAAAAGGGACCGGCAACCAGTTCCCTGGACGCACAACAGTTGAAAATCGCCCGCGATGCTCAGAACACGCATGGCCGATTGAATTCCGTCGTGCAGAATCTCGGTTGCGAGAACGAGCGCGATGCTCTGGCTTCGGTGGGCGCGACGCTGGGAATCGATTATGTCGACCTGGATCGAGAAGAGATCGACCTCTCCCTGCTGAAAGAATTCCCCATTCGACTGATCCATCGACATTCTGTTTTTCCCATTGGGCGGGAAAACGGCTCGATGATCGTCGCCGTCTCCAACCCTTTCGATTTACACGCCATCGATGCGGTGGCTTCTTCGAACGGTTGCAGTGTGGTTCCCGTTTTGACGTTGCCCGACGACTTGGCCAAGCTTATCCGCACGCATCTGGGTGTCGGTGCGGAAACGGTTGAGGGGTTAATCTCTCAACGAGACGACGACCATTCCGGCGTGGAACTTCTCGACGATGTCGAATGGGATCGGTCAGAAGATTCAGAGATGGCTCAAGAGGCATCCGTGGTTCGACTTGTCAACGAAATTCTTGTCGAAGCGGTCGAGTCCAGAGCCAGCGATATTCATCTTGAAGCGCAATCGAGCGGAATCAAAGTACGTTACCGAATCGATGGCGTGCTGCAAAACCAGCCCCTCCCGCCCGAGATTAACCGATTTCACGCCGCAATTGTCAGCCGGTTGAAAATCATGTCGCACATGAATATCGCCGAGAAACGCGTCCCGCAGGATGGTCGCATCAAATTGAAAGTTTCCGGTCGCGAAGTCGATATTCGCGTTTCCATTATCCCCATGCTACACGGCGAAGGGGTTGTCATGCGTGTCCTCGATAAGGATGCCATGCGATTCTCTCTGCGAGGTATCGGCATGGAAGAAGATAGCTACAAAAAGTTTAGCCAGTTAATCAAACTACCGCACGGCATTGTTCTGGTCACCGGGCCGACCGGTTCGGGAAAAACGACGACGCTTTACAGCGCACTGGCGGAAATCAAAAACGAAGACACGAAGATCATCACCACCGAAGACCCCATAGAGTATCAACTCGATGGAATCAACCAGATTCAGGTTCATGCGAAAGTCGGTTTAACATTCGCTGCCAGTTTGCGTGCCATTTTACGACACGACCCCGATGTGATTCTCGTTGGCGAAATACGTGACCGGGAAACGGCTGACAATGCGATTCAGGCATCGCTGACAGGACACGTCGTTTTCAGCACATTGCACACCAACGATTCCGCAGGAGCTTTCATGCGTTTGGCCGATATGGGTGTCGAACCGTTTCTCGTTTCCAGCACAGTCGAAGGAGTGATGGCTCAACGACTGGTTCGAACCTTGTGCAAAGAATGCAGGGAACTCTATGTCCCCGAACAAGAGGAACTCCCCGAAGATTTTCCTCTCGAGCGAATTCGAGACGAAGGACAGGAAATCTACCGCGCTGTCGGTTGCAGAATTTGTCGCAACACCGGCTACACCGGAAGAGTGGGGATCTATGAACTACTGGAAGCGAACGAAGAAATCCGACATTTGGCGCACAGTCGCGGTGCGTCGAATCTGATCAAAAATGCCGCCGTCGAGTCGGGAATGAGAACTTTACGTCACGATGGCTGGCGGAAAGTATTCGACGGTCGTACCTCGGTGGACGAGGTACTTCGAGTTACCAAAGCAGACTAGGAAACCGTTTAGTAAATCCCCGGAATCTTTCAGATTCCGGGGATCTGGAACCATAATTTCAATTTTTCTACAGGTCAATATGCCGGATTTCGCCTACACAGCCAGAACTGCCGAAGGCAAGGACGTGATCGGTTCGATCACGGCGGCGACAAAGCGCGATGTGATCTCGGCCTTGTCGGAGCAGTCTCTGTATCCGATCAAAGTCGAAGACGCTGGACCGGTCCGAAAGTTCCGCAGGAAAAAACGTATCAAAACGGAAGTCCTTTCGACGAACCTCTCTCAACTGGCGGATCTGTTGCAGAATGGTGTTCCGCTTTTGAACTCATTGAGTATCCTTTCGGAGCAATGCACCAACGAGCATTTGGCGGAAGTTCTTACCGACGTTCGCGATCAAATCGCCGATGGGGCGACACTCGAAGGGGCGATGGGAAAACACGGAGACATCTTCGACAAGTTAACCCTCAGCATGGTACGAGCCGGTTCCGAGGGAGCGTTTCTGGAAGACGCGCTCACCCGCACGGCGAAATTTCTGGAGATGCAGGAAGAACTAAAAAGCAAAGTCAAAGGGGCAATGACTTACCCGGCGTTTTTGGCGTGTACCGGGTTTGTCGTCACCACGGTATTGATCGTTTTCTTCGTCCCCAAGTTCTCCGATTTGTTCGATCAACTCAAACAGCAAGGGACGCTTCCGCTTCCGACGGTGATGCTCTTATGGTTAAGCTCGTTTTTAGGAAAATATGGCGTGTTCGTCATGCTTGCCGGGTTCGGCCTTGTTGTCTGGTTCTCGAAATGGAAGAAAACCGAACGGGGAACAAGAAAAACCGATGCGTGGAAATTGAAGCTTCCGGTACTGGGAAGTATTTTTATGAACCTGGCGATTTCACGGTTTTGTCGCGTGCTGGGAACGCTGTTGCAAAACGGCGTTCCGTTACTCAAAGCACTCGATATCAGCAGTGCCTCCACCGGCAATGTTTTATTGGCCGAGGCGATACTCAGCTCTGCGGAGAACATCTCCTCGGGAGAAACATTGTCTCAACCGTTGGCGAACTGTGGAATTATACCCAAGCCGGTGATGGCGATGATTGCCATCGCCGAGGAATCCAACAATCTCGAAAACGTTCTGGTGAATGTTGCGGATATCCAGGACAAAAAAATAGAACGACAACTCGACATGATGGTCCGTCTGGTCGAACCGATCATGCTGATTGTGATGGGAGTCATCGTTCTTTTTATTCTTTCCGCGTTGTTGTTACCAGTGTTCGAAATGAGTTCCACCATCCAGTAAAGAAAACACCGATGACTCTATGTAGCTGGATTTCTCAAAATTCAGCCATGTTAATGTAGCTGGATTTCTCAAAATTCAGCCGTGTTAATGTAGCTGGATTTCTCAAAATTCAGCCATGTTAACGTAGCTGGATTTCTCATAATTCAGCCATGTTAATGTAGCTGGATTTCTCAAAATTCAGCCATGTTAACGTAGCTGGATTTCTCAAAATTCAGCCAACGACTGAAAAACTGTGTAAGCACCCCAGCGAATCAAAGCAGCCGGGGTGCCACCCACGCACAAAGACAAGTTTTCAAACAACCATATTTTTCGACTTAGATTAGAAAAAGGGGGATTCGACAATGATTACTTCTATGCCTGCGAAGAAACGAAAGTGCCAAAAACGACACGGTTTTACACTGATCGAGATGCTGGTCGTGCTGGCCATCATCGTTTTATTGGCGACGATGGTCGCACCACGGTTTTTCGGCACACAAAAAAAAGCGAACAGGCAAAAGACCGAAGCAGATATAAAAATCGTTCAAGCCCAGTTGGAACGATTCCACTTCGACATGAAACGGTTCCCTTCGACAGAGGAAGGATTATCGGCCTTGGTCAAAAGCCCCAGTTCTGGTGTTTCCAGTGAAATTGACGATGGTGAAACCGCGAACGAGACCTTCAATACGAGGAGCGGCGGTTCTTCCAATTGGGCTGGGCCCTATGTTACAAGGATGATGAAAGATCCTTGGGGAAATTCGTATCAATACGAATATCCTCCGACTCATGGCGTTGGGAACGAACCGGATATCTGGTCTTTCGGTCCCGATGGCCAGGATGGAACGGAAGACGACATCGTCAGTTGGTCGACTTCTCGTGAAGAGGGCGGCGAAGGAACCGACGAAACCGGGACAGATACCGAAAATACCACACCTCCAGATAATTCCACATCGAATACGACCAACAACGGTAACGGTTAATAAAGATCTGGAGAATTATCCCGATGATACGGGTTGTCCCAAAATTCGAAAAACGTTCGCGAGGATTCACTCTATTGGAGTTAATTGTCGTGGTTGCGATTATCGCGTTAATGACATCGTTGATCTGGCCTTCCTTGTCGAGTGCGATGCATCGCAGTCAATTAGTCAATGCGGCCAAGCAACTGCGAACCGAACTGGCACAAACGCGACTCCAAGCCATTGAAACTGGAACAACGTTGCAATTTCGTTATTTCCCCGGCAAGAATCGCTACGAAATTAAACCTGCGGAATTCAACCTTCAACAATCTTTCGAGATGGAAGAACCCGAAGACGGGGAACGACCGCACAAAGATTTGCAGGACGAACCGCAGAATCTCTCTTCCCACGAGGGAGTCCATTCCAAAACACTCCCCGACGGAATTCGTTTTCAGGAAAATATCGTCTTTCGAGATCCCAACGCGGATTTCGACGAAGAGTTTTCCGGGGATGAGAAAAAGGTACCCGAAGAGGAATCTCTTCCCAAAGACCAGGTAGATGATGACAAAGAAATCGATTTCGAATGGTCCAAACCAATTATCTTCTATCCAAACGGCAGAACGACCAACGCACGAATCGATCTGAACGGACAAGGCAATTTCCGCATCGATCTGACCATTCGCGGTTTGACCGGTGCCGTCATTCTGGGGAAAATTCGACACGGCGAATGAACTGTTTGAGGAGCTTTATTTCTAAAATATCAGCCGATTTCACCATCGACGTCTAAGATGAAGAAAACCACACACAAAACCGAGATGCGAATCCGCCGTCGCGGGTTTTCTCTCATGGAAGTGTTGCTGTCGACGGGGATTCTTGCCGGCAGTTCGATCGCGCTCTACGAACTGGCAAATCTCGGACGGCAACACGCCATTTCTGCGCAACAACAGGCGCAAGCTCAAACGCTTTGCGAATCCAAACTCAACGAGCTACTCTCGGGAGCCATGCCGATCGAAACAATCAGCGAAGAACCGTTCTTCTACGACCCCGAGTGGACCTATTCCGTCGAGTTGGAACCGATCGAATCCACTTCGAATTTCGAACTTTCCAGGATGCCTTCGTTGGTGGTTCTGAAAGTGACCGTACGAAAAGACGCCGAGGGGAGAAACCCCGTTCGAAAATTTTCTCTCTCGCGATGGATACGCGATCCCGAACAGATGGAATCTTCGGAGTCAGATGAGGCGTTGGAAGAAGGGAGTTTTGGAAACTCGTCGAACAAGTTGCGAGGTCGTTCGAAATGAATCGATCTTCAAACGAAGAAATCAAAAGAAACCCAAACAAGAAGAAACGAAGCGGATTCACATTGTTGGAAGTGCTGATCACGTCGCTTTTAATGAGCTTGATTCTCGCGAGTCTCTGGGCGTTATCTCACGTTTATTCGCAATCTTTCAAAACCGGCAGCTTCAAAATCGAAGAATCGCAAATCGTCAGGTCGCTCAGACAGCAATTTTCCGACGATATCCGAGGAGCGATTGCCATCGCCGTAGACAAAAAATCGAAACCGACGACTCTCACAACGAAGGAAGCACTTGCCCAATCTCAGGCTCTCTTCGTACAACTCGACCGAAACCTCTCGACCGCAGATGGAAATGGTGGAAATTCGAATTCGAGAAACCATTCTTCCTTATCAAACGATTCCAGGTCGCATTCTCACAACGCCCATACGAATTCCGATACGAGGTCGAACCTCACACTTTCCGGTCAAGTCAAACTGTCGAACGGTTTCAACAACGGAATTGGAGTTTCCTCATCGGAGTTCCGCGAACAATCTTCTCCAAAAGTTAGAGTCGGAAATCCCGTTTCGCTACCGACTTTTCAACTGGTTGGCTCTCGTGATTCCTTGCAGTTACAAATTCTACAACTCATCCCTCAACAAGGCGAACATTCGGTATCGGGATTCGAAAAGAATGGCGATCAAACCATGATCCCCGCACCAGAGTTGCGCACCATCGATTACACATTCCAGCCACCCGTTGTTTTCGATTTCCTCGACGATGAAAGTGACTTCGGTAACACAAACCAAACAGGCGAAAAAGAACAACCACCTCCTTCCGGGTTAATGCGCAAGGAACGGGCGTGGATTTTACCTTCGCTTCTTTCTCGCTACAAAGCAACCCGTCACCAGGAGGAAGACGAATTCGACTCCCAGTCCAGCAACCAACTCGACTTCACCGACTCGATGTTGTTGAACGAAATCGTTCGAACCGGCGCACACGCAAATGAAATCACCTGGGTTCCCGAAGTCATCGCAATGGAGTTTCGCTATTACGACGGGCAGGTTTGGCAATCGACTTGGAATAGCCGCGAGTCAAAAAAGTTGCCTGTCGCAATCGAAATTGCCTTCCAGATTCAATCTGTTGTCGAACAACAAAAGGCGGCTGAAAAAGAAATCGAGCTGAAAGATCTGGACCGAACGGTGGAGACATCGTTGTTCGACGAAAATCGTCTGGAAATCGAAGCCCAAAAACGAATGGAAGGATCTCGGAAAGTCGTTCCCACTTATCGACATCTACTCAAACTTCCGCTGGGTGAACTCAAACGACGGAAGCGAGGTCTTAACGACAATCGACGGGGTGTCCCCCACACAAACACCTCCTTCGATACGTCAGGGCGCGCCACCCGACCGTCTTCGAGAATCGAATGAGCAAGTCACAATAATTCATCATTCCGGGAATGATAACTTGCACTACAGACATCGTCAAAACCAAGTTTCCAACAGGCACCTTCATCCGCGTCGTGCGTTCGTTCTAGTGTTGGTGATGACAGTGATCGTCATGATCAGCCTTGCGGGGTTCAGTTTCGTCGCGACGATGCGTGCCGAACACAAGGCGGTCTATTTACGCGGGACCGAAATGCAGCTTGAAAACGCTATCGCCTCGGGACTCGAACGTGTGAAAATTGTTTTGGAATTGCCGCGTTCGGATCGGTTCACCGCAGGGGGCTTCTACGACAATCCGCAGTTGTTCCGTGCGGTACTGGTGCGGGAAAACAAATCATCCTTCGAACGTTGTCGATTCACTCTGGGTTCACCGAAAATCCTCGAACGACGAACCGTGGGGATTCGATACGGGTTAATCGACGAATCGGCAAAGCTTCATCTCGGTGAAATCGCCGAGTGGGAAAAACTACTTCCCGGAACGGGAAAAAAAGCGATCATGCAGTTACCCGGAATGAAGGAAGAAATCGCCGATGCGATCCTCGATTGGATGGACGAAGATTCCCAGCGCCGTCCCCTGGGGGCCGAAGCCGAAGATTATCTGCAACTGGAAAATCCCTATTCGCCACGCAATGCCGTCCCTGTCTGTCTGGAAGAATTGTTGTTGGTCAAAGGTGTCACGCGGTCATTACTTTTCGGAACCGACTACAATCGCAATTTTCGAATCGACGAAAACGAACGCAGAATCGCGAAAAACGATTCTCAAAGCCCCGACGAAGAGCAACGTCCGTGGTGCGATTATCTCACACTCTACAGCGCAGAGCGAAACGAAAGTTTCAGCGGTGAGCCACGCATCGATCTGAACCAAAAAGATCTGGCAGTGCTTTACGAAAACCTGTCGGAAATCCTCACCGAACCGCAGGCACAATTCATCGCAGCCTATCGAAAATTCGGCCCGTACAAAGGTAACGAAGTGGGTAGCCAGAAACAGGAAGCCCAATTCGTACCGTCAGGAGAAGGAAAATTCAAAATCGCATCGGTCTTCGATTTGTACGATGTGCGAGTTCAGGTTGGGAAAACCAAAAAGAAAAAACCGATCGTTCTCGAAAGTCCATTTCAAGCGGCATCCGGGTCGCTGGGTGAGGAGCTTTCCGAACTGCGCGAAAAAACGACAGTGATCCCGGCCAAAAGTCTGCGAGGAAGAATCAATCTGAATCTCGCCCCGGTCGAAGTCTTGCGAGCGATTCCTGGAATGACCGAAGAATTGGCCGATCAAATCGTGTCGGGGAGAGCGCAACCCGATCTTCAAGACGATGAGAAATACCGGGATTCCACCTGGATTTTAAGTGACGGGTTGGTCACGCTTGC
>Ga0114931_10010788_pt1 | contig 10843 bp, 16 predicted proteins | sample 2SBtaG_FD_89579 | JGI IMG/M metagenome (GOLD analysis project Ga0114931, IMG submission 89579) | Deep subsurface microbial communities from Kolumbo volcano to uncover new lineages of life (NeLLi) - 2SBTROV14_V59a metaG | ecosystem: Environmental > Aquatic > Marine > Volcanic | place: Kolumbo...
CCTTCTTCCTGACCTTCGAGCGTGTCGTCCCCGGAAACGCCGCTTCCCGCCAGTTGCATCCGAAGCCCGTAGGTGACCTTGTCACCGACCTCGTGGACCTCGCTCTTGATCTGACAGAGTGCGTTCGCTCCCGACCCCATGAACCGAAGCGCGTAAGTCTCCTTCAGCGACTCGACCATGAGGTTGCGAGACCACTTCTTGACGGCTAGGGGGTGATTGACCCCATAGCTTGTCTTCGCCATGAGTGAACTCCTGCTCGTCCTGCTTGCGTTTTCGCGCACAAGCGACGCTGAGCAGTAGTTCTCGCACTACTGGGGCGACTCGTCAGTTACGGATGACGTGCCTCCCGCGATACGCTCGCGGGCAGCGAAACGACCCATGGTGCGCCCGGGTCGACGGCGTGAGGCTAGACGGGGTTTCCTTGCCCTAGCAGGGCGCCCATCGCCTCGTCAAACTCTGAATCTTCCATGTCGACAAGTTCGTCCAGCGCGGCGGGGAGTCCGCTCGATCCGGCACTCCCGGCCCGGTTCCGCTTGCGCTGCCGACTGAGGTCATCTTCCTCGCCCTCGTCGCCTGCCTCGTCGCCTTTCTTCGCGGAAGTATAGCCGAAACGTTTCGCCATTTCATAGTACGCTTCCGCCGGGTCCTTGCCGGCGGACAGCAACTGGATCGCCCCCTGCAGCTCCGCCTGCCCGATCTGAACCCGCGCCTCTGCCTCTGTGGCACCGAACAGCATCGCATTCTGCATGTGGATGTTGCGCAGGTGATCGAGGGCCTGGTAGTAGTCAGGATGGTCCGCCGCGAACTTCTGGTCGTTGACGGAGAGTTGTTCCCGGGCCTGGATCAGTGCCGCGTTCTGCTCTTGAGTCTGCGCCCCCTCCTGCTTCAGCGCGTCGATTTCGGCCTTCGCCTCCGCGAGGGCCTCGCGTTTCGCCTTCTCCGCCTGGAAGCGGGCGAAGCCCTCAGGGTCCGTCATGAAGTCGGGCTCCTCGGGCTCGGCTCCCTTCTGGGCCTCGGCCGCTCGCGCCTCTTTCTCCGCCTTCTGCTCCTCACGCCACTGGCGAAGTTCCTCGCCGATGCCGCTCAGGTGCTCGACCTGCCCGCGGAGCGTCATCGCGTCCTGCCGGGCGGCCTCGAGGTCCGTCTGGAATCGCTTGCGTTCCTGCAGGAGGCGAGCCAGGGGAACGCTCTTATCTTCGCCCTCCTCGCCTTCGTCCTCGGCGCCTTCCTCCTCGGCCTCGGCGCGGACCTCCGGTTCGCCCTCGTCCTCTTCATGCTCTTCCGGCTCGGGCGTTTCCTCCTCCTGCATCAAGCCGGCGAGTTCGTCGTCTTCGGTCTGTTCGATGTCGTCTCGGTCTGCCACGGTTTATCCTCCACCCATCGATTTGCCTGCCCGCGCCGCCGCCTCTCGAGCTTTGGCGAGGTCGAGTATCGTTTCTGCCTGCGTCTCCTCGACCTCCGCCTCGAGCTTCTGCGCTTCGGCTTCGGTCTTCTTCACGTCCGCCGTTGCTGCGGCCTCGGCGAGCTTCGACTGCTTCTGCTGCTCCGGGTTCGGCTCGCTGATCATCTTCTTCCACGCGTCCACGAGCTTCCGCGGGAGCGGGGAGTAGTCGAGGACCTCCGGCGGGACCGGGATGTTCGCAGAAATCAGATGCGGGATCATCTGCATCATCATGCCCCAGATCCGTTCCTTCGCGTTCGGCGACGAGGGCGACTCATCGGTGATGATGTCGTAATCCAAGGTGAGCTCGTCCTTCATGAGCTTGACGAACTTCGGGCCGTTCTCCTGGTCGATGCGGACCAGGCGACCATCGGCGATGTACTCGCGAATGTAGTAGGCGAGAGTCCGTCCGGCGTCCTTGGTGTAGCGACGCTTCGAATCGAAGGCCCACCCGAGCATGGTCATGCCCGCTTCTTTCCGTTGCGCCTCGAGGACCCCCGGCTGGACTTTCGAGGCGAGGCCCAGAAGCTCGAGGTTGAGGCCCGAGATCTCCGGCAACGATTGCACGGTGAATGTCATCAAGCGGTCCATGCCCTCGGGGTAGTCCGCCTGCGGTTTCGGGAGGATGTTCGGCTTGCCGTGCTCGTCGTGTAGTTCGTCGGCCCAGGTGATCGAGTCCGGCCGGGCCCAGGTGTTCTCCGCCTTCGACGGATTCTCGAATGCCTCGCGCTTCGCGATGACACCGCCCTTCGCCTGCGAGTTGATCGTGTGCAGGATCGAGCTGAAGAACTTGTTGATCCAGAGCTGCGGGTCCTTCAGCACGCGACCGATGCCGAACCAGGTGTTCGAGTTACGGTCTCGCCGGCCGGTCATAACGTTGAACGCGAACCCGTCGCGGTACGGGTTCGGCCCCTTGTCGAGGATCGTCTTGCCGGCCATCTGCGCCCGGTAGTAGCGACGGCGCCGGTACTCCGCGGCCTCGTAAGGGATGCCGTTCGCCTCGAGCATTCGACGCGCGGTCGTCCACTGCGACCGGGTGAACGTGCGCTCGCCGAACTGGGTGCGCACCCGGAAATGCGTCTCGCGAACCCACCAGCGATAGTCGACGTAGGCCACCATGCCCGCGGCGCGGCGCGTCTTTTCCGAGTCCCCCATGTATCGCCACGCGTTCTGGGCGTCGTGCAACGCGTCGGAGTAGAGTTCCTCGACGTCGATACCGAGCGTTGTGCCGACTCCGCGCTGCGGCATATCAATCGTCTTTCCCGGCCAGCGTTCCTCGATTTCCTCCAGCGTCATCGGCCGAACACGCATCATCCAGCGGCAGTCCTTCAGGTTGCGCTTCCGGCTCGCCGGGTCCCAGAACATCTCAAGCGGGTCGCGACGCTCGATGACGACGTCGCCCTCGGGGCGCATGTCGTCACTGACCTCCGTCTCGGTCCAACCCATACCGCCGAGTAACAGGTCCCAGAATGCCTCGGACTCCTCGTCGTCCGCATCGCATTCGTCGCGGACCCACTTCGCGGCGTTGGTGTAGAGTTCCGACACGTTGCTGTCGCCGACCTCGCGCGGGAAGTATTGCACCTCGCGCCGGTTCCCGACCTCGAGTCCGCCGACCGCGTCGAGATACTTGACCGTGATGTTGAACGTGACCATCGGGCGAAGGGTGTCGAGCATGCGCGCCCGCGAGAGGTCGTCCCACTGGTCGCCGGCAACCAGGTCGTAGAGTTCCTTGACCTCTTCGCGCCAGCCCTCGGTGTAGTCCCGGGCCAGCCGGAAGTCGCGCTCGATCTGAAGCACGAGGTCGTCGTCGTCCGCCAGGAGGTCCTTGTGGACGAGATGGTCTTTCTTACGCGCCGGTATGGGGTCCATTACGAAAGCTCGGTGACGTAGAGATATCCATCGGTAGAATCTCGAATGACGCTGATTATGTCCGCCCCATTTCTAACCGGGTAATCCTCGACCACGTTCGCCGGCAGGAACGCCGAGCCCACGCTCGCAGCACCGGCACCGAACGCGACGTGGCAATCGACGTTCGAGACGACGCGCACCGCGTCGGAGTTCAGCGTCGGAGAATCCACCGCGGCCGCGCTGATGTTCACGAGATGCGTCGTGCCGTGCCGCAAGAGTGGGAGGGTTTGCTGTGAACCGTCGCGGTCCCGGGTGACCTTTGGAGGGGTTAGCGCCACTTCAATTCCTCCGGCTCAGTCGGTTGAGGACAAGGTGCCCGGCATGGTATGCGCGGCTGAGCGCAGTTCCCGATACATCGAGCGCCTTGCCAGCGAAGTTGAAAGTCCCGTTCGCGAGGTCAACAACGAGCGCGCCTATCACGGTGACATCTTTCGCGGAAAAGGGAAAGCCAGCCGCGGCCAGACGTATCGCGACCGCGTTCTGTACGTTCTTCGCAGTGAACTGAAAGTTGCTTGATGCCAGGTTCACGGCGATGGCTGTGTGAACATCCAGCCCCTGCATGACGAGGTCTGCTGCGCCGAGTTTGAGGGCGAGCAGGTTCGTAAGGTCCTTCGGCGTGTACGTGAACGTGCCGGTCGTCAGTGCAATAGTTGTCGCGCCGCCCGCCGCCGCTGGCACCGAATACGCTCGCCGCGTCCACCGGCGCAGCATGTCGGGATAGCTGTGGATTGATTGTTGGTACAGGAGGGCGTACTCCCTAGCGGACAAGTTTCGATTCCATATTCGGATGTCGTCCATCTTTCCGAGGAATGAAAAACCTGTAAAAGCGTTGATGTCTCCGATAATGACCTTGGTTGGCGTGCCGCTGAGTGTCCCTATCGTGAGTGATTGCGTCTCGCTGTCGAGATAACCTACAGCCGTTGTCCCGGATACCGACACCGTAAAGAATTGCCAATCCCCAACCAACGCAAGATTCGTAAAAGAATAATCAGCGACGCCGCCAAGCGTGAATGTTAGTTTGCCCTTAGCAGCTACACTTCCCGTCTGTATTCTCCATCCATCATTGCCGCCCGTACTGTGTTCGACTATTCCTTCCCGGTCTGCATTGTTATTGTTTGTGCTTTGAAACCATCCCGAAACAGTAAAAGAACCCGTGGTCGTCGGGAATGAACTTACTTGCACGCTTTGATCTGACGCACCAAAATCCAGCGCACCCCATCCGCCCTGTCTGCTGCCGCTCGTGACCCAATCTGTGGACGGGTCCATACTCGTGAGCGTGCCATCATAGCCATTAGCGAGGTCACGCCACTTCGTGCCGCCTTGCCAATGCGGCGCATTGAGCCACCAACCAACGAGTCCGCGATTGAGCGGATGGTCCCAATTGATCGGAGACCCCCAATCAACGGAGAGGTAGGATTGATTCGCAGCAAATGACCGGCTCATCACTGCGCCTCGTCGATGATCTCGGTCAGTACGATGTGGGTCTCGTCCATCGCCGTCGCGGTCGAGCGCAGGGCTTGGTCTGCCTGATTGACGACGACTAGATTTCCATACTCGTAGATGGGTACCAGAATACCGACGAAACCAATCGCGATGACATTATTGCGAACGTGCAAATTCCCAATGAACTGCATCTCGCCAAGGTTCCCTCCGGTATCCGTGAACGCGGCATCTGCCCCAGTCGTGCCACCCGCGTTCCCTGTACCAGCCGTTGAGCTTGGTGACGGTGCCCAATAGAACTCGACCACTCCATTGTCAGTCGGTGCAATCTCGAACTCGATGCACGCGCCGAGCGCCCATGCCCGCCCCCACGGTGTCGTTAAATCCGCCTTTGCCGCTTGCCTTGCGCCCCCGCTTGCGGCGACTCCAGTCAAGTCGATCTGAACATCCGTGGGAGTGCCAATGATGAGAGAGTTTGCGGCCGTTGCGGGTGCGGCCCCGAAATCTGTCGCGTGATCTGCGAACAGAAACTGGATCCCTTGCTTGACGAGTTGTTCTGATGCGGCCATTACTTGCGCACCTCTGCGATGTCTTCGATGAGAACCGCACCTAGCCAAGATACGTCATTGGCTTCGAGCCGCGTCACACCTTTCTGCGCCATGGCGAGAAGCGCATCCCGCGCCGTCGTCGAGAAGACATCCGGGATCAACTTACCCATGCTGGCTCGAACCTCTGTTCGGCTCGCCGCGAGGTCTTGACCCGCATTGACAATCGCGAGAGCAAGTCCCGCCGCCGCCCGTTGACTCTTCGTCGCGGTGGCCGCTGGCGGGATATCGGCGGGTAGGATCCCTGCCTTCGCATCTTCCAACAGCGCATAGCCATCGACCGAATCGAGCCAGATGGCGTATTCGAGCCACGGCACATCGATCCATACGGTCACCGTCTGATTGAGCCAGGTGAGCACCGCAGCATCCGTCGGGTCGGTTGCATCGACGTAACCCGGCATGGTCTTGATCAGGTCAATCAGATTCATCGTTCGCGCTCCAGGAAGCGGTCGAGCCGCTCGTGCGTCCCCCGGTTCCCCGCCTCGATTCTCTCGGTTAAGGTCTTCTCCGATTCCTCGATCTTTGCGCGGATGGAATTCACCGTGCCGTTGAACTCTTCTCGAGTGACACGATGCCCCAGACAACGTTCGATTTCATGCAGGTGGGCATCCTGAATGTCTAGCCGGTTGACTTGACGTCGACCCATCCAGCCGAGCAGGCCGAGCAGGAACACCAGGCCCGCGGCAATCAATGTACCGAAACGTTCCAGGGCGGCGACGAACGTGACCGGCTCAGCCATCATCGTGTGCTCGTAAACAGGCCCGCCGCGTTGATGGTGATCGAGAAGTCGCCATCAACGTTGCCCTTCGGCCCGAAACTCGCCGAGTAGCCGAGGAGCCACCAGTCCGCTTGAGCCAGCCCTGCCTCGAAACAGACCAGTAACCGGTCCGCGCCGCTGAAGCCGGCCGCATCCTGCGCCCACGTCACCGGATCGGCGCAGTCGAAGGTAACCGTGCCTCCCGGGTCGAGTGTGGCCGCGACCGAAGACAGCACCGCGCCGCCGCTTACATATCCGTTGCCAGCGACCTCCGGGCCCGCGGCCTGTGCGGCGAAGGCGTCCGAGTAGACTCTGTGATTCGCCTGGCTCAGCGAGTAGTTGCTCGAGACGAGTATTGCGTGCAGGGATTGGCTCTCCAGGTCGATGGCGCCATCCGAATTGAATCGGGCGAGCCTGAACTGGTCGTACAGGTTGAAGGTCGTCGCCATGTCAGCCTCTCATTTCCCGGAGCGCCTCGTCGATGGCCTCGACGGTCTCGGGAGGGGTGATGTTCGCGGCCTGAAGTTGCCGGCGAAGATGTTGGATCTCGCGAACATACCCTGCATCTTGATCGGCGTTGCCTACCCCCTTTCTTCTTCGCAGGAGGAGTCTTCGGCATCGGTGCAGATTGCGCAACACCTGCCGTCTCGTATTCGGTGGGGGTCCAACCTCGATGTCCTTCCCCGACATGCCGATGTCCGGCGCCTCGTCGCGGGATGGCGGTTTCGGTTTTCTCTTGAACCAGAACATGCCTGCTCCTATCGGCGATTGGCGGGCCCGGCCAGGATGCGAGGAGCACCACTCGCCGGCCGGCGCCGGACCCGCCTGTTAATGTGACGTCGCCGGGGCCGGCGTGCCGGCCTGTGTCGCCCACCGTGGCACAGCCGGCCGCTATCGCTGTTCATGCACCAAGCCACGAGGTCTCCTCCATCTTGCGCTTCCCGTACCGCGTTCGTTCGCGGGCCTTGACTCCGTAGCGTTCCTCCTGCGGAGATTCCAACAGTTTAGGCCAAGTCGTTGGGAAATCGCGATCCTTGATACGACTGATGATGTCGAGGAGGTCAGTGTGCCCGACCGGGAACGGGTCGTACTCCTCGGTGAGGAACCGTTCCACGAGGTCGACCTCGACGCCCTGGTAGTCGCTCTTCCACAGGTGCTTGGGAAGATAGATCCGGCTCTGCGAGAAGTCGGGGATGAGGCGCCGGATGCGGTCGACCTGGCCGAGCGGGCCCGCGAGCGGGATGATCTCGAAGCGGTAGTTCTCCGAGGTCATCTCGCCTTCGATGTGCTCAATGTCGGCTTGCTGCCCGTACTTCTCATAGCCGGTCTTCTTCGGCCGCCACTTGCGGTGGAGGAAGAAGATCGCATCGGTTCGCTCTTTCAGCGACAGCTTGTCCCAGACGGCATCGAGCAGGTAGGTGTTCTCGTCCTCGCCGAGGCCGATGACGGCCATCGCGGTCCGGTCCGAGGTCTTCTTCTTCTCGTTCGCGGGGTCGACGAGTAGGTAGCGATTCGCGCGGCGCGCGCACTTCCAACCGTTCGCAATGTCGAGGTCGTGAAAACGCACCCACGAGCGCTGGAAGCCTTCGGTCGTTGCTGCCTGCGGGTTCTGCATCAACTGACACGCTGCGATGTAAGGGCCGGCTCGTCGTATCCTATCGCGAAGATACTCTTTCGACCACAGGACCGGCTCGCCTTCGAAGGTGCCGTCGTCGGTCGCCGCATAGATTCGTTCCGCCGCTGCGCCGCGCTTCATCATCGTGCGGTACGTGTCGAAGTAGTGGTAGCGCGTGCCGATGTACCGCTCGTAGCCGCCCTCGACGCCGAGGTTGAGTGACATCTCCCAGGCGGCGGTGGTGTTTTGGATCATCTCCGGCGTGCGCACGTAGTCACGGGTCACGACGTCGTCGTAGATGCGCACGACGAAGTGCCGGCCGGTCGGCTGCCCGTCGACGATGCCCCACGCCTCGATGGTCGCCTCCTTCGGATTCGACTTGCGCTTCACCGTGAGCCCGCTGTCAAGCCCCCAGCTTTTCGCCTCGCTCTTGGGATCTGCGTAGAGCACGTCGGGGAACAGGGCCTTGAGGAATACGTTGCCCTCGAATTCCTGCTTGATCTGATCCAGGAACGCTTTCGCGGCGGGGCGTATGTAGCTGAAGATGCCGAAAGTCGGCTCGCGCGCCGCCCACTTCTCGGGGCGCTGCCCGGGATGGTCCCACTCCCCGTGGCCGGCGAGGACATCCTGGATGGTGAGCGCGAACGTGATGATTGTGGACTTGTAGTGCTCTCGACTCCACAGGTCGAGGTAGCCATCGGGCGCCGCCTCGACCTCCTTGCAACGCGCCAGGAGCCACGGGCGCTCGACGTCCGGCCGGTTCAGGGCATACCGCAGGAGGAAGTAGAGGTCAGTCCGGCACAGTAGCCGGAGCGCCGCCATCGTCGCTTCCGGGTGCTTCGAACGGCTTTCCTTCAATGAGGTCCATAGCCTGCGATACTGCTCCAACGTTGATGGTGACTCGGAGTCCATTTCCATCGCCTTCGCCGTCCACGCGCACGGTTTTGAATTCGGGTGCCAGGCCCTTGAGCAGAAACATCAGGAGCGAATCACTGTACTTCTTGACCGCGACGGGGGCGCGCCGGCCGCCTTCCACCGGCGCCTCGACGGGCCTGCCCTCGGCGTCGAGGTCCTCGAAGACGCGCTTGCCCTTGTGGATGACGGGGTCGTCGACGCCGTCCATGCCTCGGCGCCGGGCCTCCTCGAGGAGACGGTCGACGGCCTCGTGCTTGGCGTGCTCGAAACGGCGCGCGTAATCGTCGTCGGCGAGCCAGCGGTAGTGGGTCGCGTAGCCCATGCGGAGTTCGCGGCTGGCCGCGCCGAGGGTGCCGTGGTGAACGTAGGCGCGCAGGAACTTGTCTTGCCGTAGCGAGGTCAGGCGCCCGTTGCGGTCCCCGTGCCGGTCAATCTTCTTGCGCGGCATGCCGTCATTTCCTCAAGCTCGCCTTCGCCTGCGCCGGGGTCTGCTGCCCGTGGCCGCGGCGCCGCCGCAGCGCACCCGCGCGTATCGCAAGGATGGCGGCGTCGGTGCGGTCCCGTTGCGCCTGCTCCGCGGCGAGTCGTTCCTGCGCCTGCTCTTGCCGGCGGGCGGCGACCTTCTCGTTCGCGAACGCGATGCACTGGTCAAGCACCTGCTCGTCCGACAGTTCGTCCTCGAACTCGCGAAGGCCGCGCAGCTTCCCATTCGCCATCAAGGTCCAGTACCGGATGAGCCCCTCACCATGGGACAGTTCGATCCCATAGCGCCGGGCGTCGTCGGTGGTCAGTCCTCGGATCACGCGATTTACTCCTCGCTTCGTTCGACGATGTGGACGCCGGTGAAGAGACCCCACAGCACTCGTAGATGCCCGCCTGGCCCTGCAGCCGCGACGTACCGTACCACGACCGCTGGCATCGAGACTCCTTGGACCGAGACCTGCCCATGCTCGTACGAAGCAAGCGGCAGCAGGACGACAGTCACCCGTCCGCAGACCGGCTCGCCGAGGGCGTTATGTTCATGGTTCAGCGCCTGCAGCACGCTCTTCGTCTGCTCGTCGTCACCCGCCACCGCGACGCGAAACGCCGATGTGATCTGCTGGTGCGTGTCGCAGCTCATCACCTCGACCATACGGGCGGTCGGCTCGCCGATGACGAGAGAGGGCAGGATCTCGGCCGCCCGGGCCGCCCGAAGCCCGCCGACGATGAGCACCGCGACGACGGCGGCCAGCACGAGGAACTCGAGGAAGCGGTCAATGTGCCGGTGGTGTCTTGCATGCCTCGCATCCATTGACAAACTCCCGCAGGGTCCGTGCCCCGCAATCGCTCGCGCGGCGGCCGGCGCAGCATCGCGCATGCGACGAGGGCTCGCTCGAAGTGCGTCGGGTGAAACAGGTGTGGCACCTGGACCGATGCCGGTCAAGCCAGGCTTGGAGGAGGAGGCGCACGGGGAGGTCATCGCTCCACCGCCTCCAGCCGCCGCAGCAGCACCTCGTCGTGGATGCCGGGGCACCATGTGCCGTGGATGATGAGTTCGGCGATGATCGAGAGCTTCATCCGGCGCGGGTCGTCGTGCGTGCCCTCTTCGAGCATCCAGGCTTCGACGCGCTCATCGAGGTCGCTGCTCATGGCTTGCATACCTGCTCGTACATCCGGCCGTTCGCGACGAGGTCCTCCTTGGCCCGGCGACTGAGGCCGGAGATGTCGTCGTCGGTGAGCACCGGCGGACGATACCATGCGCACTCTGCGCTCCGCACCTCCGTCGCCTTTTTCGCTTGCCAGGACATCCACGCACTACCCGCCGTTGCGGCGAGCTTCACGGCCTCGAATGGCACGCAGCTCGTCGTCAAGGTCATCAGGATGAGTATCGCGCAGAGCCTCGTCCATGGTCCGGCGAGCCTTCGAGATGCGGAGCAGCGCCTCATCCGATTCGCCCTGCAGCCGGCGCCGGCCGGCGTGGTATGCGAGCCAGGCCACGACGGCGACCGCGACGAGGGCGAAGAGGACCCACGCGATGCTGTCCACGGGTTACTTGACCGCGGTCTTGGTCACCAGGCGCAGGATGATGTTGACGACGGGCAGCACCGAGGCGATGCCGGTCACGATGGTCGCCTGCTCCTGCGGGGTGAGGTCGAGGCCGAACATCGACAGGATGCCGGCGA
>Ga0114931_10010789_pt1 | contig 10843 bp, 9 predicted proteins | sample 2SBtaG_FD_89579 | JGI IMG/M metagenome (GOLD analysis project Ga0114931, IMG submission 89579) | Deep subsurface microbial communities from Kolumbo volcano to uncover new lineages of life (NeLLi) - 2SBTROV14_V59a metaG | ecosystem: Environmental > Aquatic > Marine > Volcanic | place: Kolumbo...
GCCCCGCGGGGCGGGAAGCGAGGGTTTGCCTCCCGGGGACCCGTCGGGCGATGCTGGGGGCAGGGGGACCATCGGGCGCCATGGGCGATTTCTCTTCCGTCGCATCGGTCGGGGCGGTCTTTGCAGCAGGCCTGCTCTCGGTCTTCTCGCCCTGCGTGATGCCGCTGATGCCGGCCTACCTGTCGCTCATCTCGGGCGTCTCGGTGGAGGAGATGCAGGAGGGGGGTGAGCGCGAGCCGAACTTGCGTCGCCGGGTCCTCGGCGCTTGCCTCGGCTTCGTGGCCGGGTTCTCCACGATCTTCATCCTGCTGGGAGCTTCCGCCACCGCGCTCGGGCGCATCATGCGGCTCTGGCGCATCGAGGTCTTCGGCGTGGAGATCGCCGTCGCCCAGATCGCGGGGCTGCTGATCATCGTGATGGGGCTCCACATGATGGGGCTCCTGCGCCTCCACCTGCTCTACCGCGACCGGCACTTCCAGGTCGGAAAGCGCCGCAAGATGAGCCCGATCGGGACCTACCTGATCGGCGCCGCCTTCGCCTTCGGCTGGTCGCCCTGTGTGGGGCCGATCCTGGCGGGTGTCCTGGGGATCGCGGGCAGCCAGGAGACGGTGGGGCGGGGCATGGCCCTGCTCGCCGTCTATTCGGCCGGGCTGGGGGTCCCGTTCCTGCTCGCCGGCTGGAGCATCGAGTTCTTCTTCCGCGCCTTCCAGCGCATCAAGTCCTATTTCCGAGTGGTCGAGATGGCGTCGGGCACGATGCTGGTCGCGGTGGGCGTGCTGGTCGCCACCGATCAGCTCTCGGCCCTGAACGGCTACTTCGCCTTCCTCAATCGCTTCATCGTGGCCGCCGAGCAGGCGCTGCTCTAAGGTCGGCGATGGCCAGGCGGGCATGAGCGCCCGCAGATCGGGGGTTCGTGATGCGGAGATCCGAGCACGAATGGGCCATCGGTTGCCTCGCCGCGATCGCGCTGGCGCTCTCGGCTTGCAGTGGCGGCGGCGAGACCAGCGCCTTGGCCGACACCCCGGGTGAGCCCGCGGTGGCCGCCGCAAGCGACGACTACGGGCCCGCGCCCGCATGGGAGCTGCCCGACCTGGAAGGCCACCGAGTCCGGAGCGACAGCCTGGCGGGCAAGATCGTGGTGATGGACTTCTGGGCCACCTGGTGTCCGCCCTGCCTCTTCCAGATCCCGATCCTGAACGCGATCCAGGCGAAGCACCAGAACGACGACGTGGTCGTGATCGGCGTGGCGGTGGATGCCGAGGGTGCGGAGGTCGTGAAGCCTTTCGCCAAGGAGAACGGGATCCAATACCGGATCCTGATCGGCGACGAGGGGCTCGCCCGGAAGTTCGGCGCCCCCGGTTTCCCGGCCCTGGCGATCGTGGGACGCGAGGGCCGGATCGACTCGACGCACGTCGGGCTGATCGAGGAGGCCGACCTCGACGCAGCCATCGCCAAGGTCAAGGGCTCCTGATCCCATCCCCATCGCGATCCGCTCGAGCGGTCGACCGCCCGTGTGCGGTTCGCCCCGGACCGGACGCGACTGTGGCGGAATCTGGACGGGCGCCCGGCGCGCTCAAGCGAAGCTGCGGCCGGGTCGAATAGCCCCGCATGGGCGAGGTTCAGGCGGACGCGGATCCGGAGCTTCGGCGGGTCCGGGCTCAGTACGAGCGCAGCTTCCGGGCCGGGCAGACGATCTTCGAGCCCGGAGACTCGGCGCGCGAGCTCTACATCGTCCAGGCGGGCGAGGTGGAGGTGCTGCGGCCCACCGGCAGTGGCACGAGGCCCGTCGACCGGGTCCACCCAGGCGAGTTCTTCGGTGAGATGAGCGTGGTCCTCGGCGGCCGGCGAAGCGTGCGGGCGGTGGCGGTCCGCGATTCGCGGTTGCTCGAGATCGATCGCGAGACCTTCCACTCCATGTGCCTCGACCGACCCGAGATCGCGCTCCGCGTGATCGAGCGCCTGACGGTCCGAGTGCTCCAGCTCGAAGAGCGGATGGGAACCCTGGCCGTCACGGAGCTGATCCGATCGGTGGTCGCCCTGCTGATCGAGGCCGCGGCGCCCGAAGGCGAAGCACACCGCGTGGAGATGAGCCTGCGCGAGATCGCGACGGGGTCGGGCCTCTCGATGCTGGATGCCCACCGCGCCGTCCAGGAGCTGATCGACCTGAAGCTGGTCCGTCTCGATCAGGACCTGCTGCGGATTCCCGACCTGCCCGCGCTGCGCAGCTACCCCGAAGCGGCGGCCTGACCTCCACGCTCGAATCCGGCTCGGCGGCGGCCTCGGAAGCCGACGCGCGAAGCTCGCCCGGGTTTGACCGCGAAGCGCGGCCTCTGGTAGCGTGCCGGGGCTCGCACGGGGGGGAACTTGCGCCGCGCGTCCAGGTCCTGGGGAGCCTTCCCCGAATTCCCGTCGGTCCTGCTCGCATCCACGCTGGGGCTGGTGCTGCTCCTGGCGTCGCCGCTGCGGGCCGATGAGCCTCCGCCGTTCACCATCAACGCCGACTCCATCGAGTACGACTCGGCCAACTCGGTCTACGTGGGGCGCGGGCACGTCCGGATCGAGCAGGGGGTCCAGCGGCTCACCGCCGATTGGGTGATGTTCAGCAACGTCACGCGACAAGGCCTCGCCAGCGGGCACGTCGTCCATCAGGACGGGCCCGACCGCCTGACGGGCGAGTTCCTCCAGTTCAACATCGATACGCTCAAGGGCTTCGTCCGGGAGGGCGTCCTGACCTCGTCCGACAGCCGCTATCACATGGCGGCCCGGGAGGTCCGGAAGACCGGCGACAAGACCTACAAGTTCAAGAAGGGCCGTTTCACCACCTGCCAGTGCCCGAACGGGGGAGACCCTTCCTGGGAGCTGCTCGCAGACGACCTGGCGCTCGACGCCGATGGCTACGCCGTGGCCCGGAACGCCAGCTTCGAGATGTTCGGGGTCCCGATCCTCTGGTCGCCCTGGGCCGCCTATCCCTTGAAGCGCGAGCGATCGACCGGATTCCTGTTGCCCGAGTTCAACAACACCAACCGGGGGGGCTTCGACGTCGGGCTGCCGTTCTTCTGGGCGGCGCGTCACGATCTCAACCTCACCTTCACGCCGCAGTGGCTCCAGAAGCGAGGCTTCAAGGGCGCCGTGAACGCCGAATGGGTCCGCCCCGGCGGCACGAGCGGCGATTTCTTCTTCACCCTCCTGTCCGACCGGGACGTCGGGAAAAACGATCCCGACCAGCCGATCGACGAGCTTCGCTGGGCCGTCGACTCGAAGCAGGTCTGGCAGCTGCCCGGGAAGGTGACGGCCAAGGTCGACGCCAACTTCGTCCGTGACAACCTGTTCCTGCGCGATTTCCGCGACATGCGCGAGTTCATCAACAACCGCTACATGGAGTCCGTCGGCTTCGTCGAGCGCGACTTCTTCGATTCGGGTTGGCTGCACTGGACCACGGCGGCGTACTACGCCGACGATCTGCAGAACCCCGACGATCTGGACCGCGACAAATCGCTCCTCCAGCGCCTCCCGGAGACTTCGATCCGGGTCCTGCCCAAACCGGTCGTCCGGATCGGGCCCGTGAACGTGGTGGCGTCCCTCGACGCGGAGCACGCCTACTTCTGGTCGAGGAAGAAGGCGAGCGACGCCTTGCCGGGCCTGGTGGTGGGGGACGACCTGTTCGTGGACACCGGGATCGACGGGGTTCCGAGCTTTCGCGAGCAGGACGCCTTCGGAAACGTGACCTCTCCGGATCAGCACGGCGACAACTTCGCCACCACCGGAGGCTCCGAGGGCGACGGCGTGTTCGAGGAGGGCGAACTGCTCGGCGACCGGGGTCACAAGCTCGATCTCCACCCGCGCCTCGCGCTGCCGTTCCGGATTCTGGACCAGGTCGAGGTGGTTCCCGAAGTCGGCTATCACTCGACGCTCTACGACACGAGCGCTCAGGGATTCGAGAGCCGGGGGATGGTGACGGGGCGTCTCGACGTCCGGACGCGGCTGCGCCGCTCGTTCGCGCCGGGTTTCGTCACCCGGCCGATCACGCACATTGCCGAACCGTTCTTCTCCTGGGCGCTCGTCCAGCACACGGGACAGAGCGGAAACCCCCTGTTCGTGCCCGAGACCGCGCGGCCCCAGGAGCGCCTGCGCCTGCTCGACATCGACAACGTGACCCGCGACATCGCCGACCGGATCGAGAGCTTCGACGGATTCACGATCGGCGTGCGAAACGAGCTGCTCGGCCGCAGCCTGGCCTCGCTGAAGGATCCCGAGACCGGAGAGATCGGCTACGTCTCCGACCAGTCGCGTCTGCTGGCCGACGTGACCCTGGCCTACAGCTACGAGATCTCCGGGAGTCACCTGGGCAACCTGGTCCTGGCGGGAAGCTGGTGGCCCTGGGCCGGGTGGGCCAGCCGCTTCCACGTGAACGTCGACACCAGCCGCCGTCGGCTCGACGAGGCGCTGCTGAGCTTCAACTACTGGAGCGAGAGCGGGCACAACCTGAGCCTGAGCTATCGCTTCGTGGACCGGATTCCGCGCTTCTTCGAGCAGTTCCAGACCGATCTCGATCGGCTCGACGACTTCAAGAAGGGCTTCAAGCAGGTGAATCAGGTGGAGCTGAACGGTCGCTGGGCCGTCACGCCGCAGTGGGCCCTGACCTATTCGCTCGGCTACGCCTTCGAATCGGCGATCTTCCTGCGCCAGCGCGGCGGAGTCGAGTACACCTCCCGCTGCAAGTGCTGGGCCCTGCGCGTGACGGGCGACATCCGGCGCCAGTCGGGCTTCGACCTGGGCGTCAGCTACACCCTGCTGGGTCTCGGCGACGACCCGGTCCGTCCTTTCTCCCACTCGGGCGCCATGAGCATCCGGCGCTAGCCGGCGCCACCGGCACCGGGGGCCAGCCCGGCCTCCACCCGCTTGCCCCGGCACGGGCGCTCTGCTTTCATAAGGGGCCGCTCTTCCAGGGTTTTCTAGGCGGCCGCCCAGGTCCGGCCGCCCGCGTGGCTCCCGTGGGCCGCGGCTTCGAGGCAATCGTGCTCGTCCCTTCCGAGGATGGATTCGCGCAGCTGGCGGCCGAGGGCAACCTCGTCCCGGTGGCGCGGGAGATCCACGCCGACTACGACACCCCACTGTCCTTCTTCCGCAAGCTCGACGACGGGCGGAGCGCCTTCCTGTTCGAGTCGGTCGAAGGCGGCGCCGAGTGGGCCCGCTTCAGCTTCATGGGCACGGGAGCCCGCGCCGTCTTCCGGGCCCGGGGCCGTGCGGTCGAGTGGACCGAGGCGGGCCGGACCGAGCGGATCGACGCCCCCGGAGATCCGCTCGAGATCCTGCGCGAGCGGCTCCGGCGCTACCAGCCCGTGACGCTCGAGGGGGTGGAGATCCCCCGCTTCCTGGGTGGGGCCGTCGGCCTCGTGGGCTACGACTGGGTCCGATTCGTCGAGAAGATTCCCGATGCGAACCCCGACGAGCTCGGCATGCCCGACCTGTGGTTCGTGCTGCCGGAAACGGTACTGGTCCACGACAATCAGCGGCACACGGCGCTGCTGGTCCGCCACGTGGAGCTCCGGGAAGAGGACGACCCCCGGGCGCGCTACCGGGCGGTCGCCGCGGAGCTCGACGCCCAGGCGATCCGATTGCGCGAGCCCTTGCCCGCCGAGCCCGTCCGGCCGGCGGTCCGGGCGCCCATGGACGTCGTGCGCAGCCATGAACGCGAGTCCTACCACGAGATCGTGAAGCGAGCGAAGGAGTACATCGAGTCGGGCGACATCTTCCAGGTCGTTCTGTCCCAGCGTTTCGGAATCCCGCTGCAGGTGGATCCGTTCACGGTCTACCGGCACCTGCGCCGCATCAACCCGAGCCCGTATCTCTTCTTCCTGCGCTGCGAAGGCCCGGTGGTGATCGGCTCGTCCCCGGAGATCCTGGTGCGGCTCGAGAACGGACGGATCGATCTCCGCCCGATCGCGGGCACACGGCCCCGGGGCGCGACCCCGGAAGAGGATCTCGAGATCGAGGAGAGCCTGCTGGCCGACCCCAAGGAGCTGGCCGAGCACGTCATGCTCGTGGACCTCGGCCGAAACGACGTTGGTCGCGTGGCCGAGATCGGCTCGGTCGAGCTGACCGACTATGCCGTGATCGAGCGCTACTCCCACGTGATGCACATCGTGTCCCACGTGGTCGGACGCCTGCGCGAGGGGCTCGACTGGCTGGATCTGCTGCGAGCGACCTTCCCGGCAGGCACGCTCTCCGGCGCGCCGAAGGTCCGCGCCATGGAGATCATCGACGAGCTGGAATCGCTGCGGCGGGGCTTCTACGGCGGCTCCGTGGGCTACGTCGACTACTCCGGCAACATGGACATGGCCATCGCGATCCGCACCATGCTGGTCAAGGACGGGAGGATCCACCTCCAGGCAGGCGGCGGAATCGTCGCCGACTCCGACCCGGAGTACGAGTACCAGGAGTGCCAGAACAAGGCCCGCGCCTTGATCCGGGCGATCGACATGGCCCGCGAAGGCGACGAGACGTGAACGCCGCGAGGCCGGGCCCATGAAGCTCCTGGTGATCGACAACTACGACTCCTTCACCTACAACCTCGTCCAGTACCTGGGCGAGCTCGGAGCGCGCGTGGACGTGGTGCGCAACGACGTCGAGAGCGTCGAGGCCCTGCTGGCACGCCGGCCCGAAGGCCTGGTCGTGTCGCCCGGGCCCGGCCGTCCGGCCGACGCGGGCATCTCGATCGAGGCGGTGCGTCGCTTCGGGGAGGCGGGCATCCGCGTGCTCGGCGTATGCCTCGGACACCAGGCGATCGGGGAGGCCTTCGGCGGACGCATCGTCCGCGCGCGGACGATCATGCACGGAAAGGTCTCGCAAATCTCCCACGACGGGCGTGGCGTGTTCACCGGCCTCTCGCAGCCCTTCGAGGCGACCCGCTACCACTCCCTGGTGATCGACGGAGAATCCGTGCCCGAGATCCTCGAGATCTCGGCTCGAACCGAGGACGGAGAGATCATGGGCGTCCGCCATCGCGAGCTTCCGATCTCGGGAATCCAGTTCCACCCGGAGTCGATCCTGACCCACGAGGGCAAGGCGCTGCTCGGGAACTTCCTGTCCCGAGGCCAATCGGCATGAGCTCGTGCGGCGATGGCGGGCGCGGCGCGCGAGCTTGCGCAAGGCGATGGCAGAGGCGCGGCGCGTGAGCCTGCGCAAGGCGATCGAGGAAGCCGTGCGGGGCGACGAGGTTCCGGCTCCGATCCTCGAGGCGGCCTTCGAGGAGATCGTGGCTGGCGAGGCCTCCGAGACGGCCATCGCGGCCTTGCTGGTGGCCTTGCGCACGAAGGGCGAGACGGTGGCGGAGATCGTCGCGGCCGCACGGGCCCTGCGCGCCCATGCCGACACGGCCGAGGCGGATCCGCGGGCCGTCGACACCTGCGGGACCGGCGGGGACGGCGCCGACACCTTCAACATCTCGACCGCCGCCGCCTTCGTCGTGGCCGGCGCCGGCGTTCCCGTCGCCAAGCACGGCAATCGCTCGGCGTCGGGCCGCTGCGGCAGCATCGACGTCCTCGAGGGCCTGGGCGTGCGGGTCGATCTCTCGACCGCCGAGTCGGCCAGGCTGCTGGCCGAGGTCGGAATCGCCCCCTTCTTCGCCCGGCGAGCCCACCCCGCCATGCGCCGCATGGCGCCGGTGCGGGCGGCGCTCGGGATCCGCACCCTCATGAACTGCCTCGGCCCGCTGCTCAACCCGGTGGGTGCGCGCCACCAGCTGGTCGGAGTCTACGACGCGGCCCTGGTCGAGCCCCTGGCCGAAGCGCTCGGTCGCTTGGGCGCGGTCCGTGCGATGGTGGTCCATGGCGAGGACGGCCTCGACGAGATCACGACGACCACCGCCACCCGTGTGGCGCTGCTGGCCGAGGGTCGGGTCGAGGCCCGCACACTCACGCCCGAGCAGGCGGGCCTCGGGCGAGCCCGCCCCGAGGCACTCCAGGGTGGAAACCTGCAGGACAACGTCGCCCGGATCCGGGCGATCCTGGCCGGAGAGCGAGGGCCCGCCCGCGACATCGTGGCGGCCAACGCCGGTGCAGCGCTGCTCGTCGCGGGCGCGGCGCCCGACTGGCCGTCCGGTGTCGCGCGGGCTTCGCGGAGCCTGGATTCGGGCGCGGCTGCGGCACGGCTCGACGCGCTGGTCGAGGCCAGCCAAGCTCTCCCGGTGGGAGACGCGACGCCGTGAGCATCCTCGCGGAGATTCTCGAGCACAAGCGGGCCGAGCTGGCCGGCGCCAAGCGGCGTACGCCGCCCGCCGAGCTGGCGGAGCGTGCCGCCGTAGCGGTCGGACCGATGCGAAGCTTCCGCGGGGCGCTGCGTGCGGGCGAGCCCCCCCGGATCATCGCGGAGATCAAGCGTCGCTCTCCCAGTCGCGGCGAGCTTCGCGACGGCTTCGATCCGGCCGGCATCGCCCGGGCCTACGCGGACGCGGGCGCCGCCGCGATCTCGGTGCTGACGGACGCCCACTACTTCGGCGGTAGCCTCGAGGTCTTCCGCCAGGTGCGGGCCGCGGTCGAGCTTCCGCTCCTGCGAAAGGACTTCCTGATCGACGAGTACCAGCTGGACGAGGCACGCGTGGCAGGCGCCGACGCGGTGCTGCTGATCGTCGCCGCCCTGCCGGCCGAGCGTCTGGCCGCGCTCCAGGTCCACGCCGAAGCCCTGGGGCTCGACGCGCTGGTGGAGGTCCACGACGCTTCCGAGCTGGAGGTGGCTCTCGAGGTGGGAGCGCGCGTGATCGGGATCAACAACCGCGACCTGCAGAGCTTCGAGGTCGATCTCGCCACCACCGAGGCCCTGGCACCGCGGGTGGGGGCGGGCCGGACCGTGGTGGCGGAGAGTGGGATCTTCACGGCCCAGGACGTGCGCCGGCTCGCGGCGGCCGGGGCCCATGCCCATCTCGTAGGCGAGGCGCTCATGCGCCAGCCGGATCCCGGCCGCGCCCTGGCCGAGCTGCGGAACCTGGCACCCTCGTCGGCCGCTCGAGAGGCCGCTCGATGATCGCCGCGCAGATCGACGAAGGTGGTGCGAGGGGCCTGGCATGAGCGGCAGCGTGCGGATCAAGATCTGTGGCGTGCGGACCGTCGAGGATGCCCGTGCGGCCATCGACGCCGGCGCCGACCTGATCGGGTTGAATTTCGTCCCCGGCTCGCCCCGTCGGCTGGAGATCGGTCCGGCGGCGGCGATCGCCGAGGCCGTCGCGGGCGAGGTGGATCGCGTGGCGCTGTTTCGCGACGAGGATCCGGTCGAGATCGAGCGCGTGCTCCGCCGGGTGGAGGTCGAGCGCGTCCAGCTCCACGGCCAGGAGCCCCCGGAGGAGGTCGAGGCCATGGACCTGCCGGTGATCAAGGCCCTGCGCGGCGCGGATCGCGAGGCCGCCGAGCGCTATCCGGGCGCGATCCTCCTGCTCGATCATCCGACCGGCGGCGGTGGACGCGGCCGTTCCTGGCCCTGGAGTGATGCCGCGTCGCTGCTGGCGGATGGCTACGACGTGATCCTGGCCGGCGGGCTCGCGCCCGACAACGTGGGACAGGCGCTGGCGGAGCTCGGCGACCTGCTCCCCTGGGGTGTGGACGTCGCGACCGGGGTCGAGGGCGAGGGCCACCGCAAGGATCCGGCGAAGATCGAGGCCTTCATCCGCGCCGTCCGCGAAGCCGAGGACAGCGGCCCCGAGGAGCCCCGATCGTGAGCTGGGAGGCGGACGAGCGCGGTTGCTTCGGAGAGTACGGCGGCCGCTATGTGCCCGAGACCCTGATCGCCGCGCTCGACGAGCTCACCGAGGCCTATCCCCGGATCACGGCCCAGGCGGAGTTCCGGCGCGAGCTCGAAGCGCTGCTCGGCTCCTACGCCGGCCGGCCCACGCCGCTCACCCTGGCCGAACGTGCCAGCGCAGAGCTCGGCGGCGCGCGGATCTGGCTGAAGCGCGAGGATCTCGCCCATACGGGGGCGCACAAGATCAACAACGTGCTCGGCCAGGCGCTGCTGGCGCGTCACATGGGCAAGCGGCGCGTGATCGCAGAGACCGGAGCCGGACAGCACGGCGTGGCCGCCGCCACGGCCTGTGCGCTCCTCGACCTCGAGTGCGAGGTCTTCATGGGCGCCGAGGACGTCGAGCGTCAGGCGCTGAACGTATTCAAGATGGAGCTGCTCGGCGCGCGGGTCGTGCCCGTGGAATCGGGATCGCGGACGCTCAAGGACGCCATCAACGAAGCCATGCGCGACTGGGTGACCCACATCGGAAGCACCTACTACCTGATCGGCTCCGTGATGGGCCCGCACCCGTATCCCACGATCGTCCGCGACTTCCAGCGGGTGATCGGCGTCGAGGCGCGGCGCCAGATCCTGGAGGCGGAGGGACGCCTGCCCGACGTGCTGGTGGCCTGTGTCGGGGGCGGCTCCAACGCCATGGGCCTGTTCCACCCGTTCCTCGACGACGTCGACGTGCGCATGATCGGCGTGGAGCCAGCGGGGAAGGGCCTCGAGACGGGTCGTCACGGAGCGGCCCTTGGGACCGGCGTGCCCGGCATCTTCCACGGCAAGCGAACCCTCGTGCGCTGCGACGATGACGGACAGATCTTTCCCGCCCACTCGATCTCGGCCGGTCTCGATTACCCGAGCGTGGGACCCGAGCATGCCTTCCTGCGCGACCTGGGCCGCGCCGAGTATCGCGCCGTCACCGACGAGGAGGCGCTCGACGCCTTCCAGTGGCTCTCGCGCCTCGAAGGCATCATCCCGGCCCTGGAGACCGCCCATGCCCTTGCGGAGGTGCGAAAGCTCGCCCCGACCCTGCCGGAGGACGGGATCCTGGTCGTGAACCTGTCGGGCC
>Ga0114931_10010790_pt1 | contig 10842 bp, 8 predicted proteins | sample 2SBtaG_FD_89579 | JGI IMG/M metagenome (GOLD analysis project Ga0114931, IMG submission 89579) | Deep subsurface microbial communities from Kolumbo volcano to uncover new lineages of life (NeLLi) - 2SBTROV14_V59a metaG | ecosystem: Environmental > Aquatic > Marine > Volcanic | place: Kolumbo...
CGTGCTGCTATTGATGCCGTCAAATACCTTGCCGTTGCCATCCGCGTCCTTCGACCCGGCAGAGGCAATGGCATAGGCAACATTGCGGTCTATCCCGGTGTTATCACCTACATAGATATAAGTATTACTGGATGTAGCCGTCATTGCATGACTCAGAGCGGTACAGAAATCCAGGCTGTTGGCCTGGTTTAATGTGGTGGTTTTGCCATTAGCATCGGTGGGATTGAAGCGATCCTTCAGGACGGCCAGATCGGCACTGGCGGGAGCATTGCGATACACGCCATAGCGCACCGGAATACGGCCAAACCCGAGATCCGCACCGCCTAAGCCTAATGTTTTATAAGGTAACTTACCGATAGCGTTGCCGCTGCCGCTGCCACACTGTTCATCGCCGTCGCCATTGATGTCCGGGCAGGGCAGACGCCCGTTGGCAATGGCAAAACCACGCAACTGATGATCCGCTCGCTGCAACAAATCGACCTGATTGATATTCTTCTGATGCCGAAGAAATTGCGGCGCCAGAGTCAGCACGGCAGTTGCCAGACCGGCAAGGACGGTGAGAATGACCGCCAGTTCAACCAGACTGAAACCGGCGCGGGAATCGGCAGCAGCTGGCTCGACGCACGGCGAGCGCCGGAACGATTTCATGATGAATGTGACTGGACGATACAGGCGCTGTATTAGTGTAAGTGCCCCACCTGACCAATGAGCTGATAGATGGGCAGGAATAGCGATGCAACCATCAGAATAAACAAACCACCGACCAGCAGCATCACAGCAGGCTGAATAATTTCGCCGAGAGAAGCCACGACATGCTCGAAGCGGCGGCGATATTCCCCTGCAAGATAGGAGAGCTGTTGATCCAGAGTACCGGTCTGTTCGCCCACATTCACCATGCGCAACATAAATCCCGGAAATTCGCCCGTCTCCCGCATGCCTTCGTACAGGCCGTTGCCCAGCAATACGCTTTGCCGAATCTGCAATATCTTGCGGCGATAAATTTCATTCGCCATCGAACGATGCAATACACCCAGACTATGGATAATATCCACACCGGATGCGAGCAGCAGGCTCAGGTATTCGGTAATAAACGCCAACGCCGAGGAGCGCACCAGAACACGCGAAACGGGTGCATAATAGGCCAGCTTATGAATGGCAAAACGCACATGCTGATTGTATTTCACCAACAATATCGAGACAACCAGAATACCCATAGATACCAGAAGAAATATCAAAAAATGATTGTGTACGAAGGTTGAAAACGATATCACCTTAACCGTCAGCCATGGTAATTGCACATTCATCTGACGAAACAAATCGGAAATACTCGGCACCACGTAATAAACCCAGAATGTCGTTGCGGCAAGGACTGTAAAGAAAACAAAGGCAGGATAAATAAGTGCTCGTTTGCTATCGCTGGCAATGTGTACCACCCGGCTCAAATGCTCGGCCGCATGGGTCATGGTAATATCAAGGGTGCCGGAAGTTTCGCCGATTCGAATCAGATTACGCACGGTTTCCGGCACAACATCGGCATGATCCTCCATACTCTCGGTCAAGCTTGAGCCGGCGCGCAAACGTTCCATTATATCTTCAGCCAATCTGGTCGCGGGGGCGCTGCGCTCATCGGTAGATAGTTCTTCCACAGCATCCAGTATGGGTATGCCGCTACTCAACATGACCGCGAAGCTACGAAAAAATTCAGCCAGATCAGTGCGGCTAATGCTTTTCCTCGTCAACATACGATAGGCATCAAAAACGGTGTTGAACCAGGTGGGAAATCCGCGCAATGACAAGACCACGGCCATCCAGTGATGTTCTAAATAAATCTGGGCGGATGACACTTGCTCCATGGCCAGCTTGGAGACTCCCCGGCGGGTTCTGCCGTTCTCCAGTAGAATCCGGTAGTAGAAACAGCGCATGGGGGTTGGCGCACTCACAGCAGTTCAACCCCCAGAACACGCAGCATCTCATCCACAGTAGTCTCACCGCGCAACACACGCGCCTGAGCCATTTTCCGCATGCTGGTATAGCCATTCGCCAGTGCAAATATTTCCAGTTCACCTTGCGGTGCACCCGTTGCGATAAGGTTGGCCATTTCATGGCCAACGGGGAGGATTTCATACACGGGAACACGTCCGTAATAGCCCGTCTCATTGCATAAAGAACAACCTTCTCCCCGTTTCAGCTCGGAAGGTGTTTCCCCATCCAGATGCTGTAATTCACCGGCTGTCGGGGTGTAACGCGCACTGCATGCAGGGCAATTGGTACGCAGCAAGCGTTGACTGATAACACCGATCAGACTGTCGGCAACCATTTGGGCATGGATACCCAGTGCCTGAAACCTGGAGTTCACCCCGAACACGTTATTCACATGGAGCGTGGAGAGCACCAGATGCCCGGTTTCGGCTGCGGTAATGGCCACGCGTGCCGTTTCCGCATCGCGGATTTCACCAATCAACATGATATCCGGGTCATGCCGCAGAAAGTGCGTGACCGCCACATCAAAGGTATAACCGGCCTTGCGGTTTACTTCCGTCTGACAAATAACCGGCAACTTGTATTCAATCGGATCCTCTACAGTCAGCACATTGCGGCCACTCAGCCCATGCATGCGCAAACCGGCATGCAACGTTGTGCTCTTGCCCGATCCCGTTGGCCCCGTGAGTAGAATCATTCCCGATGGCTGAGAAAAAAGCATCTTGAACAGTTCCACGTCCTCTTCCAGAAAACCCAGGCCCCTCAAACCCTGCACATGCATACCGCCGGGCAGCAGACGCAGCACCATGTTCTCACCATGCTTTGTCACCACCGTGGACACACGTACATCATAGGGCTTATCCATAATATTGGTTGAGAAAGAGCCATCCAATGGCCGCCGTTGATCGGATATGTCAATTTCCGCACGCATCTTGATTGAACTGAGAAGACGCGACAATGATGATGGCATCGCCATAATGGGCCGTAAAACGCCATCCACGCGAAAAGAAATATGCAGGCTCTTCGCCTCAGGTTGCAAATGAATATCCGTAGCGCGATATCTGGCAGCAAGAATTAATAAATAGTCCAGCAGTGCATCCGGGCTGTATACCTGATCCTTGTCCCGGGCCAGACGATGGACTTCCTGATGAACAAGTTGCTCTACCGGATTTTTTGAAAAATAATAGTTCAGGCGAATCGACTTGATGACCATGCCGAATTCAGCCTGAAGAAAAGAGGGGTGCAAACCACTGCGCTGGCTGATGATCTGCTGTACAGTTTCAGGATCAGCATTCCCCAATACGACTTCCAGTTTATTGTCCACCCGGCGAATGGGGAGAAATGCATGGTTCAGACAAAGATCCTGATTAAACATTCCCAGAACTTGTGGATCCATATCCAGAATTCGATCAAAACTTACGAATGGGATTTTCCTCTGTCCGGCCAGTAATTTTGCCAGATCTTCATCGAGCACAATCCCGAGGCGTAGTAGTAATTCGCCGATGCGCTCTCCTGTCACACGCTGCGTTTGCAATGCAAACTCCAGTTGCAAGGGTGTGATTTCGCCCTTTTCCAACAACAGCGTTCCTATGCGCCCGTCGGTTTTATCCTCATGCATATTTTTTTGTTCCGTTGTTGTTACCATTGATTCGCCTTGTAGCATTATTTTGCCGATACGGTATTCATGGTGTGAGCAGGCTCTGGTAATGAACCTTCCGTAGGCTGCGTGTCGGTAAAGTCGTCATGATTTTTGCTGGCACTCAATCGTTGTTGTAGTGCATACAGGGTGTTTGAATCCGGACTGCCTGTCGAAAAAAGGCCATTCTTCGCCTGAAAGCGAGCAATACCTTCCACCGTACGGATTCCCACCATGCCATCCACCTTGTATGGATAGAAACCAAGCTCGCCAAGCTTACGCTGCAAAACAGCCACGGCTGGTGATTTAAGATAGAATTTAAACTGTGTGAATGCCACAAAAGGACGCCATACAACAGCCCAGCGATCCGAACCATCTGTCTGTATATAGTGGTAAACTTTCTCCCCGGCTGGCCACGTATTCCTCTTTCTCACCAATACCTGCCATCCGTCAGGTGCGAGAATCAATCCGTTCAGTGTCCCATTGTTCCGGGCATGAATAAATTTCTCCGCATCATTGTCCAGACCGGCTGAAGCGAGAAAGTTCCGCACCGAAGAAATATCCGCCGTATTCTGTGTTGCATGGCTGACGCCGGGTTGTGGATTTGCTGGCAACGCTGTCAACCTGTGCTGTGGTGCATCACGCCATGCGGTTGCATCGGTCCAAGGCACTCCTATTCTCCATACCAGCGCCCCTGTCATGGCAATGACCGCCAGCAGCAGTATTCCATTGCGTGCATAGCGCAATGACAAACTGCGGTGAGCCGTACGCGATGCGTGAAAATCCTTTGCTACTTTGCGCATCATCGGTGCGGTAATTTGCTGTTTATCGTATGCGGCAACTGCATACAGGCAACGATCCATCATCAGATTGACACGGCGCGGAAAACCACCCGTTTCATCGTACAAGACCCTTAATGCCGAACGCGTCAGGTGAATATCCGCATCTCCGCCCGCGTTGGTCAAACGAAAAGCTACGTAATCCCGGATGTCCGCACGACTCAAGCGCGGCATAGGCACTGTTAATGCAATACGGCTATTCAGTTGACGAATATCACGCCGATTCAACGTGTCCAGAATCTCGGGTTGAGCAACCAGAACAATCTGCACCAGTTTTTCCTGTTCTGTTTCCAGGTTGGATATTTGTCGAATCAGTTCCAGACTTTCCAGATTTAAATTTTGCGCATCGTCAATCATAATTACGCAGTTGCGTTCCTGTTCAAAACGTTCAAGCAAAAAAGCATTCAAGGCTGCCAGCCGCTGTTCCATATCGGCTGAAGAATCAATACCGAAGTCCCTGTTTATTGCTCCGATCAGAGATTCGCCCTGCAGGAACGTGTTCAGTACGATTGCCGTACTGACATCTCTGTCTTTCAGTTCCTTCAGCAAATACCGGCTCAATGTGGTCTTGCCGATACCGACATCTCCATAAATCAGGATGAATCCTTTGCGTGCTTCAATGCAGTGGAGGATTTCAACCAGATGCTCCTGCATCGTTTCGGACATAAAATAGTGCGAGGCATCCGGGGCTACGGGGAAGGGATTGCACGTCAGCCCTAAATGATCCAGGTGGATCAAACGATGGGTTCCCCTACTCATCGTGCAGCTTCCATGGTGGCCAGATAATGCTGCAATAAGGGCGAATCGGGGTATATATTCCGTAGAGAACGCAAGCGTTCGACAGCCGCTTCCCCCTGCCCCATACGCCATTGGAGCAACCCTGTATTGATGCCGGCCCGGAGATCATCGGGACGTTGCGCCAGTATCTGGTTATAATATTTTCTTGCGGCGGTGTCTTTGCCCTGTTTCATAGCCCAGTAGGCATGCATGCGTAAGCTAAGCATGCTGCTCATGCCAACGCGTTGATCCAGACGCTTCAACAGTGATTCAACTTGAGTGCGATGATTCTGTGCGACGGCTACCCGCAATTCACCCACAAGATTCTTCAGTGGTTCTACGGATACATCCTTTGTCTTACGGGCGGGCTTTACGGCAGTATCGGGTTGAGGCTGAGCATGCGTCAGATGCACTGAAATATGACCATTCCCATGCTTTAAAGCATGAGTCTCAGGTCTGTGCGCCCTCATGGAGGCAATAGGTGTGGAATGTAAACGTTCAGGCCTGTCGCCTTTATGCTTCACCTGGATGTTCGAAGCAGCAGAAGATATTTGCCCATATTTCGGAACTGGCGGTCTGGAAACATGTGCCGGAGGTACGGCAGTATGTTTGCCAGACATGCTTGCGACTGCAACCACCACAGGTGCAGGCGTCCCGGCTTTGATGCTATGTTTATTCTCCTGAATCGATGTTGAATGGGATGCAGAATGTATCGTCTGCTGTGATGTCATCCCGTGATGCGCCCCATTCGCACCCTCGATTGCGACCACAGATATTGCCGGATTTTTTCCGGGCGCAATACGCATCACCGCTGATTTGACTGCCGGATGGCTATCGGCTAATGCGGCTATTTTGGCCGCATCCGGATCCCCCGATGCCATCGCCACACCGGCATCGCGCACGCCCGGTTGCCAGTGCCATATCAACCACACAAGCAGCATCGCACCGGGCAGTAACACAGCGGTATATTTTACCATACGCTGACGCCACCACGGATCGGGAGTATGCACGACAACTTCATGGGCCGGGACACCACCCTTCCCCTCACCCGCATTACCCGCCTCCAAACGCTTCAGCGAGTCATACAACAGGCTCACAGCAGATGCACTGACAGCACGATGACCAACTCGCGTGAATGTGTGTTGTAGCTCCGGGAGCCAAACAAATAACCGAGGCCCGGCAATCTGGACAGCCATGGAATGCCATCGCCTCCGGCGGTACCGTTTTCATCAATAAGCCCGCCAAGCATCACAGTGTCGCCATCGTGCAAACTCAGCGACGTACTCATGCCCTTGAAATCCACCTTGGGCAGACTGATTCGGTTGCCTCCTCCGACATCCTGTAGTGCCAGACTCTTTTGATCCACTTCCGTCTCGATGGGATGGATGGTCAAATTGATTTTCCCATTATCATCAATAAAGGGAGCGACACCCACCATGACCCCGTTAAATACCGAATCCGTCACAACATTGGCTGTGGTCGTGGCACTACCGCCGAGGTTGTTGATCGTAACCGCAGATTGCGATACAAACCGTGTATTCGTTCCGACATTAATTAATGCGGGGATAGCATTCTTGACGCGTAAGGTCGGATTGGACAACACACGCACCGTACCGAATTGCCGCAGCAGATTCAGGGCTACATCAAAATTATTGCCCGCATAGGCAATACCCAGTGCGCGCCCGAGTGCGCCCGTGGCAATAGCAGGCAGCGTAACACTCCTGCCCGGATTGGTTGCACCCGGAATAGTATCGTTGATTCCGCCAAGCTGCTGCCCACCGGCCCCTGTGTAGCTGGTCGCTACCCGTCGCCGCAAAAACGACCAATCCACACCGTATTGATGGTTATCGTTTAGCGATACATCAAGAATCTGAGCCTCAATGAGAATCTGCCGGTTTAATACTGCTTTGTAACGATTGATCATGCGTGTCACCGCATGGATCTGCGATGGTTTCCCACGCACCAATAACGTTCCTGTCATACGATTCAAGCTGTACACGGGCGTATTGGGCTGAAATGGACTTTTCTGCTTCTTCCCGGCATCGCCTTTCTTGGCACTACCGGCACTGTCTTCACTGTTCCCGATGATGCGTTTCAGCATCGCTGCCAATTGCGCGTAAGGATCATTATTCTTTCCCGATGACCCTGTGATGGTGAAATTACCCTGCAGAATATTACTTCCACTTCCACTGCCACCACTTCCACTGGTGCTGCCGCCACCACCGCCACTAATATTATTGGCGCCAAACACATCCCCCCCCGCAGTGAAATCCGCTGCCACCGTTGTCTGCAAGAAATCCAGGTTGAATATCCGCTCCTGCAACGGACGAACGATGAGAATGTTTCCCTCGACCTTTCCATACAAATCCAGCTGTTTTAGCGTCTGAGTAAATACAACTCGCGCAGGCACATTCTTCAGATGCATGCTTATCGTACGCTTATATTGGGATAATTCCGGCGATAGCATTAAATTCATATGCGCTTGTCTGGCGATGGCTTGCAGAACCATTTGCGCATCCCCGTTGTTGGTATCCACCGTGACATTAACCCCATCCAGCGGATCAAATTTGGGCGATACAGGCTCCAGCGGCAAAACTGGATTTTTCGTCTTCTCTAAACCAGCCCGCAACGCTTTCTGCTCGGAGGAGATTTTCTGTGACTCCGCCTGTACGTGCCGTGTCAGTAAAGAGAGGGATTTCTGATCCACTTTCTTCATATCCTTCGCGTTTTCATGGGATGGCGTCGTCATGCAGGATGACAGTGACAACAGCATGATCGCAACCATCAGGCGACCCATGCCATCCTGAAACCCTGATGTCATTAATATTTTTTTAGAGCGATTATGTTTTGCTTTCATTCTTTCTCCCCTCATTCATTCATATCTGCGGTCAGTCCCGCAGCCAAAGCATTAAACCCCACGGCAACTACCTGATCGTCATAACGGCCATCATGCCGTTGAGCAGGTGATGCAAAACACTTCGATCCCCCGCCGCTCAATTTCAGATTCTTGTTCACACCATCAAACGGATTGCCATCGTTATCCGCATCGCCAATACCTGTCGAAACAAGCGCAAAAGCCATATTCCGAATTACGGTACAATTCGTATCTCCCGCTTTGGTGACGTGGATATAGTTTGAACTCGCAGTTGTGCCGGCAGCATTGGCCAGAGCTTTGCGAAAATCACCCAGGGCGTCATACCCCGGCAAATTATCGGAAGCGTCGCCTGTGCGTTCCTCGGCCACAGCTAAATCCGCATCGGCATTTGGAATTACATTAGAATTACGATAAACGCCGTAAACGACATTGGCATACACGGCGTCATCCCCCGACGCCCCGGACATGACAATACCCAATGTTTTATAGGGTACGCGCCCGGTTTGATACGAATCTGTCGCTGAAGCCACACACCCCGCAGGCATGCCGCCACCTTCAAATCCATTCCCATTGGTATCCGCGCAGGGTAAACGCCGATGGCTGACCGCAAACCCGACGATAGCCTGCTGTATGCCAGCCAGCAGACGCACAGTTCTTTGACCTTGCGCCGCACCCGTCACAGGTAAATACACAGCAGCCGCAGCAGCCGCTATCAATCCTGCCACGGTCAACACGATTGCGACTTCCAACAGCGTAAACCCTGCGCTTCCACTCATTGAGGCGCGGGAATATGTATATGGGGCCATGCCTATCAATGTGTGCTGACGCCAGTCTGACCTGTCGTCGACATCTTTGTCGGGGTCGAAACTGTCACTGGCTCCATTTCCTTTTGTAATTTCAATAAACGGGCAGAGATTGATTGAAGTGCCTTCACATCCGCTGCAGAACGATTTGCTGCGGACTTCTTTGCCAATTGCTGCGCTTTCAAAGCAAGCTTCTGCATTTCCGACACCCGTTTGAGATTGCGCCGGAGCACACCAATATCAACACCGCCGACACGCCCATGCTGATCCGATATGTTTTGTAATTCTTTCAATACAGGATCGAGTTTGGCCGGATCCATCTTGCCATGTCCGGCAGCTATGAGGCGCTGTAATTTGGCCTCGATGTCATTTAAGCGCTTCATCCGTTGTTCGCTTACAGCCGTCGTTCCCTCAACGGGACTGGCTGCTGTGGGGGCGGATGCAGGAGGCTTATGGGATGCAGACCGTGGCATCAGCGGTGCGGGAGAAAGGCTTGCCGCATTTGGCTGAGTCGGGATGATTGGCGATGCAGGTGCTAACGGATGAATCGGCGCATGTTGAGTCAATTCACTGGTGTTCTTCCCCTGAGAGATCATCGTCGAAGATGGATGAACACTGTGCTGTTCGGTTACATACATGATTGAAAAATAGAGCAGAATGGATAGCCCTAAAATTGAGATCATCAGCACCGGAGTGGAAAAACCACGTTGAGTACGCGATAATTGGATGTGCTTATTCATCTAACATCCGCTCTCTTGTCCGCCAAATGCAAGCGCGAATTGCGCTTATGGACTTTCCCACTCACAGAAAACCACCGCTTCATACGACCTTTGCCAATCAATACGGATTCCGGACGAATACGTAATACCATGGCGCCCGCATGCAAATGCGTCCCCTCTACACAAAACCGGCCATCCACAACCGCGTATCGTTCTTCGTTACCATCATCGTTACTAACATACACCATGCTGACGCGGTGGGTTCGCATCCTCCGACCATATTTTCTTCTAACTAATACAGGCCGCTGCTTCTGCACGATAGTTGCATCCGGCGGCAAAGCGATAACATCCCCAATATCAGCCATGTTCTGCGACACATGCCGAACGCGCTTCAGTGTTTCACCGGCCTGCGTCAAAGCCATTTCATTTGTGCGCCCCACCGCAAACCGCGCCATAAGCGCCTCAGTAGAATTCCTGGCAGAAGGTTGTGTTAAAACATCCCGGGGCATCCCGGAAAACATGTGGTATGTGGCTGCAAATACCACCAAAGCAAGCAACAACATCGCTGCACCTCTATATTTTCCCATGATCTGACCTCCACACCATCATGAGACGAAAATTATTATTTTCATCAATGGCGCCGCTTTCATCGCCAGACACCCGATAACCCCTGTGACGCAGTTCAGCAGTCAAGCGCTGCATATCACCCACAGCCTGTCGCAATGGCGCTTGCGTTGATCCATCAATGGTAATATGAACCCCCTGATTCGCTTTGGAAAAATTAATGCCGATAATTTGCATACTGATTGGCGTTGCAGCCTGGACATCTTTGATAATGTGCCGCATATCCGGTGCCGCCAATGCTTCCTGTATCTCCGACAGAAACTCGAATTGCTTATGTACGGCACCCGATTGAGACAGTACACCACCCGCCTGCGATGCTATTGCAGCCATCTGCCGTAAATCCACGCCAGCTGTTTGCTGCGCTGTAGCTTGTGTTAAACGATGTATTTTATTCGTCTGATTCGTCCAATGCCACGCAGCACCAAACAATGCCAGACTGCAAGCCAGAACAATGGCCGCCATAGCAGGAACAATTTGTTCCATCCGGACTAAAAGACGACTTGCGACACCGTTGACTGCATCCCCGACCCGTAATGGAGCAATAAACTCACGCATGGAAGTTTGTCTGCCATCAGCTGATTTCCCCATA
>Ga0114931_10010791_pt1 | contig 10841 bp, 3 predicted proteins | sample 2SBtaG_FD_89579 | JGI IMG/M metagenome (GOLD analysis project Ga0114931, IMG submission 89579) | Deep subsurface microbial communities from Kolumbo volcano to uncover new lineages of life (NeLLi) - 2SBTROV14_V59a metaG | ecosystem: Environmental > Aquatic > Marine > Volcanic | place: Kolumbo...
TGGCAACCAGAAATCCGAGGTGATTTGCGACATGGCGGCGTAACCCAGAGCAAGACCCGCCAGAAGAAAGAGCAGCGTGCGACGACGCCCGAACTTGTCAGATACCCAGCCTCCGCCGGGTCGCGCCACAAGATTCATGAATGCAAATCCCGATGCCAGCAGGCCTGCCAATACGACCGATAACCCGAACGTATCCATGAAAAACAATGGCAGCATGGAGACAACAGCCAGCTCCGAACCAAATGTCACCAGATAAGCCAGATCCAGCACCGCTACCTGCTTGAACTTATAGCGGTGAATCTTCGCTACCGGCTTTTTAAATACATCCTTGTTGATGAGGTAGGCATGATAGACCTGATACAGGTAAAGAGCTGCTAGCACGAAATAGATAGTGTTCGTGACAGCGCCCGACAGGATGTTCAGATTTACCGGCCCAAGCTTCCAGGCGAGCACACCAAGCGCTATCATCAACGGCGCCAGCATGATGATGTAAAGAATGAAATCACCCACTGACGTAACTTCCAACGCACCTGTCTTTTTGGGCTTGAAGTACGTTGAGCCCTTCGGGGTATTGCGCACCGACATATAGTAGATGCCGGAATAGACGATAGCCACCACACCAGTAAGCGCGATGGCCCACCGCCATCCCTCGTTACCACCAATTAATATCGCGATCGTCGGCAAGGTCATGGCTGCTGCCGCCGAACCGAAGTTACCCCAGCCACCATAGATGCCTTCTGCGATGCCGACCTGCTTTGCGGGGAACCACTCGCCGACCATGCGGATGCCGATAACAAAGCCTGCCCCTACGAACCCCAGGAGAAAGCGCGTGATGGCCATAGCTTCGAAGGTGGTTGCAAATGCATAGGCGAAACACAGTAGACCGGAGGTCGCCAAGAGAAGAGAATAGACAATTCTTGGGCCGATCTTATCGACCAACATTCCGATGACGATGCGCGCCGGGATGGTGAGGGCCACGTTTAAGATCAGCAGGGTTTTTACTTCCTGGTCTGAAAGCGCAAGTGAGTCGCGGATGGAAGCCATCAGCGGGGCATGGTTGAACCAGACAAAAAACGAAATGAAAAACGCGACCCAGGTGAAATGGAGCGTTCTGATTTTTTGGTCTTTGAAGTTCAGTGGGTTGAGCCCACCAAAGCCAGAGTTCGACAAGATTCCCTCCTTATATCGTCCTATAGCCCGGGCGGTCCGGCCGCCCCTCGTTAATTGTGCACAGCAACATCCATGCCAGCAGCTATTAAACCCAATAGAACTTTGATATGTATTGTTATTTTTTGGCGTATGGCTTTCTGATGGCTCGGCGAGTGCTTGCAAATCGGGCATTTACCGGGAAACACGCCAGTCATTTGTGCAATGCATGAATTCAAGCCCTTTCGCCTTTAATTTAGGCATATTTTACATATGACTAAAAATAATGCTATTTGTTTTTATTATGTAATACATGCGGTTATACCAACATTGCAGTTGGCATGGTGCTTGCTGTTAACTAAGTGCGGCGCAATAAAAGGGCTCTGGTTTGTGGAGCCCGGCAGATGCCATGTTGGGCATGAGCGATCCCGCATAGTGCGGCTGGCGCAGGGGAATACAGATGAAGCAAAAGCTTGTGGTTGTCGGCAACGGAATGGCACCGGGACGGGTGCTCGAACGCCTGTTGGAGGCCGATCCCGACGGTTTTGAAATAACCATTTTCAACGCAGAAAAGCGGGTCAACTACGATCGCATCATGCTCTCACCCGTTCTTTCGGGTGAAAAGAAATTCGAAGAAATCGTCATCCACGGTGACGCCTGGTACGAGCAGCATGCCATCGCGCTTATCAAGGGGCGCAAGGTCATCGCCATTGATAGGGAGGCCAAGCGCGTCACGGCCGAAGGCGGGATGACGGCCAATTACGATAAACTTCTCATCGCCACGGGGTCGGTGCCCTTCATCATCCCGGTGCCGGGCAACGATCTGCCGGGTGTTTTGACCTATCGCGATCTTGATGACGTTCACGCCATGATGGTGGCTGCCGATCAAGGCAAGAAAAACGCCGTCGTCATCGGTGGCGGGCTTTTGGGTCTGGAAGCGGCCGCCGGCCTCAAGGCCCAGGGCATGGACGTGACCGTCCTGCATCTGATGGAAACGTTGATGGAGCGCCAACTGGACAAAACCGGCGGGCACCTGCTCCAGCGCGAGCTTGAACGACGCGGTATCCGCGTCATCACCAAGGCCAACACGCGAGAGATCCTCGGCGAGGATCACGTCACGGGTGTGCGATTAGAAGACGACACGACGATGCCCGCCGATCTGGTGATCATGGCGGTCGGCATCCGCCCCAACTCCGAACTGGGAAAACAGGCAGGCTTGAAGGTTAACCGGGGCATCCTTGTCGATGACAAGCTGCACACATCCGACCCCGACATCTTGGCCGTGGGCGAATGCGTTGAATTCGAAAACAATGTCTACGGTCTCGTCGCACCGCTTTACGAGATGGCCAACATCGCCGCTTCCGAGCTGACAGGAGCCGAGACGGAAGGCTTCAGGCACAGCGCGCTCGCCACCAAGCTCAAGGTAACGGGGATCGACCTGTATTCCGCAGGCGATTTCACCGAGGGTGAGGATCGTGAAGAAATCGTGCTGCGGGATGCCATGGCTGGGCTCTATAAACGACTCGTCATCAAGGATGACAAGATCATCGGCGCGGTCTTGTATGGCGACACCGCCGACGGAGCCTGGTTTTTCCAGCATATCAAGAACCAGACCGACATTTCGGATATGCGCGACACGCTCATATTCGGGCCCGCGTTTGCCGGAGGAGCCCCGCTGGACCCTACGGCGGCCGTTGCAGCGTTACCCGATGACGCGGAAATCTGCGGCTGCAACGGCATTTGTAAATCCAAGATCGTTGACACCATTACAAAAAAGGAATTGACCAGCCTTGATGACGTTCGGGCGCATACCAAGGCATCGGCGTCATGCGGGTCGTGCACCGGGCTGGTCGAACAACTTCTGGCTTTGACTCTGGGTGACGGCTACGACCCTTCGGCCGTGCAACCGATGTGCGGCTGCACGGACCTTGGCCATGGCGACGTGCGCCGTTTCATCGTGGCAAAAAAACTTAAAACCATTCCCGACCTGATGCAGGAGCTGGAATGGAACTCTTCCGGCGGTTGCGCGAAATGCCGTCCGGCCTTGAACTACTACATGGTCTCCACATGGCCGGGCGAATATACCGATGATTACCAGTCCCGCTATATCAACGAACGCGTGCATGCCAATATCCAGAAAGACGGCACCTATTCGGTCGTACCGCGTATGTGGGGCGGCGTAACCAGCGCCAAGGAGCTGCGCGCCATCGCGGATGTCGTGGAAAAGTTTGATATCCCGAGCGTCAAGTGCACAGGCGGCCAGCGCATCGACATGCTCGGCGTCAAGAAGGAGGACCTGCCCGCCGTGTGGGCTGATCTTAATGATGCCGGCATGGTCTCGGGTCACGCCTATGCCAAGGGTCTGCGCACCGTCAAGACGTGTGTGGGGACTGATTGGTGCCGCTTCGGCACGCAGGATTCGACCGGACTTGGCATTCGAATCGAGAAGTTCATGTGGGGCTCGTGGACCCCCGCCAAGGTCAAGATGTCGGTTTCTGGATTCCCGCTAAATTGCGCCGAAGCCACCTGCAAGGACGTGGGTGTCGTGTGTGTCGATTCAGGCTATGAGATCCATTTCGCCGGTGCGGCGGGGCTGGATATCAAGGGGACGGAAGTCTTGTGCCACGCCGATAGCGAAGACGAGACATTGCAGATTATCGTCGCGCTTGTTCAACTCTACCGTGAGCAGGGGCACTACCTGGAACGCATATATAAATGGACGAGGCGGGTCGGCATCGATGAGATCAAAGCGGCTGTCGTTGAGGATCTTGAGCAACGCAAGGCTTTGTTTGAGCGCTTCGTTTATTCGCAAAAGTTCAGCCAGTCCGACCCCTGGTCGGCGCGCGCCAGCGGCAGGGATGCCTTTGAGTTTCACCCCATGAGCACAATTTCATTTTCGGAGGCCGCTGAATGACAAGTGGAATGTGGAAGGATGTCGGCTCAATTGACGATATCTCGGCGCAGGGCGCGCGCGTTGTGAAAACGAGTTTTGGAAGAATCGCGGTCTTTAAAAGTTTGGACGGCCAAGTCTACGCCATCGAAGACAAGTGCCCGCATTTAGGCGGCCCGCTGAGTCAGGGCATCGTGCATGGCGCGCGCGTCACCTGCCCGCTGCACAACTGGGTCATTGATCTTTCAAGCGGCGGCGTCGTCGGGCCCGACGAAGGGTGCGTCAATCGTTTTCCCGTTAAGGTGGAGGGTGGTCGTATCCTGCTTGATTTCTCGGTCCGGATCGAGAAGGCGGCCTAAGGTGGCCAACAGAAAAACAACCACTAAGAAAACCCGCACCGCATGCCCCTATTGCGGCGTTGGCTGCGGGGTGATCGCGGAAGTTTCCAAAAACGGTGACGTGAAAGTCTCGGGCGATCCCTATCACCCGGCGAATGGCGGCCGTCTGTGTTCCAAGGGTTCAGCCCTTGCCGAAACACTCAGTCTCGATGAGCGGCTTCTTCATCCGGTCATCGACGGCCAAACCAGTAATTGGAACACGGCGCTCGATCTTGTGGCATCGACGTTCTCGCAAACCATTTTAGATCACGGTCCGGAATCGGTGGCGTTTTATGTCTCCGGACAGCTTCTCACAGAGGACTATTACGTTGCCAACAAGCTGATGAAGGGTTTCATCGGGTCGGCCAACATCGACACCAACTCTCGCCTGTGCATGTCGTCTTCGGTCGCCGGTCACAAGCGAGCGTTTGGATCTGATACGGTTCCAGGGTGCTATGAGGATCTGGAGCTTGCCGATCTCGTCGTTCTTGCCGGCTCGAACCTCGCGTGGTGCCATCCTGTTTTGTACCAAAGACTGGCAGCCGCAAAAGAAGCACGTGGCACCAAGGTTGTGGTGATCGACCCGCGCCGAACACCCACCTGCGACATCGCCGACCTGCATCTGCCAATCGCACCGGGAACCGATGTTGCGTTGTTCAATGGCCTTTTATCGTTTCTGCACGCCAAAGGCGGCACGGATGGCGCCTATGTAGGCGCACATACGACAGGGATGGAACCGGCCTTGAGGGAAGCCGGGAATCTCGATCCTGCCGCCATCGCGAAAATAACCGGTCTTTCGCCTGAAGATATCGAAGCCTTCTACACATTGTTTGCGCAAAACGAGCGTGTCGTTTCCGTTTATTCCCAGGGCGTCAACCAGTCTTCAAGTGGCACCGACATGGTGAACGCGATCATCAACTGTCACCTGCTCACCGGTCGCATAGGCCGGCCCGGCATGGGACCATTTTCCGTTACCGGCCAGCCCAACGCCATGGGTGGGCGCGAAGTCGGTGGGCTTGCCAATCAACTCGCCGGTCATATGGACCTTGGCAATAGCGCCCACCGCAACAGCCTGCAGGCTTTCTGGAGCTCGCCGACCATGGCCGCCAAGCCCGGTCTCATGGCGGTTGACATGTTTGAAGCGGTTGCTAATGGACGCATCAAGGCGTTGTGGATCATGGCGACCAACCCTGCGCTCTCCCTGCCCCGGGCGGATAATGTGCGTGAAGCAATCAAAGCCTGCCCGTTTGTCGTCGCTTCTGATGTCGTCCGCCACACCGACACTACCGATGTCGTTGATGTGTTGCTGCCCGCCACCGCTTGGGGTGAAAAGAGCGGCACGGTAACAAACTCCGAACGCCGTATGTCGCGCCAGCGTGCCTTTCTTCCCCAGCCGGGCAAGAGCAAACCGGATTGGTGGATCATTTGCGAGGTGGCCAAACGCATGGGATTTGAAGCGGGTTTTGATTATGACGGTCCTGGCGACATTTTTGAGGAATTTGCCCACTCCACGGCGCTTTTAAACGAAGGAACCCGTGATCTTGATATCAGCGGCCTGACGGGTGGCGACAAGGCCGCCTATGAGCAGCTTTTACCCACCATGTGGCCGGTGCGCAAAGGCACAGGCGCGCACAGCACGACAACCCGCTTCTTTGCCAAGGGAGGATTTTACACCCAGGACGGCAAGGCTCGTTTCATCGTCACGCCCTACCGTGCACCACGAACGCAGGTTTCAAAAGGCTACCCGATGATCCTCAACACAGGGCGTATTCGGGATCAATGGCACACCATGACCCGAACAGCCAAGTCCGCGCGCCTGATGGGACACATGGGCGAACCGTTTGTCGAAATGCACCCGGATGATGCAAAGCGGCTTGGATTGACGCCCGCCTCGCTCACTAAAGTAAGTTCACGTCAAGGCAGCGTGATCGTGCGCACCCTCATATCAGAGCGCCAACGCGTCGGGACGGTGTTTTCACCGATGCACTGGAGCGACCAGTATGCATCGCAGGCTCGTATCTGTTCAGTCGTGTCGCCTGAAACCGACCTGATCTCCGGTCAGCCCGAGAGCAAATTTACGCCTGTTTCCGTCGAACCCTGGCCTGCTGCTTTTTATGGCTTTGCGGTTCTTGCACGAAAACCGCGAAACTTTGAGACGGGATACTGGGCATTGGCGCGCGCCAATGCCGGTTGGTGTCTTGAGTTTGCCGATCAACAAAAGAGCACGAACTGGTATGATTTTGCACAAGCGTTGCTGGGCTGCTCTTCAATGAGAGAAAAACCCAACGGCACGCCCGAGCTTGTTGTCTACCAGGATCAAGCACGCGGCCACCATCGTTTTTTAGCGTTTGATGGAGAACGTTTGCTCGGAGCGATGTTTTTTTCACCCGGGCCTGTCGCCGTGTCACGAAACTGGGCCGCCGGTCTGCTCATCAAGCGCTTTGAAACACGTTCGGAAAAATTAAGACTTCTGGCGGCGCGTCCGGGCGCTGATCAACCCGATCCGGGTGCTATCGTATGCAGTTGTTTTTCCATCGGCATGAACCAGATCGCATGCGCCGTGAAAAGCCAAACCTGCGCAACCGTCGATGACATCGGCAAGCACTTAGGCGCTGGAACCAATTGCGGCTCATGCCGCCCGGAAATAAGAAAGATCATCGAAGACCAGCAACAAGAGCAGATCAGACTTAACTGGACTCATTCTAACGTGGTGTGATTTACGCTAAGTTCAAGTGGACCATTAAAGCGCGCCAGTCATAGGAGTGGTTCGTCTTACCCCTTCGCCCGTATTCCCGGACGAAGGTCTGCCGCTCAGGCGGGACTTCGAGCCGGGAACTTCACACGGTTGAGAGAACCTGAGGCTTAAGCCGCACTGCGCGGCAAGTCCGTGCCCAACTGTAACGGGCGAAGATCCCTGATCAAAGCTGTCGCGGCGTCCGGGGATGCTCGTCGTGTTGGTCAACACCTTGTTGCGGGAGGATCGACTTTGGGAGCCAAATTATGCTTGACCTCAAACACAGATTCTTCTCCAATATATTTGGTTCGCGCGTTTCCAACGCGACGGGAAGGGGAATGCGCCTAATTTTGCTATTCCGCTGCCATGAGAACGGCCTGCGCGGCGCTTTCGGCTTCTTTGAGGATCGAACGCATGTGTCCGGCGAGCACGCGAACATTGGGTTCCAAAACCATACTATCATGATCGCCGGGAACCTCGACGATCTTCAAGTTGGCAACATAGGGTGACCAGCCGTTGTCGGCTTTTAGAATGCAGCGGTCGCCATTGAGCAGCAGGCCGCCGCGCAACCGGTAGGCGATCTGGAGTTTGGGCCTTATAAGCTGTACGGGCGCGCCATAGGATTTGGCCTGGTAATGCGACAGCGCCCGGCGAAACGCCGCCTCGATGGCTTCGTTTTGGAAGTGCTCAGGGGTTGACGTGTCGGTGTGGTGATCCTTGGACAGCTTTTGTAATTCCCAGGCGATGCGTTGCTTGACCCAGCGGCCAAAATAAGCGCCACCTTCACGGCGCACATCCTGCACCTTCATGGAGATGAGATCGGGGATCTTGAGATCGGGTTCTTCCGGGTAGGGCGTATCGAGCAAGACGATCATGGCGACCACTTCGCCTGCTTCCATTAATTGCTGCGCCATCTCATAGGCGACGAGCCCCCCGCCGGAAAATCCACTCAAGAGATACGGGCCATGCGGCTGAACTGTGCGCACTTCGGCAAGATTATCTCGCGCCATCTCCTGGAAAGTTTCGTGCGGCGCCTGACCTCCATAAAGCCCTCTGGCCTGAAGGCCATAGACAGGGCGATCCTGGCCGATCTGCACGGCCAGATGGCGCAGATTGAGGATATTGCCGAACATGCCGGCGCAAACGAACAGCGGTGTGCGGCCCTGCTCCCGGCCTTCATGCATCATAACAAGATGCGTCAGGCGCGGGCCTGCCTTCGTATTTGAAGTGTCATTGCCAGCCGGAAGAGCATCCTCCTGCGCGGCAACCCCGGAGCTTTCGATGAGTTCACCAACCTGGGCAATGGTGGGAGCCTCGAACAGAACGGATATGGGAAAATCGACTTGATAGGTTTTCTTGATCATCCGAAACAACCGAACGGCGATCAAGGAATGCCCGCCCAGATCAAAAAAGTTGTCATCGACACCAATTTTCTGGATGCCGAGCAACTCTGCCCAGAACCCGGCTAGAGTTTGTTCGATTTCATTTCGAGGTTCAACAAACTCGCTATCGATATTGGGACGTTCGAAGGAAGCGGTTTCAAGCGGTTCGGTTTCGCTGTTCGAGATCGTTTTTTGCAGTTGGTCGAGGTCAAGCGAACTGACGATCACTTCCGGCAGGCCCGTTCCTAAAACGCGTTTCAAGGCTTCAAAGCCCTCATCGGGGCAGATGCCTTGTTCGACCTGGGCAGCAAGCCTTGCCAGTACCGGCGAAAGTTCCTGGCCTGATGAGCCCTTGCTATGGCTCTCGATCTTTGCATCGCTAAGATTGTTCAAAGAGGCGCCGAAATCCGTGTTGGAAGGAAGCTGCTTTACCGTAAAGCCTTCGACCTCGATGAGAACGCGACCGCGCTCATCCATGATCAGAACGTCGAACGTCGCATAGCCCGGGCCGAGAGCGTTTTCCTTGTTGAGTATAGCTTTGCTCCAGATGTGAGTGCAAAGCGGCCGGTAAACGCGAACCTTGCCGTAACTCATCGGTACCCAGAGGCCATCTTTTGCGTCATAGCCTTCAATCAAGTCCATCGCAAAACCCGTTGCGATATCCATCAAGGCCGGATGTATCAGATACTTGTCGACATCACCTGAGAACTGATCACTAAGTTGGAGCTTGGCGAGCGCCATGCCCTCTCCCATATGGATGGCGCGCAACACCTGCCAGCGATTCCCGAAATTCAGATGATCCTCTTGCGCCGATCGCATGGCTTTGCCACCGTCATAGATCGACTTGACGGCGCACTGATCTTTAAGGTTTTCTATGTCGATGGACCTGGGCGCAAGCGAGCGGATCACGCAGAGCTTGGCCTCGGCGTGGCGAAGCCATGCAAAGCCGGTTTCCGTCTCGACCTTGCTTTCCACGATGGCCAGGAAATTAGATTTGTCACGACGAAGCGAAACCCGAACGGCGCGCTTTTCATCATCTTTGACATGCAAAGGCCGAAGGAATGTCAGGTCCTCGACTTCAAAAGCCCCGAGTATGCCATGCTCGCGGGTTGCTTCGCCGATAAGCTCCAGATAGCCGGTGCCCGGCCAGATGGCCTCGCCCGTTTTCAAACGGTGCTCATCCAGCAACCACAGCCGTGAGGGCTCGGCGCGCAGTTCCAGCCAATCGCCTGCGCTTTCATCGCGCAAACGACGGTCGAACAACGGTTCAATCGCCGGTTCCACCACCATGGCCGGCATTTCGTCATGTTCGGCCGCCTTGATGGCCCGGGCCGCCAACCCAACTTCATTCCAGACCCCCCAGTGAACGGCGAGGGTGTGCGGACCCTCTCCCCTCGGACGGCTGTTGGCATAAGCGTTCAGGTAGGCGTTGGCGGCGACATAATCCACTTGCCCGGCCGGTGCCGTGTCCGTGCTTGTCGATGAAAACAGAACGAAGAAATCCAGCGGCTCATCGGCCAGGACGTCATCGAGAACCATTGTACCCAGCACCTTGGGTGCGAACACATCCTCGATATCGGAAGAGGATTTCATCTGGATGAGATCGTCCTTGATGACGCCGGCGGTGTGCAAAACGCCATTAAGCGCACCGAAGCGCTCCTTGGTTTTAGCGATAACCTGGCTCATGGATTGCGGGTTGGTCACATCGGCGGGCGTGTATAGGACTTCCGCTCCCGCCTCCTCGATGCGTTTGATGGCACCGATCGCCATGCCGATGCGGTCTGTATTTCCATAGGCCGCCAGATAATCGGGCCACTGCGAGCGGTGCGGGAGTTCCAATCGTCCGACAAGCGAGAGCTTTACCTTGAACTGCCTGGCTAGTTCTTCGGCACACGCGCTTGCCAGATCGCCAAGTCCGCCGGTCACAAGGTAGATGCCGCCTTCCTTAAAGCGCACCAAACCTTCAGGCGTATCCTCAAGGGCGACTTCCTCATAAGCCTTGATGAGGCGCCGGTCGTTGCGATAGGCGACGATCTCATTGCCGTTCCTGGCAAACAGGTCATCCCAGATCATGTCCAGGATCGAAACTTCCTTATTCGCGCCCAGCAGGGCGCGCACGCGATCAGACAAGGCTTTGGACCCAAACTTGATAAGCCCGTTCATCTCAGAAAAGGGCCCCATGGGAACGTCGATAACGCGAACGGTGGTGCCAGACATTTCATGCGGCATAACCTGCGCCGGGCCCAGCACCGTCGCTTTTTCCGGATACGGGAGTGGTTCATTCCCAACGCGCGCCATACCGTTTGTTAAAA
>Ga0114931_10010792_pt1 | contig 10841 bp, 11 predicted proteins | sample 2SBtaG_FD_89579 | JGI IMG/M metagenome (GOLD analysis project Ga0114931, IMG submission 89579) | Deep subsurface microbial communities from Kolumbo volcano to uncover new lineages of life (NeLLi) - 2SBTROV14_V59a metaG | ecosystem: Environmental > Aquatic > Marine > Volcanic | place: Kolumbo...
TCCAGAATCTGATTCTGTCATAATCATTAATAATAACAATGGCATCATTGGCGGCATCTGAAATTATTTTAAATTTCTCTTCGCTACTTTTTAAAGCAATTTGTGTTTTCTTTTTATCAATGGCTTGCGCGAGGAAATTACAAATAATGCTCATTTGTTCTAATTTTTGGGCGGTGTCAATGTCTTCGTGAGTATTTTCATTTTTAATAATAAAAACCCCCGTAATTTTATCGGATAGGAAAAGAGGGATACCCATAATAATATGGTTGTTGGAAACATTGTGGAATCTACCTGCATTATTGTTGTTATTGTCATCTATTAAGATTGGTTGTTTGTTCGCTTGTACATATTCAACAATTTCTCTTATAATTCCTAAAGGGCAAATATTAACGTTTTTTTGATTCGCTTCGTAAATATATGGATATGATATAAGGTTACTTTCAGCGTCATTCAGAGCAATATATAAATTTTCAACATGCACAAATTTTCTCAAATTAGCGTGAAAAAATTCCAAAAAACTCTCTAAGTCCTTTGTTTCATTGATAATATTATCCAACTCAAGAATAAAAGATTGTATTTGGGCTACCCTTTTATGGTTGGTGATATTATAATAATACTCTATAACATATTTTACTTCGTCTTCTCCATTAGAGATAGGGTCTATATGGACTTCCATTATTGATGAATTTTTAACACCACACTCAAATTCTTCTTCGAAAATAAAAGATTGTTTTGTTCTCTTAACTATATCAATAGGACGAAAATGTGATTTTGTGGAAGAGGTTTCATGATTAAGTCTTTCTAAGGAGTAGCGGCATATATTTTCATATTCTTGAGCATCTCTATTGGAAAACAAAATCGAATAATTATCGGCATCTATTATATAAATAGGGAATTTTATTGAATTTAACAGAGTTATACTAAAATCACTCATTTTACCTTGAGTTATTTCTATTGGAATTTGGTTAATGGTACGATTCATTGTTGCGACCCCTGTGGTTTTTGCAATTTAATTTAAGTTGCTAAAAAATCATTTTATTCATATTAGCTTTACTGTTTCACCCATATCCTTTTTTGTCGGTTTTTATGATGTTTTAATAATATTTCTGTGATGAGAATTATTGTTTTAAGGGTTATAATTGTTTAATAATTGAACAATTTTTTGGTTTTTGGATGTAAAATTTAAGGGGATAGTATTTTTGCCACTTGTATTTATAACAAATAATGAACCTCTTCTCGAAAAAGTCTCAATGAAATATCGATTTATAGAAGATCACCGTTTGTCATTGAGAGTCGTGAAGTGGTATCTAAGACCTTGTTATTTTGAGGACTCAAAATTATTAGAGAATCAATCTTAACGTCGATCTTCCGGTTTTGATAATCTTTTGTATAATATGTGATACCAAAGAACCAACAGCTATCTCTCGAATATAATTCTGTGTTTTCCTCTTAAGGAGACAACCACATAAAATGTTTTCTTACCCGTTTTAGATTTTTTAGAATGGATACTGGCCATAACAAAAGCTCTTCATCAAAGGGAAAACCGCAAAAAATAGTCAGAAATCTGTTAGAAACAGACAAAAACGGTGAGCTCTTTGTCAATAACTTATTGATGTATAAAGGAAATAATTGTTAGAAAAAATAATGGCGGAGAGGCAGGGATTCGAACCCTGGATAGAGTTATACACCCTATAACGGATTAGCAATCCGCCGCCTTCAGCCGCTCGGCCACCTCTCCGATCAATTAAAATACGTTCAAACAGAATATATATTTTTAAGGATTAATATCAAGCTTTTTTGGGTTTGATAAAGATTAATTTTCTTTGTGAAATTCTGAAAATAATATCTTATTCCCTTCTAAAGTAAGAACACATCTCTTATGCTCTTCAACAATCTCACGGTATATCAATCCAAAAGTAGCCCTCACCCCTGGATAAATAGTATCTTCAACAACAATTTTCGCCCCTTCTAAGTGTTTTAGTTCCTCTTCGATTTGCTCTTTTTCCTGCTTTAACTTTTCCAGATTTTCTGGAAGTTCTTTTTGAAATTGCTCCAACTGATCTAAAACTGTCAATTGCTGGTCAGACAATTTCCCGTCAATTTGTAACCGATACAATCCATATAGGGTTTTTTTAATACGCTCATTATCATTCACCAAGCGTTCGGACTCCTTTATGTTTTTATTATACTTATTCATAAGCTCAACATTATATGCGACAGCTAATTTCGTCATAGTTCCGGCATTAGACCCAAGGATACTCGCCTTAATCTCTTTAAACGCTTTTACCTCACCACCTACAATTTTCCCTTTTCTCCCTTTAACTTTCACATTACCATAAGAAAGGATAGAGCAGTTAATAACTTCTCCTCCGATAATTATATCCCCTTTAGCTTCAATCACCTGGCCTTCGGCAAATTTTATGTAGATGTCACCCCCCGCTTTCATAACACCCAAACCCTTGCCAAAAAAGCCTCCTTTTACCATAATGTTGCCCTTGATATCTATATTACAATCTTCAACATTACCATATACCTCTAAATCTCCATCAGCCTTAATCTCAAACCCTGCTTTAACATCTCCGGTGACTCTAACCGAACCCAGACAATCAATATTGCCCACATTGAAATCAACATCACCGGTAATAACCATAACGTCATTAACGGAAACTTTTTCATACAAATAGACAATAGCACCACTGGCAGTGGCAATTAAACTTAGACCATCTTCTGATACTTTGGTATTGGCTCCATTTTTAAAGGGAAAATCAAGTCCATCTGCTCCTTTGATATTTTTACCAAAGATATTAATTCCCGGTTCACCAGGTTTGGGTGGGATTTTGGTAACCAGAACCTTCCCTTTTTCCACATTTTGAATAAAATTAATATTTTTATAATCTATCCGACCATCTTCATCAATTTGCGGAGTATGATTTTGGGTAGTATCAAAGTGATATATAAATTCCGAGTTATGTCCTCTTTTGGGAAATTCTCCTTGTGCAATTTTTATGGGTTTGTTATAAATTTGATTATTAACAACTTTATTTACGGCCTCCTCATCAATACCATAAACTATCCCTTTTTTATTGATCTCTGCCATTATTTCTTCAACAGTAACCGGAGGATCTTCAGGTAGAGGTTTGCGTATTAAAACCGTAGCTGACATGGAATTTTTTTCGACGGTAATAAATACTCTTGTCTTTTTAGAAATATTTTGTGAATTTGTGTCAGTTACCGCCACGATTAAACCTTTCTTAAAAACCCTTTTTTATCCTTCGGATTGGCTTGTTGATACCAGAAAACCCTTTCCACTATCAAACTAATTTCCTGACTTCTAAACGGTTTGGTGATATATTCATTGGCACCCATGGTCAAAGCATTCTTCACGGTATAAGTATCACCGTAAGCGGTCATCATAATAATATTCATTTTGGGATAATTTTTCTTTACATGTCTCAAAAGTTCAAAACCATTCATCCGAGGCATTTTTATATCCGAAATCATCAAACTCGCTTCTTCTGTTTTTAATTTCTGTAAAGCATCAACACCATCTTTAGCGGTAATAATTTTATATCCGTTATTAGTGAGAATTTTTTTTAGCAAATCTCTTATCATCTTTTCATCATCGACAACCATTATCTTGTTTGTTTTATCCATCTTTGCCCTATCTGTTTTATTAACCATACCTTAACTTTGGCATCAAATAAAAATCTATTTTTTTAAGGTAGTGGTCAACTCGGCAATAAAATTTTCAAGCATTATTGGCTTGTACATAACACTACACGCCCCCGAAATACCCGCCTCATTAATAATTTTATCTGTGGCGTTTCCGGTGATAATCATTACTTTTAAATGAGGGGATATTTTTTTTATTGCCGACAACACCTCCAACCCTGACATTTCCGGCATAATTAAATCCAAAGTAACCAGATCATAATTATTTGATTTTACTTTCTCAATAGCTTCTATGCCATCATGTGCCAAATCCACAACAAAGGCTTCCGTTAGTTCACAGAAGTCTTTGAATACATCCTGAACCCATTTCTCATCATCAACAATAAGGACTTTGAACGGAGAACCATTCTCAAGTGACATTTTGTTCAATTTTTGAATATACGTTTGGGGCATATTAATCCGCCTTTAATGAATTATTAACTATTTATCTCTATCAATATGTTATATTTATATATCGTCAGTTTACTAATATTATTAAAGCTCCACTTTTGTGGAAACAACAAGAAGATAACCGCCTCACCTTATAATTGATTGTTACTCATTGTGTTATGCCGTTATATCCTTTTTGTCGGTCTTTTCGTTCAAACTCCAAAGAATTTGATTACATTGTTTAACTATATCTTTTAGCTTAATTTCCAAATGATCTTTTAAATTTGAATCCGAGGGAAGTTCATAAACCATTTTTTCCATATTACGAGCGGCATTTATTATGTTTGTCAGTTCATGTACAACTTTCACGGTACCGTTAACCAATCTGATAAACTCCGGTTCCATCTGGTTTATAACATCCGAATTAGTTTTAGATTTGGCTAAATATATGGCAATATTGATAGCTAAGTTCTTAACTTCTTCACCCAATTCTTCAACCTGTCGTAACACTTTCAATTGATCTTGACTGTTATTATCTGTCATCATAAATATCTATTAACTCCTTAATTTTTTGTTTTAACGGCTCGATATCAGATGACTTAATAACATAAGCATCAGCCATCCAAGACTTAAAATCGGACTTATAGATTGAATAAGCAGAATTTAAGATGGTCATCGTGTGGGGAGACAATTCCTTTATTTGACTAATCAACTCCAATCCGGACATATCGGGCATTTCAATATCAATGATAGCCACCCGATATTTCTTTTTTATGACTTCCTCAAGAGCGTCTTTGGCGGAAGCGACAAGAGAAACTTCATATCCCTCCCTATCCAATTCTTTTTTATACAAGAGTCGAATATTTTTATCATCATCAATAACGATAATATTAGGTAACAATTCAATTCTCCTTATATAATGGAAGTTGGACATACAAAACCGGTAATCCGTCAGGTCTTACAAAAAATCCAAACTCCCCTCCGTGAAATTTAATTACTTCGCCGGCAACAAGGATGGATAAGCGTTGAGAAGCTTTATTTTCAACGAATATGTTTTTTAATACGGGAATAATTTTTTCTCTATATTTCTTTTCGGCAAAGATACTTATATTCAAATGAGCTTTATTATCTTTTTGTTCAACATAAATTTCCGCTCTTCCGGGCGGAATCAAATCTTCCGCAACCAATTTAAACAACTGATAAAAAGCATAAGACAATTGATCGAAATTACCATAAACGGTCATATCCGCATAAATTTTAGAAAGATGGATATGGATTTTTGTCTGATGGAGCCTACTCAATAACAGCTCCAGATTGGTTTCAATCAATTTTGAAAAACTAATGGCGCAGCTATCATTTTTGCTTGCTTTGGAAATTTTGAGAACATGATTGAGAACCGATTCCGCTCTTTGCGTTTCCGTGGTGATGATATTGAGATATTCTTTTTGTTCATCGGTAACTCCCGCCTTGGTCATCAGACTGGCAAAACCACCAATGACAGTCAAAGGATTACGGAGTTCATGAGCGATAGACGAAGTCAATTCTCCGATAACTGACATTTTTTCAATTTTAATAAGTTGTTCTTGAGAATTTTTCAACAGCATATTCATGCGTTCTAATTTTTGTGTTTGTTCTTTTTGCTGTCTATATAATTCCGCTCTTTCCATAGCTACGGCAGCTTGATTGGCTAAAATTTGTAAAAGCCGGACAGAATTATTGGAAATTGGTTTGCGAGTTATATAATTATCGGCAACCAACAACCCTTTTAGCTTATCTTTACTTACCATAGGGACTAAGGCGATATCTTTGGTGCCTAATTTATCTACCAAAATTGAAGTTAGCGGATCCAAATCATTTACCTTTCCCAGATTAATCCAGGCACTTCGCTGACATATTTTACTCAATAAAGAATCCTTGCTTAAATCAAAGACCAATTCTTTTATTAAAATATTAAGAGCTTTATCTTGTTGCGATTTATCAATTGTTTCGTTATCAAGCATCTCACTCAAAGAAAGACGCATGGATTCGAGATTTTTCCAAATACTGCCCGCTTCCTCCGCCGAAGAAGGTCCCACCGCCATATGTCCCCTTAGTTTAACAGAGTCGTTATCATACAAAAACAAAAAAGCACGATTAAAGCCCAATCCCTGTGATGCGGTAGCACTGGTTAAAATCAGATTGAGTATTTGATTCAAACTATTCGAGGATGATAAAGCGGTCGAAACATCTGACAATATTTGTAATTCTTCAATATAAAAATTATTTTCCTCGCCAAGTACTTTGCTATTTTGGGTATCTTCAATGATACCAAAAATATAACCATTCCCATTATCTCTGTAATTTATTCTCTGACAAAAAATATTTAATGAAATATATTTACCCTGAAAATTGGTACCGCTGATATTTTTTTTCTTAAATACAGTGGTGCCGTTTCTGATTTTATCGAACTGTTCCATTAAACCGGTAGCAAGAATATTATCAATTTTAGAAATATGACAATTCTTCCACCCATTGTCTTCATCTATTCCTAATATATCTGCAACCGCTTGATTATATTGAACTAAAAAACCCTCTTCGTTCAATAAAAACAAACCCACGGAAATGTTACTTAAATCTTCCCAAAGAAATGAATCTTTTGTTTTAGAAATATCTGTCGTAATTATATCATTCATTTTTTTACTACCATATAGTCTATCTTTTCTTTCTGTGTATTATGGTCCTCAAATGTATGGTCAATCTGTCGGTTAATTTCCAATATCATTTGATTGGCTTTGCTAATATCCAAAGCGGCTTGTTCCATATGCTTTAAGCGGCTCAAAGTCTTTTGCTTAATGACCGTATTCCCCGCCAACATATACTGAATATTACCAATGATAATCGAAAGAGAATTATTGATTTGATGAATAATAGATGCTGTTTGTCGGGCAATATTGACAGCCTCCCGAGGATAGATTCTTTCGCTTTTTATTTTCAGCAGCTCATTTTTATCCTTTTCATCTTGAGCTTTTAAATCATCATATCTTTTTTGATAGATGACTTTTGATAATGAAAAAGCAATCTGGCCGGCTATGGTTGACATTAACTGGACGTCCTCACGGTCAAAGGAATCGGGTTCTCTATTGCCTAAGTTGATAACACCAATAATTTCTTTTCCCAATGATATCGGTACCGACATAAAGGAAGCAAAGTCTTTATCGGGATCAAAACCGCTCTTTCGAGAGCGATTGGATAAAAGCATAGGTTTCATGCTATCTGCGGCCCATCCCGATACCCCTTCTCCCTTGCTAAGCTCCAAAAAACCCAGAACTTCCACTTTTTCCCTAAAACTGGCAATATGTTCCAATTTCTTTTTTCCCAAGTTATATAAATATAAAGAAGCCGCATCGAATTTAATTAATTTTTTCAGTTTGTTTAAGACTTTTTCACCGAAAGTATTATCGAGTTTTTTATCTTGGCATATTTGACCAATTTCATTTACGGTATGCAAAAAATCTAAAAATTCTTTTTTGTGTAGCAGTTTTTTCACAGTAATTTTCTCATCGACTTAAAATCTTACTCCGACTATATTTCGTACCCGCTTTGAAAGTCGCTTACTTAATTTCTCTTCAAGTTCATCAAAAAAAGCTATTTTCGCCGGAGCGGTAAGATGAAGATCGGGATCATTGATATCATCATCCATCGTAGCTTGAAATATACGAGGACCTTTTTGTGTGACGCTAAACGGTTCGGCAATCAACAAGGCTCCCCGTTTTAAATCTATAAAACGAATTTCTCCTTCAATTATTCCCACTGTTTCATATTTATGAAAAATTAAGGGGAGATTAAAAGATTTATGCCTCTCCAATCCTTCTTTTGTAATTTTAACCACCATCAGATAATGTCCGCCCACTTCCCTGCCCCAGTCTATAAGACTGTCAATATTATAATAAGAATTAGGAAAAGCAGGCTGAACGGTTTCATTATTATTGGTCACAACAACTCTTACGGCAGGCCAGCGGCTCAAATCACAGGTCAGTTTTTGCTCCACTTGGGAATCGCTCCATGCCAGAGGAGAGGAAATGACATGTAATAATATCTCTTTATGAGAAAGCTCTGACGCATAACCGATAGTTGATAATAAAACTGTCACTAAAATCATAGATATTGTTTTCATAAATCTATCCATTTAATGAGTAACTTCGGGACGATATAAATACTTACTTAAAGTTTCTTGAACCTTTTGTTCAAAATCAGCAACATCCGTTGTGTTAAACTCTAACTCGGTTTTCGATAATCTGTCTTGGAGAAATTCTTGAGAGACGAACTCTATACCGGCAAGGTAAAATTTTTCGTCTTTATCAACCCGTCTAACAAGACCCAAAACATCGGACATAATGATATTGTCTTGTAAAGTAAACTGTAGAAGCACAACATCATCTTCATAGACAGGTTCTTCAAGCTCTACCAGCATACCCCCTGCGGAAATATTTAGAATAGTCCCTTGAATTTTATAACTATCCTCTTCCGGTGATGGTTGATAGTAGCGTCCTTGAAGCATTTTCATCATCACGGGGGAAGATATTTCCAAACGGATGAAGCGGCGTTTGTTTTCCACAGACACTTTGAACGGTTTTTTTGCCATGATGTTTTTGTTATTCATATCAACATCAGATACATGTTTTAATTTGGTCATTTGAGACATTTTAATCCTCCTGTTTTTTTATTTTTGCATCCTTGCAGTCAATTTTTTTTCCAATTCCGCTCTTTTGGAAACACTGTATTGAAAAACTACCGGGGGAAGTTGTTTAAGAGTTAGCTGCGGGAAATGGATTTCTTTTTTTTCGGTAACGATAAATTCTACCCCGATATTAAAATGATATTTGTCCATCGGATAACTGTAACAAACCTTACCTACGATTAACCTCGGAAATTCAATATCCATAGCTTCGATGTTCAATAAAAGGTAAGTGGTGTTGGTTAAATGTGAAGGAAAAGTAAGCATTATTCCTCCACTGGAAAGATTCAAAGAATCTGTCTCTATCCAGCGAAGACGGGATATATTATTTTTATTAAAAGTTTGAGCTGAAATTACCGCGCACTTAACCCGCTGGGAGATGTTAAAACGATGGAATCTCCTCCGCAAAAGAGGAATCATATATTTACCGAGTTTAATATGGCATTGTCCATGAGAATTTCTTCTTAAGGTGGCGGGTACCGACACTCGCTGACCTTTATAAAGGAATTGAACAATAATTTCTTGATCATCAAATAACTTATCCAATAGGGAAACGCTGCCACTATGATCAATGGACAGAATGTGTTCATTCACCAAAACAACTTTACTCTTTATGGGTTTACCTTGATACTTTTCGGAAAAGATGATAATCTCTCTACCCACCAAAGAGGATAGATCCATTTCAAGGGAATTAATCACTCCTTCTTTCTTTTTTTCATCCATAACCATTTTATATCAGCCCTTTTTTGCGCATTTCTATTTGTTGATGAAATATAAAATTGATTAACTGATTTTGAGTGAATCGATCAAATAATGTTATGCTATGCGGTAAAAGTTTTATTTGTTTTTTCTCGAGATGTAATGACAGATGATCGGCACGAATAAACTCCACACCGCTATAATATTTTTTATCCTCTTCATAAGTTCTACGACATATCGCCGCTACAGGTTGAGCAATGTTCAACTTGGAAAATACATCGGAAGTAAAAACAATTATATCTGATGGTTTTATCTTTTCGACACATTCCAAAAGCATTCCTCCCCCGCTGATATTAACGCTGGAAGCGTTAAACCATTTGAACTTACCGTCTTTATCCAGAGAATCGATAAAAGCTGCCCGCAAATGACAAAACATATCGATACGCACAAATTGTCTTCGTTGTACACGGGTTATATCTTTCGGAGGAGAAAGAAGGTAAGCAATATTTTTCTTGTCCTTAATCTTCTTAATTCGTGAAGAGAATTGATAAACGGCATCTTTTTTTGTTACCAAAACGACAACGGGGCTATCGTCCCTGAGAAGAGTTTTTCCTTCTTGAAATTCCGGAGGAGTTATGACAATATCATCATTGACAAAATCTTCTATACGAGCTTGATAGATTCCTTTGTTATCATCATCACCGATAATAATTTCTATCTTTTCCCAAATCTTTAAAGGTTGGGATATTTGAGGAAGGACCAATTGCACTTTTACACTACCAAAATCTCAAGCAGATTTCAGCGCCTCCATATTTGCTTTACCTTGCTCTACGGCCAACTCCAGAATCTTTCTGGCTAAGGCGGTACGTGATTTATCGTTCCTGTTTTCGTAAATAAATGTCTGACCATACTTAATCGTGCTGTTAAAATACTGACGAGCTCCATCGTAATCACCAATCCGACGAGATAGTTCGGCAATCAAATAAGACGCTTGTATCTGCTGATTACCCGGTGATATGTCTCGGCCGCTGGAAAAGGCTTGTTTATAATAATAAACCGCTCGTTCCAAAGCTTCTCGTTCATTGGTCACTATGTCTTTCCAGTCTTTTTTGAACGCCAATAAAAACTCATCGAAGGAATGATAAGAACCAAAGACAATATTATCTCCCGAGGAATCCCCACCCAAAGCAACAGCACGGTATTCGTCCATTAACTGTTTGAATTGCTCCAGTTTTTTCTTGGTATCACCAAGAGACTGTTTAACGGAAGATAGTTCTGCATTAAATTTATCACGATACGGATAAATCTGAGATTTAATATCAGCGGA
>Ga0114931_10010793_pt1 | contig 10841 bp, 9 predicted proteins | sample 2SBtaG_FD_89579 | JGI IMG/M metagenome (GOLD analysis project Ga0114931, IMG submission 89579) | Deep subsurface microbial communities from Kolumbo volcano to uncover new lineages of life (NeLLi) - 2SBTROV14_V59a metaG | ecosystem: Environmental > Aquatic > Marine > Volcanic | place: Kolumbo...
CGATCGCCTGCTTGGTGATCGCCCGGTGAGGATGATCGCGGTCATAACCGAGGCAGTCGAAGGCCATCAGCGCGTAGGCCATGGCCGGGAAGATGCCGCCGAGCCCGTCCTCGCCGTTGAGCCGCTCAACGACGAAGCTCTCGGCGGCCGCGATCGCCCGTCGCCGCCGGCGCTTGGGAAACATCGGCTCGACCACGCGCAGCACGCGATCGATGGCCAGGAAGGCCGCCGCCACCGGTCCACGATCGGCGAAGTAATGGCGCTCCTGCTCGGGCGGGACGGTGAACAGTTCCCGGACGTCGATGCGCCGGGGATTACGCGCCAGCGGTCGGTAGGCCATGACGATGAGCAGCGGCACGATCACGGTGCGCGACCAATACGAGACCTTGTCGAGGTGGAAGGGGAACCGCTTCGGCAGCAGCATGATCTCGACCGGCATCACCGGCACCGCGCGCCACGGCACCTGGCCAAAGAGGGCCAGCGCGATGCGGGTGAAGATGTTGGAGCGGGCCGCCCCGCCGTGGGCCAGTATGGCCTTGCGGGCGCGGCGCATATGCGGCGCGTCGGGGCTGTCGCCGACCAGCTTGAGGGCGAGATAAGCCTTGACCGAGCAACTGATGTTGAAGTCGCCGTCGTGAAACAGCGGCCAGCCGCCGTGGTCGGCCTGAAGACCGCGAATATGATCGGCCAGAATGGCCTCGACCTCGTGGTCGATCTCGTCGAGGAAATGCTCGAGCATGATGTATTCGGCCGGGATGGTGGCGTCGGCCTAAGGTCGAAGACCCAATGCCCGTCCTTGGCCTGGAGCGCCTTGAGAGCGGCGGCGGCATCGTCGATGGTCGCCTCGAGGCGGTCGTCGAGCGCGCCATCGCCGGCCGGCCGCCGCGCGCCAGGGGCGAGATCGCGCATCAACGGTTCGCGCCGCGCCCGAGCCATCGTCATATCCAGGGAATCCGGCATATCAATCAAGACCGACGGGTTGGGGCCGTCACGCACTCGCTTTCTTGGCCGCGTCCTCGCGACCAAGCGCCGCCAGCACCGTGGCGACGATATCGGGCGCCTTGAGACCGGCGTCCTCGTACATGCCTTCGGGCGTGCCATGGGCGACGAAGCGATCGGGCAGCATCATCGGCCGCAGCTTGAGCCCGGCGTCGAGCATGCCGTTGGTGGCGAGTTCATGCAACACCTGTGACGCGAAACCGCCGATCGAGCCTTCCTCGATGGTCACCAGAACCTCGTGCTCGCGCGCCAAACGCGCCAGCAGGTCGCGGTCGAGCGGCTTGGCGAAACGGGCGTCGGCGACGGTCGTCGACAGGCCGCGCGCGGCGAGATCGTCTGCTGCCTGGAGGCATTCGCCCAATCTGGCACCGAACGACAGCAGCGCCACCGTGGTCCCTTCGCGCAGCACCCGCCCCTGGCCGATCGGCAGGACCGATCCGCGATCGGGCAAGGCCACGCCGATACCGTTGCCGCGCGGGTAACGCACCGCCGAGGGCCGGTCGTCGATGGTCGCCGCGGTCGCCACCATGTGCATGAGCTCAGCCTCGTCGGCGGCGGCCATGATGACGAAACCGGGCAGAGTCCCGAGATAGGCTACGTCGAAGCTGCCGGCGTGGGTGGGGCCGTCGGCGCCGACCAGCCCGGCGCGGTCGATGGCGAAGTGGACCGGCAGGGATTGCAGGGCGACGTCGTGGACGATCTGGTCGTAGGCGCGCTGCAGGAAGGTCGAGTAGATCGCCGCGAAGGGCTTGAAGCCCTCGGTGGCGAGGCCGGCGCAAAAAGTCACCGCGTGCTGCTCGGCGATGCCGACGTCGAAGCAGCGGTCGGGAAAGCGCTCGGCGAACTTGTTGAGCCCGGTGCCCGACGGCATCGCCGCGGTCACCGCGAGAACGCGATCGTCGGCCTCGGCCTCGGCGATCAGCGCCTTGGCGAAGACCGAAGTGTAGCTCGGCGCCTTGGCCTCGGACTTCATCTGCTTGCCGGTGACCACGTCGAACTTGCCGACGCCGTGATATTTGTCGGCCGACTTCTCGGCCGGGGCGTAGCCGTGCCCCTTCTGGGTGACGACATGGATCAGGATCGGGCCTTCCTCGTCGTCGTCGCGAACGTTTTTCAGGACCGGCAACAGGTGGTCGAGATTGTGGCCGTCGATGGGGCCGACGTAATAGAAGCCGAGTTCCTCGAACAAGGTGCCGCCGGTGACCAGGCCACGGGCATATTCCTCGGCCCGGCGGGCGGCCATTTCCAGCGACCGCGGGAATTTCTTGGCCATGACCCGACCGAGATGGCGGATCGAGCGGTAGGGCCGCGACGAAATAGTGCGTGAGAGATAGGCGCTCATGGCGCCGACCGGCGGCGCGATCGACATGTCGTTGTCGTTGAGGATGACGATCAGCCGGGTATCCATCGAACCGGCGTTGTTCATCGCCTCGTAAGCCATGCCCGCCGACATGGCGCCGTCGCCGATGACCGCGATCACCCGGTTGTCGCGACCCAACCGGTCGCGCGCCACGCACATGCCGAGACTGGCCGAGATCGAGGTCGAGCTATGGGCCGCGCCGAAGGGATCGTAAACGCTTTCCGAGCGCTTGGTGAAACCGTAGAGACCGCCCGGCTGACGGAGGGTGCGGATACGGTCGCGCCGTCCGGTGAGGATCTTGTGCGGATAGGCTTGGTGACCGACATCCCAGACCAGGCGGTCGCGCGGCGTGTCGAACACGTAATGCAGCGCCACCGTCAGCTCGATCACCCCGAGGCTGGCGCCGAGATGACCGCCGGTCACCGACACCGCGTCGATGGTTTCGGCCCGGAGTTCCTGGGCGAGCTGGCCGAGTTCCGCCACCGAGAAGGCGCGGATATCGCCCGGGTCGTTCACCGTGTCTAGGAGAGGCGTCTCGATCGGTTTCGAATTCATTGGTTATCCCCCGGCGACGGGTCGCGTTCGTTAAACCGCCGCCGTCAACTCTATTACCGCCGTCACTAGTTCGATACCTACCATCGCAAGTTCTTTATTTCGTCGGCAAGTCCCCGAAAAACTTGGCATACACATACCGCGACCATCGGCCCAAGGCAAGACATGGCCCGGGCCATTCGGTGAAGAACGGCATATATCGCCCAAATTCGACGCCTTTATCACAAGGTTTTGATATCGAACGGCGTATTCGGCCATGACGCCGTCGAACGTCGGTCCGCGCGCACCGCATTGCATATGGCCATCGCCGGGGCCGAGGGCAAGGTGGACAAGCGTGGCAATACTTCACGCTCGGCATGCACCACGTCTTTCGCGAAGTCGAATTCGCTCCCGGGCAGGCCGGCCATGTCCTCGATCAGCTTGAAAAAGCCCATCGATTCGCCTCGATAGTCATGACCACCATTCCCACCTAGTGCAACTCGACCGGGATTCCAGTGCGCGCGTGGAGCCGGGCCGGCTCGTCGTCGTCAAAGCACCGCGTGGCGTAGGGCGATCCACAGCTTTTCGGCCTTGGCCAGGTTGAGTGGCGGATCGAGCCGGCGCCAGCCGCCGCCGATCAGACGATCGAGCAGGCGCGCATAGACGACCATCATGATGACCGCCGGCCGCAGCGCCGCGCGGTCGGCCGGCGCCATCGCGGCCAGCATCGCGCGCGCCGCGGCGAAGCGCGCCTGGGCGATCCGGGCCAGCGCCGCGCAAGCCTCGGGCAGGGCCGGATGGGCAACCGCGCGAGCGGGATCGCGGCTCTCGATGCCGGCGGCGTCGAGCAGCTCGGCGGGCAGATAGAGCCGGCCGTCGGCGGCATCCTCGGCCACGTCGCGAAGGATATTCGTGAGCTGAAGCGCCTGGCCGACGGTGAGCGCGAAGTCGTCGGCATGGGCATCGCGACAGCCGAAAATCCGCACCGACAGCAGCCCGACCGCGCCGGCGACGCGCGCGCCATAGAGTTCGAGCGTGGCCATGTCGGGCGCGCGCAAGGGTCCGGCGGCATCCATCGCCACCCCGTCGAGAATGGCGTCGAAATCGCGCCGCCGGAGCCCGAAAGCGGCGATCGGCGCCTCGAGCGCCCGCGACAGGGCGCGCCGGGGATGGCCGTCGAACAAGGCGTCGAGCTCGCCCCGCCATTGGTCGAGGGCGAGGCGCTTGGCGGCCAATTCGCCGGGGCCGTCGGCGATATCGTCGACCTCGCGGCAATAGGCGTAGACCGCGAACATCGCCTCGCGCCGGGGGCGGGGCAGCAAGCGCATCGCCCAATAAAAGGAACTGCCCGAGCGGCGCACGCGCCGGCGGGCGAAATCGGCGATCCCGGGCGGGGTCTCGCCGGGCGCGGGCGGGCGCGCGACGGTGGCGCGCAGCACCCCCTTGGCGACGCAGACCAGCTTTCGCAAGGGTGTCAGCGTCACCCGCTCGGCCAAGGGGTCGCGGTCGCGCAGCTCGATCGCCAAGCGTTCGGCCACGGCGAAGATCACCGCCGCCTCGCGCCGCATGCCGCCGTGGCGGATGGCGCCGGGCAGGGCGCGAGCAAGGGCGATCAACTCATCGACCCCGTCGAGCACCCGGTCGAGCACCCAGCGCAGGCCCGGCGAGGCCGCCGGCGAGGCCAGATCGGCGAGCGGCACCCCGGCGGCGGCGAGCAGATCGCGCGGCAGATAGACGCGGTCGATGTCGCGGTAATCGTCCTGGCAATCCTGCAGGTGATTGATGATCTGAAGCGCCGTGTAAAGCGCGTCCGATACGGCGTGGGTGGCCGCGTCCTCGCCGTGGAGATCGAGCAGGAAACGCCCCACCGGATTGGCCGAGAGGCGACAATAGCCGACCAAATCGTCCCAATCGTCATAGCGGTTCTTGGTCGCGTCCTGGACGAAGGCGCGCAACAGATCGCGGGCGTGATCGATGGGGACCCCGGTCTCGGCCAGGACTTGGCGCAGTTCGGCCGCCGCCTCGCAGCCCGGCGCCACCGGCGTTTCGCCGGCGAGCGCGGCGTCGACCGCCGCCAAGCGGGCGATCTTCTCGTCGGCTGAAAGGCCCGGGCTGTCGGCGATGTCGTCGGCGCCGCGAACGACACGATAGAACAGCGCCACCTTCGGCCTCAGCGCCGCCGGCAACAGCCACGACCCGACCGGAAAGTTCTCGTCGCCCGCGCCCTTGCCCGAGGCCGCCGATGGCGCGTCGGTCTCGCTCATGCCCTCTCCGTCGTCGCCGGTTGGATCATGCCCCTTCACTTAGCATGGCCGGGCGCCGCCGCCCACCGCCGCGCGGATTTGAAATGCCCCCGTCGCTAGGCTATCCTCCGGTCCGGCATGGCGGGGGAACGACCGTTTCGCGGGGATGCGTCGACCGCCAATTCATACGACACATAATAAGGAGGCACGTGAAATGCTGAAACGGCTATGCGCGATCCTTATCGCCACCGTCGCGGCGGTCGGCTTGACGTCGGTTGCGGCCGACGCCGGGACTCTCGATAAAATCATCAAGCGCGGCAAGATCGTGGTCGGCGTCAAGGCCGATTACAAGCCCTGGGGCTTCCGCGACACCTCGGGCGCCATCGTCGGCATGGAGCCCGACCTCGCCAAGGATGTCGCCGATACCCTGGGCGTCGAGCTCGAACTGATCCCGGTGCAGTCGTCTAACCGCATGCAGTTCCTGCAGCAGGGCAAGATCGATCTGATGATCGCCACCATGTCCGACCGCGCCGACCGGCGCAAGGTGGTGGGCATCATCCAACCCAATTACTACACCTCGGGCACCAACGTGATGGCCGCCAAGAGCCAAGGCTTCACCCGCTGGGAAGACCTGCGCGGCAAGCCGGTGTGCGGCAAGCAGGGCGCGTTCTACAACAAGATCGTCGAGAAACGCTATGGCGTGAAGGTCGTCGCCTTCGTCGGCAACGCCGAAGCCAAGCAGGCGCTCAAGGACGGCCGCTGCGTCGCCTGGGTCTACGACGATTCGTCGATCATGTCGGACCTCTCGACCCCGGCCTGGGCCGACTACGAGATGCCACTGCCGACCGAGGACGACAACCCCTGGGGCATCGCCGTCCCGCTCGCGGAGCGCGACCAGCTTTACGGCCGCTTCATGTCGGGCATGATCTTCAACTGGCATCAAAGCGGGCGCCTGATCGCGCTCGAGAAGAAGTGGGGCATCCAGCCCACCGCCTATCTCCAGGCCATGCACGAGAAGTTCAAGGACTGGCTCGCCAAGTAGAGGCGACGGGGCGGCGCGACGCGGGTCGCGCCGCCCCCCTACCCCGCATCACCCGGGCGGACGGATAAGACGTGGACGCGGTCTACGAGTGGTTTCGCTGGCTCTATGACCAGCACGGCATCAACCTCGTCATCTTTTACGAGCCCTATGAACGCGAGCGTTTCGTCAGTGGGCTGATGACGACGATTTATCTGTCGCTCGCCTGTTTGTTCTTCAGCTTCATCATCGGCGTCGTCGGGGCCTGGCTTCAAGGCTCGCGGCTCCGGTTCACGCGGCAGATCGTTCAGGGCTACATCCAGTTCTTCCGCAACACGCCGCCCTTGATCCAGCTTTATTTCTTCTACTTCGCGCTCGGCGTCTACACGCCGTCCTACGACGCCGGCGGCTGGCGGGAGCCGATCATCGGCAGCTTCGGCTGGGCGGTGATCTCGCTCTCGTTCTTCGCCGGCGCCTTCAACGTGGAAATCTTCCGGGCGGGCATCGAGGCGGTCCCCTCGGCCACCATCGAGGCCGCCGAATCGCTCGGCTACAGCCGGCTCAAGACCTATATCCACGTGGTTCTGCCGCTCGCCTTCCGGGTCTCGCTGCCGGCGCTCAACAACAACCTCGTCAACCTGGTCAAGACGACCACCCTGGCCTACGCCATCGCCGTGCCGGAGATGATGTACACCGCCAACCAGATATGGTCCGACAACGTCAACGTGCCCGAGATGATGGTCGTCCTGTTCCTGGTCTATATCGTCCTGGTCGGCCTCTTGGTATGGGGCATGCACCGTTGGGAGCGGGCCATACGCATCCCCGGCTATGGCGCATGAGCGGGACGCGACCGACCACCGATCTCGCGGTGCTGACGCCGGCGGCCGACCGTCTCGCCCGCGCTGTCGAGGCGGAGCGCTCGGGCGGTGGCTTCGCGCTCCGCTTGCGCGCCCGCCACGGGGTCTGGCTGGGGATCGCCTTCCTGCTCGCCGCCGGCGCCGCCGAAGCGCAGATCGGGCCGCTTCCCGACCAAGGCGTTTTCGCCACCCTGTGGCGCTGGATACCATTCCTGCTCAAGGGCTTCACGCTCAACCTGATCATCAGCTTCGGAGCCATGGCCATCGGCACCGCCCTCGGCGCCGTGCTCGGCCTGGCCCAGATCTCGCTGCTGCCGCCGGTGCGTGTCGGCTCATGGATCGCCACCCAGTTCTTCCGCAACTCGCCGTGGCTGGTGCTGCTGTTCGCGATCATGCTGCTGTTCCCCTACGAGATCAGGATCGGCGACGCGATCATCCCGATCCCCGACTGGGTCAAGGCGGTGATCGGCTTCTCGCTGCCGATCATGGCCAATATCTCGGAAGTGGTGCGGGGCGCCGTGCAGTCGATCCCCTCGGGCCAATGGGAATCGGCCGAATCGCTGGCCTTCAGCCGCCGCCAGACGCTGTGGATGATCATCCTGCCGCAATGCATCAAGCGGATGATCCCGCCGTGGATGAACTGGTACGCGATCCTGACCATGGCCACGCCCCTGGCCTCGATCCTGGGCGTCGAGGAAGCGGTCAATCTCACCCAGCAGGCGCTGGTCGCCGAGGACAGCCGAACCGAACTGCTGGCCCCGTTCTATCTTTTTCTGCTGATTATCTTTTTCCTCTACTGCTATCCGATCGCGCGCCTGACGCAGCGGTTGGAGCGGCGGTTCACGGTTAAGAATTGAGGGGGCGAAGCCATGGGCGCAAGCGCCGGCTGGACGGCCGATCAACCGATCGTCGCCATCAAGGATGTTCATAAGTCCTTCGGCGCGCTCAAGGTGCTCGAAGGGGTCACGATCGACGTCGCCAAGGGCGAGGTGATCTGCATCATCGGCCCCTCGGGCTCGGGTAAATCCACCCTTTTGCGCTGCATTAACGCCCTGATCCCGATCGACGGCGGCTCGATCAAGGTCGAGGGCCAGGAGGTTCGCGATCCGGCGCTCGACAAGCTGGAATTGCGCAAGAAGGTCGGCATGGTGTTCCAGCAATACAATCTGTTTCCCCACAAGACGGCGCTGGAAAACGTCATGATGGCGCCGATCCACGTCCTCAAGCAGGACCGGATCGAGGTCGAGACGCGGGCCTACGCGCTGATGGCCAAGGTCCGCCTCGAAGGCAAGGAAGGGAGCTATCCCGGCGAGCTCTCGGGCGGCCAGCAACAGCGCGTCGCGATCGCCCGCTCGCTGGCCATGAATCCCGACATAATGCTGTTCGACGAGGTCACGGCGGCGCTCGACCCGGAGACCGTCAAGGAGGTGCTGGTCACCATCCGCGACCTCGCCGAGGAAGGCATGACCTGCCTTCTGGTCACCCACGAAATGGGCTTCGCCCGCGAGATCGCCGATCACATCTACTTCACCGATCGCGGCGTGATCGTCGAGCACGGCCCGCCGGCGACCTTCTTCACCGAGGCCAGCGATCCGCGCACCCGCGAATTCCTAAGCCAGATATTGTAACCCGCCGAGGAAGGATCGCGCGATGTACCGACCGCCCCATTTCGACGAGACCGAGCCCGAGGCCCCGCGCGCGTTGATCCGCGCCCATCCCTTGGCCACCCTGGTGACGATCAACGGCGGCCAGCCCAAGGCCGGGCACCTGCCGATGCTGCTCGATGCCGACAACGGCGGCGTTCTGCGCGGCCATTTGGCGCGAGCCAACGACCAATGGCGCTACATCGACCCGGGCATCGACGCGCTGGCCATCTTCACCGGCGCCGAGGGCTATGTCTCGCCGTCCTGGTACGCGACCAAGGCCGAGACCGGCAAGGTGGTCCCCACCTGGAACTACGCCGCCGTCCACGTTCGCGGGCCGCTCCGGGTGATCGAGGATCGCGACTGGCTGGCGCGCTTCTTGCGCCGCCTGACCGAGCGCCACGAGGCCGGCGGCGACGCGCCCTGGCGGGTCGACGACGCGCCGGCCGGCTTCATCGCCGCCCAGATGCGCGGCATCGTCGGCATCGAAATTTCGGTTCGCTCGATCGAGGGCAAATGGAAAATGAGCCAGAACCGGCCCGAGCGCGACCGTCGCGGGGTCGTCGCCGGCCTCGACCGGATCGGAACCGAAGCGGCGGCCGCGCTCGCCCGCGACGTCGCCCGGTGCGGCGGCCTCGACTGATCCCATGCCGCGCCTGTTGCCGCTCGCCGACGGCGTCGCCGGTCGGCTCTACCTCTCGGCCATGCCCGGGCGCGGCGACGGCTTCGCGGCGGCCCGCGAGCGTCTGGTCGCGCGCGAGATCGGCCTGGTCGTCTGCCTGACCCCCGACGACGAGATCAGGCGCGCCGCCCCCGACTACGCCCGGGCCATCGACCGCGGCGCCCTGCCCTGGCGCCATCGCGCCTTTCCGATCGCCAACTTCGGCATCGCCGACGTGCCCATTGACTATCTCGCCCTGGTCACCGACGTCGCCGATGAATTGCGCGCCGGCGAGCGGGTGCTGATCCACTGCTACGCCGGCATCGGCCGCACCGGCACGCTGGCGACCGCCGTGCTGATGGCGCTGGGCTTGACCGAAAGCAAGGCCCGCCGGCGCGTCATCCAAGCCGGCTCTTGTCCCGAAACCCCGGGCCAGGGCACGATGGTGTCGTGGATCAGCGCGCGCTTGAAAGAGAGGACGACCAAGGAATGAGCCCAGCGACACCCCTCAACGAATCCTACGACGCGGTGGTCATCGGCGGCGGCGTGGTCGGGGCCTCGACCGCCTATCATCTCGCCCGGCTCGGCGCCGGTCGGGTGGCCCTGTTCGAGCGTGACGCGATTTGCAGCGGCGGCACGGCGCAGTCCTGCGCCATCGTTCGCAGCCATTACTCGATCCCCACCAATACCCGGCTCGCGTTGCAAAGCCTGGCCATGTTCGAGGATTTCGCCGCCGCGCTGGAGGACGAGGAGGCCGACGCCGGCTTCGTCAACAGCGGCTATCTGATCCTGGCCCCCGAGGGCGAGATCGCCGACAAGCTCGCCGCCAACCTCGCCATGCAGGCCGGCGTCGGCGCCAAGACCCGGGCTATAGACGCGGTCGAGGCCAAGGCCCTCCACCCCTGGCTGGCACTCGACGACATCGCCGTCATCGGTTACGAGCCGCGCTCGGGCTACGCCGACCCGCACCGCACGACCACCAGCTTCGCCAACGCGGCGCGCAAGCGGGGCGTCGTCCTCAACACCAACCGCGCCGTCCTCGGCCTGATCCGCGACGGCGACCGCGTCACCGGGATCGAGACCGCCGCCGGCGCGGTCGGCGCCGGGCTGGTGATCAGCGCGGTCGGGCCGTGGTCGGCGGCGGTCGGGCGCTGGGCCGGGCTCGACCTGCCGCTGGAAATTTCACGCCACATCGTCGTCACCTACCGCACCGAGGAGATTTACACCTCGACCCTGCCGGTGGTGAAGGACCTGACCACCGCCAACAAGATGTATTTCCGCCCGACCTGGGATGGGGTGGTGCTTGTCGGTACCGGCGATCACGGCGACCCGGTCGACGGGGCCGACGACCTCGACGGCATGGTCGATCTCGCCTTCGTCGCCCATCAGGGTCAACAGCTCGCCCACCGCGTTCCCGACGCCGCCGATGCCGCCTATACCCGCTCCTGGGTCGGCCCCTACGACATCACCCCCGACTGGAACCCGGTGCTCGGGCCGGCGCCGGGGATCGATGGCCTCCACCTCGCCTA
>Ga0114931_10010794_pt1 | contig 10841 bp, 9 predicted proteins | sample 2SBtaG_FD_89579 | JGI IMG/M metagenome (GOLD analysis project Ga0114931, IMG submission 89579) | Deep subsurface microbial communities from Kolumbo volcano to uncover new lineages of life (NeLLi) - 2SBTROV14_V59a metaG | ecosystem: Environmental > Aquatic > Marine > Volcanic | place: Kolumbo...
GAAGGCAATGTCACACAATTGACCACAGCAGCAACTGGGTCGACAGGCGAATCGAAGTGAAGCTACGCATTGCAACACGCGGGAGCAATCTTGCTCTCGTCCAGACTCGCTGGGTCGGCGCGCAATTGCGAAACCGTTTCCCCGAGCTCACCATCGAGGAAGTCCATGTTCGAACCACGGGCGACCGTATCCAGGATCGCCCCCTTGCCCAAGTGGGCGGCAAAGGGCTCTTCGTGAGCGAGGTGGAGGCAGTGGTCGCACGGGGAGAGGCGGACTTCGCAGTCCATTCGTTGAAAGACGTGCCTGGTGACGTTCCACTCGCCGACGGCATGGGTATTCTCAGCGTTCCCGTCCGGGAAGACCCGCGCGACGTCCTGCTCACCATCGACGGCACCGATCTGGCATCGCTCCGGCGGGGTGCCAAGGTCGGCACTACCTCGCGCCGGCGTATCGTGCAGTTTCAGCGCCAGCGGCCGGACCTCGCCTTCGTCCCGCTTCGCGGCAACATCGAGACACGGATTCGTAAGCTGCGCGAAGGCCAATGCGACGCAATCGTGCTAGCTGCGGCTGGTCTTGCTCGCACTGGCGCGCTCGATGAAACTCCCCACGTGCTTCTCCCCCCGGAGATCTGCCTTCCTGCGGTCGGTCAGGGTGCGCTCGCGATCGAAGGCGCACTCGACAACGAAGCGCTGTGCGAACAGCTCAGAACGATCGAAGATCCAGTCGCACGCATTCAGATCACTGCCGAGCGAACGATGCTTCAGAAGCTGGAGGGCAACTGCCATTCCTCGATCGCGGGGCACGCGAATGCTTCCAACGGAAGGCTCCGGCTCGATGCGATGGTTGCTTCGCACGACGGCGACCAAATGCTTTCAGCTACAGCAGACACCTATCTCGACCTAGCCTCATCCGACGCGATCGCGCGAGCCAGTCAGTTGGGCCAAGAAGTCGCCGAGCATCTGTTGGCACGAGGCGCCGGTGACTTGATTCGCCAAGCCGAGCTGGCTGCAGTGCAAAATCAGTTGACCAGCAACTGAGCATCGAGCTGCGGCGCGTAACCGAGGATGCGGCGCACACCGCTGATGGCCTGCTGAAGCGACGCATCTGCGCTATGGCGGCCCACGCTGGCCACATATATGGTTTCGCCTTCCAGAAATACTGCGCGAATCGCGACGCTCTGCCCTTCGAGCGCAGCCGGTAACCGTCCGCGAAACGAAGGGGCGCTCAGCAGTGGCGCGATCGCGCCCAATGCTTCGCAGACCGAGCGCTCGCCGGCACCCGCGACCAGCAATCCGTTGTCGATCGCCACGATCAGCGCGTCGAGCTCGCCTCGCGCACGTGACTGCTCCAGCTGAAGACATAGCGCGCGGTACGGATCCTGACTTCGGCGTATGCGGCGTTCGTTCATGAGGGCTCCCTGACAAATGTAGGTTGATGTAGTCTATTACCCTACGATATAGGCGGCAAAGATTCTGCATAAACCAGCGATTTCCACTAGATCGACACCCTCTGCAGGACTGCTAGAGTCGCGCTGCAATGAGTCTCGCGGACGCGCTTGGCAGTCACCGCGTGGTGGTGGCCGTCGGCAGCGGCGGAGTCGGAAAAACCACGACAGCGGCAGCGATGGCCGTCTATGCCGCCATGCAAGGCCGCAAAGTCCTCTGTCTGACGATCGACCCGGCGCGCCGCCTTGCAAATAGCCTTGGGTTGGACGAGATGAGGACCAGCGAGCAGGACGTGCCATGCTCGCTCTTTCAGCGTCAAGGGCTCCAATGCAAGGGAGCTCTCTCGGCGATGATGCTCGATACGAAACGTACGTTTGATGGGCTCGTGGAGAAGTACGCGTCGGACGATGCATCGCGCGACCGCATCTTGAACAACCAGATCTATCAATACGTAGCAAGCTCGCTAGCGGGCACGCAAGAGTACATGGCGATGGAGAAGCTCCACGAGGTGCGCAAGGACCCGCAATGGGACCTCATCGTGCTCGATACGCCGCCCACCTCTAGCGCGCTCGACTTCCTAACGGCGCCCGAGCGACTCATCGACGCGATCGACTCGCCGGCGATGCGTTGGTTCCTGCAGGTCTTCGAGGGCGCCGGAAAAGAGGCGTTTGGCTTGGTCGGCCGTGGCGCAACCGTGCTGCTCAAAGGCATCGGCAAGATCACCGGCCTCGAATTCTTGCAGCAGGTTGCCGAGTTCGTCAGTGGGATTAACGACTTGTTCGGTGGCTTCAAGGAGCGCGCGGAGCAAGTGTCCAACGCATTGCGGAGCCCTGAGGTCGCGTTCGTGCTCGTGACCAGCCCTGACCCTCTAGCAATAGGAGAAGCACGATTTTTCAGCGATAAACTACAAGCGGGAGGAATGAACCGTGAGGCGATTATCGTCAACCAGGTTCACTCGCTCATCGAAGAACCGAGCGTCTCCACCGCCAAACAGGTGGCGGCCTTGCGTGCCGTATTGCCCGAGTCAGTCGATGCAAATGATATCCAACCACGACTCGCCGAAGCCCTACGAGCCGAGCGCGGCTGGGCGGGCACAGACCGCGTCCAAGTCGAACGACTGTCCGAGGAGGTAGGCACGGACACATGCATTGTGGAGGTTCCTGCATTCGACCAAGATGTCCACGACCTCGCGGCCCTTGCAAAAGTGGCTTCGTACCTGTCCGCAGATCCCTGAGACGAGACTATGACGAACCATCCACCCACCACCTGGAACGCCATCGTCCTCGCAGCAGGCGAAGGGACGCGCATGAAAAGCTACCGGCCCAAGGTGCTGCACGAAATCGCGGGACGGGCTCTGGTGTCATGGGTCGTACAGACGGCCCTCGATGCGGGCGCATCTCGCTGCCTGGTGGTGCTCGGTCACGGTAGAGACGACGTCGAGGAGGAGCTCGCAACTCGATTCGGGCAGCGTGTCGAGATGGCGCTGCAGCCCGAACGCCGGGGCACGGGTGACGCCGTCCGGTGTGCAATCGAGGCCGAAAGCGCCCTGCAAGGGCGCCTGGTAGTGCTCTACGGCGACTGTCCGTTGGTCCCGGGCCAGTTGCTCCGCGATCTCGTCAGTCGTTCGGAGGAGGTGGATGCGGATCTGGGGCTGGTCACGGCAACGTTGAGCGATCCAAGTGGCTACGGCCGAGTTATCCGAAACGGCACAGGTGACGTGCAACGGATCGTCAAGGATCGCGATTGCTCGGTCGATGAGCAGGCGATTCAAGAAGTCAATCCGGGGCTCTACGCGATGCGCGCTGACTTTTTGCGGGAGGCACTAGTACGACTGAGCCCCGACAATGCACAGGGCCAGCTCTACCTGACTGACGTCGTCGAACTGGCCGCCAAGCAGGGCAAGGTGCTAGACCTCGAAGGTGACATGGCCGACCTAATGGGCGTCAACGATCAACGGGACCTCGCAGTTGCCTCATCAACGCGTCGGCGGCGCATCACGGAGGAGCTGGCTCGTAGCGGAGTCGTCATCGCCGATCTCGATGCGCTCTACATCGATGCGGATTGCAAGGTCGAACCTGGAGCAACGCTCGGAGTGAACGTGCATCTGCGCGGGCGCTGTGTCGTTCGAGCTGGCGCTCAGATCGACGTTGGCTGCATATTGACCAACGTCGTCGTCGACAAAGACGCCCTGGTGCTGCCATACACGGTGGCCGCGGACTCGACGATCGGCGTGGGCGCGCAAGTCGGCCCGTTCAGCCATTTGCGGCCGCAAACCAAGCTCGGGCCACGAAGCAAGGTCGGGAACTTTTCAGAGACGAAGAAGACGACGGTCGGCGTGGGCTCGAAGGTGAACCATCTCTCATACGTCGGAGACGGCATCATCGGGGAAGGTGTCAACATCGGCGCCGGCACGATTTTCTGTAATTATGACGGCGAACAGAAGCACATCACCGTGCTCGAGGATGGAGTCTTCATCGGCAGCGACACTCAGCTCATCGCGCCGGTTACCGTCAAGAAGGGCGCGTACGTTGCCAGCGGAACCACCGTTACGCGGGACGTTCCAGAAGACGCCCTGGCCCTGTCTCGATCGAAACAGGAAAACAAGGAAGGCTACGCTGCTCGGCTCCGAGCGCGTCTCCGCCGCAAGAAAAAGCCCTAGAGCGTATCTCAGAAGGTGATTTTGAAGCTGCCGCCGCCCGGGCTGACGCTGAAGTCCAAGTCCGGACCCTCTTCGCCGCGGTCGTAGTACTTGCTGGAGCAAGCGATGCCTCGATACGACTCATAGGCTTGGACCGAGCCACGCGGGGCCATCGCGGTCTGGAGCCCCACCAGCAGCGGCGGAGCGACGTACAGGGCCGCGGTGAGACCCCGAGTCATCCCCTTCCATTGGGTGGCCTTGATCGTGCCACCCACGACGCCGTAAACGAGCATACCCGCGACCCCAAAGGCGCCGCCGGTGAACTCTTCGATCGCTGCAGACTTCTTCAGAGTCTGGGTGGCGTAGAGGAGCTTGGCGCGCCGCGCCTCTTCGGTGCTGTCGTCGCGGCGCCGGATGCGTTTGGCGCCCCAAACGTCGGGTGCAGGAATGAACGCGTGCGTGGCAGCAAGGAAGTAGCTGCCGGCCGCAAGATAGGCCCACCCAAACTTGTCCCATTGCTGACCATCGTGCGCCGCGTCGACCGCGGCCCAGGTCGTGACCGCGCCCGCTGCGAGCCAAAAGCCCATCCAGCCATAGCGCGTCCGAGTTGCCTGCTTCTTGCCATCTTGCAAAGCGTCTTCGATGTACTGGATGCGGTAGCGCACCTGATCATCGCTGAGCTCCTCGATGCAGCTGAACGCGTCCTGCGCATGGGCCGCCCTCAAAGGGGTCAGAAGGTGGAAAGCAAGCGCACACATGAGAACTAGCGTGACGCGTTGGATTACAGAATTCAGGTTTCGATGATGTTCAGCCACAACCTACCCCTGTTCGCCAGGTGGCCGGGATAGTACGCAAAACCACCCCAAACTGCGATAGTGATTCGCATAATCAGTCACTTTTTCCTAGGATGGCCGACGCTGCTTCCTGTAGTGATCCACTCTGACTACACCCCTCACGGAGGCCTTGTGGGGCCTCAATGACCGGTTCGCTGCCTCGACGGGGCGGATCGGGGCATTATGCTGAGGGCGTGGATAACGTTCTTTTCAAGGTCTTTATTACAGTCGTCGCGCTGTCGGTGCTCATTATCATTCACGAAGGGGGGCACTATTTGGCGGCCCGGGCGTTCGGCATGCGCGTCCTCCGATTCAGCGTCGGGTTTGGCCCCACACTCTTTCGCTACCAGCCCAAGGGTAGCTCGACAGTCTTCCAGATCGCGGTGATTCCCTTCCTCGCCTATGTGCAGATCGCGGGGATGAACCCGAACGAGGAAGTCGATGTCGATGACCCGGAGCTTTACCCGAACAAGAGCTTGTTCGCGCGGGTCACGACTATTGCCGCGGGACCGATCGCAAACTACCTGACGGCGTCCGTGATCGTTTTTGGCCTCGGAGTCACCAACACCCTCCCACCGATGCAGCCCGCCGAGCCGATGCAGGTGGACCACGTGGTCTCCGACTCGCCGGCTGCACGAGCCGGCGTTCGCGATGGCGACGTGATCGTGATGGCGAATGGTGAAAAGATCGACAATGTGTCCGAGCTGATCGACGCAACCGCACCGCGCGCCGGTGAGCCAACTGTCTATGTCATCGAGCGCGGGGGTCGGGCACTGCCGCCGATCACGATCACGCCTGCGGACCACGGAGGCCGAGGCCAAATCGGCGTCGGGGCCAAAATGATTCCTCTCTACGAGAACCTGGGCACCTGGGATTCGGCCAAGCTGTCCGTCGTGCTGCCTTATCAGATGACGATGGCGCAACTGAACGGGCTCGCCGAGATGGTCAAACGGCGCAGCGCGGAGGGCATCGGCGGCCCCGTCATGATGGGCAAGATGGTCGCCGAGGCGGCACAGGCCGGCCTGCCAGCGTTTCTTTGGATCTTGATGTTCATCTCGGTGGCTCTCGGCATGTTCAACCTCCTGCCATTCCCTGCGCTCGACGGCGGCAGGCTGATCTTCCTGGGCTACGAAGCGATCACCCGCCGGCGGGTCAACGAGCGGTTTGAGATGCTGGTCCACACGTTTGGGATCGTCTTCCTGCTCGGAGTCATGATCCTGGTCACGTATCGCGACATCTTCGGCTAGGCGCTTGCCGCCGGCCATGGACCGGGTAGCTTCCCATAATGCGCGCCGACGTGATCGTGGTTGGTGGCGGCTTGATGGGGTGCAGCATTGCCTATCGACTCGCCAAGGACGGGACCCGCGTCTTGGTCCTGGAACGAAGCATTCCCGGAGCTGAAGCATCATCGGCGGCGGCGGGCATTCTCGGACCCACCGTTGAATCGTTTGACGACGCTCTGGCGCTCCAGCTCGGGCGCCGAAGCCGGGAGCTTCATGCCGAGTTGGCGGACGAGCTCGACGAGCTATTTGGTGTCGATGTGGGGTTCCGGCGCTGCGGCGTTGTCAAGCTCGCATTCGACGACGAGGAGCTCGCGGAGCTCGACGCACAGGCCCGGAGCCTCGAGGTCCACGGCGTTCGCTGCGATCGCTGGACTCCCGATGAGCTGAGGCGCGAGGAACCCGCCGCCAATCCCGAAGCCGTGGGAGCCCTGAGCGTTGCAGAGGACGCCCAGGTCGAGCCGAGAAAGCTACTTTCCGCGGTGGCTTTGGGCGCCGAGCGCGAGGGCGCCGTCTTCCGCAGTGGCTCGACGGTTCGCGCGGTAAAGGTCGAAGCCGGCCGGGTGCGCGGCGTTGAGCTGGGCGACGAGACGCTCGAAGCGGAGCGGCTCGTGATCGCGGCAGGCAGTTGGACGACGCTCATTGCTGGCTTGCCCTTCGATTCCAAGACGATCTATCCGGTGCGCGGCCAAATGATCGCGACGCATAGCCGCCCCCCAATCTTCCGTCGCGTCGTCTTTGGCGCGGGCGGTTACGTGATCACGCGCCCTTACGGCCAGGTGCTTTGCGGCTCTACCATGGAACACGTTGGGTTCGAACGGGGGATCACCTTTGCAGGTATGGCCAACGTCATCGACAAAGCCACACGCATTGCCCCTGGTCTGCTATCGGCACCGATCGACGATCACTGGTCGAGCTTCCGCCCGGGCACGGCGGATGGATTGCCCCTGGTCGGCGAAACTCGCATCGCAGGTTTGTTTCTTGCGAGTGGACACTACCGAAACGGGATCTTGCTGGCTCCGCTAACCGCCGAGCTCATCGCAGACGCCATCGCCGGCAAACCTGCATCGAGAGAAACCCAAGCGCTTTCCCCTCAGCGGTTTGAGGAGCCGAACGAATGATCGCAGTGTCCGAAAAGACACTCAGGGCGAACGGCCTGCGACATCACGTCATTCGTTGGGGCAACAATCCAGTCGACGTCGTGCTGTGCCACGGATTCCTCGACATCGCCTGGAGCTTCGACACGCTCGCCCGCGATCTGGTTGCAGCGGGGCATGGCGTCGCAGCGTTCGATTGGCGAGGGCACGGCCAAACCGAGTGGATCGGCGCTGGGGGGTACTATCATTTCCCTGACTACGTGCTCGATCTCGAAGAGCTGCTGCCGCAGCTGAGCGATCGACCCATCCATCTTGTCGGCCACTCGATGGGCGGCTCGGCTTGTGTGACGTACGCTGCGGCCCGCCCAGACAAGCTGCGCTCCCTGGCATTGGTCGAAGGCATCGGTCCTCCCGAGATGCAACCGCGGGATCCCGCAACGCGACTGCGCGCATGGCTCGATGGTGTTGCCGGGGTGCGAAGCAAGGCTCGGCGGCCAATGGACGACGCACAGAGCGCGTTGACCCGGATGCGTGTGCAGAACCCGGAGCTGAGCGAAGATCTCGGGTTGTTTCTCGTGAGCAAGAGCACGAAAGCCGTGGAAGGCGGTCTCGAATGGACATTCGACCCACTGCACAAGACTATGTCGCCTCGCCCTTTTCAAGCAGACGTGTTCGGGAAGTTGCTCGACGCAATCTCCACGCCCACCCTCATCGTGGCCGGTGAACGGGGCTTTCGTCCGCAAGATGAAAGCGATCGGATCGCGCGCATCAAGCATCATCGTTTTGTCGAAATCCCGAATGTGGGACACATGATTCATTGGTTCGAGCCCCATGTCCTCGCCTCCGAGCTTGCTGGATTCTTCATCGAGCACGGGCCTTGACCGGGTCATGGGCTCGTGAAACGCTGCCGGACCATGCGATTGGTTTCCTTGGTGTTCCTGGCTCTATTTGGCGTGTCTGCGATGCAAGCGTTTGCAGAAGAACCACCCCCCAACGCGGACGAAGCGCGCCGTGCAGAGGTCTTCGCATCCGTCGGTAGCGGGACAATCACGATCGGCGAGCTCGAGGACATGATCAACGCGCGCTCTCCCTACGCCCGCAAGCGGTTCAGCGACCCCGCAGTGCTCAAGGAATTTGCCGACGGGCAGGTTCGGAACGAGCTGCTTTACCAGGGCGCCGAGAAGCACGGATACGCCAATGATCCGAATGTCGTTCGATTTCTCGACCAGACCATGGTCCAACTGTTCCTGCGCAAGGAATTCGAAGAAGCGGTAACGCCCGACGATGTCTCGGAAGAAGACGTCGTCCAGTACTACGAAGGCCATCCCGATGAATTCCGCCGGCCCGAGATGCGTCGCGCACGGCACATTCTCGTGGCAAGCAAACAAGAAGCGGCAGAGATCCGCACCCAGCTGGAGTCCGATAAGAGCGCGACGTTCCGCGCGTTGGCCAAGCAGCGCAGCCTGGACACGGAAACCAAGCTTCGTGGTGGTGACCTTCTCTACTTCACACGGGACGGAAGGCTCGTCGGCAAGCCGGACGCCGAGGCGATCAACCCCACGCTGGCGGCGGCCGCATTCGGGCTCTCGAAAACGGGCGATCTCAGCCAGCCGCTCGACCTCAGAGATGGGAAGTGGAGCATACTGGAGCTCACCGGCCTTCGCCCGGAGAGGGTGCAGACGCTGAAACAGGCAAGCGGCATGATCCGTCGCAAGCTCTGGCGCGAGGACCGCAAAGCGGCGCTGGACAAACTGATGACGGAGCTGCGCAGCAAGCTGAAGCCGGAGGTCCACCCAGAACGGATGAAGGCGATCGTCCTGTCGCTCCCTGGCGAGCCAATCGAGCCTCCGAACCAGTAGAAAACGCGTCTGGCCGCTGAAGCTTGCCAATCCGACGGTCTCCGGCTACTAAATGAACGTTCATTCATTTTGGAACGAGGGAGCTATGTCGTCTACATTCCAGCCCTTCAAGGAAGAGCATCAGATCTTCCGCCAGCAAGTGCGGACCTTTGCTGAAAACGAGCTCGCGCCCAATGTCGACCGCTGGGAGACGGAAAAGATCTTCCCGAACTCGGTGTTCAAGAGAGCCGGCGAGCTCGGGATTCTCGGTGCTCACTACCCCGAAGATGTCGGCGGTGGCGGCGGCGATTTCTGGATGAGCGTGGTCAAGTCCGAGGAGCTGGCGCGCTGTGGCTCGGCGGGGGTGACGATGGGTCTGTTGGTCCAGGCGGATATGGCCACGCCGGTGATCAACGACCTTGGCTCACGGGAGGTGAAAGACGAGTTCTTGGCGCCTGCACTTCGCGGCGACAAAGTCGCGGCGCTCGGCGTCACCGAACCTGGTGCGGGATCGGACGTGGCGGGGCTCCGAACCACGGCGCGGGCGGTTGGCGACGACTATGTCATCAACGGCTCCAAGACGTTCATCACCAACGGCACACGGGCGGACTTCGTTACGCTCATGGTCAAGACCGATCCGGAGGCAGGTCACAGCGGCATCTCGATCGTCGTCTGCCCAACCGATGCGAAGGGTTTCAGCGTCTCGAAGAAGCTCGAGAAGGCTGGCAATTGGGCGAGCGATACGGCTGAGCTGTTTTTCGAAGATGTTCGTGTTCCGAAGCGCTACCTTCTCGGGCAGGAAGGCATGGGCTTCGTCTATCTCATGCAGAACTTCCAGTCTGAGCGTTTGGTCGGATGCGTGAGCGGGCTTGCGGGGTCGAAGCTCGCCCTCGACCGTTCTGTGCAGTATGGCCGTGAGCGCGTTGCGTTTGGGAAGCCTTTGATCAAGCGTGAGTATTGGCAGCAAAAATTCGTCGACCTATACACGAAGTACGAGGCCGGCAAGGCGCTCACCTACAACGCCTGCGCGGCATATAACGAAGACAAGTTCGTGAACCAGGGGATGCTCTCGATGGAGACGACTCGAATCGTGTCGATGGCCAAGGCCTACGTAGGCGATGTAACCGCAGAGATCATGGACCAATGCGTGCAGTTCCATGGCGGCATGGGATACCTAGAGGAGCTCTGGGTGGCGCGTGCCTGGCGAGACGCCCGTCTCTTCCGCATCGGCGGTGGAGCCACGGAAGTGATGCGCTACGCCGTCGCGAGGATCATGGGGCTGTAGAGCGCTGCGACGGCGACTGTGTTGCGTGAGCAGGTCACCGGAGAGCGGCAGGCGACGCACGTGCTCGCCATCGGGTCCCGCTCGGCCGTGGACTGACGCGGCCTTACGTCTGGCCTCCCGCCCCGTGGCTGTGCCGCACGTCGCCTGCCGCTCTCCTGTATACACATCTCCGTACGCAGGGGCGTGCGATCGGAGAGCGGCTGGCGACGCACGTGCTCGCCATCGGGTCCCGCTCGGCCGTCGACTGACGCGGCCTTACGTCGGGCCTCCCGCCCCATGGCTGTGCCGCACATCGCCTGCCGCTCTCCTGTGTACACATTTCCGTACGCAGCGCCGTGCGATCGGAGAGCGGCTGGCGACGCACGTGCTCGCCATCGGGTCCCGCTCGGCCGTCCACTTACGCGGCCTTACGTCGGGCCTCCCGC
>Ga0114931_10010795_pt1 | contig 10840 bp, 6 predicted proteins | sample 2SBtaG_FD_89579 | JGI IMG/M metagenome (GOLD analysis project Ga0114931, IMG submission 89579) | Deep subsurface microbial communities from Kolumbo volcano to uncover new lineages of life (NeLLi) - 2SBTROV14_V59a metaG | ecosystem: Environmental > Aquatic > Marine > Volcanic | place: Kolumbo...
CGTGGCCAGGGCCGGGTAAATTCGCCTGTCTCATCAATTGGTAACTGGGTGATCTTACTGCCATCCTGTGATTGTTCAAACCACATGACGGACACCTGCTCCGGTTTTAAACCCTCCTTTCCCGGTGGCAATTCATTTTCATGGGTTTCTTCAATTCGGCGCAAAAGCCTTAACATCAAATGTTCGCTATGTGTTTCCAAAAGAAAAATACAGTCTTTCTGCTGGATCTGGGAAATGAACAAATCGCCCAGATTCACTTGAATGGCTGGATGAACGTGAAGTTCAGGTTGCTCAATCGCGAGGATCGAAGATTTCTGGTCGAGCGCGCCAACAACTATAGGAAGTACCTGAGATATGCCAATGCCAATATCAAAAGGCAGAAGTTCTATTTGTTTTTCATTTTCGACTAAAACAACGCGCTTGAAATTCGGGATTTTTTCCAGCTTTTTCCTAAGGTCTTCCACATCATCGAGAATATTGCCTTGCAGCAAACTAATCATCAAAGGGCTATCAAGAAACAGTTCTTTGTATTCTCGTACATCAATTGAGTATCCCGTGTTTAGACGATCTCCACGCGACATCCACTCACTGACTTCTTCAACAACTTTTTCTTTACCTGTGTACAGAGTATCCCAGGCACCTAAGCCATTTGCCCATCTCGTTTCGTCAGGGAAGCGCTTCGCCTCGTAGTTTCTGGCCAGAATCTCACGGATTGGACCGATGTAACGAAACTTGTTCAACTCATCTGTAATCAATTGCCCAGGCCCCACCAGAACCCTCGTTAGGAATTCCACAAACAGATCCGCATTCTGGACATCGCCTTCATCGGTTTCAAGTGCTTTGAAGTAACTAAAATCTATTCGTAGGAGCTCTCCCCATTGAGGAATGGCAGAGGTTTGCCCAGATAATTTAATGTCCAGTTCATCACCCTTTAGGGGGCTTATGAGATCGCTGGTTATGCTCCAGTGCGTTAGCAAAAATTCAGGAAGGTCAAGTTGTGTGTCCCGAAGTTCAACTTCGTGACGGGGAAAATATGAATGGAAATGATTAATATGTGAAATCTTGTAGGTACTTTTGCCATCTGCTGTATAATTATCAAGAGATATTTTTGCCATCGTTTCATCGTTAATTCCTGTTTCATATTCTGTGACAATTGCTTTATTGAGTGATTCATGCCACTGAATTTTTACTTTTAGTGAAATAGATTTACTCTGTCCGTCCAAACCCTCTAACAGTTCACCACCAATTTCATAATAGTTGACATCTCGTTCAAGTTGAGAGCTGTACTCTGGTAGGCTCTGGTTGCTTATATCCATATCCAATTTTAAGATGATTGGTAGCCGAAGATCATGATTGTAAACCAAACTCTTGAACCCACCCAAGTCTATGCTGCCACCGCCATGTTTTGTCCGATCAGGGTCGAAGTTTCGTCTGTCCAAAACTTCTCTGGCATAGTGCAGGGCCTGAACGACGGTACTCTTCCCAGAACTATTTGGCCCAAACAGAAGGGTAATTGGTTTAAGCTCAATCGTCTGCCTTTCTTTGATCCCTTTGAAGTTTTCAATGTGAATTCTTGTTATCATGTCAATATCTAATATTAAATGTTCAGTGTATTTATATTAGGTTATATCGCTTTCTCGAAACCAATTATGTTTTCAGCCCTTACATTATGAACTTCAGTCCCTTTCACTGGAGCCTTATCCTCCATATGCTGAGGTTTGTACCACCAAAAGTTTATGGGGTTATTCGGATTTGGTGTGCTCAAATGCTGGTGGCTCTCAAAACTGACTCCAAGCGTCTGACTCTTACAGAGGTCGATTAGTCTCTTTAAAACAGGAAACCGTTCCTGCTCACTGTTCGTTAATTGCTGGTTATTTTCATCTTCAAACAAGCTAGATTGTCCTGCGGCATGCCTTCTCCACATCTGAAATTTAGTGAATATCTTATCTGAAAAAACACTTATTCCTGCAAATAGATCCGCTACTTGACAGCAGGCCTGTTCGTGAGATTTAACCTGTTTGAATGTCTTTATTTCAAAATTGGTCTCCGACCATTGCGAGCCAAATAGAGGATTTTCAAGGAACTCCCGCCACCTTCCTACATTGTGTAGACAGTCATTTACGGTATCCCAATCAATTTCCAATCTTTCGTCCGGGCGGATATGCCACCCCGCTGCTTTTTCCCTCTTCTTCATTACCCATTTTAGGAGATGATAAAACATACGCTCGAAGTTTGCGATATCGTCTCGATTTTGAATCGCATGCCGGGAATCCGCGGTATCCCAAATGAGGACATCTACCCGGAACTCCTTTGAATATAGCTCAGCCAGTACGTAATTGATAATTTTTTCAGCGCATAACCGGTACTTTGCACTCTCAAGCTTTTTCCATTTGAATTCAGTCACATCAGATTCCTGCAACATCTCACAAAGAGCGGTTGACACATCATTGTAAAACTCTCTCGAAAAAGAGAACGTCGCAATGCTGCGGTATCTCTCTGCCGTAATATAACTTTCATCCGTAAAGGCGCAGTATTCTCGCATTGTTCCGTTTTCTCACCAGAATCTCTATAACTCCCCACGAAAGGCGCGCTGGACTAGGGAATTGAATAGAGTATTTAGCTCATTCATTGATGCGTTGCTTTTATCATTAAGTCCCTCTGCTTTCCTAACGACTATACTAAATTTAGATTGCAACTTAATCGGTGGTTTAGGAATCACAAGCTTGGCAAATAATGACTTCTTGAGAATAGGCAATGTAGTTGATTTTCCCCTCGCAATAATAATCGGCTTAAAGAATCTCAAGCAATGGTAACCATAGATATCACTTATTTTATCATTCCACTCTATTGCATTGATTTGTTGATTAAAAGCACTCTTGGTATCCACAATACCAACCTTCCCAATCGTTGCACCAATACAACAAACCAGTGTACTTCCAGGTCTTACAATTCGACTATGGATTGCACCGTCATCAGTAACAAACCTTTTTGGTGTTAACTCTCCATTTTCAAGGTCTCCCGGAGTCATAAAAGGTATTTCGCCCCCAAACATTTTCTCCAACCCGCTTGGAGGAGTCGAGCCCGTAGTAATTTTCCCAAGTTCGTCAAGTGTGTTCACTTCCCACCCCATCGGATTCACAACCGGATCCCCGAACATTTCCAAAAACACGGAGCGGATGAACTCATCCAGCAGCTTGAGGCTTTGTTTGCGTTTCTGGCGCAGGGCGTCCGCTTTGTCCAGAATGGCAGCGATGCGTTTTTGCTCGGCAATTGGGGGAACTGCTACATCCAATGCGCCGAGTTTTGTAGCATTGACTCCGGCTTGGGCGGAGCCTGTTGAATTCTGTCCAATTTGTTGCCAATAGAAGGGCGTCTGGAAGTAGTGGGCCAGGTAGCAAGAATCTATTCTCTTTGGATCAGGCTTTACCCTGATTAGATAGGAAGCAAATACTGCATCAGAATAGACGTCGCTAACCAGATAACTTTTGCCGGTTGTGGCACCTGTTCGAGCAAATACTATATCTCCAAGAGCAAGTCGGTACTTCTCCAATTCTTTAGCGTCACAATGACAACCGGGAACATCGTTCCAAACGACCGCGCCATCCTTTAGATCGGTAATACGCAAGAATCTATTCGATTTGATATCAAAGTCAGCGGACGCTGTCAAACCGTAATCGATTGATTGAGAAATATCACCAAGTTTCAATACAGGCCAACTTGTGTTCATTGGAGTAGCTCCTCTAACTCGTCCAGACCTTGTATGATCTCCTTTTCAGCCTCCTTCACCTTCCTTAAAATTATTCTTGGTGGGTCATACATCTCCTCCTCATACACCACTTCCTTATATCGATTAATTGAAAGGTCATATTTGTTCTCCTGAATATCCGCAACCGGCACAAAGAACGCCTTCTCTTTCCGGTCAATATCTTTTTCGGCATCGCGTTTCTGCCAGCGGGCAACCACGTCCGGCAGGTCGTTTGCCTCCACCGGCAAGCGTTTGTCGTCCAGAGAGAACCCGTCGGCTTGTACATCATAGAACCAGACGTGGTCAGTCCGTCCACCCTTTGTGAATACCACGATAGCTGTAGAAACACCTGCATACGGTTTGAACACTCCGGAAGGTAAGGAAATGATCCCTTCCAACTGATTCTCTTCTACCAGCATTTTGCGCAAGTTCATGTATGCTTTAGAAGACCCGAAAAGAACCCCGTCCGGCACCACTGAGGCGCACCGGCCGCCTAGCTTGAGCATGCGCAACATAAGTACCAGAAACAGCAGTTCGGTCTTTTTGGTTTTCACTTTACCGGAAAGGGTCGGATCAATGTCTTCTTCATCGAGGTTACCCTTAAACGGCGGATTGGCAAGGACGACATCAAAGCAATCGTTGGCAAACTGCGGGAAGCGCTCTTCAAACGAGCCGCTCAGGGAGTCCTGGTAATGAATGTCGGGATTCTCAACACCGTGCAGCATGAGATTCATGGCACAAATGCGCAGCATGGTGGCGTCGAAATCAAAGCCGTGAAATAGTTCATTCTGTATGTGGTCGCGGTAGTTCTCAAGCAGATCACCGGTGTACGTGTAGCCTTTGCTGCCATCCTCATTAATCTGTTCAATTCGTCCTTCCGGAGAGGTGTATTTCTTCATTAAATAATTCATGGTTTCAACCAGAAAACCCGCTGTTCCGCAAGCCGGATCAGCCACAACTTCATCTGGTTTCGGATCAACCAGTTTCACCATCATTTCAATAATATGTCGCGGCGTGCGAAACTGTCCATTAATGCCGGCCGTAGTTAATTTACTCAACAGGTACTCGTAAAGGTCGCCTTTTGTATCACTATCAGTCAGCGGCAATTTGTCGATCATATTCACCGCCGAGACCAGGAGGCTTTCTTTAACGATCATTAATTGCGAGTCTTTCATGTACTCACCAAAGGTGGTGCCGTTGGCCGCAAAGCTGCGAAAGAACGGAAAGAGTTCATCCCTAACTAAAGGCAACATTTTAGCAGCCGGTTGGTTCTTAATATTGCGCCAGCGAAGGTGCTGTTTGTCACCAAAGATACTTTTGAATTCTCCACCCAAACGGTTCGCCATTTTCTCGTTGCGGCTTTCGGTAATATCCAGCAGTCGGGTAAACATGAGATAGGTAATCTGTTCAATCACCGTCAATGGGTTGGTAATTCCACCTGTCCAGAATTCTGTCCAGAGTTTGTCAATTTGGCTTTTAAGCTCGCCGGTTATCATGGTCCCTTCCTTTATCTATAAAATGGTTTTCACGCTGGTTGGTTAATGGTTTCAATGATTTCAAACAACTCATCCATCTGCTGTTCCTGAAAAACGCCAGCCACACCATCGCTGTGAATGGTTGTAAATGGAGTGTCATACAACCTCTCTTTTTTAATGCCGCCATACCGGCAAATGTGGTTTTTTAACAAACCGATAAACTTTATCTGGTCGGGTTTTAACTCCGGGTGATTCTGAACGAAGGTTGTAAAGTGTTCGTTGACATATTCCATGTCCAATCCGATTACCTTACGGATGGCAACATCTATATGTCCTGCAGTTTCCGGGTAGACACTTTCAAGCGTGTTCAAATCGATATCAGGGTGCTGCATCAAAACCAGAGATACCAGTGATTCAAGGTCGTTGTCATTCACAGGTTGGCCGGCTTTGATCTTCTGCAATGTTTTATTCTTGTCAAACAACTCTATGAGTGCGTTTTCAACACGCTCTTTGTAGGCAACCAATTCGAGACCTTCCAGTTTCTTGACTTGATACTGCTTATGTTCGATCTGGTCTTTTATTTCCAATACATCGATTATTTTAGGGTCGAATTTTATGGTATCTTTTTGACGATATTGCATAATACCACGCAATTCAATTCGAGCCTGTTCTAACGAATCCACTGTCACGGAATCCCAGAACTCATTGGCAAGAACTTCGTTAATGGTCTCAGACTTTGCTCGTACCTGGCTTAGGTTTCGTTGCAGTGTATTGACTCTATTCATCAGATCGTCTTTCAGGTCTTGAAAGCGACCTGAGTCAAGCAACAAATTATTCTGTAAATGAGCCGCCAGCAAATCGAATTCATACGCTTCTCCGTGGCCGCGGATATTACGCCAACCCATTAGCGGAGCAATGTCACTCCGCAGCAGTTGTTTTGTAGCCGCCTGAAATTGATTTAATACATCGGACTGCTTAACTTGTTTTATCTCCTTCCACTTTTCTTTGACTGCAACCGTTTCGCAGCTTTCCAATGCGGCAATATCTTTGGATATCAGAGCAACGGCCAGTTTAAAGGAGGCCTCATTGAACTTTTGTAGTGAATTCTCAGCAAGCAAAATGCGAGCTTCAAAGACACGTTGCAGCAACGATTTACTCTCACCGGGTTCAGCCTGTTTATAATGAAAGTCGAAATACTCAAAGTTGCCCCAGTGATCAAAGATTCTAAACTTCTCTTTGTCTTTTCCCGGCCCAAGCAAGTTCTCACAAAGACGGATGCCACGGCCAATCATCTGCCAAAACTTGACATAGGATTTTATGGGTTTTGCAAAGACCAGGTTCACGACTTCAGGTATATCAATTCCGGTATCGAGCATGTCGACAGAGAGGGCTACAGTTAAGTCCTTACTTGTCCCCAAACCTTTAAAATCATCGATGAGTTGTTCAGCACGAGGATCGTAATTGTCGATAACCTGACAGAACTTGCCGCCATACTGGGGAAACATTTCATCAAACAGATCGCGTAATAACATGGCATGTTTGTGACTCCTTGCGAAGATAATGGTCTTCCCGACGTGCGAGCCGGTCTTTTCACGAATGCCGCTTTCCATGAGATTACGAAGGATCTCTCGATTACTGTCTTTATTAAAAACGTTTTTATCAATTTCGTGAGCACCATGCTCAACTAATTCAGGATCCTCTTCCTGATCCTCCAACTGAATCTGCTGCTCTCGCGTCATATCAGCATAGCGGATGCCTTCGCGTTGAAACTTGGTGGTATGAGTGTAGACCTCGAACGGCACAAGATACGGAGGTTCGTTGGTGATAGCTTCCTCATAGCTGTACCCGAATGTCGGATCTTTATCTGCGCATTCAAATAGGCCGAACGTATTTCGATTGATGAAATTCACCGGCGTGGCTGTCAGTCCGATTTGAAGCGCATCAAAGTATGAAAATAGATCGCGGTATACGTTATAAATCGAGCGGTGTGATTCGTCCGCAATAATCAGGTCAAAAAAACCCACGTCAAACGTCTGGTAGCATTTGAGCATCGCGGGATAAGTTGCCAGGTAAACGCGTTTGTCACGGTCTTTTGCGGTTCTGCTGGTGACAGTAGTCATGGGTTCATTGATATATTCACTGAAAACATTCTTGGCTTGTTTCCTTAACTCCCGCCGGTCACAGAGGAAGAGAATCCGCTTGACCCACTTCCCTCTGAGCAGCGTATCACACAAAGAGACCGCCACTCGGGTTTTACCGGTTCCGGTGGCCTGAACAATCAAGGCTTTCCGATATTTATCTTCAAACCTTTCAACAACCCTTGTAACAGCTTCTATTTGATACATTCGGTCTGCAATATCTGAGTTTTGCTTCAACTGATGGCCGGGTTGTTTCTCTCGGAGTTGAAAGTGTAAATATTGCAGACTGTCTTTAGAATACAGTCCGTAAATCTTGCGTGGCGGTTCGCCGGCAGCATCGTTCCAAATGTATATATCGTACCCGTTCGTGTAGAAAAGCACCGGCCGCTGTCCATGTTTCTTTTGCAGACTGTCAGCATAAAGCGCGACCTGCTTCTTGCCAAGTTCCGCATCCTTGGAAGTTTTCTTTGCCTCGACAACTGCCAGCGGTTTACCATTATCATCCCAAAGTACATAATCTGCATAACCGATACCAGTCTTTGTCGGCTGGCCATCAACTTCGTGTTCCTGAGTCACTTCCTCCGTGTCCTGGCCGTTTAGCCCAAGCTTCCATCCTGCAGTTGTCAGTAAATCGTCAATAAGCAATCGGCGAGTTGTCTCTTCGTCGAAACTTAGTTCATCAGCGACCTTTTGACCTTTGTCCAGAAGTTTTTTAAGTTCATTTTGAGAACGCTTAGCGGCTTTCGTTTTATCGCGCTCGGTTTCCAACTGGTTCAGCAGGTCCCCAATTTCGGTTTCCTTCTTCCACAGCTTCTTACGAATGAGCTGTTTTTCTCTTAACCACTCTTTGGCTTTACCATTTTTGATGGGTTTAACAAAAGCTGGGCAATCATCAAGGTTTCCCTTAAAGAAGCATACATATAACCACTTGCCTAAATCATGTGCGTCTTTCAATGACAGCAATGCAGCTTCGGAAGTTAACTTTTCTCCATGCGCGGCTTTATTACCATTACGGCGCAACCAATGCAGTTGTGAGATTACCGTCGAGGGGACAATGCCCTTTGATTCCACGTTTCGGATAAGATCAATGAAGCCGTTATCATCGGGCAACTCCAGATTTAAGTCCTGATGAATTATTTTCACCAGCCGCTCAGCAAACAGTCTGAGTTTTACACTGCTGCTAACTGGATCCGGATAAACATATTGCTCCGCAAACTCACCAAGAGCAGCGAGTTCTGGAAGCTTGTTTTTGAGAAAGTCAAAGTTGGCGGTCTGCATAAAGAATAAACCTTTTATCTTTAGTTTGATTGATTCTCTGACGTTAACAACAACTCTGTTAGAATATCCAACGAAGTCGATATTTCATTACGAATCTGGCCTGCCTGATCTTTAATCTTTTGAGACTGATTCAGTATATTGGTAGCCGCTGTCTTGATGGTTCGAAACGATTGCAGTGAGTTCTTAATCGTCTCGATTTCTTTTTCAGTTGCTGCACGATCAATGCCATCGATAACAGCCGTGTCAAGCAAGAGCCTGGAAATGGCCACTTTCAATGCGATTGCCAGCAATCCAAAATGAGTCACAAGCTTATCGGGAACATACTCTTGAAATGAACCAACCTGATTATGGAGCTGTGATTCTTCAGCGTAGATACAAATTACGTAATCCGCTTTCCGGTTAATCATTGTTTTATCCATCAGTTCCAAAACATTCTTAGGAGTAGGCATTTCACCATTCTTTGCTTCGATTGCAATAATCTTATTGAGAGAAGTAAGCGTATATAGAAAATCACCTTTCTTACCTCGGGTAATTTCCCCGATTACGTTGGACACATCCTCAACCAGGTCTCCTCGCTGCCGTGCAAACTCCTCAAGTTGTTCCATTAAAATACCTTCGAAATCGAACCCTTTCTGTATGCTCTTTTCCAAAGCAGCCTTCTCGGCCTCAGCGGCACTCCGGGTTGAAACGAGTTCTGACTTAATCTCATCCAACTTCTTGGTGAGGTTATCCTGCAAAATCGCTATTGTACTCTTAGGGTTATCGAAAGAGAGTCGATTGTCGATGGATTTTGCTAATTGACCGTCCTCACCAAGTGTTTCTTTGATGAGTTCCTTCATCTGATGTGTGATACTCCCGGCTTTGTTCAAATCAAAGTCTGCCTTAATGGTTGCGTGGAGTTTATCAACATTCTCCATGAACTTGCTAATATGACTACTTTTCGAGTCGGGATCAAAACTCTCATTGATTTTCTCACAAATGACTTTCTTCCCATTTGCGAGTTCAAGTAGAGAGTCTCGAATCTGTTTCTCGAACTCAGTCTTCTTCTGATCAAAGAACTTTTGGATTTTGTCAGTGTAGGAGTCGGACTTAGAAGGGTCGAATTTCTGTTCTATAACCGCCAGCAGATCGGATTTGACCGTATCAAGTCCCTTCTCAAATTCGCCGGTCATATCGGAGACACGTCTATCGAAGTAGTCGGTGTCCACCGCCATCTGAACCTTATTCTTGACGAAAGAACCAATATCAATGACCTTCCTGGTCTCTGCAATTCTTTCGATATTGGTATCGCATTTCCGCAGTAGTTCAAACAGTTCGGGACTGTCAACCACCAGGTGGTTGATTACAACCTTCCTGATGATGTCATCCACACTGACAGATGACTCCAGTAGCTCCCGACCATTGAAGCCGTCTTTGTCGTTAAAATTTGTTTTCACGGTTACGCTCCTGAGTTGATGGTTTAATGTTTCAATTTCCACCACCAAGACAATCAAGGAGTGTGCCGGAAAGCAGGTGCTATAATTTACAACAACTTACCAAAACGGCAAGGTTATTCACGTTACAATTTATAGTAACGACCGTTACTAATGCAGAACTGCAAGCCAATGAAAGGACGTAACTGGAAGAATGTTGTCCCGAGACAAAAACACTGACCCCGAGGGACTCAGCTCTTAGCCTGACGGATACCTCCTGATCAACGCAATGTTCAGTGAGTACACTGGCCCTTGACCTCCTGAACGCCCCATCCAAACAACATCGATTCCTCCTCGCCAACAGCCAACCTGACCATTCCTTCGTATTGCAGTCCGAGTTTCTTGAGGACATGAATGGAGCGTGTGTTGTCCGCTCGTGTGACGGCAACAATCCGCTTGAGTCCGAGCACCGTTTGTCCGTAGGCCAGTACGGCGGTCGCCGCTTCCGTGCCATAGCCCTGACCCGTGTATTGCGTCAGGAAGGCGAAGCCCAGGTCGACGTCATCCAGCGCGTCTCTCTTGAGCAACCCGCAGATGCCGATAGGATTGCCCCCCTGCTTTAACGCGACCAGGTAGAGTCCGAAACCGTGCCGCTCATAGCTGGCAAGGGGACCGTGCACGAGATAGTCGCGAGCGTCAGCCAGACTCTTCACGCCCTTGTCGCCGATAAAATGCAGGAAGGAGTCGTCATTCAACAATGACAGGATAAAGGGGGCATCGTTTTGTGAGAAA
>Ga0114931_10010796_pt1 | contig 10839 bp, 4 predicted proteins | sample 2SBtaG_FD_89579 | JGI IMG/M metagenome (GOLD analysis project Ga0114931, IMG submission 89579) | Deep subsurface microbial communities from Kolumbo volcano to uncover new lineages of life (NeLLi) - 2SBTROV14_V59a metaG | ecosystem: Environmental > Aquatic > Marine > Volcanic | place: Kolumbo...
ATTTCTGCATCTCCGGCACACTGGATTTGCAGCGGCAGTTGTCCGAAGGACCGTTCGGGAAACTCGTGCGCGAGGCTGTAGTAACCCAGATGATCACCGAACGGTCCTTCGGACAACTGCCGCTGCAAATCCAGTGTGCCGGAGATGCAGAAATCCGCCTCGGCGTAGACGGGTAACATTCCGGGACGGCAGACCATGGGGATGCGGTGCCCGGCCAACGGTCCGGCGAACGTCAGTTCCGGCATTCCTTCCGGCAACGGCATGACGGCTGCCAGCGCCATGGCAGGTGTCCCGCCGACGAAGATGTTGACCGGTAACGGTTCGCCGCGCCGCAATGCGGCCGCGTGGTGGATCGCGATCCCACGGTGAATCTGGTAGTGCAGGCCGATCTCACGGTTCACCTGATAATGACCACCCGCCAACTGGATCCGGTACATGCCGAGGTTGGAGTGGTGCATGCCGGGTTGGTCCGGATCCTCGGTGTAAACCTGGGGCAGCGTGATGTACGGGCCGCCGTCGTCCGGCCACGATTTGAGCTGCGGCAGCTGTTGGATCTCGATCGCGTTCGCCAACGCGGGCCCGTGCCGGCGGCGGCGAGGACGCGTGCGGGTCGCCGCCCGAATGGCGCGGACGTAGCGCGCGGGATGTTTTACGAGCTGGCCGGCGTCGATTTTCAGTTCGATCAAACGGCGTACCGAATCCAACGTATCGCGGAAGATAAAGTGAGCGCGTTCCAATGTCCCGAACATGTTGCAGAGCATTGGGAATCGGCAGTCCTTGACCCGCGTCATGAGCACGGCGGGGCCGCCGGTCCGGTACAGCCGCCGCTGGATCTCGGCCGCCTCGAGATACGCATCGACCTCTTCGTCGAGGACAACGAGCCGCCCCGCGGCGTGCAGATCGTCAACACATTGGCGCAGAGTTCGATGGATCATCAGTCGAAGAAATCTTCCCAGACAAGAGGCAGATATCGGTAACTCTCATATTCTCGCGACAAGATATTCTTGCCCCCTCTTCATGCCGCCGTCGGACCACGGGGGCTCGGGAGAAGATCTGGCAAGAATATTAAATGGCAAGAATATCATTGGACAGCGCCCCTTGTTTTCGCTTTTGGTTTGTCAATGGTTGGCTTGTCGGTATCTCCGCCCCCACCCAGCTTGTCTGGGTGGAGCCAGTGATTATGCACTAACCGGCGGCGCGCGCGCCGGGTTGTCTTTATCGGGAAAATTCAAGTGTCAGTTTGGGCGTAAAACGTTTGTCACGATATTCGGACGAAAGCACCTGGAAACGGACATGGTTGCCGTCGTCGATACGGCGATCCGTGATCGGCAGGACGGCCAGCCCGTTATTGGGTTGTCCGCGCAGCCATCGACTGACCATGGGGGTGATATCCCATTGGTATTCGGCCGGTGGATCGAGCGTATCTCGTTGTGTGTCGGGTTCGACAATGCATTCATCCACGATCTTCTCGACATGTCGCCGCGCGGAAAAATTCGTGGCGCCGTGCCAGGGCCGGCGCGCGGCTGCCCGCCGCCACGTGGCGGTCGCCTCGTCCCACGGCTGGTTCACCGGGGCGACGCCGACACGGACGCGTCCTTTGTTGGACGGGTCCCAGATATATAAGCTCAACGTGGCGCGGCGCAGGCGCGCTTTCGTGCCGGCCGCGATGCCCGTCAGATCGAAGCGCACCAACAGCGGGTTATTGACGTCGCTCCGCCGCACTCGATTATCGCGCGGCACGCTACCCAGCGGCGTATCCGGCTGAGTTGGGTCCAGGACGGTATCGCGGACGTTCGGGCGGCCCTGGATCACGACGGTGACCTTTGCATCGGCGCGTGCTGCGCCGGTCGCTGCCGGGTTCGCGCGGCGCGGCACAGCCGTCGTCGGTGGGTGGGCGTCCGCCACGAAATGTGACATGGGAACCAGGTGACGACGCGGGACCGGCACATGGAACTTGACCAGCCGCCGCCGTTCCGCGGGCTTGGCCGCGGAGACGGCGCGGCCAACCTGCATGCGCAGGGTCCAGAGGTCTTGAGGTTTCAGCTGGTCGAATTGGACGCGTCCCGCGTCCTCGCCACCCGTGAACCCGGTCGATTCCCAGGTGCCGGCGAGATTCAGTTGCCGGCGAACGCGTTGCTGTACCGCCCAGCGCGGTTGTCCGGTTACCTTGGCCAACAGTGTCAGATACTCGACATCTTGTTGGCCGCGCCGATAGGCTTTCAAGCGGATGGAAGGCACCGGCTGCTTCCGACCGGCCGGCGCGCCAGGATAAAATAGTGATAATGTGTCGGCGTGCTGCCAGGATTCCGGGCGGCCAACCGTTTGCCAGGGGAGCACGCCGTCACAGCCGAGCGTCCACGCATCCACGCACCACGCGGCCGGCTGCATGTTGCTCTTTTCGATCGGGTTTGTGGAACCGTATTCCAACACCACTTGCCCAAACGCCTGCTTACGGTCCATGACAAGCCGCTGATAGGGGCGCAAAGCGCGGCCGACGACCGCGTAATCCAAAACACCGTCCAACAGATCACGCTGCCATTGCGGCCGCGAGATGTCACAGCGGAACATCATTTGCACATCGGGCAGTGTGCCGGCGAGCCCTTGGTGGTAGAGCCCCCCGAACCAGCGCAGCGCCCAGAAATCCTGGAAGTGGGCCGGTTCGTCGAGGATCCACGGCGAGCTGCCGCGCGACCAGCCATTCTTCTTGAAGCTGCTCTTGTTGTTCAAGTAAATATGGAAGATCGTATCGTGCCAGCCGCGGGCCGCAAAATGCTCGGCTATTTGGCGCGTCACTTCGATTTGCGTTCGGCGATAGTCATCGGTGAATGCGCGATCGGCCCAGCGGTCCCCGTTGTAGTTCTTGTCGATCGGCAACGGCCAGTTTTCGTGCAGCGGCAGGTAAAAGCACTCCAACGGAACTCCCGCGCGTGGCAATCCGCGAAACGCACTTCCATCCAAATACGGGCCAAAACGGCGGTCCCAATCGGTCCAATCGAGGTCGTGGCCGTTCCATGCCGGCGCACATCCGGTGGCGATTGTGCCGCGCTGGGAATAGGGCAGACGGTTCAGTACCGTGCGATGCACGTGCGCCAAACGGTAGAAGTCACCTTCGTTGGGCGGTAGGCCATAGCAGTTCATTTCCGGCAGAAAACTCAAGTAGTCCGGCAGCGTGAAGTCCCAGACTTGCAACGTCACGGCAACCTGCAGTGTTCCCGAGTCACTCCGCACCAGCAGTGAGCCGTGCTGCACGCCCGCCGTCGCATGGTGCGGGATGTAGAGTTCGCACAGCAATGATGTGTTGACCTGATTCGGAATATGCTCGTCGGCGGGAGGTATGTTCAACGGTTGGTCCAACGGCACGACCGGATCGGGCAGGGGGCCGTGTTCGGAGGCAACGCAGCGCAGCCGACCGAATGCGTAGGGCAGGGGAGGTTGCGTGTCGAGCGTGAGCGCGGCGCGCACTTGCCGAGCGCGGCCGTGCAGCAGGACCTGAAACGCGACAATCTCGTTCTTGGCGGCATGCAACTCGAGTGTCTTGCGGGTCGCGTTCCATAAGTGGTTGGCGCGCAAATAACCAGGTGTCTGCTTGGGGATCATTGCCCCGGAAACGGGATCTACTTTGTCCAATGGATCGATGATCGCGACTTCCAAGTTGCCCAGTCGAGGCAGCATCGCCGTGGCGTTACCCGTGGGCGGCGTCACGCGCCGACCCGGTAGGTCCTTGGGCTGGAACGCGGATACACGTACGGTCAGACCCGCCGCCGCACTCGCGTTTCCCGCCCCGTCGACCGCACGCACCGCGACGCGAACTTCCTGGCCGGCCGGCAATCCCAAGTCGCGCATGTGCATGCGCACTCGTTGCCCGGGCACGGCTGCCAGCGGTACCAGGTACTGGGGCACTCGCTTGCCGTTGACCGTTACGAGGAATCCGGCCGTGCCGGCCAGACCTTGGTCCCGTGGGACCACCCACTCAATCCACGCCGCGCCGGCCGGAAGGTCTTCCACGGCACTCCGAAGTCCGGATGGCACCAACGGTGGTTGTGTGTCTGTCGGGCCGAGATGCACAACCAGATACGGCGCGAACATCCGGTGCTCGCGACTGTAGACGTACCGATTGGGAAACGGCCGAAACGTCACGCTCTCACCATGTCGAAGCAACTCGGTTCCCGTATCGTCGAACAGCAGCAGACCGAAACTGATCCCCGCGACACGGGACGCGATCACCGCCGGCTGGATCGCGATGTTCTGCCACCGGTTCGTATCGGGAAGCGTCGCATCGGTCGTGCTCCACCGCGTCCCGCCATTGCCCAATGTCACGGCCGTCAAGTCACTGCCGGGAAACGCCCAGGCGCCATCCGGATACCGCCGCGCCGCGAACGACGAAGCACCGGTCTGCGGCGCCGAGCGGTCGGATGTGCCTTCGATCCAGGAAGCACTGATCCCACTCACCGTGACGCGATGCAGAATCTCCGCGCCCTTGCCGTGCACATAGAGACGCGCGTCCAGGATCACGTGGCCCCGCAGCGGCGCGGGATCGAAATCGATCAACGACATTTCCTGATACGACTTGAGTTTCAAGGAACTGCTGCCGCCGAAATTGTAGTCCGTTTCCCCGTGCGCACTGGAGACCCGTGTGTCACGCGTGACCGGCAGCCGCACCGCCCGACCCGGCTGGGCACCGCTGGCCCGCGCCACGCCCCAGCCAAGCCCGAAGCAGATAGTAGCCACGAACCAAAGCAAGATCGTGAGGCCAAGGAGGCCGAAGTTCATCCAGAACTTGATCGGTGTCTCATCGCGACGGACAATCTGCCCTATTGGTGGTATTCGACCCGTCCTGAGGCAATGCCATTGCAAGACGCACATAAGCCCTCCAAGGATCAATAGTCCGATCATTTTGATGAGTGGAGACGGTCCCACGAAAAAAACCGCGCAACCGAGCAGGAACACCACCAAGATGAGAACCGCGTTGCGTGTCATGCCAGCGCGTTCCCTGATTCATTTCATTTGCGGTCAGACCGTCATGATAACACAAGATGGCACTTGACTCCATTTGTAACCGTTCACGCGTACTTGCTCGATGAATGCATGCCACTTATATTCTTGCCTCTTGATATTCTTGCCCCCTCTTCTCCCCGGAACCTGAGATCGTACAGCGCCGCGGATTTCGGTTACCCGTGAACGGCTACATCCATTTCAAGTCGGCCAGCCAGGCTATTCAATCAGGTAGCTCACATGATCGTCACCGATACCCAACCGCAGGTCGACGTCGCGGTGGAGGGCGACGGGATCCGGATCGTATGAAAAATCGACGCACAGCTCGCGCGACTCCACCCGAGACGGGTAGTACGCCGAGTTTGGTCCAGTTCCCAAAGCTCGGGGAGATAACTGCTGGCGGCACCGGGCGTTCAAGAACACGGATCATCACGGGTAGACATTAACTCAAGACGGAGTTGTGGGAAAGGTTCTCAGCGTGTCGCACCGGCGTCGGTGGAGCGCGTAAGTTGAAACCCGGCGCGATTTCTGTCAGACTGATAGTGTTTTCCTTTGTTTGCCGGCAAGAAATACTTGGGAACCAGCCGCCGTGGGATCTACGGCGATGTGGTCGCCGAGATTGACGCCGGTGTCGGGCGAATCATCAAGACCCTGCGAGATTTCAACGTGGCGGAAAACACGCTGGTCGTTTTTACTTCCGACAACGGGCCCTGGTTACCGTTCCGTACGTACGGCGGGTCGGCCGGATTACTTCGCGAAGGGAAGGGCTCGACGTTTGAAGGTGGGATGCGTGAGCCAACGATTTTCTGGTGGCCGTCAACTCGAACAGGATCCGTCCGAGAAATACGATGTCGCCAGCTTGCATCCCGATGTTGTGCAGCACTGGAAAGAGCTGGCGGCGGCGCATATCAAGAGTATCAAACCAGTCGAGAATCAACTCACCAAGTAGAAAACCATGAAGCAAGGAGCCGTTCGCATGCGCAGAAGAACTTTTCTCCAGGCCACCGGTGCCAGTTTGGCGACACTATTGGCTCGACCCTCTTGGGCACGGCCGAGCGACAGCCGGTATCTCAAGACGATCGGTTTGCAACTGTACACGTTGCGGAATCAGTTGGCACGGGACGTACCAAGGACACTCAAAGCGGTGGCCGACGCGGGGTACTATCAGGTCGAACCGATGAGTCTGGTCGGCGGTGAACGGGTCTTCACGGTCGCGCGCGACGTCGGTCTGAAAGTCACATCCGCCATGATGAACTGGCAGACGCTGCTCAATCCCGGCGCGAAGGGAGTTCCATCATTTGCGGAGACGATGGAAGCCGCGGCAAAACAGAAACTCAGGTTCGTCGTCTTTCCCTATGTCGGCAAGGGACACCGTGAAACGGCGGATCAACTAAAGCAACTCGCGCAGCGCGCGAATCGCGCGGGCGAAGTATGCCGAAAAGCCGATATCCTACTCTGTTACCATAACCACTCGTTCGAGTTCGCGAAGCTGCCGAGCGGTCAACTTCGCTGGGACGTTTTGGTCAAGGAATTCGATCCGCATTTGGTGAAATTCGAGATGGATGTATTCTGGGTAACGATTGGTGGCATGGATCCGGTGAAGATGCTCAAGGGCCTCAAAGGGCGCGTGGCCCAATTGCATCTCAAGGATTTGCTGAAAGGCACGCCGACGAATCACGACGAGTCGACCGTGCCCAAGGATGCGTTTCAGGAAGTGGGCAACGGGATCATCGATTGGCCGGCGGTACTCGCGGCGGCCGAATTGGCCGGCGTCACGCAGTGCCACGTGGAACAGGACCAGTCCCCCGACCCGATCGCCAGTATTGGCGAGAGTCTCAGGAACCTGAAGGCTCTTTAGATTGGCGCGCGTTCAATCGACGCGACGTACCTGGTAGCCGGTGGCTTTGCGGCCCAGGGTAATGGCTGTGTTCAGGACACTATCCGTGGCGGCGACGCTTTGCCCGGTGGTGGTGCCGGGGACCGGTTTCGCGGTCATGTGAACGAGCACATCGGGATTCACCCCATGGTGGCTGATCGCCTGACCGCTGGGCGAGTAGAATTTCGCCGTGGTCAGACGCAGTCCGGCCTTCGAGCGGGTCAGGGGGAAGATTCCCTGGACGCTGCCCTTGCCGTAACTGCGCTGGCCGATCACCGTGCCGCGATGATGATCGTGAATGGCCCCGGCGAAGATCTCGCTGGCACTGGCCGAATCGCCGTCGATTAAGACCATCAACGGGACTCGCCAGGTGCCGACCTGGTGTGCCTGATAGTCGAAATCTTCGCGAACACTGCGGCCACGTGTTGACACGATCGTTCCGCTGGACAGGAACTTGTCAGCGAGGTCGACGGCCGCATTCAAGAGTCCGCCCGGGTTGCCGCGCACGTCGAGCACCAGGCAACGCATGCCCTGGCGGTGGAGCGACCAGAGCGCCTGATCAATGTCACTGCTCGTGTTCTTCTGAAAACTTGTGAGCTTGAGGTAGCCGATCCCGTATTGCGGGTCGATGATTTTCACATCTTGGACACTATGCACGTCGACGCGTCGCCGTTGGATATGCAGGGTCCGCAGCGTGCCGTCCGGCGCGCGAACGACAATATCCACATAGCTCATCTCCGGACCCTTCAACAGATCGGCGGCGGCGTTCATCGACAATTCGCTCGTCGATTGGTCGTCGACGTCAACAATGCGATCATCAGTATGGATGCCGGCTTGGTCGGCCGGGCCACCGGGAATCACGTTGACGATCAGCAAGGCGTGATCATCGCCTTTCAGTTCCACGCCGAGTCCGACGAAGTTTCCTTCAATCTGCGAAAAGACCTCTTCTAATTGGTCGCCAGTCAAATAGGACGAATAGGGATCCAGCGAGGAGACGGCGCCGCTGGCGAACTCCAGGATAGCGGCTTGTGGCGGCACATTCATGTATTGGGCGGCGATTTGCGCGGCGCGTGCGGCCGCGGCCGCGGCCTGGTTTCGGTCCTGAATACGGCTCAAATCAATCGCTTGGTGCAGGGTCTGATGGAATTGCCGCACCCGATCGACGGCCACCGGCCGTGGATATCGATTCACGAACGCTGGCTCGTCCAATGCCACTTCCAGATGTGCCATTCCCTGTTGCACCAAATGGCTCCATTCCGGCCGATTGACGTGATACGTGTCGATTTTCAGGAGGACTTCCGAGTACAGGTCCAACGCCTGCTGCTGGTCGATATGGGCCAGTGTTTGCAGGAAACTGTGATCGGCATAACGGCGCGCGATCTCCATGTGGACGCGCGCCAAATTGACGTGCTGCTTCAATTCGGTTTGACCGGGAAAGTCACGCAGGGCGTTCTCAAAGTGCTTTAACGCGTCGCCCCAACGGCGATCCTGTTCCAGTTGCCGGCCCGTGCGAATGACTTCGTTCAGGTCGGACGCCGTATTGATCGCATCTTGGGGAATCTGCAATTGGGCGGAAAGCGGCCGTACCGCGAACAGGGTCGCTGTCACGAAGAGAAGAAATACCAGCAGTCGCACGTGCAGGGAGTTGTTTCGCATGATTCGGTCCATCGTTACGGGGCGGGGTGGTGTCACCATCCGATGGCACGTTGCGCGTCAGCGTTTCAGACGCTGAACACCGCGCTGGCACCACGCGACGGCTCACACCGTTTCGGGGTAATCCGGCCGAACAGAAAAGGGACGGAGCGTCGGCCGTAAGAAACATAGATCACGGTTTGCCCGCAGTCAAAAAAACCGACCGTTTTTGGCGACCGCCAATTGGCACAATCGCTCCAGGTTAGTGCGTGGAGTCCGTTTGGAATGATTGCGCGTCTTGTAACGCGGCCCCATGTGTTGGACGGTTTGCGCTCCCGTGCGCGAGGCCCTTCGTGGACCAGATTCCCTCTGGGCGTCAGGCCCATTATTCGGCCGCGACGGGGCACGGGTCAAGGGATGACCTGATGTGCGTGCGAGCCCGTGGCGCATTGCCCATGTCCGGCGCGAAGTTGCGTAAACGGCGTCGTCGAGAATGGCTGTCCAGCCGTCGCGGCGCGCCCGGAAACCAAGTGTCCGGGTCACACGCTCCTAGATGGGAATCGTTTTTCTTTCACGCACGGCTTCGGTTTGCTTGTGACACAAGACAATGGCGTCGCGTGCCAGGCTGCCGCCGAGGATGGGTGAAGGGCGGCCTGCTTGGATCGCGTCGAGCATTTCGCGTATCTCGGCGGCGAAGGGCGTGATTTCGTCGCTCGCGCCAATCTCTGGTTCGATCACGTCGCCGGCGTCATCGAGAACGGTCAACGGCATCAGCTGTTTTCCCGCATCGCCGTACACCGCGAACTCAAACAGGAGCGTGGCCTTTTCAAAGTGGATCTCATAACCATGGTCGAATGGGCGCCCCTGCTGATGAATGACCCCCGACGTCGCGCTGACCACCAGGTCCGGATCCTCGAACTCGAAAAACGAGTTGCAATATTCAACGACCGCGCCACGCATCCGCCCGCGACTGGTGACAAACCGGGGCATGCCAAACAGCAGTCGGATGAAGTGGGCGTCGTGAATGTGCAGGTCGAGTAGAGGGCCGCCAACAAGCGTCGGATCGTAGAAATCCTTGAGCCAGAGCGGGTCCGAGATGACGCGGCGAAAATAACCACCGCGCAGTTTGCCGTACCTGCCATCGGTCGCCGCCGCGCGCGCGAATTGGTACTGGACATGCATCGGCAATACGTGCCCAATCATGATCAGCTTTCCGGCGCGGTCCGCGGCTTGTACCATTTGGTCGCACTCTTCGGTTGTCAGAGCCATTGGCTTTTCGCAAAACACGTGTTTGCCATGCTCCAGCGCCTTGATCGCGGCGGCGGCGTGCGCGGATGGCGGCAAGCAAATATCGACCACATCGATTTTTGGATCCGCGACCAACGCGTCGAAGTTGTCGTAGCGCGCCAAGCCGGAAACATCCACTTCTTCACCCGGCGGGCCGAAGTTGCCCTTGATGTCGCGCCAGTCGCCAGCGAGGCGTTTCGGATTCACTTCACAGATCGCCGCGAGCCGCGCGTCCGCGGTACGCTGATAGGCCAAGTAGTGGATCCAGCCCATGAAACCGATGCCGGCAATGCCAATGTTTGTCATGTTCGTGTCTCGCTTTCGCAAACAAGATGTGGTATGCGTGCATCAAATGCAAACAGAAACAATCTAGAAAGGACGTATCTGTCTCAAGTTCGGATTCCGACCAGGGAGACGAATCGTTCGTAGGCCTCGTCCCACGGGGCCGAATTGGTCGGTGTGAATTCATCCATGGGAAAACTGTTTCGGATGACTTCACGGGCCTCGGCTATGGAAGCGACATCGCCGCGCGAAACGGCTTGCATCATGGCATTGCCGATCGCGGTCGCTTCGATGGGGCCGGTGACGACCGGCCGATTACAGGCGTCAGCAGCCATCTGGCAGAGCAGGCGATTCTGCGTCCCACCGCCGACGATGTGAATCGTCTCAAGTCGACCGTCCACCAACTGCTCAAGCCAACCGAGTACCATTCGGTAGCGCAGTGCCAGGCTCTCCAGAGCGCAGCGAATGATCGGACCGATGCCGTCGGGCAGCGGCTGGCCCGTGGCTCGGCAAAATGCACGAATGGCCTCCGGCATATCGTCCGGCGCCACGAACGACGAGTCATCGGGATCAATGAGCGCCACGAGTGGCGTGCTCTGCTCGGCGGCGCGCGTCAATTGGTTCCAGTCGTGGTCCTGGCCGGCCCTCTGCCAGGCGGCGCGACACTGTTGCACCAGCCACAGACCGGCAATGTTCTTCAGCAAGCGTATCGTGCCACCAACCCCTCCTTCGTTCGTGAAGTTCAGTTCGCGGCATCGGTCGGTCACGAC
>Ga0114931_10010797_pt1 | contig 10839 bp, 12 predicted proteins | sample 2SBtaG_FD_89579 | JGI IMG/M metagenome (GOLD analysis project Ga0114931, IMG submission 89579) | Deep subsurface microbial communities from Kolumbo volcano to uncover new lineages of life (NeLLi) - 2SBTROV14_V59a metaG | ecosystem: Environmental > Aquatic > Marine > Volcanic | place: Kolumbo...
CACGCCCGCAGCAAGGTCAGACACTGGTTCAAAAAGCAGGATCATGAACGCAACCTGCAGGACGGCAAAGCCATTCTGGAAAAGGAGCGGCAGCGGTCAGGCTTGAAAGCGATCGATCTCGAAGCGTTGATGCGCCATTTTCATCTGTCGCGGCAGGAGGACGTACTGATCGGCATTGGCCGTGCCGATATTTCTCTGAATCAACTGGCCAGTGCGCTGGAAGCGCGCGATTGGCGTGATGAGCCGACCCAACTGAAACCGGTCGCAGACCACGGTAAAGAGGCGCGGCGGGATAACGTGTCGGTGCAGGGAATCGGCAACCTGCTGACGACCTACGCAGGCTGCTGCACGCCGCTCCCGGGCGACCCGATCATCGGTTACATTACGCTGGGAAAGGGCATCGCCATCCATCGCCAGGATTGCGAAAACATCCTGCAGCTGCCCGAGGAAAAGCACAACCGTCTGATTGAGGTCAGCTGGGGCGAAGAAACGGACGCCTTTCCGGTCGAAATTCATCTGCGCGCGTTCGATCGACAGGGCCTGCTGCGCGACATTACGCAGATTCTTTCCAATGAACATGTCAATATTCTGGAAGCGAACACCCACAAGAACCTTGATGATCAGAGCGTCCGGATGAAGATGATGCTCGAAGTAAGAAATATCATTCAACTCCGAGAGATCATGGACAAAATCGGCCAGTTGCACAATGTGTTCGAGGTGCAGCGGAAACGGTAGCGAATAGGCACCGTGCGCTTGCAATGCTTTTTTTATTGACACATGATGAAAGGGGATTGAAATGCACGAACTGGAAGGGGGTGACACCAGCCAAACAAAAATGGATGCTGGCAGTCAGTACACTGGCGTTCACCGTCTGTTTTGCTGTCCGGACGATCTTTTCGATCATCGGCGTCCGCATCAAGCAGGACCTCGGATGGAATGATGCCGCCCTACTTTCTGTTTCTTGATTCCTGATCCCCGTTCCCTGATTCATGGACCAGTCGATCCGATTCGACACTGAACTGATCCGGCGCTACGATCGTTCCGGGCCTCGGACAGCCTCCTAGGCGTTATACCTGTGAACCAATGTGAACTGTTTGGTGCGTACGGCGCACCCTACGTTCGGCGCCGGCGCAAAAGCGGAGTGTAGGGTGCACGCCGTGCGCACCATTTCGAGCTAAAACTCATCCCCAGGCTCCACCAGCGCCATGCCCTGCTGTTCGTCAGCATACTGGTTGATTCCGCCGTCACTCCCGAGCTTGATCATCAAGCGGATTTCGTTGGTCGAATCGGCCGAGTTGAGCGCATCCTCGTAACTGATCTTGCCGGCCGTGTAGAGATCATACAGCGCTTGGTCGAAGGTCTGCATGCCTTGTTCTCTCGACTGTTTCATCAGAGCTTTTAGTTTGTGGACTTCACCTTTGCGGATCAGGTCCGAAGCCAGCGGTGTGTTGATAAGGATTTCGACGGCCGGATAGCGTCCTTTACCATCGGTGCGCCTGACCAGCTGTTGCGCTATGATCGCTTTGAGATTCAGCGAGAGATCCATGAATAATTGGTCATGCATCTCTTCGGGAAAGAAGTGAATGATTCGGTCCAGCGCCTGATTGGCGTTGTTTGCATGCAACGTGCTGAGACATAAATGCCCGGTTTCGGCGAAGGTGACCGCATGTTCCATGGTTTCGCGTGCGCGTACCTCGCCGATCAGAATGACGTCGGGCGCCTGCCGAAGAGTATTTTTCAGCGCCACCGAATAGGATTCGGTGTCGATGCCCACTTCGCGTTGGGTGACGATGCATCCGGCGTGTTCGTGAACATATTCGATCGGGTCTTCGATGGTGATGATGTGGCCGCTGCTGTGTTCGTTGCGGTATTTGATCATCGACGCGAGGGAGGTCGATTTACCGGTTCCGGTGGCGCCGACAAACAGAATCAGCCCGCGTTTGGTCATCGACAATTCGTTGATGACGGGCGGCAGGTAGAGTTGTTCGGCGTTGGGAATAGTGGTTTCGATTCGGCGCAGCACCATGCCCGGCACATCACGCTGGTAAAAAGCGCTGACGCGATAACGCGCGACGCCGGGTGCGGCGATGGCAAAATTACACTCTTTGGTGTTCTCGAACACATCGCGCTGCTGTTGCGTCATGATGCCGTGTATGACCTTTGTGACCTGCTCGCCGTTGAACGCGATTTTCGACACTTCCTGCAGCCGGCCGTCCACCTTGATCGTGGGCGGGCGGTCGACCGTAATGAAAAGGTCCGAGGCTTTCTTTTGAGCCATCAGGGTCAACAGTGTTTTGAAGTCCATCGAGGTACGCCTTTTGGTTTGGGGGTTAGATGCGGGCTAGCGCAGCACTAGAAAGCACTTTTGTTGACGGCTCTGGTCCGGGCCGTTTGTCTGCCGATCAGGCCGCGTTCGACCAGCTCCTGCAGATTCTGATCCAGCGTCTGCATGCCCTCGCGCCGTCCGGTTTGGATGGCGGAGTACATCTGCGCCACCTTATCTTCACGGATGAGATTGCGTATTGCGGGGGTGCCGACCATGATTTCATGAGCCGCCATGCGGCCGCCGCTCGATTTTTTCAGGAGGGTCTGGGCAATCACCGCCTGCAGCGACTCGGAGAGCATCGATCGGATCATATCCTTCTCGGCGGCAGGAAAAACGTCGATGATACGGTCGATGGTTTTGGCGGCTGAACTGGTGTGCAGCGTTCCGAATACCAGATGTCCTGTTTCCGCGGCGGTCAAGGCCAGGCGAATCGTTTCCAGATCACGCAATTCACCAACCAGAATCACATCCGGGTCTTCACGCAAAGCAGAGCGCAGGGCGGCTTCGAAGCCGTGGGTATCACGATGGACCTCGCGTTGATTGATGAGCGCTTTCTTGCTTTTGTGGAGGAATTCGATCGGGTCTTCGATGGTGAGGATGTGGCAGTACTCATTGGAATTGATGTGGTCAACCATGGCTGCCAGCGTCGTCGATTTGCCGGAACCGGTCGGGCCGGTCACCAGTACGATGCCTCGAGGCTTTTCTGTCACTTCCTTGAAAAAGCGGGGACAGCCTAATTCTTCCAGGGTCAGCACCTTGGAAGGAATGGTTCTGAATACCCCGGCGGAACCCCGATCCTGTTTGAAGGCATTGACACGAAATCGGGCAATGCCGGGCAGGTCGAAGGAAAAATCAGTTTCGAAAAATTCCTCATAGTCACGACGCTGCTTGTCGTTCATAATATCGTAGATCAATGCATGAATTTCTTTGTGCTCGAGCGCCGGCACGTTGATCCGTCGGATATCACCGTCCACCCGAATCATCGGCGGCAGTCCTGCCGAAAGGTGCAGGTCCGAAGCCTTGTTTTTGACAGAAAAGGCCAGTAATTCGGTAATATCCATAGTTGAACGATTGAATGGTTGTTGACGGTCGATGAGTCGGGTTCCACCCCGACCTGTATTCCACTAAAGTATAGTTAAATATTACCGATTCTCATGAACATAAGCCTCGCAGAACGGCTGCAGGAAGTGGAGCAGCGCCTTCAGGCCGCGGAACGGGCCGCCGGTCGTGTGTCGGGCTGCGTCAGGCTGTTGGCGGTCAGCAAAACGAAATCGGCTGAAGTGATGATTCTCGGCTATCGCACAGGTCAGCGCCATTTTGGAGAAAGTTACCTGCAAGAGGCGCTGGTCAAGCAGCGGCAGCTGGCGCATTACAACATTACCTGGCATTTCATCGGGCCGATTCAGTCCAACAAAACGCGCTTGATCGCCGAGCATTTCAGCTGGGTTCACAGTGTCGATCGCCTCAAGATTGCACGTCGTCTCGATGAACAGCGCTCGCCCGACAGGCCGCCGCTCAATGTCTGCCTGCAGGTCAATGTCAGTGGAGAAAAGAGCAAAGCCGGGGTAGCGCTCGATGAGTTGCCGGAACTTGCGGCTGCCGTATCGGAATTGCCGCGATTACGGCTCCGTGGTGTCATGGCGATTCCGGCACCGGGTACCAGCTTCGAGGAACAGCGTGCGCCATTTCGAGCATTGCGCACAGCGATGGAGCGGCTGCCTCACAAGACGCTGGATACGCTCTCCATGGGTATGTCCGATGATCTGGAAGCCGCCGTCGCCGAAGGCGCCACGATCGTGCGGATCGGTACTGCCCTGTTCGGCAGCCGCGACTGAGTCCTGATTCGGTTGCCGGCGAAACGAGGCTAGTACAGTAAGGTAGGTTGGGTTAGGTGCGCATTTTACCGAGCCATCAATCTTCCACTGGCTTATGAGCGGACCGTAACCCAACAATCCGCTGTGCTATGGAAAGGAGACAGGTAATTCACCCAATCGCCGCTCGAGCCAGCGTAGTACCTCCTTGGCCTGTTTCAATGCACCAAGATCGCGGATGTGGGGTGGCTCGGCGGGAGCCAGAATAGCCCAATGCTGCAGCAGCCGCTTCAGTTGCCGTTGTTGTTGAACGGTAAAATGCCAGCGTTCGATGAACGGCTCCAACAGCGGTGGCTCCTGTTCGTGCAATGGCTCCGCCAGCGTTCGAAGCTGCTGTAATAATTCATCGATGAAACTGACCTGACTGTCGATCAACTCGGCAACCTGCCGGGCGCTGATCTGTTCTGCCGGTGATGACATGTTATCCGATACGATCTTGACACACTGAACCAGCTCCGAAGTGGAAAAACGCGTGGCCGTTTCGTAGAATCCGGAGGCTTCCATGTCGTACAACACGGGATCGGGGTAGCCGGACTTCGGCCGCGCGACGGTGCACACATGCTCACTGGCGCACGCCGGTTGAAAAACCAGGGGCGGGTACCATCGTCTGCCGCTGTCCGCGTCGGTGATCTTATGAGCAAGACAGGCGTGGCCGATGGCATGCGTCCGGTGCCCGGCAACACCGATATTCACCCAGACGGCATGACGCTGCGCGCCCAATGCCATATGGCTGTAGGCAACGGCGGCCGCCATGGCGGTTTTGCCGATGCCGCTGACAGTCAAACACAGGCCGTCTCTTTCGTAAACCGGGAACGCTTCTTCGCGTAAACGTCGCTTGAGCCGGTAATGGGCAATCAGGGGTTCGGCTTCGCAGGGCAGCGCAACCACCAGGCGGCTGAATGCAGGGCGCGGGGAGGGCTCAGTTGAATTCATTAGCCGCGGTGGAATAGCGATGACAGAGCGCTTCGTAATGCGTGATTTCATCCTGCTTGTTGCGCTTGCGTGCGCCTTTCAGGTAGATGCTGGCTTTTTTCAACAGTATCGACCGCGCAGCGCATCGATCCTCGGGGGATAGATGTTCCTGCGCAAGAATTTTTTCCAGCGCTACGATCCGAAAGCGGTCCATTCCCCAAAATGCGCTCGAAAGCTGATCGGCATGACCGCCATATTTGATGATCAGCGGTTGGTCGACGAACAGCACCGGGTAGCGGGAGGTGATCCGCAGCCAGAGGTCGTAGTCTTCACAGGCCGGCAGGGTTTCATCGAAGCCGCCGGTGGCAGCCAATATGGAATGATGGATCAGAACCGATGAAGGCGACATGGCGCATAGCGGCAGGCACATGCGAAAAATCCATCCGCCGGCTTTGCGATGCCTGTTTCCAGGATTGACGCGCCTGCCGTTGCGGATCCATATTTCTTCGCTGTGGCATACGGTCAGGTCGGGGTTGTCGTCCAATGTCGCCGATTGAATGGCCAGCTTGTCCGGCAACCAGACATCGTCGGAATCGAGAAAAGCCAGCCAGTCACCTGATGCAGCCTGAATTCCATGATTGCGGGCAGCGCTGACGCCGGCGTTTTCCTGGTGCAGATAGCACACTTTCGGGAAATCATCGGCGATCATACGCCGGGTCGCGTACGACGAACCATCGTCGACGACGATGACTTCATCGGGCAGGCGGGTCTGCGCGTAGACCGAATCCAGTGCGCGCTTGAGCAGTGGAGCACGGTTATAGGTTGGAATAATCGCTGAAACGGGTGGGCGTGCATGCATGGCTTTTTATGGTTGAAGCGACAATCGGCATTGTCGTTTTATCGGAATTCTAATAAAGTATACGTGTTCATAGCCAACCCCAGCCAGTGATTAGCATGTCTACCGAACGATATTCCGGAAAAGAACGGCGGCAACAGACCTTGCAGGTGATCAATGAGATGCTGGAAGAACGGCAGCAGGTATGGTCTTCATACTGCGCCGTTGCAGGACTTGATTCGTTTCCCAAGGACAAGTCTGTCGAAGCGATGCTCGATGAGTTTTGCCAGTTATTGGTCGATTATATTTCGCTCGGACATTTCGGCATCTATCAGCGCATCACCGATGGAACCGAGCGCCGTCGAAAGATAATCCAAGTGGCGGAGGAGGTATATTCCCGCATCGCCGAAACCACCGATACCGCTATCGAATTCAATGACAAATACCAAAAGTGGAGTGGTGATGAGATGCTGGCGGGTTTGAACGATGACCTGTCAAAGCTGGGGGAGGGGCTGGCGGCACGCATCTAGTTCGAAGACAAACTGATCGAGGCCATTGTGGCATAACGGATGTCCGCGACAGGAAGCCTCGCCGTTTTGTGGCGGTACGGCGCGCCCGCGGCGTCTTTCATACTTCAGTCCATGATCACCATATTACCTGAAAGCGCAGGCAACACCCTGGGGGTGCGGGCAACGGCGCGGTTGACCGATTCCGATTATACCGACATCTGGGTGCCGACGCTGGAGGCGGTCATCGACAAATACGGCAAGGTTCGGGCGCTTCTATACATGGATGCCGAATTCGAAGGATGGGAGGCCTCCGCGCTGTGGGATGATGCCAGGTTCGGACTGAAGCATAACGACGATTTCGAGAAAATTGCGATTGTCGGCGGTCCCGGATGGGTTCGCTGGAGCATCAAGCTGATGATCCCGTTTCTAAAATGCCAGGTAAAAATGTTTCGCAACAGCCAGCTTGAGAACGCATGGGAGTGGCTCAAAAGGGATTTTGCGGAGGAAATTGGATAACGCGTAGGATGCGGTGAGGTACGAACCGCATTTTGCCTGTGCGGTGGCCCAATCAAACGATGCGGTTCGTACCTCACCGCATCCTACATGGTTTCGACAGGTTCCGTGCTCTCACAAATCCAGGCACACTCTTTGTCCGTGTCTTGACCGCCGACGTGCTTCCAGCCTCCGACACACATGATATGGATTGCATCTTTCATCTTGCGTGCGCAACAGGCGTCGCGGTCTTTGGGAGTAACCGTTCCACAGCTTGCGCCGAGCAGCTGTTTTTGATCGACAGGCGGCTGGTCGCTTGCGGCCAATGCCGTGCAGCAATCGAGCGCCAGTAATGCAGCACCTATTTTATAATGATGGTTAGAAGCCATAAAATATCCTTTTGTTTCGATGAGCTATCTGGTTCACAAACCGACTCAGTAAAGTAGGTGCTGCACGAGTGCGAATTTCGTCATAGGTTCACCGAATCAGAAAGAATCACGCATCAAGCACGAGCGCGATAGTGTGACAACGTGACGGGGAGACGCTTTGCTCCCCAGTTGCCGGGTTTGGCGTCGAACACGCCGGCGCAGCGGGCACCGCACGCATTGCAGCAGCCTTGGGCAGTCAGATTCCACTCGGAGAGTTGGTACCAGTCGCGGCCGATCAGCAGTTTACCGCATTGGTGGCAATAGGTGCTGTCGCCCGCTTTGTTGTGCACATTGCCCACATAGGCATAGCGGACGCCGTTTTTCATCGCGATCCGGCGAGCCCGAAGCAGCGTTTCGGCCGGCGTATGCGATTTGTCCATCATCTTCCAGTCTGGGTGAAATGCAGAAAAATGCATCGGTACGTCAGGGCCGAGATGCTCGACCACCCACCGGGTCATCGACTCCAGCTCTTCGTGCGAATCGTTTTCGCCTGGGATCAGCAGCGTCGTCGTCTCCACCCAAACATCGGTTTCATGAACGAGGTATTCCAATGTTTCCAGAACCGGCGCCAGCTGGCCGCCGCAGATTGTGCGATAATAGCGTTCGGTGAAGGCTTTCAGGTCGACGTTGGCCGCATCCATATAGCGGTAGAATTCGGCGCGCGGTTCGGGGCAGACGTAGCCGGCGGTCACCGCGACCGATTGGATGTCGTGCGCCCGGCAGGCGCGCGCCACATCGATTGCATATTCGTGAAAAATGACCGGGTCGTTGTACGTATAGGCAACACTGCGGCAGCCCAGTTGTTCCGCGGCCCGGGTAATGGTCTCGGGATCCGCCCGATCCATCAACGTGTCCATTTCCCGAGACTTGCTGATATCCCAATTCTGACAGAACTTGCAGGCAAGATTACAGCCGGCGGTGCCGAATGAGAGCACCGGGGTGCCGGACAGAAAGTGATTCAGCGGTTTTTTCTCGATCGGATCGACCGCAAAACCGCTGGAGCGCCCATAGGTCGTCAATACGATTTGATCGTTCTGATTGGCGCGCACGAAGCACAAGCCCCGTTGACCCTCGTGCAGTTTACAGAAACGCGGGCACACATCACACTGAATGCGCCCGTCATCGAGCGCATGCCAATATTTGGTCGGCACCGTGTCGGTCATTACCTGAACCTGGTCATTCATCTTCTTTCACCTACGGCATTTATTGTATGGCTGAATATGATTGAATATGAGGGTGCGCCCGGTGAAATGCAAGTGCCTGGATGCAGCAATTCCAGCAAAAATCTTGTCTCAACGAAGTGTTGATGAATTCAGATCCTTGGAGGTGAGTGTGATGACAACCGTGCGACAACCGGCCGTGGCCGGGGCCTTTTATCCGGCTGACCCCGATCAGCTTCATACCATGGTTCAAGGCTTTCTGGATCGGGCGGAAGCCTCCGGTCCGGTGCCGAAGGCGATCATCGTGCCTCACGCCGGCTATGTCTATTCCGGGCCGGTGGCTGCCAGTGCCTATGCCCGGCTGAAACCGGGGCGTGATACGATTCGCCGCGTCGTCCTGCTGGGGCCCTCCCATCGCGTCGGCTTCAGAGGGCTTGCAGTCAGCAGTGCAGACTGGTTTGTCACGCCTTTGGGCAGCATCCCGGTCGACCGGCAGGCCGTCGGGCAGATTATCGATCTTCCGTTCGTGCAAGTGATGGATCAGGCGCACAGCATGGAACACAGTCTGGAAGTGCATCTACCGTTTCTGCAGGAGGTGCTGGACCGGTTCGAGCTGGCGCCGGTGGTGGTCGGTGATGCCGAGCCGGAAGAAGTGGCCGAGGTGCTTGAGCGGCTGTGGGACGGCGAGGAGACCGTGATCGTGATCAGTTCCGATTTGAGCCATTATCACGATTACCAGACGGCACGGCGTATGGACAGCAACACCTCGCACGCCATCGAAACGCTGCAATGGGACAAGATCGGCCACGAATCGGCCTGCGGCCGCACGCCGGTCAATGGGCTGCTGTATGCTGCTCGCAGGCACGCTCTCAAAGGTACGACGGTGGACCTGCGCAACTCCGGTGATACCGCCGGGCCTCGGGATCAGGTCGTTGGGTATGGGGCCTATGTCTTCCAATAATATGATCAGTCGGGAGAATCGACGAACCCGCCTGCGGCTTGCTCGGCAATCCATTCAACATGGTTTCGAATGCGACGGCCCCCTGTCGGTGGATCTCAGTGAATTTCCGCCCGAACTGACGGTTGTTCGCGCCACCTTCGTCACTCTGGAGAAACAGGGCGCGCTGCGCGGCTGCATCGGCAGCCTGACCGCCGTTCGACCATTGGTGGAGGATATCGTGCATAACGCCTATGCTGCTGCATTCATGGATCCTCGCTTTCCTCCGGTCGACCAATCGGAATTGGAGGCACTGGAGATCCACCTGTCGGTATTGAGTCCTTCCGAGCCGATGCAGGTGGCTTCGGAGGCGGATCTTATCGCCCAACTGCACCCGGGCATCGACGGGCTGATCATCGAGGATGGCGGCCGGCGGGCGACGTTTTTGCCTTCCGTGTGGGAGTCGCTGCCGCAGCCGGAACTGTTTCTTCGACATCTGAAGCAGAAAGCCGGTCTGGCGCCGGATCATTGGTCGGACAGGTTCAAAGCGTATCGTTACACGACGGAAACGATCGAAGAAGCGGATGCCTGAGGGCGCGGAACGGACTCTTGTGCTGAGCCGTAGAATACAAGCCATGTGTCTCTCGCGGCCGGGACCGCAGCGACGGGAGGATCGGTGCCGAAGACCGTAGCGCTTCTTCTCGGTTTCGTGCTGTTGCTCGCTCTGTTTCACCGGCCGATATTGACCGCGGCCGGTCGCTGGCTGGTGCAGTCACAGCCGGTCGTGCATGCCGATGCCGCCGTGGTATTGAACACCGGAGTGAATATCTATGCCCGCATGATCGAAGCGGCGGCGTTGTACCGAGAGGGCGTCGTCGATAAAGTGGTTATCAACGGCAATCGAAAGAGCGACGTGCTGCGGGGGCTGGAAGCAGCAGGTTATCGAACCGAACAACCATGGTATGCAGAGCGGGTCGGCCTGCTGCAGTTTTTGCAGGTTGCCGGCAAAGATGTGATTGCCGTCAGTGCGGAAGATGCTTACGATACGGTCAGCGAAGCGCAGGATGTCGGTCAGGAATTGATCGCTCGAGGGATCCGCGCGGTGGTGGTGACGACCAGCAAATTTCACACCCGGCGCGCCGGCTTTATCTGGCACAGCCTGTACGGCGACCGGTTGAGTATCTATACCGTTGCGGCGCGTGACGACCCTTTCGCTCCGGCCGGATGGTGGCGCAGCGGACGCCAGGTTCGCTGGGTCATGGCCGAGTATGGTGCCTGGTTGTTTTTCTATTGGAAGAAGCTGACGGCGGATTGAGCCATCCCGACCGCCTATGTTTCTTGGGCGTGCCTGCCGTATAGTTGGTAGGTC
>Ga0114931_10010798_pt1 | contig 10838 bp, 7 predicted proteins | sample 2SBtaG_FD_89579 | JGI IMG/M metagenome (GOLD analysis project Ga0114931, IMG submission 89579) | Deep subsurface microbial communities from Kolumbo volcano to uncover new lineages of life (NeLLi) - 2SBTROV14_V59a metaG | ecosystem: Environmental > Aquatic > Marine > Volcanic | place: Kolumbo...
ACTATCGTGCGTGGATACCCTAACTCCTCTTTGACGATAAGATGTATAACCTTATTGGCTGTACTTATCTCAATCACTTTGATGCCGTCTATCCCGAAAGTCTGTTTACGGGAAGCATCAATGTAAACATCTCCGAATTGGCTGGTTATCAATGCCGATGCTGAAAGTGCTCCGGCTTCGCCCCAATCGGTATCTGAGCGTCCATACGTTCCATTTTTACCGGCATGGGCAAAGTTTTCGGGCATAAGGCCAACGGGATAGGCGTTCCATGTATCTGGTGCCACCTGTTTATTTTCAGGAATGGACATTAAAACAAACGAAGCCCGCAAAGCAGCAATGCCTCGTTCGAAATATTCTTTTTTGCCTGTCAACTGGTAAGCTCTTAAATACAACGGTGCAAAAACGGCCTGACGCGCGTCATTCCATTCGCCATCGGTATTCATCACCCCAAATCCCCCGAAAGTGTATAAACTAAGAAACGGAGGATTCCACACCTGTTGGTACAGGCTTAGAATGTCCAATGTTTCTTCTGCACTATGCAGATATTCGTCCTGGTGACTTATGGAATATGCCTCAAATAGGACTTTGGCCGACCAAAAGATGGACAAATTATTTTGCGGCAGAACACCCGTGTATGGATCTCGCATAGTTAACGGCTTCCATGAACAGGACCAGAAGGTTTCAAAGTCCCAAAATTTCATTTCCGGCAACACACTATGAATCAAAAAATCGCCCGATCTCAATAATGCTGATTTATAACTGTCGTTCCCGGAAATGTTATACAGCTCCCCTAATAACAGAGCTGATCCTGCTGTCTCGGCTGAATTTTTTAAGGTTTGATCTGCCTCAGGTTCCCTATCCTTTCCATCAGGTACCATGAACCAGGCCGGTATGGATCCGGAATCCGACTGATTGGCAACCAGGAAATCACCCAACCGCCTAACATACGTTAGAATCGCTGGATCTTTATCGAAGTCTTCATACCATTTCAGCAGCCAATAACCCGTCCATGCACTGCTTGATGTGTGGATACGGTTTTTTCCTCCGTTCAGACGAGGTACCGAGCCAATCCACTGTTTATTTTTTAAGTCATAAATCGCGGGCGAAAGGCCACCAAATTGCGGGGTATGCAATGTGAAGTTTGTAATTAAGTTTGCCTGCTGAACCCAACGTGGTTTATTCAGAAGTGTTCCGTAATGCCGCAACCCGTAGGCACTGCGCTGAACATTGAACCAGGATTGATTCCAAACCACGGGATAAGGAAGACGAAAATACCCCCCATGATCAATTCCTTTGTACGCTCCGACTTCTGTACCATTCAGTTTAAAACGTACAAACTGACTCAGGCTGTCCAGGGTCGGATAGGCATAGCTGGCATATTTTGTGAAGGGTATTGTTTGTGGTAAGGCATTCTGCAAGTATTGGCGGGCATACCGATTCCACAGGAATTGTGTTACGGTATTCAAAACCTGTAATCGTTATTGTTTGGCACCAGCCAAAATATCGTAGGCATAGGAATATCTACCCGCCGCAAGGGTCAATACACTGGAATCCGCGTGACGGTAGTAGGTATGTGGGATAGGAGAATAAGCCTTTATCCCATAGGTAAACACCGGCTTGGGTTGATCTTTTATATCCAGATTCATGCTCGTAAGGTTGCCCCTCTTCAATGCAGCCAATGTATCCAGGTCCGGGATCATTGACACCCAATACCTGTCATTCTTTATGATAATCGCGGGGGATCTGAATACGTGATCACCAATAACCATATCCGGACCGGGTCGGAGGTTGGGCACCCATATAAAATCAGGCTTTTTATCAGAACTGAAGGTCCAGTTATCCTGGATATGATCGGTAATCTCGTCGCCGTCTAACTGGATTTGAACAGTTACATGAACCACCGCTGAACCAGGGTTCAGACTGACTTGTCTTGTAAATCGCCTGTGCCCGAAATGGGTAATCATTCGCAAGGAATACTTTCCGGTTCTATCAACTTTCCAGCTAACGCCGGTACCCGAAAACGGATCCTTACTTGAGTAAAGCTGGATGTCGTGCAACGCTTCACCTAACAGCCGTGCCAATTCGATAGGTTTCCCACTGACATCATGAGACCTCAGATAGAGTCCCTTATCTGTACCACTTGACCAAACCACCTCGATAATTCCATTATCGATTGACAAATCGTTACCGGCCGAATAATACGGTTGTGTTCCAGACGGCGTCACCCCAGCGACCACCGAAACACAATAACCGGCAGTCGACAGAAGCCATACAGTTACTGTAACAAGGACTACCCTCAAATTTTGAAGCGTCTTAATGCGCAATATATTCCTTGTCCTAAGGTGTCTAAACCAGCTTTAGAAACTTGGTTCCGCGTAACGGTTCACCCTTTTTACTGGTAATGGTACTCGTCAGGGGTCCCTCCATTTTTTCGTCCCCGGCGTATGTGATACCATCAGGAATAAAAATGATGACTAATGCTCTTCTTATTTGATTTGTGGTATTTGCGTTCGTGTAGTGGAATGTCAGTCCGTGGTGGAATGTGCAGCTACCTGCTTTCAACTCGACGGGTACTGGTTTCCACTGCTTCTTTTGGTCCTCAGAAATAACATCCCTCAGTGCATCCGTTTTTCCAGTGAAAGACATCGGCTCAAATTCTCCCCACTTATGCGAACCCGGTATGAACTGCATACATCCACGCTCAATTGTTACATCATCCAGGGCCATCCAGCAAGACAACATGCCCGACTCTTTTGATGGCCAGTAGGGTTGATCCTGGTGCCAGGGAGATGGAGCGCTGGGCCCCGGTTCTTTGATCAATGCCTGATCGTGAAACAAATAAACATTCTGACTTTCGGTGAGCTTTTGTGCTATTTTTGCCGTGATTCCACCTTTGACATATGATTCAACAGCCGGGAAGTTTTCCCAGAGATTAAGCATCTGAAGAATCTTGTTTTTGTGTCCGGGTTTCGCATCATTTTCTGAGGCTGCAAGATCGCGAACAAACCCTTTTTTGGCTTCCATAGCTTCTGCAAGGTCACCACGTAATGCCTCAACTTCATCACTGTTCAGAAAATCATCAAAACGAACGTACCCATTCGCTTTGTAGAAGTCGATTTTTTCCCGTGTTACCGGATGTTCACTGTTGAACAAATTTTCATACATAGCAAAACTCCTTAATCAAATAATTAATAAAACTAATTTAAAATACTCCCGCTAATCATCAAATGTTTATTTCGATAGCCCCGTTTTTAACAACCTCGGGCATCGTAAAACCCTCATCTGTCCACTTCAGACGTTGCCCGTTATATGTGCCGTTTCTTCTCTTCCGACTTCCATGATTTATTCTCAGTTGCAACTTAGCTTCACGATAAACCAGGTTGCCTGAAATAGTATCACAACCTGGAATAGGGTGAGGTTTTATCAAAAGTCTGTTTCCATATTCATTTACCCGTGCACCCATAATGTATTTGACAAACAGGCTGGCAATCTCGGCCCAGCCCCATGGAATTATCCCCAAGGGAGGCAAAGGTGGCACCGGTCTTGGTGTTTTTGAATAAAATTCAAAGTAAGATCCGGCGGCGGCACCTTGTATCGTAGTAAACCACTTTAAAACTTGTTGTACACCTTCCATATCCCCTGTTTCAGCGAGAGCTTCTGCAACAAACGCCGTTGGAAAGATCCAGCTTCCCGGTTCTTCCGGTTCGCTCGCCGGGTTGTACCGTAATATCCTCCATCTTTAGAGTTCCAGAGTTTCCTGATTTCTCTTACTGTAGCCCTGGCTACCGGATCATCCGGACTGATTTGCCTCAGGAGAATTGGAAACAACGATGAGATATCAGGATCGAGAAGCGGTTTCTCCCGGGTTGCGAGGGGAGCATCCTTAGGAAGGTTATCCGTTCCAACCTGTACGGGTTTTAAAAATAATTGACGAGAGCCGTCTAACAGACGCCTTTTGATGATATACCCTTCATCTACCAATGAGTACCTGGGATGATGAAGCATGGCTTTCTGCATTTTGTTGCCCGCTTTCTCCCATCGTTCTTCTGAATGATGATCATTCACTAACTTTGCCAGAATAGCAGCTTTGCGTAGTCCCCAGGCGACAAACGACTGATGGGTAATAGCAAAGCCGGGCAGAATTCCCATACTCGCTCCCCTCTCAAAAAACTCGATTTCTGCATGCAGTAATCCACTCTCATGCAGGAATTTTGAAGACAAGGGAAACTCGGCTATTTTCTTGATTTGCGACCAATGCTTCTTTATCAAATCCAGGTCACCGGTCCAGGCCCAATAGGTCCAAAGTGCCCCAAGAATGGCCCCCTGCTGGTTTAATTCGGTTTCCATATTGTCCCGGAACCGGCTGGCATGCGCCATGATTCCTTTTTTGTTCGACAAGCGGGTAACAATATTATGTAACACAGACTTTGCCAGCTCAAACTGTCCCGAACGAATAGCTCCCAAAGCAACCATCGAAGAGTCAATCGTCCACTCCATATTGTACTCCCAGATCGCAGCATCGAACCGACCACTTTCAGAGACAGCCGCCCGCAGACCATTCCTTGAGGCTGTAAATAACTTGTTATAAGATTCCACTGATGTTTGAACAGACGCCATATTGTCCCAATACAACTCAGATGTTCTGCGGTATTGGTCTTTGTCTATTCTGGCGACATCTTCTTTTTCACTTTTCTGTATAGCATAATAAAATGTCGCCGCAGACTTCCCGGGAACTGATTGGATAGCTTTCGCGTCAAGATATCGATCCCGCGCTTGTCCACCAGGATCAGAGAACATTTCTATGTGTCCGTAACCGTCGGCCTTGAGGACACCGGTATCTTCATCACTCGTAAATTCCGTGAATAATGCGTGATTATAGTATAGGGCCGTCGATAAGGTAACGTCATCATTGTTTCCGGCTTGCTTGTCTACTGATACCTCGCGGATTAGAACGGGTTCATTCGACGGGACCCAGAACCGTTCTGTCACGGTTGCGGTTCCAGCCTTCCAGCGAACATTCACAACCGGGGTCTTTCCTGAAAAATCCCAATTCACCGATAGTGTTGACGGATCAATTTGATATGATTTCCCATCGATCGTAACCGTCATCATTTCCCGCTTCAGGCCCCTTCAGGATGAAACAGATACGTGCTCCATTTTCGGGAAAACTGGGCAGGATCCCATATCATCAATCCAAGCGGAGTCATCCCCAATTTCAGTCCATCTCCCGTCGCGTACTGCAGGGCAACAGCAATTTTCCCATTACCGAGAAAATAATATTCCACCCCTTTCGGATTGGTCTGGGCATCGTAATGCAATCTTTGGATGCCGTACGAACCAGCGGCATGATCAGAATGCCTGATCCTTTTTTCGTTCTCATCAGCAGGTTCACGACCCACCTTATTGTTCAATAGAAGAGGGAAGCCTAAGCTGCCAGTTGAGATCGTTCTGATAAATCGTTTCCTGTCCATAAAGACCGATAGATTCCCTGTATTGATTTCCGTTCACTTAGCGCAACAGGGAATTGTTGCGTACATTCATATAGAATATAATAGCATAAATGAACAAAAGTTTAAAAGTGAACATAATTTCATTTTTTTCTTTACTTTCATAATAGTACCTAAAAATTCGTTTTCAGAATAGTACTTTTATGATTGATACTTTTACTATTTAGAGATGAGGATTTATGAGTAGTTTAGAATTAGGAATAGCAAGCGACGAAATCTCACCCGATTTCAAAGAAGCCATACATCACGGACTCGCCTGGGGGATTAAAAAATATGAAATCCGCGTGCTCAAGAGCGGACGTATTCCCCAGGTTGACGAGAAGGAAGTTGACGAAGTATGTGACCTCATCAAAACAAATGAGCTTGAAATAACGGCTGTGTCGCCCGGGATATTCAAGCTGCCCGTCTCCGATGAGTCCGGTTTACAGCATGAACTCGATGTTCTCCTTCCCCAGACCATTGAATTTGCAAAAAGGGTTGGCAGTTCACTGATCATTGTTTTTGGATTTAAACAGGATGACACTCCGCTGGAAGAACAACGGGACAAGGCTGTTGGAATCGTTAAGAAGGCTGCTGAAATTGTAGCAGCTGCAAATATGACCCTGGCCATTGAAAATGAACCGGGTTTCTTGTGTGATACGGGGGAAAATACAGCCCGGTTTATTGAAAGAGTGGACCATCCCGCCGTCAAGTCGAATTGGGATCCCTGCAATTCGTTCGGCACCGATGAATTACCTTTTCCGGATGGATACGAGACAGTAAAAAAACATATCATCAATGTGCACGCCAAAGACACGAAGCTTGGCGGTTTGGTTGAGTGCCTGCCGCTGGGCGAGGGCGTCATAGACTGGCCCGGACAAGTAAAGGCATTGCTCAGGGATCAGATTGTTCAACACATAACAATTGAGACTGATTGTCTCCCATTGATCGAACAGTCTGAAAAAAATGTACGATATCTAAAAAATTTGCTTTGAATGAATAATTTTTGTTGAATCGCATATCAAATAAATCCTCTTGCAAGTTTATGGACATGTGCTATTTTATGAACTAATGTTCACTGTCGAACAATATTTCCAAACCTTGTATTATGTTTAATGAAAATTTCGTATTTAGATTTCTATGTAGTATGATATGATACGGGTTTTGGATTTTTTAGGGTATTAATTGTATTTCACTTACACTTGTCGTCTGGCAAAACCTTTTAAAGGACTTGCTCTTCCTCATTCGCTCTCAACACTTGTTTTTAAAAAGGATGAAATACGGATGAAAGAAGCGCTTTCAAAAAAAATCATTTACGCAACTATTGACTGTTTTATAAAAGATCATGGGCAAACTCTATTTAGCTGATTATATAGTCGTCATCTTTTATTTCCTGCTGATGCTGGCTATTGGTGCTTACCTCTCAAAACGCCAGGATAGTGCTAACGATTACTTTGCCGGCGGCAACAAAATTCCGTGGTGGATTTCCGGGGTATCCCTGTATATGACTAATTTCAGTGCGTGGATCTTTTCTGGTGCTGCAGGATTTATTTACAGTACCGGTTATTATGCTCTTATCTACCTGAGTATTTCTGGCGTCTCATTCTGGGTTGGCTCGCAACTGACGGCAGCACTTTGGCGCCGCAGCCGGGTGATGTCTCCGGTCGAATACACAAATACCCGGTTTAACAACCCGACCCAGGTGCTTCTCGGTATTTCAATTGCTACGGTCTTTATCCTGTCAGCAGGTGTTCAGATAGCTGCGATCGGTAAATTGTTGGCTGCTCCCATGGGGGTCAGTGTCGGGACAATCATAATTGCCATCGGCATTATCGTCTTAATCTACACCTATTCCGGCGGGCTATGGGCCGTTGGAATAACGGATTTCGTTCAGTTTGTTATCCTCATATCGATTGCGATTATCGTTCTCCCATTAAGTATCAAGCTTGGTGGTGGACTAACCCATATTTTTGAGTCTCTGCCTCCGCTGACCTTTCATCATACTTACCACGGTCTGACTTATGACGAACACTACCTCTTCGGTATTTTCATCGTTACCACTGTTGGCATCGCTGCCGGTGGAGCCCAGCGCTTTTTCTGTGTAATCAATGAAAAGGATGCTAAAAAAGTCGGTAAACTTTCAGCAGTTCTCTTTTTGAGTTTTCCGTTCATTTTTGGGATACCTCCCCTGGTTGCACGCGTTTTATGGCCGGATCTTTCCGTTGTTCCTTTCTTTCAAAACCAGTTCCAACCAAGAGACCTGGTTTTCCTCGGAGTTATTTTCAAGGTTTTACCCATCGGCCTTGTCGGGATGTTCTTTGCCGCCCTGCTCGCCGCAACGATGAGTGCCCTATGTTCGGTCTATAACCTCGTATCCGCCATCTTTGCACGTGATATTTTCAAGGATACATTTAAGCCGGACGCCACGGACAAGCAGGTGTTCCTGTTTGGCAAATTAACTACCCTGGTCATGGGTCTTATTGTCATTGGCCTTGGCTTTGCATTCGCATACAGTACCCTGGGCATCTTTAACCTAATGGTCGTCTTCTTTACCCTGCTGAATATTCCTATCAACATTCCCATTGCAGCCGGACTCCTTTTCAAAAAGATACCGAAATGGGGCGCTTTTCTTTCAATTCTCTGGGGATTCTACGCCGGTCTTGTAATCAAGTTCTTGCTCGGCTGGAGTTTTGGACCGCAGATCTATTATATAACAGTAGCCACCGTTGCTATTCTTTTTGCTGCCGACTACCTGGGTAAATTGTATGTGACCAATAAACCGCGACTCGCTGTTATCGCACTGATCTCAACCGTCATTATCTTCCTTGGATGGTATATACCGAGCGTCTATTACCTGACAACTTTCCAAAGCGTCTTGCTCGGCGTATTGTCAGTCATCCTGGGATCAACCACCTATTTTGGTTCCTATCTCTTCGCACTGGATACTCAAAAGGATAAAGAACAAATCGACAGTTTCTTCCAGCGACTTGACACGCCTGTTGATGTCGTTGGTGAAGTATACGCCCAGGGCGGCGGGAAAGAAAGTTCCACCTTCCCGCTTGTCGGTACCGTTACAATGCTGATTGGCGCGTTGGTTTTGCTCATCTTCCTGGCTCCGGTCAAAAACACCTACGATATTACATATATCTCCCTTAGCAGCCTGCTGATCCTGTTCGGAGGAAGCATGTATTATTTTGGGAAACGTTCTGAGGAAAAATCGATGGAGAAAATCAGGACCGAACTGAAGGCCCGGGGATTGATGGTCACGGAACAGGAGGAGATCGTACAAGCTCCTGGCACCGACTGATTTCGGTTTGATGGGAATTTTAGCGGCACTAAAGAAATTTTGACGAGATAGTCTTAGCCATTTTCAGTGGAGGAGGATTATATCATGAATGTATTTTTAAAAGCATTCGTCAGGTATGCTGTTCGCTCTGGGTTCGCGGCATACTCGATGGTAATTTTATTTTCTACCGTAGCAGTATCACAGAACAGGACTACAGCACATATATACGCGCCATCCCATTGGATGAGTTGTATTGGTTTCCCGGACGACTGGCAAAAAACACTCGTCGATCAGGATGGTGCCCTTGCTTACAACTTTGGCCCTGGTCCATATGCCGAGGCTCTTACAACGGTTAATATCGGGCTTAAAGACGTGTTTTTATCAAGACAACAGCAGTTCATGTCGAATTATCAAATTCCCATTGCTACAACGCTGCGTACCGGCGGAGACGTACATGTCAAACAGCAAAACTTTGCGATAATCAGTTCGTCTGCCGGGCAAAATTCAGACATGAACTGGAGTCATAACGTACAAAGAGGGTATGGATTGAACGGCGCTGTCGATTGGAGTGATGTACCCGATGACATAGATCCCGCATTTCGGGATGTGGCCTGGGGCACCAATCGCCCGATTAAATATGATATCAGCGTTTCCCCATCGAGCCGAAAGATGATCGCCCTGGGTTTTTCGGACTCACGCTACAGCAAACCCGGGTATCGGACGCTGGAGGTTATCGTTGAGGGTACAGAACACCGGTTGGTTGATCCCGCTGCAGCCGGAAAAAATGTCGCACAGGCTTTTCTTTTCAAAGCTTCAGACCGGAATGGGGACGGCAAAATCAGTATTGAGGTTAAAGCAGCCCAAAACGGAACTGATCCCAACACGATTCTTAATGCCATCTGGATGTTTCCTGAAAACTATAAGATCTCTAAAGATGATTTGATACATGGAAAATTGAATTCGGGAGCTGAGGCATACATCAACTGCGGCGACGAAAATGAAATGATCACCAGACCAGTCCGGCGTGACGCCATCCTCGCACATTTCACCGGTAAAAATTTCACCCCGGTCATCACGGTTCATACCATCCAGCATTTCGACTTTGACAAATCGTCCGGAACACTAACCTTTCGCGGGAGACCATTTCTTGTATCGCACCCGTCTATAGTAAATGCTGAAAAGACAGACCATGGCTGGGTATTGTCTCTTCCGAAAAACACACGAAAAGCTGAAATAATGGTTATGCACGGTGATGATATAACCATGAAAGATGCACGGATTCCTAACCTGGAGCAGGAAGAACAAAAAGTCATTGACTACTGGAAGGAAACTGACATCATCCCACACAATCGCATCGTTGTCCCTGATTCCGGCGTACAACAGGTCCTGGATGCAAACATCAGGAACCTGTACCAAATCCGGGAAATGGTGGATGGACACATACAATTTCAACCCGGTCCGTCTGTCTACCGCGGGCAGTGGGTACACGACTCCGCCATGATGATGGATGCGGCGCTCTTCCTGGGCGACACGAGCAGCGTGCGACAGGCTATTGAAGGGCTCTTTCCTTTCCAGAAACCGAACGGCCAGTTGGAAGTCATGTCACCGCACCTTGAATATCGTGAGACGCCGGTATTCATCTTTATGATGACACATTACGCTAATCTGTCTGGCAATGTGAAATGGCTCGAAAATCACTGGGAGCGGATTCAGAAGGGAATCCAGTGGATGAAAGAAGCCCGGGAAAAAACACTTTCCGATCCCGATGCCCTATATTACGGTCTATTCCCACCCGGTTTTACGGACGGGGGGCTTGCCGGAGTTACCGCAGAATACAGCAGCGTGTACTGGTCATTCATCGGACTCAAGCGGGCCATCTCGGCAGCCAAACAACTCGGCAAAAAGGAAGACGCCCAAAACTGGCAGAAATTTTATGATGCTTTGATGGACTCGTTCCAAAAGGCGGCGAGTCGCGATATGCGGAGAGACCTATACGGCAACTTGTACCTCCCTGTTGAAGTGGGAGCCGATGGATCAGCCCCGCCCCAGCAGGCTCAATGGTCCAT
>Ga0114931_10010799_pt1 | contig 10838 bp, 14 predicted proteins | sample 2SBtaG_FD_89579 | JGI IMG/M metagenome (GOLD analysis project Ga0114931, IMG submission 89579) | Deep subsurface microbial communities from Kolumbo volcano to uncover new lineages of life (NeLLi) - 2SBTROV14_V59a metaG | ecosystem: Environmental > Aquatic > Marine > Volcanic | place: Kolumbo...
ACCCCGGGCGAGATCGCTGTTTGAAGAGGAGCGGGGTAGTGCGTTACTTCGACCGTAGGCAGCAGGGGCGAAGCGGAAAACAGGAATGCCCGGTGGGCATTCCTGCCGCTGAGCGGGTTCGCAGGGATGCGAACCCCGGACCTGCAAGCGGCGCAGGAATGCGCGGCGCCGCAGGCTGCCCTATCGAGCGTACAGGGAGGTATTCACCGCGTGTCCTGTAACGCACTTCCCCGCTCCAACGCCCGGACTTTTTGAGATGTTACCTCTAACGCTGGGATTGAAGCGGTCAACCGAGGAATCTGGGTTCAAACGTAATAGGAGACCAGCAAGGCACCCAGAAGTGCCACCATCCACAACACCATGGTGCCGGTGGACTGGCTCCGCGCGAAGATCCCGCGCACCCCGAGGAGCGCCACAATACCGTCGAGTAGCCACCGCAGCAGGCAACCGGTCGCGGCATCCAAACGCGCGTTGATCGCCACCGCGGTCTGCACCAGACGCCTCCATGCCCGCGGCGCGGCGCGCCGATACAGCCACTCCACGTCCAGATTGACCGAATTCAACTCCGGGGGATAAATGCCGCTTAGCTTGAGCCATATGAAGGCCAGCGCGGAAAAGAACAAGAGCTGGATCTGGGCCAGCACGTGATCCGCGGTGTAGGGGGCGTAGTTCACGGGGTACGGAAGGAGCGCATACAGATACTCCGGCCAGATCCCGATCGCGAGGCACAGCGCCGCCGCGATTCCCATTGCCGCCAGCATGTTGCGGGGCGGATCGGTGGTGCGGATCCCGGCGTCGTGGGCAAAGGACGCGAAAAACGGGATCTTGATCCCGGCATGATGGAATACACCGGCCGAGGCGAACAGCAGCACCAGCCACACAGCCACGTAGTTTTCGCCGAGCACCGCGCTCATGATCATGGACTTGGTGACGAAGCCGGAAAACAACGGAAAGGCCGAAATCGACGCTGCACCGATGATGCATAGGACGGTGGTGATCGGCATCGATTTATAGAGTCCGCCGAGATCCGAGCCGTTGATCCGCCCGGTCATATGCAGCACCGCGCCCATCGACATGAACAGCAGTCCCTTGAAGATCACGTGACTGAAGGTCTGTGCCACGGCGCCGTTGAGGGCAAGCTCGGTGCCGATCCCGATGGCGCAGACCATGAAACCGAGTTGATTGATCAGGCTGTAGCTCAGCACCCGGCGCAGATCGTTCTCGATCACCGCGAAGAAGATCGGATAGGCAGCCATCACCGTGCCGACGTAAATCAATAATTCGGTGCCGGGGTAACCGCGCGCCAACGCGTAGACCCCGACCTTGGTGGTGAATGAACTCAGGTACACGGTGCCGCTCGGCGTCCCTTCCGGGTAGGCGTCGGTGATCCAGTTGTGCACCAGCGGGAACCCCGCCTTGATCCCGAAGGCCACCAGGATCAGCCAGCCTGCCGCGGAATCGGCCCCGATGAAATCGAAGCCGATGGATTCTCCGGCCCCGATGTGCGCCAGAATTCCGGCCAACAACAGCCCGCCGCCGAGCAGATGAGTCAGCAGGTAGCGCATGCCCGCACGGTAGGCACGCTCGGTTCCCCGCGCCCAGATCAGAAACACCGAACTGAGCGCCAACAATTCCCAGAACACGAACAGCGTGATTAGGTCACCCGCCATCACCGCGCCCAAGGCACTTCCCGCGAACACCAGCGCCGCAAGCTGCTGGCTGCGATCACGGTCGTGGAGGGCGTACACCGCGGCGATCAACGCCGCGAGGTTGAATAGATAGCCGAACAGCCGGCTCAATGCGTCGAATCGAAACAGGACCGCGTGATAGTCCATGATCGTGTAGACGCCGTAACGGCCGAGTTCTGTACCGAGCAACAGCCCGCCACTGACGATCGGCGCCGCCAACGTCAATGCCGTGCGCACCCGCGCGCCGCTCACCGCGACCAGCAGCGCGGCGACGAAGAAGACCACGAATGGCGGTAACTCAGTCATTGTTCGGTTCCGGGGTGCGGAGTGGCGGTTTACTGGTTTGGTGTTCGCCGGGATCCCTTTCGTAATAGTCCTCGTCGCGCTGGACGATGTGGCGCATCCAGATCGCGGCGAGCACCAGCGCCACGCAGGCACCGAAACCGTAGAGCGCATAAAAGCCCCACGCGGCTTCGATTCCATTGGCGGCGTGGCGCAAGGGGAAAAAATCCAGCGCCAGCGCCAATCCGCACAGGACGTAAAAGACCCGCAGTCCGCGGCGCAGTTTCGGCCCCGGCCTGATTCGATTCGGAAAGCAACGATTCATGGGGTCACACCGAGGGCGGCGAAGCGCAGCAGGGGGCCGGCATAGAAGAACAAGGCCACGCATCCGACGCAGGTGATCGCCAGGGCCAGCAGGCACGCCGCCGGCGCCTCGCGGCGTACCACCGGGGAATGGGCGGGGTCGAGGAAGCCGCGCGCCGGGATCGGGAGCAGGTAGGCGGCGTTAAGAACGGTGCTGAGCACCAGGAGCGCCACCAGGAGCCAATCGTCGTCCTGAAATACCCCCAGCAGCAGATACCACTTACTCCACATCGGGCCGAGCGGCGGCAAACCGACGATCATCAGCGCGCCGATCGTGAAGGCCGCCATGGTCAGCGGCATCCGTCGCCCGATCCCGCGCATATCGCTGATCTCGGTGCGGTGCTCGGTGACCTGGATGGCGCCGGCGCAAAAGAACAAGGTGATCTTGCCGAAGCCGTGCATGACCATGTGCAGGGCGCCGGCCAGCACCCCCCACACATTGGCGAGCAGCGCACCGAGGACGATGTAGGACAACTGGCTGACGGTCGAATAGGCGAGCCGCGCCTTGAGATTGTCGCGCCGCATGGCGGTCAGCGAGGCGAGCAGGATGGTGAGTGCCGCGAACGGTAACAGCCACCGGTTGGCGCCGGTGGCCGCCAGGGTATCCAGGCCGAATAGGTACACCGTGCCCTTGAGGATCGTGAACACCCCGGCCTTGACCACCGCCACCGCGTGCAGCAAGGCACTCACCGGGGTCGGCGCGACCATCGCCGCCGGCAACCAGCGATGGAACGGCATCAGCGCCGCCTTGCCCACGCCGAATACGAACAAGACATAGATCAGCGCCAGCAGACCCGGTGCGACGGAGGGGTCGAAAATCCCGCCGCGGCGGAACTCGAGGGTCCCGGTGAGCGACCAGATCAAGGCCATCGCGAGCAGCAGGAACACCATCGAAGTACCCACCAATATGCCCAGATAGACGCGTCCGGCGCGGCGTGCCTCGGGGGTCTGGGCATGGGTGACCAGCGGGTAGGTCGCGAGGGTCAGCAACTCGTAGAAGGAGAACAGCGTCAGCAGATTGGCCGCGAAGGCGATCCCCATTACCGCCGAGATCGCGATCGCGAACCAGAAGTAAAAACGGGTCTGGTGGTGTTCGTGGTGTGCGCGCAGGTAGCCGATCGAGTAGATCGAGGTCACGAACCACAGGAAACTTGCGAGTCCGGCATACAATAAGCCCAGGGGCTCGGCGTGCAGCGCGAGTTGAAAACCGGGCACCGGCTCGGCCAGCACCCTAAGCGGGATTGCACCGCCGGCGACCGGCGCGATCAGCCGGGTCACGAGATAGAACAAAGTCGCCGCCGTCGTCAGCGTCACCGCTTCACGCAGATTCGGCCAGCGCCCGACCCCCAACAGCAGCAATCCACCCGCCAGCGGCAGGAGCAGCGAGATCGCGAGCAGATCGGGCGCGTCCACTACGGTGCTCCCAGCAGCGCGCCGGCGGCGCGCCCCGCGACCCCGACCGTCCAATCGGTCTCGATCCCGAAGTACACGCTTGCGCCGATCAGCGCCCAGGTCGGAACGAGCAGGCTGAGCGGCGCCTCGTGCAACGGATCATGCACCGCGGGCAGCGGTTTGAAGTACAAGGTTTCCACCACCCGCCACACATAGACCCCGGCAAGTAATGAGGCCAGCACCACCACCACCGCCACCGGCCACCAGCCGCGCTCGAGCGCCGCCAGTACCAGATACCATTTGCCTACGAAGCCTGCGGTCAACGGTACGCCGATCAGCCCCAGTCCGCCGACCACGAGTGCGGCCATGGTCCACGGCATGCGTCGCCCGAGACCCTCGAGCGCGGCCAACTGGGTGCTGCCGGTTCGGAACAGCGCGCAACCCAGGGCCAGAAACAGACCGCCCTTGATGATCGCGTGGTTGAACAGATGGACGATCGCGCCGGTGAGACCGGTGGCGTTGGTGAGGCTGATGCCCAGCGTCATGTAGCCGATCTGGGCCACGCTTGAATAGGCCAGCATGCGTTTGACGTTGTCCTGAAAGATCGCCACCGTGGTGGCGGCCAGGATCGCCGTCAGCGATAGCGGCAGCAACACCGTGTCGAGGTGCATTTCGACGAACGTGAAAGGGGCGCCGAAGATCGTATAGACGAAGCGCAGCAATACGTACAACGACACCTTGGTGGTGGTCGCGGCGATGAATGCCGAGATCGCGGTCGGTGCATAGGCATAGGCGTCGGGTAGCCACAGGTGCATCGGGAACAGGGCGATCTTGAGACCGATCCCGACCGCCAGGAATGCGAACGCCGCGCGCACCGTGGTGGTGCCGCTAAGCGGTGGGATGCGGCTCGCGAGATCGGCCATGTTCAGGGTGCCGGTCATCATGTACAGCAGACCGACGCCGATCAGGATGAAGCTGGCGCCGATGGTCCCGACCACCAGATAGCGAAAGGCCGCCAGCAGTGCGCGGCGGTCCTTGCCCATCGCGATCATCGCGTACGAGGACAACGACGAAATCTCGACGAACACGAACAGGTTAAAGGCGTCGCCGGTGGCGGCGATGCCGAGCAGGCCCGCGAGGCACAATAGGTAGGCGGCGTAGAACAGCCCGATCTTGTCCGGCGCGATCTCCTGCTCCACGCTGCGCCGCGCGTAGATCGCTACGAGCGCGGCGACCGCGCCGACCAGCAGCAGCACAAAGCCCCCGAGCAGATCGATCCGGTACTCGATACCCCAGGGCGGCTCCCAGCCGCCGATCGCATAGCTTACGACGCCGTGGTCGACGACCTCGATGAGCAAGGCGACCGCGCACAGCAGGCTCAGCCAGCTTCCCGCGAGCGCCGCGATCCAGGAACCGCGACCATTGCCGAGCAGGATGCACAGCGGCGCCAGGATGAGCGGTATCGCGACCTGCAGTACCGGCAAGTGAGACGCGATCACGATGGCTCGTCCTGCGTGCGGATGGTTTCTTCGTCGGCACTCCCGTAGGCCTCGCGGATCCGTACCACCAGCGCCAGCGCCAGCGCGGTGGTCGCCACGCCGACCACGATGGCGGTCAGGATCAGGACATGCGGCAGCGGGTTCGAGTAGCGCTCGATGCCCGGCGCGAGGATCGGCACGCTACCGCCGCTGACCTTGGCCATCGAGATAAAGAGCAGGAATATCGAGCTCTGAAAGATGTTCAGGCCGATTATCTTTCGGACCAGGTTGGAGCGCGCGATGATCAGGTAAAAGCCGATCATCATCAGCACGATCACGACCCAGTAGTTAAACAGCCCCAGCCAGTTCATTCGGCGCGCTGGTCCGCGAAGGCATAGAACACCGCGACGATCACCGCCGCGACGGTGATTCCCACGCCCAATTCGATCAGCAGTATCCCCAGGTGTTGCCCGCCGAGTTGGGTCGCACCGAGCACCCCGTATTCCAGGAATCGACCGCCGCGCAGAATGCAGGCGAAGCCCACCGCGGCGTACAACAACAAGCCGAGTGCGATCCCGCGGCGCACCGCCGACGGCGGGATCAGCGCCTGGGTGCGCGCCACACCGTAGACCAGCGTGTAGAGCACCACCCCGGCCGCGACGATGACCCCGGCCTGGAACCCGCCGCCCGGCCCGAAGTCGCCATGGAATTGCACGTACAAGCCGAACAGTACAATCACCGGGATCAGCCGGTCGGAGATTTCCTTGACGACGGGGTTACGGCGCATGGGTCGGAAATATGGGTTCCGGGTTCCGGGTTCAGACGTTCAGGGGTTCAGGGGTTCTGCAGGTAGGCCGGCATAAGCGTAGCGTTGCCGACACCAGGGTCGGAGATGCCCCGACCTGACGCATGTCCTGCAACCTTTGAACCAGGAACCCGAGCACCGCTCAAGGTTTCCGGCGGCGCTTGCCAAGCAGCATCAATACCCCGATCCCGGCGGTGAAGATCACCGCCACCTCGCCCAACGTGTCGTAGCCACGGTAGCTGGCGAGCACCGAGGTCACGACATTCGGAGGACCGACTTCGGTCGCCGATTGGTGCAGGTAGCGGGGAACCACATGGGTATTCGCCGGCGCCTCGGGATCGCCGAAGCGCGGCATGTCGAGGGTCGCGTAGATCAACGCCGCGCCGGTGACCACGACCACCGCGAGCGGCGCCAGGCGTAGTCGCCGCGGCTCGCGGTGGTCGCTCGCGGCGCCCAGCAACGCCAAGGTGCCGAGCATCAGCACGGTGGTGAAACCGGCGCCGATCGCGGCCTCGGTGAAGGCTACATCGACCGCGTCGAGCACTACGTACAGACCCGCCGAGAGCAGGCTGTAAAGGCCGCTCAGCATTACCGCGGCGATCAGACTGCGCAGTCGTACCAGCGCGACCGCGGTGATCACCAGCAGCGTCAGCATCACGATGTCGACTATTGCTTCGATGACGCTTGCTCCTCGTCGAGGACCGGGCGATGACCGCTGTGCAGCGCCGCGCGCGCCAGCGCGTGGGTCGCGGTCGGGCCGGTGATCAGCACGCACAACAGGATCAGCGCCAGTTTGACCGAGACCAGGGTGAATCCCGCCTGCAGGATCAGGCCGAGGACGATCAATCCGGCGCCCAGCGTGTCCAGAATCCCGGCGCCGTGCACGCGGCTGTAGAAATCCGGTAGCCGCAGCATCCCCAGTGCCGCGATGATCGCGAAGCCCGCGCCGCCCAGCAGCAGCAAGCCGCTCAGCACCTCAAGCACGGAGTTCAAAGTCCCGGCTCCCGCTCGCCGTGCCCCAGATCACCGAAGCGCAGGAACTTGAGCACCGCCAGGGTGCCGATGAAGTTGATCAGCGCGTAGAGCAACGCGATGTCCATGAAATCGGGGCGTGCGCCGACAAACCCCAACACCGCGATCAGTAACACCGTGGCGGTACCGAAGCTGTTGACCGCGAGTACCCGGTCGAACAGCGAAGGCCCCAACAACGCCCGCGCCAGGGTCATCGCCATCACCACCAGGATCGCCGCCGCGGTGGCGACGAGGATCACGATGTCCCCTCCCAGCGCGCGACCCGGCGCCGCATCTCGCCGCCCACGAGGGTTTCCGCGTCGCCGCGGGTCAGTGCATGCACCTCGATCGCGCTCTCGTCGGTGTTCATGCTCAGCGTACCCGGCGTCAGGGTAATGGAGTTGGCGTAGATCGCGACGCCGAGGGGGCTCATGCCGTGCGTTTCGAGTCGTACCACGGTGCGCGCGATAGCGGGTTCGCGCGTGACAATCAGACGCGCCACGTGCAGATTCGACTTGATGATCTCGCTCCCCAGCCACAGGCCGTAGCGCGGCAGTCGCAGCAACCGGCCCGGCGAGCGGGCGTCGCCGGGGAGGAGGCGCAGTCGCCGCGCCAACCACGCGACCAACAGGCACGATCCCACCCCGAGGGCGAGTTGCAGCGGTAGCCACAGCCCTGACAACAGCAGCCACAGCACGCACAAGGAAGCCAAGCTAAGGGCTCGGTTCAAAATGAACTCACCAACTCAAGCGCCGATCCATCCCGCCTGGCTGCGTTGCTCGTCCGTTGAATAGAGTGACTGTTCGCCCTCCCTTGGGCCTTCCTCGCGCTTTGCCAGACGGGCGTCTCGTCACCCGGGTTGGCAACTTAATTTCCGCCCGAGCTCTAACGAGGATTTGCACGATGCTGCAGCGCTAACTGTACTCGTGAATCGGGGGTTGCGAATGTCGCTGGATCGTGGCCCGAACGCGGTTCGCGCAGGCGGCGCGCTACGGGCCCCAACAGTGGCTGGAGTCTAGCAGGTCGGGAAGAAAAATGGATGGTCGCGTGCCTATCCGTTCACGGATGTCATGCACGGTCGGTTTCGTAACATCCCCAATCACTTCGACCACTCCCCCCTGTTACCGCCCCCCGGTCATTTCGACCGCGGGGAGAAATCCCGCCGCCGCGTCGCAGCCGACTCGTCCGTCGAATCAGGCAAGCCAGGATTTCGCGCATGCGCTCAAGATGGCAAAGCTCCCCGTTTGCGCCGCGTGAGGCCACTTTTCCGCACCATTTGTCAGGATTTTTTACACTCTCCGATGCAATCGCCAAGTTATTGAGTAACGGGCGGTTTCTCTCCGAAACAAGGCGTTCGGATGGCTATTTCGGGCGATTCGGCGAGGATCCGGGGGCGATTTTGTAAAGAGTTCTTTACACGCCGGTACGGCGTCCCAAGCGATTGATAACATGGACGTTTTTTACATAAAACCAGGGAATCACCCGGTTCAAACCCCGAATACAAGACCGAATGTGTATGGAGTTTTTACACTTTTACTCTGCTCGTTTCGAGTATATTAGCCTAACTCATTGAAATATGGAGAGTTCGCAAATCAGGCACGAATATTGCCGATGTTCTGCGGGCGCCGCGAATACCCCGTTGGTCGTCGAAGGGCGCCATTCGTGCACCGTTTCGGCATCCCCGGAAACGGGGGTGCATCGAATGCACTCTACGAGGTCTTGCGGGCACTTTGCACAGGGCAACGGAGGAAAACCGATGAGCCAGCGCAAACGACCCTCCACGACCCGGCGCCGCGAACGGGCGCCGCATTTTCTCAGGAAGGCGCTGGCCGCGGCCATCATGGCGGCGGGAGTGTGGGCGGCGCAGGAGGCCTACGCGATACCGGCGGTGGTGGAGCTGTCGAGCTTGAACGGCGCCAACGGCTTCGCCCTGAACGGAATTACCACGGGTGACCAATCCGGAATCTCGGTGAGCGGCGCGGGGGATGTCAACGGCGACGGCCTCGCCGACCTCATCGTCGGGGCCGACTACGCCGACCCCAACGGCGATCGCTCCGGTCAGAGCTACGTGGTGTTCGGGGTCGCCTCGGCCCCGCCTGCATCCGGGGTTCCCGAACCGGCGAGCGGGGTGCTGCTCGGCGCGGCACTTGGCCTGTTCGGCCTCTTCCGGCGGCGCCGCAAGCACGCTTGACGCGGCGTACGTCAAGTATACCACAATTAAGGTGAGGGTATTAGCGCTGCGCATACTCGCATCCTGGCCCCGCGGCGTGCGGCGGGGCCAGGATGCGGGCGCGCTTGATCCGGGCCAAATCGCACTCCGGGGAGGACCGCCGATGCCGAGATGCACCATCGCGGGCGCCACCGCGCTGCTCTGCCTGACGCTCGCCGCGCCGCTCGCCGGCGCCGCCGATGGCGACGGCCAATACACCCTGCGCGGACTTTCTCGAGGCCGAGCAGGGCCGACTGCGCGACTGGTACTTGATTAGCGGCTGGCTTGACGGCTATCTCAGCGCGCTCAACCAGCGCAGCCCGGATACCTACGATCTGGCCCCCTGGCAGGACACCGAGGCGCTCACCGGGCTCATCAAGCAAAGCTGCGCTCGCAACCCCAAACAATGGTTCTTCGCGGTGGTCGGCGCGATGACCCGCAGCCTTCAATCCCAACGCCTGGAGCAGGCATCGAAGCGCGTGGTCGCCGACGCCGGCAAGCGCCGCGTGGCGCTCTACCAGGCGGTGCTGATGCGCGTCCAGCGGCGCCTCGCCAAGCTCGGCCACTACGCCGGCGCCGCCGACGGCGCCTATGGCCCGAAGACCCGCGCCGCCCTCGATGCCTACCAGAAGGCCGCGGGCCTGGTGGTGAGCGGCCTGCCCGACTAGCCGACCTTGTGGGTGCTGCTCGGCGGCGCCAAGCCATGAGCGCGCCGGCCGCCACCGCGCCCGCCGCGCGCCTCGAACTCAGCGGCTCGCGCCAGTTCACCCCGTGGCTCGCCGAGCAGCGCCTGAGCCTCGCCTTCACCACCTACCAGGCCGGCAAACTGTTTCTCGTCGGTCTGCAACCCGACGGGCGACTCTCGGTGTTCGAGCGCACCTTCAATCGCTGCATGGGCCAGTGTGCGAGCGGGCGCACGCTCTACATGAGCACCCTGTACCAGCTTTGGCGGCTCGAGGACTCGCTGCCCGCCGGACAGGGCTACCAGGGCTACGACCGGCTCTACGTGCCGCAGCTTGCTTACACCACCGGCGATGTCGACGCCCACGACGGCGACGGCCGGGTGGTGTTCGTCAACACCCTGTTCAGTCGTCTCGCGACGGTCAGCGACACCAACAGCTTTCGGCCCCTGTGGCGCCCGCCCTTCATCTCGCGGCTCGCCGCCGAGATCCGCCGCACCATCACCGTCGACGACGCGGGCTTCGACCCACCGCCAGCCCGTAGGTTCGGGTTAGCGCAGCGTTACCCGACATCCGATCCCGGCCGATTACCGGCAACCTGTCGGGTTACGCCTTGCGGGCTAACCCGACCTACGGCGCTACCTGTCGAAAATGGCGCGGCTCATTCTTGCAGCCAGTTCTCCACGGCCAGCCCCGGCACGCGCGAGAATTCACGAACATTCGCGGTCACCACGGACAGGTTCAGTGACAATGCGTGGGCGGCGATCAGCAGGTCGTTGGGGCCGATGATGGCGCCGCGAGTTTCCAGGTGGTTGCGCAACTCCGCGTAGCGCCGGTCGGCGGGTTCATCAAGCGCCAGGACGTCGATTGCGGAAAGAATGAGATCGAGTTGGCGGGTCAAGCGCGGCGAGCCACACTTGGCGGCGCCGA
>Ga0114931_10010800_pt1 | contig 10838 bp, 11 predicted proteins | sample 2SBtaG_FD_89579 | JGI IMG/M metagenome (GOLD analysis project Ga0114931, IMG submission 89579) | Deep subsurface microbial communities from Kolumbo volcano to uncover new lineages of life (NeLLi) - 2SBTROV14_V59a metaG | ecosystem: Environmental > Aquatic > Marine > Volcanic | place: Kolumbo...
AGCCGCCCGGGTCGGATTGCCAAAGAGCACCGTGCGGGGGATCAGGGGAGGAGGCATACTCGTCATTGAGCAGTCGTGTTGTTCAGTCGCGGACGGGCGGGACGCGGGAGCTACGCATGGTCGTCGGATCCGGATGTCGGGCGGGAAGCGAACCATCGATCAACCACGGTGGCGGCGGCCACGGTACCCGTGACGTTCGTGGCGGAGCGACACATGTCGGGGATGCGATCGATGCCGAAGAGTACCGCAATCCCGGCCAGCGGAACGCCGGCGGTTTCGAGGGCGGGGGCGAGGGTGACCAGACTCGCACTCGGAACCCCGGCGACGGTGAGGGAAACGAGAAAGGTGGCCATGATGGTCCCACCGAGAACGGCAGGCTCGATTGACACGTGGTAGAGGGCCGCCAGAAAGATGATGGAGGCCCCCTGAAACAACGCGCTGCCTCCCCGGTTGAGCGCGGCGCCGAGGGCGAGCACCAGGCCGGCCACGGCGGGGGACACTGCGAGGTCCTCGCGGGCTGCCTGGAGCATGGCGGGCAGCGTGGCCGGAGAACTGGTGGTGGATGCGGCAATCACCTGGGGTCCCACCGCGGCACGCACGAACCGTCCGGTGGCCACTCGGCCCAACAGCCGTACCGTGGGGAGATAGACGAGCGCAACGAACAGGGCCAGCCCGACCGCCACGGCGACGATGAAGACGGCGAGATCCTTCAAGACGCCGAGACCGGATCGGGCCGCGACCGGCGCGGCCAGGGCGAAGACGCCGACGGGCGCGGTCCAGAGAATCCAGCGAACCAGGGTGATGAGCGCTCCGGTGATCGCCTCGGCGAGGTTCATGAGGGTCCGTTTAGGAGCCTCGGGCAGGGTGCCCGCCGCCGCAGCAAAGAGGGCCGTGAAGACAATGAGGGGGAGCAAGGCGCCGTTCGCGGCAGCTTCGAACGGGTTCGAAGGGATCAGGCTCAGGAGAAAATCCAGGGTCGTCGGGAGTTCACGGGCGGCCTGTTCCATGGTGGGGAGCCGGGTACTGACCGGTGCCACCCACAATCCGATGTGCATCACGCTCATCCCGATTCCGATCCCCAGAAACGTGGTCACCCAGAAGAACCCCATGGTGGCCGCCCCCATCCGTCCGAGACGACCCGGATCCGCCAGCGCGGCGATGCCGGTGAACAGGGTGGTGGCCACCAGTGGGATGACCACCATCCGTACCAGGTTGATGAACACCGTTCCCAGCGGCGTCACCCCGCGCACAAAGGCGGCCAGGCCGGGCGCGCCGGTCATTTCGGTGACGACTCCCACCACGAGGCCGGCCACCAGACCGATGGCGATTGCGAGCTGATTCTTCACGCGGTCGCGTCGGGTGGCGGAGGGACGTCAGGCGGGTGGGTCTGTGCCGACGGCGCGGATATGGGCCAGGTCCGTTTCGAACCGTGTCAGTTGCTCGAGCAACCCGGCTTCGGCGGATTCGGTGCCCCCGACGGGGATGCCCCGCTTGTTGAGGATGGATTCCACCAAGGCGTCGGTGTACCCGACGACCGCATGGGCCACCCCGAGGTCGACGATGCGGTTCAGTCGGAGAAAGGTGGCCATTGATTGACGGGCGGGAAAACGAGCGATCGTCTCCGACAGATCCCGAATCAGCAGCTCGCGCAGGTGACCGAACTCATCGACCACTTCCCCGGTGGACAGCCCTCGCTGCGCCGCGGTCTGTCCGTACCATTCCGTCACCTCGAGCCACAGATCGTGCGTCGCGCGCCGGAGCGGCCCCGCGATCTCGCTCATGAGCCCAAGAATCAGGGAGAGCTGCCGTCGGAGCACCTCGGGCTCGAACGTCCCGGAGCCAGCCCGACTCAGAATCCAGTCGAGCCACTCGTTGGCCATCCGGTCGCGGCAAGCGGCCAGCGCTTTGCCCGCCTCCGCCATGGCCGTGGTCGAAGGTCGGATTGTCACGCCCAATCGAGTATTCCTGTGGGGTGGCTCACGGCGTTAATCTATCCGGGCGCCCAAACCAGGTCAAAACGCGATGGCGACAGTGAAAACCGTGCCGTTCGAAGTTGCCGGGCAGGATGGCGGCCCGCTCCGGGGCGAGGTCCGGACCGTCGGCACCGGGAGCGGCCGACCCGCCGTGATCCTCTGCCACGGATTCAAGGGGTTCAAGGACTGGGGCTTCTTCCCGATCCTGGCACAACGGGTGGCAAATGCGGGCATCACGACGGTCGCGTTCAATTTCTCCGGGAGTGGGGTGGGGCCCGACGGGGAAACGTTCAGCGAGCCCGAGCGCTTCGGGCACGCCACCCACTCCGGCGACCTGAAAGACGTGGAGATCGTCATTCGGGCGCTCCGCAACGGTGGGCTGGCCGGGGTGGCGCCCCCCCGGCGCCTGGGTCTGTTCGGGCACTCTCGCGGCGGCGGGACGGCCATTCTCGCTGCCGCGGCGGACGAGGAGATTACCACCTTGGTGACCTGGAGCGCGATCGCCACCGTCCACCGCTGGCCGCAGGAACGGATCGACGAGTGGGAAACCGACGGACGGATCGACATCGTCAACGCGAGAACGGGCGACGTGTTGCCGCTCTATCGGGACCTGCTGGACGACATCCGGGCGCATGGATCTGACCGGCTGGATATCCTCGCGGCGGCGGGACGCATCGAACGCCCCTGGCTCATTGTGCACGGGGAACAGGACGAGTCGGTGCCAGCCCTGGATGCGATGAAGCTGTCCGAAGCGGCGGGATCGCAGACCCAACTGCAGATCGTGGAGGGGGGGAGCCATACCTTCGGAGCCCGGCATCCGTGGGCGGGGGGGACGCCCGAACTGGACCATGCCATGGACCTCACCGCCGGTTGGTTCTCGCGGCACCTGAGCTGAAACCAAACGGGCGACCCGAAGGCCGCCCGTTTGCGCGTTACAATCCTGCCGCGTACAGCTGGTCCACGTTAACGGCACTCTCCGTCTCGGTTTCGGAAGCGGGAGCGCGGCGCCAGCGCATCAGAAAACCGGCCGCGGCGACGGTAGCAACTGCGAGAAATCCGACCTTGAATGTTTTCCGAATCGATACCTCCCGGCGGTGGATCAGTTTTCTCTATGACTCCTGCCCGGGCGGGCGACGGCGCGTCCACCGCGGGTCGTTTCCGGTTCTACCCCGCCAGTCCCCGACCACGTTCCACACATGACGCGCGCCGCCGATCCGTTCGAGGCCCTGAGAGCCGTCCTTCAGGGCCGAACTCCGCGCCGGGTGGCCGACCCGCCGGCGGCCGGGGCCGCCGTGGCAGTCCTGCTCGTCCGGGCGGGGTCGGGCCTGGATCTGTTGATCATCCGCCGGGCCGACCGGCCCGGTGACCCATGGTCCGGCCACATGGCCCTGCCCGGCGGACGACGCGAATCCACCGATACTTCCCTCCTCGTGACCGCCATGCGGGAAACCCTGGAGGAAACCGGGATCGGCCTCGCGGCGGCAGATTGTCTGGGGTCCGTCGACGATGTTCACCCATCGATCCCCGGCGTGTCGCCCCTCGTCATCCGTCCCTTTGTCTTTGGCCTGGCCCAGCGGCCCGCCGTGCGACCCAATCGCGAAGTGGCGTTGCACCTCTGGGTTCCCCTCGATTCGCTGGCCGCGGCCCGGACCCGAACAACCGTTCGGGTCCGGGATGCCGACCGGGAGGTGGAGGCCTTTATCCTCGGTCCCCATGTGATCTGGGGCATCACGCACCGCATCATAAGGCCATTGGTGGATCTGGTAAACAATGAGACCTGAATGGGTTGCGGGTGACGCAACCGGTGGTCTAGATTTAGGTAGCCGATAAAATTTTTGTTGGCACCTTCCTAAATTGGTGTCGGGGGCTCGCATGACGGATGACCAACTGTCCCGGTCAACCGAAGATTACGTCAAGGCGATCTTCACCCTCGCGGCGGAGGCCGGCATTGCGCAAACCAGTGCCATCGCCGAAGTCCTGGGGGTGGCGCCGCCCTCGGTCAGTGGGATGATCAAGCGGTTGTCCGAGGCGGGCCTGGTTGAACATGTGCCCTACCGGGGTGTGCGTCTGACCGCCCGGGGTCGGCAGACCGCGCTGCGGATGCTCCGGCGCCACCGGATTCTTGAGTCGTATCTCGTGGCCCACCTCGGGTACGACTGGGATACCGTGCATGACGAAGCCGAGCGGTTGGAACACGCCGTATCCGACGTTTTGGTGGACCGGATGGCGGAGGCACTCGGCAACCCGCGGTTCGATCCGCACGGGGCGCCGATCCCGTCGCGGGAAGGCGGTCTCGAGGTCGTCGACCTGGTACCGCTGTCGGCGTTCGACGTGGGTACCCGTGGCGAGCTGCGGCGGGTGGGGGACGAGGATCCCGAACGACTGCGGTATCTCGCCGCCCTGGGGTTGAAGCCGGGGATTCGGTTCCGGGTTACGGCCCGGCAGCCGTTCCAGGGTCCGGTGACGGTCGAGATCGGCGGCGACACGCCGCGGGACGAGGTGTTGGGCTATATGCTGGCCCAGTCGCTGCGGTGTGCGGTGCTCGAAGGGGAAGCGTAACCTGCCGGCGGCGTCTTCCCGGAGACTACCGGCGTCGAGCGTCTTCGAGGCCGGTAAGGATGGCCGCGAGCCGTCGATCCCGGGCGGCGCGGATTTCCGCCATGTGTCCTTCGTAGGCGCGCTCGATGGTGCCGATGATGTGACGCTGGGTTTCGGGGTCGAGGTGTTTCCAGTCGGCGAGATCTTCCCACACGGTTTCGAAGGAGTGGAGGAGGTGCTGAAAAAAGGCGGAGACTCCGCGATCGCCGGCGGCGAGGTGATTCGAGAGGAGCGGCCCGGCGGCGGCCCAGCCGAGGGCGGGCCCGAGGGAGACGGCCCGGTCCAGATCGGCGGCGTCGATGACGCCGTGTTCGACGAGGTGGATCGCTTCACGCCAGACCGCGGCGGCGATACGGCCGGCGACGTTTCCGGGCACGGCCTTTCGAATGGTTACGGCAATCTTGCCGAGGGCCCGCAACCAGGCCTTCACCACTTCGAGCAGGGCGCGATCGGTTTCGGGTCCGGGCACGATCTCGACGAGGGGAATGAGTTCGGGCGGGTTGAGGGCATGAACGACGAAACAGCGGTCCTTGCGGTAGGTGCCGGCGGCGAGGTCCTGGGGCCGGAAGGTGCTGGTGGAGCTGGTCACGGCCCTGGCATTGGTCGCGACCGATTCCAGGGACTCGAAGAGACGCTGTTTGGCCCGGAGGTCTTCGTGAATGGCCTCGATGATCCAGTCGGCCTCCCGGCAGGCCTCGAGCAGACTGCGACCGACGTGGAGACGTCGAATCCCGGCCTCCACGGTATCATGGTCGGCGCGATGGAGGGCGACGAGGTTTCTGGCCCGGCTGCATACGTCGGTGGGAGCGTGGTCGAGGCGGGGCTCATCCTGATCGTAGAGCGAAACGGGCCAGCCCGCCGCCACGGCGAGACTTGCCCACCCGCGACCGATCTCTCCGGTTCCCACCACCGCTACCCGGACTTCCCCTGATGCCATGGTGTCTGCTCCCGGTGCTGGAGGGTGGCCGGCCGAGGTGGTCGTCCGGACCCATTGTTCCGATTACCGGCGGGGCCGTCAAGGACGAATCGGGAGTGGCGGCACCTTCGGGACGGTCGTAACGTTCGGCACATCGTGGATAGGTCAGGCGACGTGATTGCGCAACCTCCAGAGGAGCCGGTCGAGGAGTTACCCGGGACGGCGTTCGGTTCGCTGGTCGAATCGTTCGGTCGGGGGTGGGAACGAGGAGATGCGGCGGGTATCGCGGGAGTGTTCGCCGAAGACGGTGCGTTCTACCCCTCGCCGTTCGATCCCCCGGTGCAGGGGCGAGAGGCGATCGAGGAGTACTGGCTGGACGTGCCCAGGGAACAGGCCGAGATCGTGTTCCGATTCGGGGAGGTTTTTCGGGCCGGACCGTGGTTTGCTGCAGAATACCTTTGCACGTTCCGCCGACGTCGGACCGGGGAAGCGGTGAATGTGCGAGGGGCCCTGTTTTGCGAAACGGTCGATGGGCTGATCGGGGAGATGCGCATGTACTGGCACCGGACGGTAGCGGGGCGCTGAGATGGCGGGGCGGATACTCCTCGGCACCCAGAGCTGGAGTTTCCGGAGCTGGTGCGGTCCGTTTTATCCGGAGGAGATTCGATCCTCGGAGATGCTGGGTTTCTACGGGATGGTGTTTGCGACCCTCGAGGTCGATGCCACGTTCTACGGCATTCCGGCGGAGCCCGTCCTGCAGGCGTGGCGGGGGGCGGTGCCGCCGGGGTTCCGGTTTGCGCTGAAGGTGCCGCAGCAGGTGACGCATGATTCGCGATTGGTCGGAGCCGACGAGGTGCTCGAGCGGTTCGTCGACCGGGTGCGGTGCCTCGAGGATACCTTGGGACCTCTGCTGATCCAGTTGCCGCCGGACTATCGGCCGAGCGATGAGCACCAGGCGACGGTGGAGCGGTTTCTCGCCCGGCTGCCAGCTGACGTGGCGTGGGCAATCGAGTTTCGGCATCGGGCGTGGTCCACGCCTCGCCTCCTCGACGTGCTGGGCGAGCACGGGGTGGCCCACGTGCTGGCCGACGGGCGCTGGTACCCGCGGGAGACCCTGTTCCGATTGGCCGAGACGCCGACGGCGGATTTCTCCTACGTGCGTTGGATGGGTACGGGCCCGAGGTTGACGGATTACGCCGAACCGCGGATCGATCGGGAAGCCGATCGGGCGGCGTGGGCCCCGGTCCTGACCGGTCTGGCCGACCGGGTCAAGACCGTCTACGGGTACTTCAACAACCAGTTCGAGGGACACAGCCCGCACAGCGTCCGTGCCATGCAGTGCCTGGTGGGAACGGTACCGGTTGAGCCGACGACCCTTCATCCCCAAGGTGACCTGTTCGCATGAATGTGACCGGCCGGCGGGCGAGCGTCCTGGGCCTGGTGTGGACGGGCGCGACCCTCTCGGTGGGGGCGCAACCGGCGGATCGGAACATCGTGCTCATGACGACGACGTCGGTACGTGACGCCGGGCTGTTGCAGGTACTGATTCCGCCGTTTGAAGAGGCGAGCGGGTACGCGGTACGGGTGGTGGCGGTGGGAACCGGACAGGCGATTGCCCTGGCCCGGCAGGGCGAGGCCGATCTTCTCATCGTCCACGATCCGGAAGCCGAAGAGCGATTCATCGGGGCGGGATACGGTGTGCGGCGCTGGCCGATGATGCGCAACGCGTTTGCCATCGTGGGCCCTCGCGACGATCCGGCCGGTGTGCGAGATCGGGGACCGGTGGAGGCCTTCCGCGACATTGCCACCGCCCGGGTCCGATTCGTATCACGGGACGATGGATCGGGTACCCATAGTCGGGAACAGCGGCTGTGGCAGGCGGCCGGCATCCGACCGGCGGGCGGGTGGTATCTCGGGTCGGGGCAGGGGATGGCCGCCACTCTCGAGATTGCCCATGAACTTGGGGCCTATGCCCTGACCGACCTGGCTACGTTTCTCACCCACGCCCGCGAACTTCAGTTGGCCCTGCTCGTGTCCGGCGACTCGTTGCTCGACAACCGGTACGACATCATCGACGTGAACCCGGAGCGGTTCGCCTGGCTCAATGAGATCGGGGCCGTAGCTCTCCGCGATTATCTGCTCTCGGGTCCGGTCCAGGCCCGTATCGCCAGCTTCGGGCGGCGCGAGTTTGGACGTTCGTTGTTCAGGCCCGTTCACACGTCAGTCCCCTGACCGGACTTCGATCCCGATGACTGCCTTACGGATTGCCGTCATGCAGTTCAAACCGCGCAAGGGCGATTACGCGGGGAACCTGACCCGGATCGGCCGGGTGTTGGCCGAGGTCGGTCACATGGATCCGCCTCCGCAGGTGGTGGTGTTCCCGGAGACTGCCGCGTCGGGGTATTTCCTCGAAGGTGGGGTGCGGGACGTTGCCGTGACGGGTGGACAGATGTTCGAAGATCTGGCCGCGGTCCATCGGGAAGCGGCAGCACCGGCGATGGATGTTGTGATCGGCTTCTACGAGGAATACCGACGCGCGTATCACAACTCGGCGATGTACGCCGAACTGGGTGGAGACCAGGAAGGGATCCGCCACATCCACCGGAAGGTGTTCCTGCCGACCTACGGCGTGTTCGATGAGGCGCGGTTCGTGCGGCGGGCCCATCGGGTCGAGGCGTTCGACACCCAGTGGGGTCGTGCGGCCATCCTCATCTGTGAAGACGCATGGCATTCGGTGGCCGCGAGTGTCGCGGCTCTCGACGGGGCCGAGGTGCTGTTCATTCCCAGCGCCTCTCCAGCCCGTGGCGTGGTACCGGCCCGGGTGGTCGAACAGCGCGCTGACGATCCCACCATCCCGCGCAGTCTGGAGCGTTGGGAACGCCTGGCCCGGACCATGGCCGGCGAGCACGGCGTGTTCGTTGCTCTCGCGCAACTGGTGGGCTTCGAGGGTGGCAAGGGGTTTCCAGGGGTCTCGATGCTGTCCGGACCTACCGGTGATTTATTGAGTCGGGGACCGCTGTTCAGCGAGGGGATTGTGACGGCGACCTGCGATTTGACCGCGGTGACCCGGGCGCGGGCGGATGCGCCGTTGCTCACCGATCTTCGATCGGAATTGCCGCACCTGGTCCGGCCGTTGCTTGATCGCCGACGGCGTCCACCGTTGCGCTACGATGCGGCCCGCACGCCGCCCGTGACGGCGAAGGTGGAGCCGTCTCCTGCGCTGCCGGTGGTGGTTCCCCCCCCGCCGTCGGATCCGCTGGCCATCGATCCGGAGCTGGTGCGGCGATGGTTGACGGCGTTTCTGCGCGACGAAGTCGTGACGCGACGGGGATTCCAACGGGTGCTGGTTGGGTTGTCGGGTGGCGTGGACAGCACCCTCACCGCCTTTCTGGCGGCGGACGCGCTGGGGCCGGACCATGTCATCGGAGTACGCATGCCGTACGCGACGTCGAGCCGGGAGAGTCTCGATCATGCCGAGCTCGTGACGTCGACCCTCGGCATCGAACAGGTGACGGTCGACATCACCGCGGCCGTCGACGGATACGCCGAGGAACTGGCTGACCGACCCGATCCTGCGCGAATGGGCAATATCATGGCCCGCACCCGCATGATCACGCTCTTCGATCTCTCGGCAGCACGGCAGGCGCTGCCATTGGGGACCGGGAACAAGTCCGAACGGTTGTTCGGGTATTTCACCTGGCACGCGGACGATTCGCCTCCGGTCAATCCTCTGGGTGACCTGTTCAAGACGCAGGTCTGGGCGTTGGCACGTTTCGTCGGCGTTCCCGAGGCGATTGTATCCAAGCCGGCCACGGCGGACCTGGTTCAGGGCCAGACCGATGAGGAGGATCTGGGGGTACCCTACGCTGTGGCGGATCCGATCCTGTTCCACCTTCTGGGCGGCCGGCGTCCGGAGGAGATCGTGGCGCTGGGCTTCGGGGCGGAAGAGGTCGAGACGGTGAACCGGCGGCTCAACGCGACGCACTGGAAACGTCGGCTGCCCACGGTAGCCATGCTCAGCCACACGGCGATCGGCGAGTACTATCTCCGGCCGGTTGACTACTAGTCCCGAACTCCCTCCCGTCCATGTCCTCCCCCGATCGGACCCCGCGTCCACCCAGCGTCAGCGAAGCGACCATGACGGAGCTGATGATGCCCAACATGGCCAACAACCTGGGCAACGTCTTCGGTGGAGTGATTCTGTCCCTGGTGGATCGGGTGGCGGCGGTGGCGGCCATTCGCCACGCCCGGCAGACGTGCGTGACGGTGTCCTTCGATCGCGTGGACTTCCACACGCCGATTCATCTGGGAGAACTGGTGATTGCCAGAGCGAGGGTCAACTTTGTGGGTACGACGTCGATGGAGGTGGGGGTGCGGGTGGAGGCGGAGAACCTGCTCACCGGTGAGCGGCGGCACACCAACAGCTGTTTCGTGACCTACGTGGCCATCAACGAGGCCGGCGATCCGGTTCCGGTCGCCCCGCTGCTCGCGGAGACGGAAGAGGACCGACGGCGCATGAAGCAGGCGCAGGCGCGACGCGAGGCGCGGCTCGCCGAGCGCCGGGCGGAGGACAGCGCGTGAGTGAACGGGTGGCGGTGTTCAGTGGGGGCGGGGCCAAGGGTGCGGCGCACGTGGGGGCGATGCGCGCGCTCGAAGAACACGGAATCCGGCCTACCCGTTTTGTTGGTACGTCGATGGGGGCGGTGATCGGGGCGTGCTTCGCGAGCGGGTTGGACTACGACGAGGTGTTGCATCGTATTACCCGGGTGTCGCGGCGCGATGTCGCGTCCCTGTCGCCTGCCATGATTCTCGGTCCTTTTGCGCGGAGTCTGCTCCAGGAACGTCCATTCCGGGAAACCCTGGCGGCTCTGGTGCCGGCCCGCACGTTTGACGAACTGGCGTTTCCGCTGACGGTCACAGCGGTGGATGCGACCAACGGCGACCTGGAGCTGTTCGGGGACGGTGGTCGAGCGCGCGTGGGTCTGCTCGATGCGCTGTACGCCTCCTGTGCGTTACCGCTGTACTACCCCCCGGCCCGGATCGGGGATCGGGAATACCTGGACGGCGGGCTGCGGGCAGTCTTTCCCTTGGACCTGGCCCTCGATTTTGAGCCGGAGCTGGTGATCGGGGTGGTGGTGGGGCCGTCCCGGTACAATCCTCCGGCGTCCAGACCCGGTCCGGGGTCCGAGGGGCTGATCGCGGCCCATCGGCGGTCCCTGCGGATCATGATGTCGGTGCAGATCGAGGAAACGATTCGCCGGTGGCGGTGTGAGCGGCCGGCAGACTGGATACTGGTGCAACCCCGGGTTGGCGGGACGGCAACGTTCGCCGTCCAGAAGATCGTGCAGTTC
>Ga0114931_10010801_pt1 | contig 10838 bp, 6 predicted proteins | sample 2SBtaG_FD_89579 | JGI IMG/M metagenome (GOLD analysis project Ga0114931, IMG submission 89579) | Deep subsurface microbial communities from Kolumbo volcano to uncover new lineages of life (NeLLi) - 2SBTROV14_V59a metaG | ecosystem: Environmental > Aquatic > Marine > Volcanic | place: Kolumbo...
CGGTTTTCGTTGTCTGTTTAGTAGCAACAACATTATACCGCATGTGAGGCCTTTTTATTTCAACTTTTCATTAACTTAGAGAATATTTTCCACCCCGATCGAACTCCGAAACTTGAGTTTTAATAATGGAAATGACGTTTGACCATCGTCATTGGATTTCATGGACAAGGTCGTGGTTGGCGGAACGAGCGGCATTAATCGAGGGATTGCGAGAAATTTTGCAGTTCACAGCGCCAAGGTGGCCGTGGCAAGCCGTGACAAGGACAAGGTTGACGATACGTTAACCAAGCTAAGCGTCTTGACGAACAGGCAAAAGGATTCTGTGCGGACGTCGGCGAACCGGATGCCTTGGAATCCGGTATGCGGTTAGTGCACGACTGTTTCGGCGAGTTTGATGTCGTGGCGTCAGGAGCCGCGGGATATTTCCCCCACTTACCAAGGATCTCTCTTGGAATGGCTTCAAAACCGTCGTCGACATTGATCTTCGTGGAACCTTCAACGCGGCAATCGTGACTGCAGTGGCTTTCCGTAGGGCAAGATAGATTCGTCAGCACCCAACTCCAGTCTTTCGCGTCACCATGGGCGTTTTACGTGCGAAAATTGCAATTTTTTACAAATCCCCTACAACTTACTACCAATCCCGGCAAAAGGCACCTTATACTTGCGTCCAACGATACTACTGATTCATGGGGATACTATGCAAATAAGACGCTGTTTAGCCGTTCTAATCCCCATCTTGTCGATAAGCCCACTCAGTTGGGGACAAGACAAACCAAGGATTCTAACAGCCAAGCCCACCGAGGTTGTAGTCTATGCAGACCGCGCTCAAGTCACCCGACGCGCCCAAATTCAATTGGAAAGCGGTACTTACCACTTTCTATTTGATGACTTACCGGCATCTGTTCAACAAGAAAGTATTCAAGTCAACGGTTCCGGACCCGCGGTACTTAACGATGTTCGCTTCAAACAAATTCATTTTTCAGCTGTGCCCGATACGCGCTTGCGAGAACTGGAAAACCAAAAACAACAGCGTGCGGACGACCTGCAGGATATAGACGATTTAATTAAGCAGGCTACCAATGAAAAATCGTTTGTCGACCGAATATCAAAAAAATTAACAAATACCGATGAAAAATCTCAAAGCGCTCAACTCAATCCCGACAAGTGGGTAAAAATGGTGGCATTTTACCGGCAAAAATTCGCCAAACTGGACAAGGAAATTCGCCATGCCGAGCGGAAAAAACGCCACATCCAATCAGACCTGGATAAGATCGAACGAGACATTCAGTCGCTGGGTTCTCAGAACGAAAAGTCCCGCAATCAAGTCGAAATCTTGCTGAACGTAAAAAAACCGGGAATTATCAAACTTGATTTGGTGTATATGGTACCCGGTCCAAGCTGGAAACCGTTGTATGATTTTCGGGTACAAAGCAAGAAGAAAAACATGCATATTACGTATAACGCTATCATTCAACAAAATACCGGTGAAGATTGGCATAACGTGAAAATAAAACTTTCCACCGCCCGGCCACAAATCGCGGGTAAGCAGCCGAAACTTATGCCCCTTTTTGTCATGGCATATCGGGATAAACCGCAACAGGGATTTTCGGCACCCAACGCCGGCGCTTTGAATTCGGCGGCGATGGGATATATGTTCAAAGGTATCCAGCCGGAAGTTGATGGCGAGTCGACGGAAGATAAATCATGGACCAATGATGTCACCATAGACACCAAGGCCACTTCGGTCGTATTCGATGTTAATACCAGCTATGATGTATTGGCTGACAATCAGCCCCACAAGGTTACCGTTATGAGCCGAAGCTTCCCTGCGCATTTTCGCTATTCGGCTGTTCCCAAGCATTCACCCTATGCGTATCTAAAAGCCAATATTATAAACACATCGGATTTTCCTTTTTTGGCCGGGGAAAGCAACGTTTATCTCGACAGCAATTTTGTTGCTAAATCCAGTATTACGACGATTGCGCCCCAAGAAAATTTCTGGACTAACTTAGGTATTGACGAAAGCATTAAAATTGAATACAAGTTCATCAATAAATTCGAAAAACAAGGCGGTGTTTTCTCCAGCAACAATAAATACACCTACAAATTCATGATTTCCGCAACCAACAACAAGAAAACCGAGGCGGAGTTGGTGATCTGGGATCAAATACCCATTGCGCGCAACGATAAGGTAAAGGTAAAGCTATTGAAGCCGACCATGCAAACGGGTTCCAAACATGTAAAACTTAATGAGCATCATTACCTCGAGTGGTATTATAAACCAAAGGCGGGCGAGACGCTCCAAATCCCGTTGGTCTATACTATTGAGTTTCCAAAAGACATGAACCTGGCAACAAACGTTCCGGAGCAGTTGATGCGGATGTAGCATAACACCGCTGCTTGCCGGCAGGGTCGCGGAAACTTTTTGTCAAGAACGGACCATTTTCGGTTCTTCGATAGAGACGGGTTGGGGGTTCGATATTTTCACCCCGACCCGCCCAACAACGGCAGTTATAAGTCCTACTACGGTCCTACTACGCTATCGGCACACCAACTTTTAGTTAACCGGCTGTGTCTTGTCGGGAACACTGACATCAATCGGTGGCGTCACTGTCGTACCGGGCGATGTGTCGCCTACCGGTAATGGCAATTCGCCGGGGAAATCATGCGTGTCCTGGGTAAATCCATAATTGGTGCATTATAGTTGTTACGATTGATACGGTTGCCTTGGACGCCGGTATCGACGTCTTCCCCCTTGTTCCATATTTCTTTCATGAATGCAATTAACAATTAAGATTGATTAGAATTTGCTATTTGTCACCGCTGCAGACTCTTTATACCGAGCGATTGTACTGCATTTAGCGAATAATCCGATTTTTTTTCGCGCAAAACTAATTCAGAGTTAGATGTCGATTTTTCTGAACGTATATTTTCCAACCTTGAATGTTAGATGCCAAATAATAGTGTCGTTCGACGAATACGTAAAATTGCTCGATGGAACGCGGCGGTAAATCATAGCCGATAGCCATCGCATGACGCGGTAACGACCACCGCATCCTTTCATCGCGTTCCAACGGCGGAAAAAGAGTATCACCGGTATCGACAATCATTGCGGGTTGGTTTTGTTTTAAATCGATCATAAACCGCTTAACCAATGCCTCATTGGAATAGTTTTTTGTGATCAAGGGATACTGATAAAAATACCGTGTTGGTGATTTTCTCTGCGCCAGAAAATTTACAACGGTTTCCGCCCCCCACAACAGCACATAGTCGTTGGCGGCTGTATGGGAGCGAATATAGCCGGCAACCGTAGGCCGTAAACCGCCGGCCGAGGTTATCCTTGCATAGGATACATAAACACTGTTTATATACTGTCCAATACAGGCTGTTATGATCAGCCCCAAAATACCAGCCGCTACGCTGGTAGTGATTTTTTTGTCCTGATAAATATGTTTCGTGACATACGTCAACAATAACCATGAAAAAAATCCGCTGAGAACCGCAAAAACCGGCAGATAGGATATAAAGTAGTGGCTATATACCCGGCCCGAGGTGGAACTGAATAACAACTCAAGCGGTAACACAATAACCAAAAGCTGTAACAATCCGTATAATGCGGGAGGCTGATTTTTCGTTTTAAACAGAAAAATAACGGCGGCAAGCCAGCCGGCCAAAGGAACGACGGCGATATTGTATTTTTGCAGCCCTTCCAGCATCACGAAAAACCGGGCACCCCACCCGACATTGGAATATTGGAAATTATAGAGAAAAGCACCGTCCCAAAACGCGTCTAAACCGCCTTGTATATAAAAATACAAAGGAAACAGTCCCAAAGTAAAGGCTGTACCAGCGATCATCGGTAAAAGCTTCCGCCACATACAGCCCAGGCTTCGTTGACGCAGATATTGGTAGATAAAAAGAATCCCCAGGCCGATCCATATGGCAATCAATTTCTGTTTCAAAAGAAAGGCCAGAGCCCCAAACACTCCGAGCATAAAGCCGTGCCAGCGATAAGTTCCCGCCTCAGCACGTACAAAAACCAGTAGCGCAGCAAATTGACTTAATATCGCAAACTCTTCAGTGAAGTTGCCGCCGTGCAGCAGCCTGGGTAAACTGGTTATCCAGACCAGCATCGCGAACAACGACGCCCCGTTACCGAACAACGGCTTGGTTATCGACCAAGCGCATACCGCCGACCCCAGCAACAGCGTAAACTCTAGAAAATGCACCCCCCATTTATCGCCATGCCCAATGATCAATCCCAGCGCATCGATATAAAAAATTAATGGCGGCTTATGATCCCAAAGGTCCACATACGGAAGATCACCGTCGAGAATATACCGTCCCATGTAAAGATAGACCCCTGAATCTCGTCCGGGTATATCAAGGGAATAAGCGATGATGACTACCGCCAATAAAACGCCCGCTACCGTCAAAGAATAAAGCGTAAAACGCTCAACAGCGTTTTTGTCATTCACTGGCATGGGTTTAAGGTCATGCTGATTTAAGCGCTTTTACAACCACTTCCGCCGTTCGGCGACCCTCGCGAACCGCATAATTCGTACCGCGGTCTTCAGGATAAATTTGCGCCATGGTCGCCAAATACAAACCCGGTAAAGGTGAGCATCTGTCCGGCACTAACCGGCTGTAATGGCGTTCCACCACCGGCTGCGAATAACGTGCCCGCCACAAATGGTACTGCAACACCCAAGATTGTGTAAAATTCGGAAACATTCGTTGCAAATACGGAACGGCATAGTTGAAAAATTCCTCCGCGGACATTCGGAATAGCCTATTATCTTCAGGAAGATACTTAGATAAATATACGATATTTTTACCGCCATATGTTGTGCGCGGCTCAAAATTAGTGTGCTCGATTATGCCAACAAAGGGAAAATTCGGATCGTTGACATTCAACCAATACGTTTCAGACAATCTTCTATCCAGTTCCAGCACCATACATATATTTGCTAAATACCGAATACGCTTTAAAGATTGTAAATAGTCCTCAGAGACGCAGAATTTTATCAAATCCGCGATGATCGGTAATGCAGGTGTGGCTATAACCGCATCGGCGTTAACGGTTTCGCCGTCAATGACCACCCCACACACGTTTCCGTTTTCCATTTGTATGCGTTTAGCCGGAGTATGAGTGCGTACAGTTCCCCCGTGTTTTTCAATAAAGTCCACCATGCGCATGGCCAGCGCACTGAATCCTCCCTGAAAATACGCCAGTTGTTCCTCACCACCTTTTCCACGGCTGCCACCGCGTAACTTCAATTTATTCCAAAACCAAACCGCAGAAATATCTTCCGCCGCCGTACCGAATTTTCCTTGCAGTAAGGGCTGCCAAACCACGCGATAGACTTCGTCACCACCGAGCGACTTTAACCATTGAGCCGCGGTCAACGATTCCAATTCCTGCCAACGGCTCACCCTGCGCGCTCTTAAAGCCAACAAACCCAAACGAATTCGATTAAGTATCGACAGCGGTTTAAACCGCATCAAATCCAACGGTGTAGAAAGGTTAAAAAAATTGTTGGCATAATACACCCCGGTTCGGGTTGGCCTCAGTAACAGCCTGTCGTGCAACCGCAATTCATCGATGAGTTGCATGATGTGAACATCATTGGTAAACCAGTGATGATAGAATTTTTCCAGTTGAACGCCAGCCACGTCAAAACTACCGGCCAACCCGCCGACATCCCGATCCTGTTCAAGTACAGTGACGCGAATCCCTTGTGTAACCAATTCAAACGCAGCCGCCAGACCGCAGAAACCCGCGCCGATAATGACAACATGGGGTTCCGAGTCGTTCATACCGCATCCATGCCGCGTTGTCGAATGGACTTCAATCCCGGTCTCATGTAATAGGAGATACCCAACAAGGTAAGCGGCCCCCAAAGAATGAAATGGACCACCATGGTCATCACCGCCCCGGAAGCCGGTTGCACACCGTATGCTTGATAACCCAGTAAGGCAAAGAAATCGAATGTACCAAAATAGCCCGGCGAGCTTGGCAACAACGTTGCCAAAGTGCCGGTTGCCATCGCGAAATAGCCGCTGAAAGAAATATCCCCCGCCAAACCCAAGGCGACACATGTGAATACCGCGCCTTCGAAACTCCAAATCAATAACGATATAAGCGTCAGTTTCCCCACCAATCGCCACGATCGTAACAAAATGAGCGTACTAAATACGTGATCCAACCAGATGGAAAGCCGTTGCTTTAATTGTTCCCGTGAAACAACCGAACTATTGACAAGTTTTACGGCCCACTGCCGCAGCCGTTCAACAAACAGCAGAAAAATCACAATGGCAATCAATAAAATCGCAGTCAAGTAAATAACGCCCTGCAGCAAGGCAGGCGGTAATATCCCGGCTGAAATTCCGGCCAAACCGGCAAAAAAGAATACAAGCAGTGTTAAAAGGTCAAACAATCTTTCGATTACCAAAGTTCCCAATATACGCATGGCGGGACTTTTCAGCTTCGATCGAAATCCGACAATCCTGACCACATCACCTGCGCGGAACGGCAATAGATTATTGACTGCGACACTGGCCAGTAACGGCCACGCGCAGGCTCGTATTTTTAGAGACGGTTCAAATCGGCTTAATAACATCCACCAGCGTATCACGCGCAGTGAGTAACCTAGTGTTAAAAACACCATGGCGAGTATCACCGAAGGAATCGATACACGCGCGAATCCATCAAACAGCGCGCTGAATTCTATCTGGCGAAAAAACAACCACAAAAAGACTAAGGTGACAGCAGTACCCAGAATTACCCGAAACAGCGATTTTTTCACACAGGTCCCTGTATACTTTTCCGGTTGGAGGGCTGGTCACCGGCAAAACCCGATTTTTGTTTTATGATATACAAAGGTCTGCGCTTGACTTCACCATAAACCCGGCCTAAGTACTCACCAATAATCCCCAGAAATACCAATTGTACGCCGCCCAGGAACAATACAGCGATAAACAGCAGAGTCCAGCCGGGAACCCAAATATGGGTCAGCAAACGAAGCATCAGCGCATAGGCAATACCCAGCAATGCCAATCCTGAAGTGCAAAAACCCATCCAAACGGCCAACCTCAAGGGCATCATGGAAAATGAAACAATACCGTCCGCGGCAAAGCCCAGCATCTTTAAAAGCGGATATTTACTCTCACCGGCATACCGCGCGTCTCTTTTGTAGAGTACCGGTACTTGGTTAAAACCTATCCAAGCGGTCATACCCCTTACATAGCGATCCCGCTCGGGCATAGCCAGCAAGGCATCAACCGCTTGTCGATCCATTAAGCGGAAATCACCGCTATCCAATGGAAGCGGGACTTCCGACATTTTGTTTATCATGCGATAAAACAACTTGGCCGTCCAACGCTTAAAGGGTGTCTCACCATCCCGCTCCTGCCGTACGCCGTACACGACATGCGCGCCATTTCGCCATTCATGAATCATATTCAGAATGACTTCCGGTGGATCCTGCAAATCAGCATCAATGATCACGACGGCGTCGCCAATGGCATGCTCGATACCTGCGGTGACGGCGACTTGATGCCCGAAATTGCGTGACAATGAAATAATCTTGACCGCTTCGTCGCCCGCACGCAGCGCTTTCAACTGATCAACGGTACAATCCCGGCTTCCATCATCGACATATAGATATTCCACATCCATTCGTTCCTCACCCGCAAATACGTTATTTAAACGACGATGCGTTTCAAGAACATTTTTTTCCTCGTTATAACAAGGTATTACCACTGAAATCAACCGGCGGTCACTATTTTCTGTATGTTCTGCATGTTCTGTCATGAAATGACCAATGAATATAGACAAGGCATTTATATTTTTTCTTCAGTTCTTTCGGCTATCCTGTAGGCCAAATATCAAAGATCAACAGGCGACCATTCATCCGCCTGGACGGTAACGCAACAGGTATCAACCCACACACTTGAAATACACCGATGCCAAGTATGACCCACACCGGACGGTATTTCCAATTTAGGATTATAACCTCCTTTTCCTAAAAATCGAAAAGTATTTCACTTCACTGATATCAGGCCGGCTCAGCCGGGAAAAACGAGCACGAAAAACCATCCGCGGTCCGGGTGGAAAAGCATTTTCACCCCATTGGCGATGATTTATACCACCCGACCTGGCTGGAAAACGACCAGAAGGAAACCACCGACGCTTCATTGCGAAACATGCAGCAAGGCCTCGAAATGTTCCCGTCTCCACGACATAGACAACCGCATCGAACAACGCGTTGAAATTAAGCAGCACCTACGTGCAACGCAAGCACGTGGAAGAGCGTATTCACTGGTTGATTAATGGGCGTTACCGAACCACAATCGGCAGCCGACACGGTTGAATGAGGTTGAAGGGTTAGCCGATCAAGGCGAGGACACAAACGACGACATCAGGATCAAAACCATAATCAGCGCGGAAAATGACCGTCTTAACCAAGAGTGAACCACGGTAATAAATACACAACCGGACAAACTTACACCAACGAATACCCTATACCGGTGATCATCTTTAGCGGGGTGAACCGCCCAAATCCAGCTACCTGCTGGGAAATTGCTTTATATCACGCGCTTGGGGTGTTACCCGTGCCGAAAACCACCCACGAATTTTTCTGAGTAGGCATATTTTTTCATTTTTTAATTGTTTCAATTTCCAACATGTAAAATTTATGAATTTGATTCCATCCGCGTTGATCTCGCTAAGACAGAAATCCGTCGCGATTTACAATCGCCTCAGAACACTGAATTTGTGCAAGAATATCCGCCGGCAAACCGACGGTTTAGAAAAAAGTTTAAAATGGCAATTGGTAACTATAAATAACCACTGAAGCTGACGCCGATGTCACCTTCGAACCCCATGCCTGATCCGGCGGAAACAACGATCCCCAGGAACTCGGGACCCTTGTGCCCTGATTTGTTTTTAAAACCGAAGATAAACGATAAAGGTAATACTGCCGGCTTTACCTTCACCGTAACAACCTTCTACCGCCCATGAAAAACCGTCAAGCTCATCGGCGTCCTTGGTATAAAATAAGATTTGCGCACGGCCGTCCACCGAACCGGGCGCACCGGCGGTACGTCACGCCACTACCTTCCAAACGTCTCGCCAGTTCCGTGGTAAACAGAATATTTGCAAGTTTTGAATGACCGTAAACTTTTAATGCCCTAAACCCTTCACTGAAAGTCAAATCCTCGAAGTGTATATGGGTCTGTATATATGTCGCGGGTAATCAAGAATGTTAACATGGGCGTTATTCAGTTCACCAAGCGCATTTTTTGCTATCCATTTGGCTGACTTGGAATCCACAAGCAATATTCGATTAGCCACTTTAACGGCCTTTTTATGCAGATCAATATTCCGCTTTCCAATATTTCGTAGCGCCCAATTTACAGCTTTTTTGACATATAAGCGGGCATCATTGGCCTCTCGCTCTATCGGTTGAAAGAAACCCTCGAAAACTTCATTTCCTGCGTTTTTATCAGCAAATCCGTAAGTCGCCATAATGACGAAACCTGCTCGCTTCACAAATTCACTTTCAACCTCGGACCATTCCTTTGCTTTTGACAGGGCACGACTATTTCTTGTAAAAAACCCCATACAAAATGAGTCGCATATTTCCCAGTTTTCAAATTCCGTCACCCATCTATCCATTTGCGCTTCTGAAATGCATTCCGGATCATAAATTTTGCTGCAAAGTATTCTAGCTTCGTATATACCTGTATCGTATAACTCAAGCGCAAGCTTGTTGTTTTGACCTATTTTTTTAGCCAATTCCTTTAAATCCTTTTGATATATACCCAGGGCATTACACGCAACGATCCCAAATTTTTTCCTTTTTATGGCGATCTTTTCAGGATTCGCTAGAACATCTAATAGTTTAATCACGTTTTGTAGATTCATTTTCCGGCGCTTATCATGACTATTTGATCCATAGACCATTGAACCGGAGTACCATTCATTTCACTGATGGCAAGAACTCGCGTAACCTTAACCAAACGCGTAAGCGATCCGTGTTTATCCGTCACGCGAGCTCCCGATTAAAATCCATGATCGATCAAAAAATTATCGCTGTTACCATAATGAATAATAAAATAGAAAGATAAAAAGATGCTAACGCGGCCACGTGTCGTGGACTGTTTAGCAATCGTGTCCCAGGCGGACTTGTTTTCTGACCGGCATTGCGGTGAGATAACCCATCATCCCGGTTGACTGTCTGGCACACCCATTTCAGTATAAATGCTTGAAGCTCTGATCATTCGCGATGCAGACTTTTTCAAATCGATCTGATCGCTATCTGTTGGTAGTCATTCTATCAATCAACACGGGGAAAGGCCAGGCTCCACGCCATGGTCCGTCAGGCGATTTTACCCAGCCAGGCTATATATATAAGCATTTTCGACGCGAGGGTTTCTCCGGACTTGTATACCAGTGCGCACGGGGCGGAGAGCAACGCGGCAGGCGTATACGAGACGGTTGAGGCGCCAAGAGGAGAAGGCATGCTTGCGGTGTCTTGCAGGCAGCTGGAATGACCCTGAATGAATGGTTATCTCTTAATATGATGTACCAATCGGTTCCGGTATCACCGAAGCTGCTTGCAAAACAATTATAAAACAACGAATGTGCCAAGGAGCGGCTCGATGGAAAGATCAAGGAGCAACCGTAGTCTGACCCTACGAAGCCTTCACATGACACCTACAAGATGGGGCCAGTTTTGGAACAAATACTCACGATATGGATTTCAATAAGCTGCTTAATAGTACATCATATTAAGAGAAAACCACTGGATTAAGGGGTAATCGATGCCCTC
>Ga0114931_10010802_pt1 | contig 10837 bp, 7 predicted proteins | sample 2SBtaG_FD_89579 | JGI IMG/M metagenome (GOLD analysis project Ga0114931, IMG submission 89579) | Deep subsurface microbial communities from Kolumbo volcano to uncover new lineages of life (NeLLi) - 2SBTROV14_V59a metaG | ecosystem: Environmental > Aquatic > Marine > Volcanic | place: Kolumbo...
AAAATAATCTAAATAATTTCTTTGAAAAGTTCCTTAAGAAGGAAACAATGTTCAATAACAAAAAAGTACTGCAATCAAGCCATATACCTGGCGAAATTCATCATAGAGATGAGCAAATAAATCAAATTGCACAAATTATAGCTCCAGCCCTTAAAGAAGACAAACCTTCAAATCTTTTTATTTACGGAAAAACAGGAACTGGAAAAACACTCGTATCAAGATATGTAGCGGAACAAATGGAAAATGTAGCAAAACAAAAAGGACTTCCATTATCTATATTTTATTTGAACTGCAAATTAAAAAAAATAGCAGACACAGAATATAGATTAATAGCAGAACTTGCGAGATTCTTTGGTAAAGCAATACCACCAACAGGACTTCCTACAGACGAAGTTTACAACCTATTTTTTCAAGCATTGGATAATGAGAAGAAAATAATAATAGTAATACTTGATGAAATAGATCAATTAGTGAAAAAAGCAGGGGATGAAATAATATATAATCTCACAAGAATAAATTCAGAGTTAAAAAATTCTCAACTTTCAATAATAGGAATATCAAACGATTTGATGTTTGCAAACAATTTAGACCCCCGAGTTAAATCTTCTTTATCTGAAGAAGAATTAGTATTTCCACCATACAACGCAATGCAAATTCAAGATATTCTGAAAAAAAGAGCAAGTGTTGCATTCAAAAAAGGCAGTTTAGATGAAGGAGTTCTTCAAAAATGCTCAGCATATGCTGCAAGAGAACACGGTGACGCCAGAAGAGCATTAGAACTACTAAGAGTTTCAGGCGAATTGGCGGAAAGAAAAAATCAAGAAAAAGTAAAAATAGATGACATAGATGCCGCAGAAGACAAAATAGAAAGAGACCGATTAATAGATATGGTTAAAACACACCCAAAACAATTTCAGGCAACACTCTATCCAATTTTAGTGCTTGGACAAAATGATGGAAAAAATATTTTTACAGGAGATATATATGAACTATACAAATCTGTATGTGAAAAAACAAGTCTCAGACCATTGACACAAAGAAGAGTATCAGATATTATTGCTGAACTTGACATGTTAGGAATAATAAATGCTAAAGTTATAAGCAAAGGAAGATTCGGAAGAACGAGAGAAATAAATATTTCACTTTCTAAAGCTGTGGAAAAGAAAATAACATCAATATTAGAAGATGAGTTAGACATATCAAACAGCCAAATAATGCCCAAAATAGCGAATTAAAATGAGCACTTCCAAAATACTTTCAACACTTGTAGAAAAAGGTGTTCTAATAAGTCCGGAACTCTTTGAAAAAGAAATAGATGAAAATTTATTAAAAAAAGTATTAGAAGATAAAGGAGATAAAATAGATTTTTTGGATTTAAAAACCATTAATTCGTATAAAGAAGAAGGTCCAACAATAAGAGTCATACAATCTTATGATAAACCACCAAAAAAAAGAACATTTCAGGATTTTGTATCTGTTTTTAATATGAGATACAAAAATATAGCAGAAATGATAAAATATCGTCAGGAAATGATGGGACTTACAAGCATATCACGTCTTCTTCAAAAAAATAAAAATGAAAAAGTCGCAATAATTGCAATGGTTTTAGAAAAAAATATCACAAAAAACAACAGCATAATAATTCAATTGGAAGATTTAACAGGAACAACATCAACAGTAATAACAAATCATGAGAGAAATAAGCAATTGCACGAAATTGCCCAAGATATTGTTTTAGATGAAGTAATAGGTGTTGTTGGGACTTGGAGTGGTTCAACAATATTTCCTGACAAAATTGTGTTTCCAGACATACCTATAAGTCACGAACTAAAAAAACAATCAGAAGAGGAGTATGTTGTATTTATAGGAGATACACATTTTGGTTCCAATGTATTTATGAAAGATGATTTTCAAAAATTTATTGACTGGATAAATGGAAAAACAGGAAGTGTAGAACAAAAAAGAATAGCAGAAAAAACAAATTACATAATACTTCCTGGAGATATAGTTGAAGGTGTTGGAATATATCCAAGTCAGGAGGAAGATTTGAGTATAATTGATATAAACAAACAATATGAAGAAGCTGCAAAATGGTTGAAAAAAATACCTGAAAGAATAAAAATAGTTGCAATGTCTGGAAATCACGATGCTGGAAGATTATCGGAGCCACAAGAAACACCTTTCAAAGATATTGCAAAGCCCTTATGGGATATGAAAAATGTAACGTTGGTATCAAACCCAGCATACATAAATATAGGTGCAAAAGACGAATTTTTGGGTTTTGATTTTTTAATGTATCATGGAGGTTCATTAATTTATTATGCAGATAATATTCCTTCAATAAGAGCTGCAGGAGGACAAAAACGATCTGATCTCATCATGAAATTTCAGTTACAAAGAAGACATCTTGCACCTACACATGGCTCAACATTATATTTACCAGATTCAGAACAAGACTATTTGCTGATAGACAGAGTTCCAGATTTTTATGTAACAGGACACATACACAGATCTTCAGCAGCAAATTACAGAAATGTAACAATGATAAATTCATCTTGTTGGACAGAAACAACAGATGACCAAATAAAAAGAGGTTTAGAACCATTGCCTGCGAGAGTTCCAGTTGTCAATCTTAAAACAAGAGAAGTAAAAATGATAAACTTCCTGACCAAAAAATCCAAAGAAAAAGAAGAAGAACTTCTAAAAGAAGCAAAAAGAATTTCAGAAGAAAAGAAAATAACCGAGAAAAATAAAGAGAAATAAAAAAATGATAGTTGCATCAAAAGAAACAAAAAAATATTTTGACGATTTAAAAAGAGAATCATTAAAATTACACACATATGCAACAACTGCCAGAAAAAAAGGTTACGATCCAGAGCCTTTTGTAGAAGTAAAACTTGCAGAAACTTTAGCTGAGAGAGTAATTGGATTAATATCTGCTGTATCTCCACAAATTGCAGGAACGAACGCAATTAAAAGAATAGAAGAATTAGAAGGTAAATATTCTGCATTAGACTGGAGAGTTGCAATGATAATAGCACTCGAAATTGCGCAAGAAAAATTCTGCAAATTCAAAGATAAAAGAGAAGCGATGGAAGTTGGAATAAGAACAGGTTTTGCATACGTAACTTTAGGTGTTGTATCTGCACCATTAGAAGGATTTGATAATTTAGAAATCAAAAAAAGACTTGACGGAAGAGGATAGTATTTTTGTATAAATTATGCAGGACCAGTAAGAGCTGCAGGAGGAACATCGGCAGCAGTATCTGTTTTAATTGCTGACTATGTAAGAAAACATATGGGTTATGATGTGTATGACCCTACAAAAAAAGAAATTCAGAGATGTCATGCAGAACTCGAAGATTACCATGAATATATAGCAAATTTACAATACTTCCCATCAAAAACAGAAACGGAATTTCTAATAGAGCGAGTTCCTGTTGAAATATCTGGAGATCCTTCAGAAAAATATGAAATAAGCAGCGCATTATTCAAAGATTTACCAAGAATATCAACAAACAGATTAAGAAGTGGATATTGCTTGATACACAGTGCATGCATACCTTTAAAAGCCCCAAAATTATGGGCAAAACTGCAATCTTGGGGAAAAGAACTTAATATGCAGCAATGGGATTTTTTAGAAGAGTTTATTAAAATTCAAACAGAGATGAAAGCAAAAGGTAAAAAGAAAAAAGATACATCATTAATTTCTCCAGACTACACATATATTAAAGATTTAGTTGGAGGAAGACCAGTTCTAGGACACCCATTATGTTCAGGAGCATTCAGAATAAGATATGGTAGAGCAAGAACGAGTGGTTTTTCAGCTCAGGCAATACATCCAGCATCAATGATAACTCTTAATAATTTTGTTGCAACAGGAACCCAACTAAAAGTTGAACGACCAGGAAAAGCCGCAGCATATTCGGCATGCGACACAATAGAAGGTCCAATAATTAAGCTGAAGTCAGGAGATGTAATATATGTTGAAGATGAATTATCTGCAAAGAAATACAAAGAAGATATAGAAGAAATACTTTATGCGGGAGATGTCCTGATAAATTATGGAGATTTTTTTGACAGAGCTCACAGACTTGTTCCTCCAGGTTATTGCGAAGAAATATGGATTCAAGAATTTGAAGAGAGTGCAGTAAATTTGTATTGGACATTAGACCCTGAGAAAATATCAGATTTATTATCGATTGATTCCGAAAAAATAAACACACTATTAAACAAACCACTTAAAACAAAAATAAGTTTTTTTGCATCAAAAGAAATATCTTTAAGATTAGATATACCACTTCATCCAAAATACACATTCCACTGGAAATCAATCAGAAAAGAAGACATAAAACCACTTAGAGAATGGTTAAAAACAGCATCTATAAGTGAAGATAAAATAGTTTTAAAAAACAACGATTCAAAAAGAAGTTTAGAACTAATAGGTTTACCTCACAAATTAGTAAATAAGGAATTTGTTGTAATAGAAAAAGACAATGCGAAAGCAATAATTTATGTGTTGGGTTTGGACCACGAAATTTCGAATTCAGACTTTGAAAAATATGAAGAAAAGTCCAATAATTCTTTAGAATTGATAAATAAACTTTGCAGAATAATAATAAAAGATAAATCAGGAACTTTTTTAGGTTCAAGAATGGGAAGACCAGAAAAAGCAAAAATGAGAAAACTCACAGGAAGTCCACATTCATTATTTCCTGTTGGTGAAGAAGGAGGACGCCTTAGAAGTTTTCAGGCAGCAATAGAAAAAGGACATATTAATGCTGAATTTAAAATGTTTAAATCTGAAAAAACAGGAGAACTAACTCCGTTTAGTGTTTGTGAAAAAACAGGTTCAAAAACCACGCCTGTCGAATCTACTGATAATAATAAAAAAACAAGAATAAATATTTATGAAATAATGGAAGATATGAAAAAGAAACTTGGCACAAGAATTCTTCCAGACCTGATAAAAGGAGTTCGTGGAACATCCAACAAAGAACATATAGCTGAACACTTAATAAAAGGAATTTTGCGTGCAAAACACGGAATAGCAGTAAATAAGGACGGTACAGTCAGGTATGATTGTTCTGAAGTTACTTTGACGCACTTCAAACCTAAAGAGATACAAACACCAATAGAAAAATTAATAGAATTGGGTTATGAAAAAGATATTGATGGAAGACCTTTAACAAATGAAAATCAAATATTGGAATTAAAAGTTCAAGATATTGTAATTCCTTGCTCCACAACAAATCCTGAAGAGCCAGCCGACGAAATATTATTTAGAGTATCAAAATTTATAGACGAATTATTAGAAAAATTATATGGGTTAAAACCATTTTATAACTTACAATCAAAGCAAGATTTAGCAGGGCAATTAGCAATAGGTCTTGCACCACACACATCTGCAGGGATAGTAACGAGAATAATTGGCTTTTCAAAAACACAAGCATATTTAGCACACCCATATGTTCACGCAGCAATGAGAAGAGATTGTGACGGAGACGAATCTTGTATTTTATTATTAATGGATGCATTCTTGAATTTTTCACAAAAATTCCTTCCGAGTAGCAGAGGAAGTGTAATGGATGCGCCGTTAGTTTTAACGTCAAAAATAGTCCCCACAGAAGTAGACGACATGATATTCAATATGGATATTGTCTGGAAATATCCTCTTGAATTTTACAGAGCTGCAGAAGAATACAAAATGCCGTTTGAGTTATCAATAAAGAAAGTCGGTGATGTTGTTGATACAGAACAACAATATGAAAAAATGGGGTTTACTCACGATACAACAAACATAAATTCTGGTGTTACTTGTTCAGCATACAAACTTCTTCCAAGCATGGCAGAAAAAGTAGCTGCTCAAATGGATATAGCTGTAAAACTGAGAGCTGTAGACGAAAAAGATGTTGCTAAACTAATTATAAATAAACATTTCATAAGAGACACAAAAGGAAATTTACGTAAATTTTCGCTTCAACAATTCAGATGTGTTGGTTGTAATGAAAAATTCAGAAGACCGCCATTATCTGGAAAATGTACTAAGTGTAATGGAAAAATTATTTTTACAATAAGTGAAGGTTCTATTGTAAAATATATTCAGTATTGTAAAGACTTGGCAGAAAAATATGATTTGGATATTTATACAAAACAAATGATAGAACTAACTGTTCGAAGAATTGAAGGTGTATTCGGGAAAGAAAAAGAAATACAAACAGGACTTGGTGCGTTCGTGTAGGAGATTAAAATGGAAAATATAACTAAAAAACACAGGAAAGCAGTTTCGACATTTGCAATACTAGTCCTAATAATAGGATTAATTTGGCTACTTAGCGATTTTATCAAACAACATACCATGGTGGCCATTAATCGTTATTTTAGTAGCTATAGGGTGGCTAGCGAACTATTATAAAAAATAAAAAAGCACACAACACCACAAGAAATATATTTTAATAGATGTGGATTTAATCTTTATTAATGTACGCTCTAACTTTTTCTGCAAATTTTTCATTTGTAAACATATTATTTTCTAAAAATACAGACATAAACGATTTAAAGAACATATCTCTTCTTCCTTTTGCATCAGATATTCGGTGCTCTTTAGCCTGTTGTAACCTGTTATTATACATTTCAACTTCGTTTTCTTTAGGAATATATTTGTTATTACCAGAATTTTCTATTTCATCCCAAAATAATTGTTTGTATGTTTCTTGTTCGTTTTTTAACACATCTTCAATAATTTTTGAATCTTTATCTTGTGTAATTAAGTCTTCTTTTTTCATCCATTCAAACATATTTACGCCAGATTCTGCTATGAAGTATGCTGTGTCATATCTTTTTTCTATTTGACCTCTCGTTCTCGCATTAAGCGCGGATCTCATTAAAGTACCAACCATATATTCGTAGGCAAATTTGTTTTTATCTTCAATCACTCTGCCCGAACTTTTCCCGTATTCATTTATTCTATTTAGAAGAAAATTGCCTCCACTCAAAGCGACAGTAACATCTCCTTGTCCACTATGCGCCATGAAATGTGCGGCATCGACAGTGATTGGCATTCGCCCTCTATTTTCAGTATCTGTTAAAACAACACCTTCATCACTTACAATCCAGTTATCGCTCCAAGAATCGTTAAAGTAACACATATGAGGAGATGCTTCCAGAAACTGAATGTAGCCTTCAAAAGCATCCAAAACTTTAGCATCATATCCCTTATCAATGAATTTTTGTCTGAAATCATAAATGGGCAAATTAGGTTCAGGCATTTCTACATATATTGCAGCCATAGCATCAATAATTAAGGCCTGAATTTGTAATATGCCGTTATCAATATAATTGTGCTTTAATAATGTGTCAATAAAATCTATGCTTGTTAGTTTAACATCAAGTATGTCTGTGTATTTTATGCCTTTTTTGAATGATGTAATGTAATAATGTCCATCACTATCTTTGTGCTTACCTATGTAGTCCGGCGTTTTGACTAAGACGTTGTGTTTTTTGAGTGCATTTTCTACTTTTTTTCTGTACTTGATTTCTTGAGTGTGAGGTTCATTTTTTTGTTTTACAAAAATTGTGCTCTTTAAAGGATGCTGATCAAATGCTTTAACTACTGCTGTTCCTCCATCAAGTTCTTTGAGTTTCGAAAACATGTTTTTGTTTTTCATTATATTTAGAAGTTTCTTCGTTGTGGTTTTAGTGTCGAGTTCATAATCCTGTTCATTTGATATAATCAACAAAGATCCTAAAGGTTCTGCTTGCTTAGGATTATCTTTAGCATATTTTTTTATTAAATCAAAGTATGCTTTGTCTTTTGTAAGATTATGAATTATGTGAAGAACATTACTATCATATTCTCCTTTGAAGATTCCATTTACTATTTTTTCCCCCAGAGCTAATGCACCTTCTTTGTTATATGTTTCTTGATATGACAAAGCGACACCGACTGTGTCTGCGATTTCCCATTTATCTTCAAACGGTGCGAGAAATTCTACGGCTTTATCATACAGTTTATTGTCTATCGCGGTAACGCCTAAGATGCTCGCAAGAGAGTAATCAAACAAATTGTTTTTCTTTGCAATTTCTCCTATTGAAAATGCCTTTTTTACATCCTTTTCTTCTCTAGCACGATTTATCATAATAAAATAATGCTCTGGAAGTAACTTATTTTTTTCAATTGATTTTTCTAAAAGTCCGTCAACTAAAGTTCTTCCTTTCGATGTTTCATAATTTAGTATGTCTCGTTCAGTAAGTTTGGGTGTTATTTCTTTAGCAATATTATGTAATTCATCAGTGCTTGGCAAACCACGAATATTTAATGCAAGTACTTGTGCTTCTTTAACTCCGAGTTCGTCTCTATCTTTAATTATTAAACCATGTTTTAATCCTACGTCATATTTTTTTAAGTGACATGCATGTTTTGAGCGATAGTAATGGGTCAAGGTATCGTCATCTCCTATCTCCAGAAGTTTTGTTGTAATTTCAAATCCTTTTTCGTGTTGATTTAATTTATTGTAATCTATTGTCAAGAATTTTAACACAGTCGCATCAACTTCTTTTAGTTTCAAACCGATTTCTCCTGCAACGACAGAATTTTCATAATCCTCTTCCTCGCTAAATAAATATTGGGCAAGGATGGTTTCTTTACTTGTCAATAAATTATTCTCTAATCTTTCCTCAAGCATTTTTATGACTTCGTTAGGCTGATTTAATTCATAGTATTTTTTGATTAATAATGAAACGCCGTGAGTCGCCATTTCTTCTGCTCTATGTGGCCCGAGTGTGTTAATTATTTTTTTGGCATCATTATCTAAAAATACTGCGGCAAGTACTGCGGTGTAGTTTGTTTCTTTTTCTTCATTAACTATTTTATCACCATATTTTTTTATGGCTTCGTATATTCTATCGAGTAGTTTGTTGTCTTTTTTTTCATGAAGAATTTGTAAGTTTGTGGAAAAAATAGAAATGCTAGTTTTATCTTCTTTTATTGCGCGTTCTGTTAAATCGAGTTTTTCCTCGAGTTTTTCCGCACCATATAATGCGAAATCAAATGCGGCATCACTAGTCATATTTTTATTTATTGCTTCTTGTGCTAGAGATATACTTTCTTCAAAAGGCGAATTAATTATAAGATATCTATAAAGCTGATCATCCATCGCATTTTTGTTTCTTGCAGTCCTGATTATTTCTACTTGTTCTTGCACATTGTCTGTGAAATTTACAAGTGCTCCAAATGCTTCAGGAACAGGATTTTCTACTTGTGTCGCTTCTATCCATATTTTTTTTGCTTCTTGCTCTTTTCCTTCAAGATATGTTTCGAGACCTAATGTATAATGTCCTCTCGGACTAAGTTTGTTATGATTTTTTGCGATTGTTAGAATTTCTTTGACTTGTGTTCTATCATTATCCCAGTAATGATTTGCCAAATCACTGTATTCGTCTACAGATTCCAGTTTTTCTCCTCTTCGAATCTTTTCTAAGAGTTCTTCAAAGTTATTATTTGACATTTATGTGGGTAGACCTTTGAACAAATATATAAATTTTTTGATATATAACTACTAGCAAGTGATTATTGCAAGCAGTATTTATATTTTAGAATAAAAACTATATCTTGCACCACATGCTTGGCACTTTAGATAGTAAATATCTCCTTCCTTTGTCATTTTTGTATCAGGTTTCCCACACTCTTTACAAATAACAAATTCATCAGCATAAGCACGTATTTTATCATTAATTTTTGAAGCAGGAAGTTTAGTTCCAAATATAACCGCGCCCTTTCTGAACGTTCCAGGTGTTGCAAGTTCTTTTAGAACATACTTCAACAAGTGAGGAGAAGGTCTTCTGAAAGCTTCCGCAATATGAGCAAAATTGCTTACAATTGTTTTATTTCCTTCTATTTGACCTCTAACCTTAGGAACTTCAAATCTTTCTCCAGATGTTTGATTTTCAGGAAGTTTTTCTCTCGCTTCTTTAAGCATGTCTTCATAATTCATAATCTAAAGAAGCGTGCTTTGTTTTATAAATTTGTTGGGTTATGTTGGAATATTTTACAACATTTTTATATTGAAAATATTTTTTTGTTTAGATTTTTCCATTTATTTTCAGAAAAGTTTATATATTCAATCGCTAGAATGGTTGTTATAATGAGCAAAAACACTAGATATTTCGGACTCGTGATGGATTCCCACCTAGTTAAGTGTTCATTTATTATCAGACCTTGGGCATAAAAACCAGATACTAAAAAATCGGGTTTTGAATGCGCAAGGAGTCTAAATTCTTAAGTATAAAAAACCCGAAAATAGTTATTATTGGTTCTTAACAACAAGGTTTGACACAAAACAAGTAAAAAAAACCATGGAGGTGGTGAAGATGGGAGAATGTGTTTTGTGTGAGCAGCAAATAACGAACCCCCTATCATCGGGGCGCTTAGCTGAGCAAATCAAGACTTGGCTAATGGAAACAAAACCGGAATTAATTGAAGTTCTGGAAGACAAGGCAGACGAAGTGCTAGATGGTGAAATGGGAGACTCATTTTGCGTCGTAACTGGCAGAAGGATGCACTTGTGTGCTTATTGTTTCACAAAACACATTTTTGATTGGCTTTTATCTACTAAGCCATCCCAAGAAATGGTAGAACAATACCTAACTTACTTCAACTTTGATGTATCCAGAAAAGGATATGTCGAAAAAGCTGAAGAGGCAGGTTACTTTTATTAATTTTTTTTATGCAGACGAGACGGGGCAACACTGCCTGTTTTAACTCGTAGATACGACTCGTCTCTCGGCACAAAGAATTCATAGAATTCTTGTGCAAGAAAAGCTATGCTTTTCTTTGCAT
>Ga0114931_10010803_pt1 | contig 10836 bp, 6 predicted proteins | sample 2SBtaG_FD_89579 | JGI IMG/M metagenome (GOLD analysis project Ga0114931, IMG submission 89579) | Deep subsurface microbial communities from Kolumbo volcano to uncover new lineages of life (NeLLi) - 2SBTROV14_V59a metaG | ecosystem: Environmental > Aquatic > Marine > Volcanic | place: Kolumbo...
CTCGAGGACGAGGCGGACGCCTACGACGCTTTTCTGAAAAGAGTCGTCGCCGCGCGACGCGAAGGCATGCTCGCCCCGCCGCCGCCTTACGATCAGGCTGACCTCGCCGCGGCCGTCATGACGACGATCTCCGACATGCCCGTAGGGTCCGCGTTCGGATTCGAGGCCGTTCGGGAGGCGTTGAGGGATACGACCGAGTAAGACTACCAGACGTAGCGCCTTATCCCGGCGCGCTCCTTCAATCCTTCGATCCAGCGATCGACGCGGTCGCTGAACTTCTGTTCCTCCAGAATCCGCCGGATCTGATCGATCTCCTCGACCGTGGGCCCGCGCTCGGCGTCGAGCCCGGGGAGCACCTTTTGTTCGAAATATTGATCGATTTCCTCATCGCTCACGTAGGTCAGGGCGCGAAAACGGCGTTCCAGGTACCGGCTCACCTCGAGCTGGCGCTCGAGCTCGATCGAGACCTCTCGTTCGGGGATACCTCGTACGGCCAGTGCCGCCCGATAGGCCTCCTCGTTGCCGAAGCGCGCGCGCACTTTCGCGAGCGCCTCTTGCACACGATCTTCGGGAACCGGCTCGTCGGTGAACCGCGCGACCTCCTTTTCGATGAGATGCGATTCGATCATACGTTCCACCACGTCCGCGAGAGAGCCCGGATCGGCGCCACGGATTTTCAGAAGGGCCTCCGCCCGCTCGGCCTCTGACAACATGACGACGTCGCGGTCGATGATGGCGACGATGCGGTCGACGAGCTCAGCCGAGCTCACCACGGCCGCGAAAACGAACAGGACGACAAAACTCATCGCGGCTCTAGAACGCATGACCTAGACTCACGTGCCAGTTTCCGAGCGACTCTCGGCACGGCACCACGGGATCGGGACACTCGATGGAACGTCGCGTGCGGCGATCGAGAATAAACCCGTAGTCCACGCGGAAGGGACCGAGAGGCGTGTCGTAGCGGAACCCGAATCCCATGATGTAGCGCCAGTTCAGAAGCTCCATGGTTTGGAGCCGCCGGTAAACGGTGCCATTGTCCGAGAAGACGACTCCACGGAGATTGCCCAGGATCGGAAAGCGCAGCTCGAGGTTCGCAAGGGTCAGAACGTTGCCGCCAATGGGCTCCCCTTCGATGAAGACGGTCTCGCCGTCCACGTCGATCGGAAGCCTCGCTTTCGGACTCGCCTGGTCGAGTCCGAACCCTCGGAGCGTCGTCGCACCTCCCGCGAAAAACCGCTACGCAATCGGTAGAAGGGCATCCCGGTCTTCACGGAACGTCTGACCGATACCCAGACGTAGCCCGAGCGCCGCCACCATGTTCTTGGGCAGGTCGAAGTAGAAAAATTGCTGCGCGAGTCCCTTTAGAAAGGGCGCTTCGGTCCCGAGGACCTTCGCGGACCACTCCAAATCCACGATGCGAAACTGCCCGTCCGTCGGATTGAGCGGATCGTCGCGTCGATCCGTGACCGAAGCTATGGACAAGGACGCGATACGCACATTCCGAAACCGTCGATCGATTTCGTCGATGTCGACGAGAAGATTGAAGACCTTGGTCTTGTCGAACCGATACCGGAAGAAGAGGTTCTGATCTTCATGGAGACGTTTCGAGATCTGAAGGCCGATGCCGACGCGGTTGAAGTCGAAGCTCGAGCGGCGCTCTTCTTCGGCGAAGACGCTGACGAACAAAGGAAGGTTCTTCACGAAGCTATCCGGCTGGCGATAAGTCGTAATGAAGCGTCCACCGCGAAAGCTCGCGCGGGTGAACACGCTGAGTGTCCGGTTGAGTCCGAATAAGTTCCGGCGCGTCACTTCGACGTCCGCCCGCAAGAGTTGCCGCTCCTCGAAGCCGAAACCGTAGGCGAAGGTCGTACGGGGCCCCTCCTCGACGGAGATGAGCACGTCGCTCCGGTTCGTGACGGGGTCGGCCGGCAGGACTTCGATGTCGACGCGTCGAAACAGCCCGGACCCGACGAGTCTTTGACGGGTCTCCAGAAGATCGACGGGTGAGAGCGGTGCTCCAGAGCGCAAAGAGACCAACCGTCTCACGGACGACTCTCGGGAGACGCCGAGCCCCGACAAGATGACGCGGTCGACCATCGTGCGGGCGCCTTCCTGGATTCTGAGCTCAACGCTCGCCTCGGTGCCGGCGTCGTTCAACATCGTGCGCGCCCTCACATCCGCCTCTCGGAAGCCCTCGTTTCGGTAGTAAGTCAGAATCGTTTCTCGAGCCTCGACCACGGCCGCCGGGTCGTAGGGCGCTCCAGGAACGAGGCCGGTTCGATCGAGGGCGGTCTGAGGGTCGACTTCGGAGGCGCCCTCGACCTGGACGGAACCGATCCGCGCCCGTGGTCCCTCGTCGATCTGGACGACGAGGGTGAGCTCTTGGGGCACGTCGGCGTCGGGGCGCTCGACCCCGTGGACGCGCACTTCGTGAAAGCCCTGACGTCTCATGTAGGTGCGCACTTCCTTCAAGTCCCGGGCCCAGTCCTCCTCTCGAAAAGGCGCGGAGCGGAATCGGCGGCGCGTCCTCGTGGCAAGAAACGGCCGCAGCTCGGATTCCGGAAGGCTACGAATCCCCTCGACGGCGATGGTGACCACCTCATAGCGCGGCCCGGGCACGGTGACGAATCGCAGGAAAAGGCGCCGTCCCTGATCGGTCGTCTCGCGGTCGATGGAAACTTCCGCGTCGCGATACCCCTGCTCTCGGAGCCGCTCCTCGAGATTCGCGCGTGACTCCTCGATGAGGTCCTCCGTGAACCGATGTTCTTCATAAAGGGGAACGAGTCGGCGCAGCGTCTTTTCGGAAAAATCGAAACCTTCGACTTCGATTGCGATGCGGGGGCCGATGTCCGCGGTGAGTCGCAAGTCGACGAGCGCTCCTTCGGGGAGGGGAGTCGCTTCGACCTTCACGTCAGCGCCGTAGTATCCGAGAGCGTGCCACGCCGCCGAGAGGGTTTCGATGCCTTCGTCCAGCTTGATTCGTGAGTACGACCCACCCTCGTGGACGCCGATCTCCCGACGTATATGGTTTTCGATGTACGGGGCGACGCCCGCGATCTCGATCGAGTGGACCCGAGCCTGCCGTCCGGGATCGACGTGAAACACGACGACGGCGGTGGGAGACTGGAACGAGGCCTCCGGCTCGACGCGTGCCCAAAGGTAACCCTCTACGTTGAGGGCGGAGCGAACGCGCCCGGCGGCTTCGTTCAAAACGTCGACGTTCAGGGGATCTCCAGCTCGGACGCCGCTCTCGTCGACGAGTCGGGACTCGAGATTTTCGAGTCGTGTTCCGACCCTCGCACGAAGCCACGCCATCCTCACCTCCCGCACCTCGAGGCGCGGAAAGAGCCGGAAGAGCACGTCGATCGACCCGGTGGATCCACCGTCGTCGGTGGCGGGGACGGGTTCGACTTCGACCTTGATGTCGCTGAATACACCGAGTGCGAAGAGCTGCCGGATGGAGCGCCGTACCGCTTCGGGCGTGTAGGGCTTGCCGGACTCGAGGTCAATGAGAGCCGGCGCGGCTTCGGGAAGCTCGGCGCCGTGAAGCGCGAGACGGATATCCCGGACGACGGCTCCTCGGTAGCGCTCAGTGGCCGTGGGGCCCGAGCCGCCTTGGCTCGCCGCCACGAGCACTGCCAGAACGATCGGGATCATCAGAAGCTCTTGCGGAACTTGACGTCGATGCCGATATCCCCTTCTTCGTCCCGGGACAATATCCAGGACATGTTGCCTTCTGGCGTGTACTCGATGAGGACAATCGCTTCGGTGGTCGAGTTCAAGTTCGACGAGTAGTTGACGCTCAGGTCGCGCGTGATCTGCTTCCCGAGGCTGACGCGCGCCGTGGGATTCGCAAACTTGCCGACGAGAAAGGGGTCGATGCTGAATCGATCGAGGCCGAAGAGTCGCTCGGCCCGGCGACCGACGACCTGGGATAGCCGCTCAGTCAGAAGCGTCGCCACACCCACGCCGGCGAGCTCTTCCTCCTCGTTCCCGGCGAGGAGTCCGAGGTCCTGCTCGCTCGCTCCGGACAGGAGCCTCAGGATATCGAGCGTGCGCAAGGGCGGATCGGAGCTGAGCTCCGGGTAGAAGCGGTCGGCGGTGCCGGTCAAGCGAAGCTCGACACGGTAGCTTCGGACACGCGTCTCCGCGGTGAGCTCGATGAAAGGCTCGACTTTGGTTGGGTCGACGAAGTCGATCTTCCCTGAGACGATGTCGTAACGTTGGCCGACAAAATAGACCTCGCCTCGTTCCGCCTCGGCGCTGCCGAGGAGGACCGGATCTTTCACCGTGCCTCGAAGCTCGAGCTCGGCGCTCGCGTCTATCTCCGCGATGGAGTTCCTCAGGCGGAGGCTCTCCGGAGCGACGATCGTGACGTCGAATCGAAGGTTTCGCAGAAGCTCGTGCTCCTCGAGATCCTCGAAGAGCTCGAGGCCCTGGCTGTCGGAAAGAATGCCGGACACCAGATCGTACTCTCGGGACCAGACCGCGTCATGAAGCGAGATACGTCCGCTCAGGACTCGGCTGTCCCGATCTCCCAGGAGTGCGAGATCGGCGTCCAGAGTGGCGGTGAGCCCCTCGGGATAACGAAGCCTCATGCCCGTCCCGACGACGCGTATGTCGAGAGACCCGGGCTCGAGACCCTCGAGCAGGATTGCGCCCGAGATCAGCACCGGTCCGGAGCCAAAGACTCCCCGGAGCTCCGGAATGTGAATCGTGCGGTTATCGAAGACGAGGCGGCCGCGGAGATCTCCAAGAGGTTGGCGAAATCCGCGAAGGCGCACGGCGCTCCCGGCAAGCTCCGCGTGCCCGGAAAACGACGGCTCATCCCAACTGCCGGTGATGCGCGCGGACAAATCGACGTCGCCCGTCGCCGTGATGTCGGGGTAAAACGATTCGATCACGTCGAGCGTCGTGCGGCCTTCGGCACGGACATCGAGGCTCTCCCCCCGAAAGTTCACGACGCCACCGACATTCACCCGGCTGCCCTCACGCGCGAGGGACATCGTCGGAATCCGGAGTATCCCGTCTTCGAAGCGGATGGTCACGGGCGCTATCGTTTCGGCGCTCGTACTCCCCGCTCGCACGCTCACACGGGAAAGCGTGCCCTCCCCGGTCAGGGTCTCGGTATGTCGTAACCCGACATCGAAACGGACGTCGCCACTCGTGAGCACACGAACCGAGGCGGGGACCGCGTCCGACAAACGGGCCAGCCAGGAGCTCACATCCGTCTCACGGCAGTGTATCGTCCCCGTCACGGGAATCGCGTCCTCGAGGCGGCCTCTCACGTCGATCTGCAGACGTTGTCCGAAAGACAGGTCGAGCGAGAAAACAGGAGCCCGAAGCTTCCCGGAGATCGCTCCGTCGCCGAGATCGAAGCCATTTATCCGGAGCCCGCGACCTTCGCCCGTCAGCTCAGCCGTGGGCGCATCCGTCCGCCCCCCGAGCACCGCTTCGCCATCGACACGACCTCCGAGCTCGACTCCCAAAGTGTCGTTTCTCGAGAGAGGAAAATTTTCGGCGGCCAGCGTTCCTCGCAGGCCCCCGGTCTCGAGATCGATCGTGACGTCACCGCCGAGCGTCGAGCCCTGCCGCTCGACTTCGATGCGGTCGAGCACGACGACGCCCTCCGCGAACCGCGCGCGCACCCGCGCGCTATCGAATCGCGCCCCGGCAAAGCCCGGCGATGAAAGATCGAGATGTGCCGATCCCTTCAGAGTCTCGTCCGTGCGAGAGATCTCGACGTTACCCGAAGCCGAACCTGAAACGTCGGGCGCAATGTCGAGCCAGGTCGTCAAGTCCGTGGCCGGCCAACGAGAAGCCCGAAGCGAAACTTCGAAATCGCGCACACCCAAGGGCCCTTGCAAGACGACGCGGCCGCTTCCGGCCAAGACCGCGTCGCCTTTTTTCGCCAGCAGGTCCTCGAAACTGAGGATCTCTTCCGACAATCGGCCTCGGCCTTCCACGTGGTCGACGACGAGGCGATCGAACTCGAGGTCCGTGGCAGAGAGAGCTCCGTCGAAGCTCAAGTGCGGCAGGCGGGCCGTGAGGTGCCCCGTGGCCCGGCCGCGGCCGGCCATTCCCCAGGGCTCGGGATCCGGCTCGGTGTCGGGGCGCAGGATGCGTCTGACGTCACGAGCCAAAGCGTCGGTGCGCGCCAAGTCCGTGGAGCGGATGTCGACGACGAGATCCGCCGGAGCCTTTCGCGGATAGAGCCCCGTCAACGTCCCGTCGAGCGTATCGGTCTCCACCCGAGCCTCATCGATCTCGACGTCGCCGGCGCGGAGAGATCCGGAAGCGTAAAACGAGACGGCTTCGCCGAGGGTTTCCGTCGTGGGGCGCGCCCCATCGACCTCGAACCGTCCGTCGGCTCCCAGCGGATCCGTGGACTCGAAGCTCAAGCTCACCATCCCGGAGAGCACCGAATCCACCGGACTCGGACGCCCGCGTACGCCGGAGACGAGCTCATCTAGATGCAGGTTCTCGAACTGCACGTCGAGAAGGACGGGGTTGGCCTCGACGGGAAGCGGTTGTTGGAGCTGAAGCTTTCCTCGCCCGGACGCAATGCGCCCTTCGGCGCCACTCAACTGCAGTAGCTGGCTATCCCAGAAAACGTCCCCGCTCCAGCCGGACACCAAAACGCCAAGGAGACGGCCACTTGGCCAATCGAGGGTGCCTTGAAGCGACTGGCCGTCCGGCGAGATCGACAGGCTCCCCCGAAACCGCACCGGTCCCGAGGCGAGCCGCTCCGATCCCATCGTTCCGACATCTCCCATGAGAGCGACGGCGCGCTCGACCGCGACCTCGGCGGCGACATCGAATCGTCCCTGAATCCCGCCGGCCAGCCCGAGCTTTCCCTTGGCCGAAATCTCGCCAATCTCCGATACGGCCCGCGCCTCGTGTACGAGGAGCTCCCCCGCCACGATCTCGAACTCCGCGGACAAGGCCGTGGCCACGGCCGGCTGGTCTCGGATGACGAGGCGGCCTTCGTCGTACTCGAGCGTTCCTTTGTAACTCCGCCGGCGATCCCGCGTCAGCACCACGGCAAGATTGGACGCTTCCAGCTCCCACGGAATCCTTTCATCGGAGAGGATAATCTCCGCATCTTCGAGCACCACGCGATCCGCCGCAAAGGACGAGCCCGCACTCGCCAGCGGCAACGTCGCCGTGGCCCCGCCCGCGCCGAATCCGGGCTCCGCTCCCTCGACGAGGCGCAGCGACAAGCCTTGTACCCAAAGCTCCGTCCAATGCAAACGGAAGCGAGCGATCTCCGACAACCGGAGCTGCCCCCGGATGCGGGAAACTTCGAGAAAGGGCTCCCCATCGCTACCCTCAACCGACACATCTCTCAATTCGAAGGCGTAGCTAGACCAATCTAGGCCAATTGACCCAATCGAAGCCGGTGCTCCTGCAATCCGTGAAAGCTCGTCTTGGAGTTGTTTGCGAAGCGCTTCCGGATAGTCGAAGAACAGGAGATAGGCGGCGAAAACAAGCAGTACCACCGCGACAAACGAGGCGGACATGGCGATACACCACCCCAGAAACGGGATGAAACGGCGACCCCTCTTGGTCATTATTATGTAAATCGACCTATTATTTAGGTCGGATCACGAAGAGCCTCTCCCGAGCCTCGATCGCTTGTCCCTCTTCTACGGCGATCTCTGCGAGAACACCGTCCGTGGGGCTTCGGATCTCGTTTTGCATCTTCATCGCCTCGAACAGAAGAATCCCCTGGCCGGCGGAAACCGGTGTGCCCATCGCGGCGAGAAGTTTCACGACCCGCCCCGGCATGGGGGCTCTGACTTCGGCGGGACCTCCGGCCCGTGCGGAGCTCACCGCTCCCGCACGCTCGCCCGCGATTCCGAAGCGGAAGTCCGCACCCTGAACCTCGACACGGATTTCGCCACTGTCCCGGCTGTCCTGACCGTCCCGATGGACACTCACTTCGTAGGAACGCTCGCCGATGAGCACGGACCAGGCTCCGTCTCCGCCGCGCTCGACCTGTGCCTGGAAACGCGGCTCTACCGAGGAAACCTGGTGCCCTGACTCCGTCGGCTCCACTCGCAGACGAAAGGACTCGCCACTCGGGAGCCGTTGCAGCTTCTTCTCTCTCGCCATCGGTCTGTTATCGCCGGTCCCGGACGCTTTCCAAGAGAGCCGCTCGTTTCCAAGCAGATCTCCGGGCGGAGCCCGGCTCTTTCCGCGGCGAGAGCCGAGTCGTCTCGGCCACCGCGGCCGCCGCGAGTGCCGCATGAAGGAGATCGGCCCGCTCGCTCGACGGTGTCATCGACGTCGAGGCCGCCATCTCACTCATCCAATGGCGATCGACGAACGACACGTCACAGTTGCCGGCGATGAAACGTGGGTCCTCCAGCATGCGGGTGAAAAACGGCAGGGTGGTCGCGATCCCATCAATCTGATACTCCCGAACCGCCCGTCGCGCCCGTGCGAGACACTCGAGCCGGTCTGCCCCCGATACCACCAGTTTAGCAATGAGAGGGTCGTAGTGGGGAGTCACCTCGTCGCCGGCGAAGATTCCGCTGTCATTCCGGACACCCGGACCTTCCGCGGCACGTAACCGCTCGATCCGGCCCGCCGATGGGAGGAAGTTCTCGAAGGGATCCTCGGCCACGATGCGAAACTCCATGGCCCAACCTTCGGCGGAAACCTCCGCCTGTTCGAAGGGAAGCGGCTCGCCGGAGGCGATGAGAAGCTGCAGCGCCACGAGGTCCTTCCCGGTGACGATTTCCGTTACCGGGTGCTCGACCTGTAAGCGGGCGTTCATTTCGAGGAAGTAGAAGTGCCCGTCGCCATCGACGAGAAACTCCACCGTCCCGGCGTTGCGGTACGCCGCCTCCCGGGCGAGCGCCACGGCAGCTTCGCCCATACGCCCTCTCAACGTTTCGTCGACGAACGGCGACGGCGCCTCTTCGATGAGTTTTTGATGCCTCCTTTGTATCGAGCACTCGCGCTCTAGCAAGTGCACGACACGCCCCTGGTCGTCGGCGACAATCTGAAACTCGATGTGGCGGGGCCGCTCGACGAACTTCTCCAGGAACACCGATGGGTTGGAGAAACTGGACGCAGCCTCGGAGCTCGCCTGCTCGATCGCGGAAGCGAGCTCATCGGCCGAGCGCACGAGTCGCATCCCCTTTCCGCCCCCTCCTGCCGTCGCCTTGACGAGCAACGGGAAGCCGACCCCGTTGGCCGCGTCGAGAGCAGGCTCGCCGATCTCGAGCGGCGGAGTCCCGGGCACGACCGGCACGCCGGCGCGACGGGCCGTTTTGCGCGCTTCGGCTTTGTCGCCCATGAGCCGCATGGCCCCGGGCGGCGGACCGATGAAGACGAGACCTTCGTCCGCGCACGCCTGGGAAAAATCCGCATTCTCCGCGAGAAATCCGTAGCCTGGGTGGATCGCCTCGGCTCCCGAGGCCTTCGCCGCCTCCAGTATCCGGTCGATGCACAGGTAGCTCTCGCTCGACGGAGGCGGCCCGATCCTCCACGCCTCGTCCGCGAGCCGCACGTGAAGGCTCGTCCGGTCCGCATCGGAGTAGACCGCAGCGGTGCGAATGCCGAGGTCCCGACAGCCGCGAGCTATCCGGACCGCGATCTCGCCGCGATTGGCGATGAGGACTTTCTCGAACATCAGCGTGCTCTCGGAAGGATGGGTTTCCCTCGTCAAAGTGGGATGTTGCTGTGCTTTTTGGGTGGGTTCCGGTCGCGCTTGTTCTCGAGCGAGCGGAGCGCGGTGACGAGTTTCGGGCGCGTGCGGCGCGGCACGATCACTTCATCGACGTAGCCTCGCTCGGCGGCGACGTAAGGGTTGGCGAGCCTCTCTCGTAGCTCGGCGACTTTCTCCCGCCTCAGCACCTCTGGTTTTTTCGCGCCCGCGAGCTCACGCCGGTAGATGATGTTCGCCGCGCCTTCGGGACCCATGACCGCGATTTCGCCCGTCGGGAACGCATAGTTGAGATCCGTCCGGATGTGCTTGCTCGCCATCACGCAGTAGGCACCGCCGTAGGCCTTGCGCGTAATCACCGTCACCTTCGGTACGGTCGCCTCGGCGAAGGCGAACAGCAGCTTGGCTCCGTGCCGGATGATACCGCCCCACTCCTGTTGCGTGCCGGGGAGAAAACCCGGAACATCCTCGAACGTCACGAGGGGGATGTTGAACGCGTCGCAAAACCGGACGAAACGCGCTCCCTTCACCGAAGCGTTGATGTCCAGCACGCCGGCCAGCACCGCCGGCTGGTTGGCGACGATACCGACGGGCCGTCCGTCTAGCCGGGAAAAACCCACGAGGAGGTTTTGAGCGAAGTGCTCCTGCACTTCGAAGAACACCCCGTCGTCCACGACGGTTCGTACGAGCTCTTTCATATCGTAGGGGCGGTCCGGTTCCTCGGGAACGAGCGCATCGAGCGAGCGGTCTTCGCGATCCCAGGGATCCGTGCTCTTCCCGACCGGCGGCTCTTCGAGGTTGTTGCTCGGCAAAAACGACAGGAGCTCTCGCACCTGAGCCAGACAGTGCCGATCGTCGTCGGTGAGAAAGTGGGCGTTGCCGGAAACTTCGTTGTGGGTCGAAGCGCCCCCGAGCTCCTCCATCGAAACCTGCTCGTGCGTCACCGTCTTGATGACGTCGGGCCCGGTCACGAACATATAGCTCGTGTCGCGGACCATGAAAGTGAAGTCCGTGATCGCCGGCGAATACACCGCGCCTCCGGCGCAAGGCCCCATAATCGTGGAGATTTGCGGCACGACGCCGGACGCGAGCGTGTTCCGGAGGAAAATGTCCGCATAGCCCGCGAGCGAAACGACGCCCTCCTGGATGCGCGCCCC
>Ga0114931_10010804_pt1 | contig 10836 bp, 7 predicted proteins | sample 2SBtaG_FD_89579 | JGI IMG/M metagenome (GOLD analysis project Ga0114931, IMG submission 89579) | Deep subsurface microbial communities from Kolumbo volcano to uncover new lineages of life (NeLLi) - 2SBTROV14_V59a metaG | ecosystem: Environmental > Aquatic > Marine > Volcanic | place: Kolumbo...
AGACCCCCACCTTGCCCACCGCCGTATCGAACACCGGGTAGCCTAAGTTGCCCGGCCGAAAGTAGAACTTCTCCCAAAAGCCGGGGTTGCAGTGCGGGATGTGGTTTTTTCGGTATTTGCCCAAATACGTGCCGTCGGCATCGATGACCGACGCCGTGTTGTAGTACACGCCGGTGAGGTCTTCTTCGTACACGGGAACCACCATGACGATGCCGTGCTTTTTGGCGACCTCCTGCATCAGCTTGGTGGTTTCTCCGTCGGGAATCCGTTCGGTCAACCCGTACCAGCGGATGTCCTGCTCGGCGCAGAAATAGGGACCGTAAAACAACTCTTGCAGGCAGACCACCTGCGCCCCTTTCCCCGCCGCTTCCTCAATCAACTTGAGGTGCTTGTCGATCATGTTTCGTTTGATCACTTCGTTGGGTTCATCCACCGAAGTGTTCAGCGCAGCCTGGATCAGGCCGCCTTTGACGATTCTGGACATGACGCCTCCTTGAACGAATAATTCGCTGCTCGTAAAAATCGATTAAAAACCCGTCAAATGGTCAAGCTTTGACAGAACCAAACCCCACGTGCTTTGGCATGGCGTTGCCACCCCCACTTCTAGCACATCGAAAAGGGGCTGTCAACTTGATAGCGTCTTCATTTTTAAGTTTAGTGATGAAATAATATCGCTTTTGGTGTACCCGTTCCAACTGCTTGATTCAAAGGTGATCGAAGTCTGGTTGATCCAGGTCTTTAAGACAAGTAGTCTTTTAACACAAGGACCTTGATATTCCCCTTTTTCAAGCGGGCTTGATGGGGTTGCTTGTCGTTGGTGAGAAACGCACCAGCCCTCGTTTCAAGACGGTGCTCAACAGCAATGCATCTGGTATTTTCAGACCATAATCGAAAGATATCTCCGCGTCTCCGAGCGCGAGGCAACTCCAAGAGTATTCTTGAAGCTTCAGGTGCTTTGGCGCAAACTCGTGTCATTAATCATCGTCAGCCCTACAAGGTTTATCATCATCATCATCATCATCATCATGGTGTCCGTTATTCTCATGTTCGTCTTCAAAGTCGTCGTCGGAATCTTCATCACAGCCGCTGTCAAAATCAGCTGATCCAATGAAGCTTAAGCCGAAACGATAGGTTCCTGCAGCCACGGCAACAATTTGATCGGGGTCCAGAAAAAAATCCAACTTGAAACTGCAATCGAAGATTCTGGATTTTCCGGGTTTATTCATCAAAATGAAGTGTTGTGTGGAAAGGCCCTTGGGGTCGAACCAAAGGTCATCAATAGGTGCGTCTCGGAGTACCGCATCTATATTGAGAAATGGTTTTGGGTTCGTTCTAACCCGGCCAAACTTATCGTAGAACGTGCAACTGGTGCCTGGATCGTTTCTATCGATGTAAAGCCCCAAAGCATCCAACACCGTGCGGCTTTCAATAGTGGAGGGGGTGGTCAGGTCCGTTTTGACAATGATGAGGTCCAAGTCGCTGTTGGAGACGAACCTCAATAAGTTATCACAGGTTGTGACTTTGGTGGTGGTCGGTTTGAAATTTTGGTCGATATCGATCCCTACTTCAAACTCGCAGCTGATATCAACTGGAACGCTAAGCGCGAGGTAATTGACCAACTGGGCAATGCACGAAAAATTAAAAGGAAACCCGTTGCCGTGACCGCCGGCTTCACAACTGTCAGATAAACCAGGGCTTGCAAACATCAGCATCGCTGTGAAGAGGACCGTTAATACGGCCAGTACAGACTTGTCTTTCATTTTTCAATCACCTCTCATGCAGTATTCTTGCCCCAGGCCACTTGTGGATTGCAAGCTGCCTAATCGGTTTGAACAGATCGTTTTAGAAAAGCAACATCCTCTTCATTGAGGATGCCATCGTTAAGAAAATCAAAAGCCCTCCAATTACCTTGAATCTCCGGGCTCAATAAATAGGCCTCTAATAATTCAACATCATCCAAACTGAACTGGCCATCTCCATTGATGTCCTCAAACACCCCATCGCCGTTAAGGTCTTGGGGCAGGTTGGTTGAGTCACCAATGGGAATTAAGTTCAGTGGCTCAATTTCAAACACCAATTGCCCCCCCAACAAAAAATCGTTGCCAAAGTCCAACACGGCCAGGGCCAGATAGCGGCCCGGCAAAAGGGTGTCGCCAAGGTTAGCATCGTCGACCGCATGCAGGTTCCTCGTATCACCCGGTAGCACGGTAAACTCTTTGATAGGCATGGATTTGATCGTGTTGCCTTCAAAGTTGCGGATTTCAACCCGGCCGCGCACGTTCTCAAGTTGGATGTTCCCCGTGTTTGCGAAAGTAACCTCCATCGTCAACGGGTTGAGGCCAAGGTGTCGCACCGCGGTGAGTTGGGCGTCCGGTTGCCGTCCTGGGAAGGTGTCAACAAACACTTTCACCAGGAAATTAGTACCGATTGATAGGCCCACGCCTTCCCCTTGCCCACCTGCATTTGACTGGTCTTCGACCTCGACGAGCAACCCCACCCAGTAGGTGCCGGTCGCATCTTCGGGCACATTGACCGTGAAACGTACTTCCTGGGTGCCCTCTGCATTGAGTACAAATAGACTTGGAGAAACATCTATCCAACTTTCCATCGAGCGTGGCAGCGATCCAGGCGCTTCAAGTTTCAGTCCGCCGGACGGGGTTTGGTGCCAGTCGACCGCCGAGACTTTTAGATTTAGCGTCTTTCCTTCGTTATTTCCGATCACAAATGAGGAACTTGCCTCTTGGCCGGGGTCCATCTTAATCTGAATTGCCCCATTTGAGATGGTGATGGCAAATCCGGGTTCTGAAAGCACGTTTCCCAGAAACAAAACCGAACTGACAACAATCAGTAATCTTGATATTATTCTATTCATTTCCCTGTACCTTCTAACTTGTTTTTGTGATGCTCTTCCTTAATCCAAACTAAGTTTCTCACGGTTGATTGATGGCCGCCAAATATTCTAAAGTGACGCTGAATTTGCCCGGTGGGTCAGACTCCTTAACGTCAACGAAATAGTCCATGATGATGTTAACCTTGCCAGCGCCGTCGCTGCTTGCAATTTCTCGGGGGAGATGTGTAAGTTGGCCGCTGGTTCCCAAACTGGTGTGCCAGAAAAAATCTTCAACTGGTTTTCGAGTGGTGGTGTTGGGTTGATCCAGTGGCCCTAAATCTGAGTTGTTCGTCCAAATCAACAAGGACCACCCAGCGGATGAGTTTATATTCAACTTCAGCTTGCTGGCTTCACGTTGTTCAAGGTCCAAACCCCCGGTGCTTGTTCCTAAGTCTAACAGGAAAGCACCATCTTCTAAGGTAAGCACGATAAAAGAGGGAATTTCCACAAACACAGTTGCATTGGTTGCACTGTTTTCTTCTTTATCTTCTTCTTGCGCTAGCCAATCGTCCGAGGTGGCCAACAACAATCCCAAGTACACGCAAACCAGTATCAAGAACTCTATTTTTCTCTTCATACTCGTATCCATGAAGCGCTTATAATTAGGGCAGGCAGGCAACTCAATGGAGCTTTGCCTGCCTGCCCCTGATCAAGGAACAGGGTTATTTAACCGTTGTGGTGAATTTCATCTCAAACACATACGCGCCTGCGGCCAAAGAGACGACGTCTTGGGCAGACAGGAAGAAATCGAGACGGAACCTGCAGTCAAACGTGCCCGCACCTGCAGGCCTGATCAAATCTACAGGTTGCTCACCATCGATGGCCGGATCGTACCAAACGTTGTCGGCCGGGGCTTGCGCTAACACGTCGCTGATTAGGAACCCGCCAATGGTAGCGTTAGAGCCTTGAAAGAACTCGCACGACGTCGTAAACAGCGGATCGGTTTGCGGGTTCATGTCAATCGACAAGCCCAGGGCGTCTAGCACGGCTGCGCTGTCCGCATTGGGGTTAGGGGTTCGGTCGAACTTGGTGATCGCAAGACCCAGGTCATTGTTGGAAGCAAAACGCAACATGTTGTTACAGGTGGTCGTCTTGCTGACTATGGGGTCGCTCTCTCGAAGCGGGTCGATTTCCACCCGGAAATTACACGTAATGTCCGCATCCAGGCGAACGCCAAAACGCTTAACGACTTCGGTATTGATCTGAACGTTTTTGTCGTCCGTGTCTAAAGGTTGTGAGGTTGCCAATTGGTTCCCCAAAGACACCATCAACACGAATACGCCCAGTGCAACGATCGCTACCTTCAAAAACATTTATTCCTCCTTATTGGGGTAAACGGCTGTTTAGCAAGCTGTTTTGTTTTGCTGCCGTCTAATGATGAACGTACATCACTTTTTACGGGGCAGCTTGAGTCACTCCTAGCAATTAGTGCTCATGCCATACCGCAAAACGCCAAAACAGCAGAGGCTTTTTTGTCGAAACCGGCTTTGACTTGTCAAAATCTCGTTGTTCACCTCCTTATGATGTAAATTTGCAATTACGATTAAGAAAACACCGATATCATGAGAGCCAAACCTAAAATTAAGCGAGAATACCTGTAGATAAGTGAAGATAGAAACAGATAAGAAGTATTTGCAAAGATATAGATTAATCCGGTTAAGACTTAGCATCCTAAATCCTTTGGTAGTCCGGCTATCTGCAAACAGACCCGCGACTTTGCGCCCCCACCTTACGGTGGGTTTGCCTTTATTAAGATCAACGGCACTCCCTTGGCCAAAGCAAGAAAGCCGTTGCCAACATGCTTGCTGTCGATGTTTAAAACACAAATTTATCCCTTTTATGGATATTATAACATACATACAAGTTAAAAACGGTCCTGTATATTACCGTCGCCGTCAAATCACCCGAAGACCTTTAATAATCAACATAATCTGCACATCCCTTCTAAAGTTTAATTGCCACCCGGTGTACAGATAATCACGTTGAATTGTTCATACTGTTACATACATCACCCTTATCCAGCGATTAATGTGTTACTAAATACATTGGTGTGTGTTACCAAAAAAACCAGTCTTTCATTTGGGAAAAGAAAACGTGACCAGGGGGATGCTTTGGTGATAGAGGCACGTGGCCTTTTCCACAGAGTTTAGAACACCACCTTGAGTGAGGAGTCATACAACAAAATGCCGTTGAGTGCCCGCAAGTTCGTGGTTCTCGTTTTAGCGGTTGTATCCGTTTTGATGCTGAACAACCAGCTTTCTCAGGGACAGACCGTGACCGTTGACGTTGTATCCACAACTAAAACTGGCGGCCCCGGCGATTTTATCACCCATACATTTACCATTAGCAACCCAGGAGCCGCGACCACGTTTGACCTGGAACTCACGCTGCCCAAGGGCTTTATCAGTATTGGCTTGCCAAGTTCCACCAGCGTAGCGGCTGGCGATATGGTTCCCGTTTTTGTGACCGTTATGATTACCACCGAGGCGCTAGCCAAAGCCCACGAAATTACCCTAACTGCAACCTCCCAAACAGATCCTTCCAATCAGGACAGTGCAACTGGCATCATCGACGTGATTGAAATTGCAAATGTTGAAATTCTTCAACCTGATTCCCTCATGGCTCAAGTGGGAACACAAGTCGAAGTTAAGTTTGTGGTTTCTAATGTTGGAAACAGCCCAAATGAGTTTAGAATATCAGCAAACGCCGAGCCACAAGTACAGTTCGCCGTGGCGCCCGACCGCCTGGCACTGTTGCCGGGAGAATCCGCCCAAGTCATCGTGACGGTTGACGTGCCCTTGAAAATCAAGACGGGCATCATCGTCATAACGTTTCAGGCAGATTCAATCTTGGACCCGCAAGTGAAAGCACAGGTCAAGGCAACGATCGAACTGCTTCCGCCCAGCGCATCGGCATTCAGTACGAACTTAAATCTGGAAATCCCCCTGCGTTTGCAAGGGGCAGTGGATCCGATTTTGGGGTCCAGCTCGACCCAACTTCCTTTGGATGCAATAGTCGATCTGGTATTACCCAGAGGGCCTAGATTCGTGCTCACCATACGCGAAAGCAACCTTGCCGATTCTGTTTTTGCACCTAAGTTTTCAACGGCATTGCGGTTCAGTGATATGGCCGTTTTCTTTGATAGCGGCGGGCGTGTTTCTGCCACATTAGAGCTTGATCCGTTCTTCATTGCAGCGGCTTTGGATGAAAACAGCACGACCTATCGAGGAAGGCTGGCCGCCCGATTTGGGCCGGCAAGGGTTAGTGGTGGATTCACGGTCTCTCAATTTGCCGGCGATATGCCTAACACCAAAGGAATCTCCTCTCAAACGACATCTTCTATCGGGTTTCCGTTAGGCCCCGTTAACGTCAATGTAGGCCTCATACAAAACACCCCGGCTGTGTTTCTGGGGCCGGATAAGACCGCTGTTACGGTGAGCGCAAGTTTTAGTGAGTCCACATTTTCAACCGTAGTGGATTTGGCATTCAGCGTCGAAAACTTGTCTCAGAACGATGAATTTTCCACGCTTACAGATGGTGAAGCCAACATCGAAGGCCGCCTGAGCCTGGGGGAAAATGTACCCGTCATGGTCTTTGGAATTGAAACGGAGGGTTCAGAAGGGTTGGGTCCGGCTGGCACGTTTTTGATCAACAATAAGAGCAACAAGCTCTTTTTCGATGCCCGGCAGACTTTTTTCTCGGTGTTCGATGTCGAATACTTCACCGATATCAGCCACCTCGTTAACGCTGCCATTGGAACCCGACTCACGGTTGAAAGGTCTTTGCTTACAATGGATCTGGATGTCGATATTTTGCGATTTATGCTGGACCTTGAAAGGACCCGAACCAAAGACGATGTGATCAACACCATCATTGAAGGCGAGAACAGCATCGTCGGCGCTGTAAGCATTTTTCTCAAATCGTTGAGCTTTACCCTGCGGATGGGGCGCACCGATGAGATCACCTTAAACGATGTTCTTTTAAGCAAAGCTTATAATATTGATTCTGCTTTTGCGTTCTTGGCCAATGACTTGACTTTTACGACGGTTGCCAGTCTCGTGTTCGAGGAAAACGCGGGACTGACTGCCAACGTTAGTTTGGAATTCAACACGCTTTTCACATTTCCAACCATGATTCTCGCCAAAGGACAAGTGGAAGGGTTTTTGTTTGTGGATCTGAACGAAAACGGCAAGCGGGACAATGGTGAGCCTGGCGTGCCAAAAGCGATTGTGGAGATCAACGAGTTTAAAGTGCTGAGCGACACGCAGTCGCCCGGCTTTTATCGATCTCCGCCTTTGGACCCTGGCGAATATGAAATTCAACTCGAATCCCTGCAAGCTACCGTGATTCCGGGCGTTCCCCTTCCAATTATTATTAATTTAGTTGAAGGGCAACGCCTGACTCTGAATATCCCTGTCGTCCCGGTCAGCACCATTGACGGCATCGTTTTTAACGACACCAATCAGGATGGCAAGCAAGGAATAGATGAACCGGGGCTTGCCGACATCGGGATATTGTTGGATGGCCCAACGATTGAACCTTTAACGTTGCTGACCGACAGCGGGGGGCGTTTTAGCTTCACAAATTTGCCTGCTGGAACTTACGTCGTTGCCGTGGATGAAAGCACGTTCCCTGTGCGTTTTGAGTTGACGACACCCGGGCAGATAACAGTTAAACTCGGCATTGGACAGCGAAAAGAGTTGGCCTTTGGAGCTTTCCAAAAACCACAACAGATCTTATTTGCACCTTCCGCCGATTTTAGCTTCTCGCCCGCTAGGCCCAAAGTGGGAGAAGTTGTGGTGTTTGATGCGTCGGCATCGCTGGATTTTGACGGCGAAATCGTCAACTACGAGTGGGATTTTAATGGCGATGGAATAACCGACGCAATGGGCATAATGGTCCAACATGTTTTTGAACAAAGTGGCCGCTTTTCGGTGACGCTTACGGTAACCGACAATGATGGGAAGGTCGGCGTCAAAGGCCCGGTGCCTGTTGAAATTGGTGATTAGAGCATTTTTCGATGAGTCGTAATCAGGCAAAAGCAGTGGGTCTGCTCCATTTGCTCAAGTCGATGAACACGCATAAAAGGAAAATGCTAGGGAACCGTTGTCATGATAAGGTACATTTTTGGTGCCCCTGTTCTAAAGGCTCGTAATCATGTAAATGACTTCAACTTTGTAGTTGCCGGGATGAAAGGTGTCTGAATCGGTTAATAACTTGTAGTCAATGCTTGGGATGAGCACACCGGGAGAACCCTCCATCAATTTTTGACTTTTCTGGCTTAACGAAATATATGGCCCAACCCCTGCACGCAGTTGAAAATCATCTATCGGTTTTATATACGTGCCATCATCGCTTGTTCCCAGGTTGTTGTTGTCTGTGCTGACCAGAAGTACCCAAGCAATGTTGCTCACAATTTTCAGTTCAACGGCGTTTAATTGTTCGATAAACCCGCGGTTGAGATCTTGGGGGGTGGGTTCCTGCATAACAACCACTGAACCACCCTTTTGTCCGCCGGAATCTACATGGTCGGCCGAAAGTACCTGAAAGGGCAAAATGCCAAAATCGGCCTTCAAACCCAGTCCACTTTCGGTGGCCGTCATGGTTGACGATAAGAAGAACACTGCAAGACACAGACAAATGGCGAAAACAACTCGTTTTAATCTCTTCATGGCATTTGGCAACCCGGCTATCTCTGGCGAGACCCGTGGCTTTGCGTCCCTACTTCACAGCAGGTTTGCCTTGAGCTTTGCCTTTTTCATCTCCTTTAGCATGTGTCTTAAGTTTTATAAACCTTATTATAACATAAAGACCAGCCATTACAGTGTGATGCACAAGACATGAAATCGCGACCATTTTTACGCTATGGGGCCTATTGCATCAGCAATTGCACCTCGACCATCTCGCCTTTGGGATAGCCGCTTAAGGCTTCCGGCACGATCAGAATACCGTTTGCGTTGATGAGCGAGGACAGCGCGCTGGCCTTGCCCGCCAGGGGGTGGATCAGGGGGCCGTCGTCCGTGGGCTGCAAACGCACGCGCACGAACTCGATTTCCCCGAGCGACGAATACACCTTCCTGGCCAGCCTACCCTTGACCGTATGCCGGGATTGCAGTTGGTAGCCGTAATACTTTTCCAGCAGCGGCAGGACCAGCTGGTTCAGGATGATCCAGGTGGCCACCGGGTAACCGGGCACCCCGACCACCGGCTTGCCATCGACCACGCCCAGCACCACCGGATGTCCGGGGTGCATCGATATTCCGTGAACGAGCACCTTTCCCAGTCGTTCGATGATCGTGGTGGTGAAGTCCTCGCGTCCCTTTGAGGTGCCGGCATTGATCAAGACCAGGTCATGGGAGGCAACCCCCTGCGCTATCGCCGCCTGGATGGCGATCTTGTCGTCGGGAATCAACGGGTGCAGGGTGGGGGTGGCTTGCCAGCGGCTCAGGTAGCCCTGAAACAGTGCCGTGTTGGTTTCCGGGTATTTGCCCGGCGGCAACGGGTGCAGCGGGTCCGCCAACTCGCTGCCGGTAGGGATCACCAGCGCCTTGGGTGCACGCACCACCTCAACGGTCTGCAGACCCGCCGCCAGGCAGGCGGCCACGGCTTCCGGCGTCAACGGGTGGTGGGCGCCAAGGAGGGTTGCCCCTTGCGCAAAATCTTCGCCGGTGGGGCGCACCGATTGCCCCGGAAAGGCTGCAGCGTAAATCTCCACAGTCCGCTCGTCCAGAAAATTTAAATCCTCCACCTTAATGACGGCGTCGCAGGCGTCGGGCAGTGGATCGCCGGTGTCCACTCGCACGAACCCTTCGGGGCGCTTTAAGGTGAGGGGCAAGTCGATGCGGGCCGTGCGGGTCGCAGCCGCCCGCACGGCGATGCCGTCCATGGCCGAGGTCACCACATGAGGCACCGCACGCGCCGCGCGGATGGGGGCAGCGGACACGCGCCCGTGTGCCGTGGGCGTGGGCACCAGTTCGGCCGTCTGCTCGAACCAGCCTGCCCGGTCCAGGGCCTCAAACCAGTGTGCGTGGGCCTGGGCCAGGGTGGTTTTTTGCAAGTAGGTTTTTTTTACCACAACTCTACGATCACCCACTCATCCTGCCCGTAGCCTTCTACGTCTGCCGGGATGGACAGCACCCCGTCGGCGTTGCTGAGACTGGAGATGTTGTTCGAGTGCGCGCGGATGGGCTCGACTAAGGTGTGCGAATCTTGCTGGATGAGGCGCACGCGCACGAAATCGTCGCGCCCGCGCGCGGAGGGAATGTTTTTCGTCAGCCTGGCTTGCACCTGCGGGCGGGACTGGTGCAAATTCGCGGCGCCGCTGCGCTTGAGCAACACCGGGGCCACGAATTTTTCAAACACCACGATCGAAGAGACCGGATTGCCCGGCAGCCCGAACACCGGTTTGTCCCCACAGCAAGCGAAAATGGTCGGCTTGCCGGGCGCAATGCGGATGCCGTGGACCAACACCTCTCCCAGCTGGTCGAGGATCTCAACGGTCACATCGCGCACGCCCACCGACGACCCCCCCGAAATCAGCACGGCGTCGCATTCGGCCAGCGCCTGGGTGGTGGCGTCGGTCAACTGCTGGCGCTGGTCGGGCACAATCCCGAAAGGGATGGGCAGCATGCCCAACGCGTGCAGTTGGGCTGCCGTGGTGTAGGTGTTGATATCGCGCACTTGTCCCGGGGTGGGGGTTTGTTCCGGGGGGATCAACTCGTCTCCCGTGGACAGAATCGCCACGTGAGGCTGCAGCAGCACCTCGACCCGGGTGATGCCCAGCGCCAGCAGCGCGCCCAGATCCTGCGCCCGCAGGCGCTGACCGGGAGGAAAGATACTTTCCCCTTGCTTAAAATCTTCATCGGCGTGGATCACGGCGCTGCCCGGCGCGCTGGGTTTAAGCACGTTGAGCGTCTGACCATCCAACTCGGTTTCCTCCAGGATGA